>Ga0308157_10001846_pt1 | contig 39384 bp, 31 predicted proteins | sample PhyBR1_FD_201035 | JGI IMG/M metagenome (GOLD analysis project Ga0308157, IMG submission 201035) | Phyllosphere microbial communities from UC Gill Tract Community Farm, Albany, California, United States - DLSLB.R1 | ecosystem: Host-associated > Plants > Phyllosphere > Unclassified | place: USA... | reverse complement strand
TGCAGCACGAGATCAAATATCCTTGGTCGCAGTTTATAAAAAGTAACCTTCACTTCGGAATCGATGGGATGAGTTTGCTTCTTTTATTGCTGACCAATATTCTTTCGCCTCTAATTATTTTATCATCATTTAACGAAAACGTAAGCTACAAAAACTCGTTTTACGGACTTATTTTGCTGATGCAGTTTGGTCTTGTAGGAGTATTTACAGCTTTAGACGGTTTGTTATTCTATATTTTCTGGGAAGTAACGCTTATTCCGATCTGGTTTATTGCAGCTCTTTGGGGACAAGAAAACAAAAGAATGGAGTTCACCACAAAATTCTTCGTGTATACATTCGTAGGATCTTTGTTTATGTTGGCGGGTTTAATCTATGTTGGAATTCACTCGGCATCGTTTGATGTTACAGATTTGTATAATGCAGACTTGGGTGAAACGCAGCAGATTGTGGTATTCTGGTTTATTTTCTTTGCTTTTGCAGTGAAACTTCCGGTTTTTCCTTTCCATACTTGGCAACCGGATACGTATACTTATTCTCCAACTCAGGGATCAATGCTTTTATCAGGTATTATGCTGAAAATGGCGATCTACGGAGTAATCAGATATTTATTACCCATTACACCGACTGCAATTTTCGGAATTTCAGGACAGATTGTAATTATCCTGGCAATTATCGGAATTGTTCACGGCGCTTTAATAGCAATTATCCAAACGGATATGAAGAGAATCATTGCATACTCTTCTTTCTCACACGTTGGATTGATGGTTGCAGGTATTTTCTCTTCAGCAGTGCTTACTTTAAGAGGAACTTTAACAATTGAAGGAGCTGAAGGAGCTTTAGTTCAGACTTTCGCTCACGGTATCAACGTTGTAGGATTGTTCTATTGTGCAGATGTTTTATATAAAAGATTTAAAACAAGAGACATTAGACAAATGGGAGGTTTGGCAAAAGTAGCGCCTAAGTTTGCAGTATTATTCTTACTGATCATTTTAGGATCGATGGGTGTTCCGTTGACGAATGGTTTTATTGGTGAATTTATCCTTATTAAATCTATCTTTGATTTTAATGTATTGGCTTCAATCATCGCTGGTTTAACGATCATTCTTTGTGCGGTTTATCTATTAAGATTTTACGGTAAAGCGATGTTTGGTGAAGGTAATGCAGCAGTTTTGAGCACGGCAAAAGATTTATCGGCAGTAGAATTTTCAGTATTGGCAAGTATTGCAGTGTTTGTAATTCTGTTAGGAATTTTCCCTCAGCCGATTATCGATATGGTGGGAAGTTCATTAGAGTTTGTGTATACATCGATGATCAATTAGGATTAAAGATTTAAATAAAAAATTAAAAGAATTAAGAGATAGGAAATAGAAAGGTAAAAGTAAAAAGAGCCAAGAGTAATAAAACCTTGAATCTTACACTTAAACCTGAAATTTCAAATCTCAAATCTCAAAAATAAATTATGAGTGTTTTAATTATTGTTTTCCTGACAGCAGTTGCTGCATTATTCTCGGGAGTTTTTGAAAAGGGAAAATTCGCAAGATACATTGGGATTTTTGGGTTGATCGTTGCATTATATGTAAGCTTTTTACCTGAAGCTTCTTTCTTCGAAAAGTACAGATTAATGTATGAGTACGGACAGAATACAGCTTTGTTTACAAAAATTTCTATTGTAACGACTTTGCTTTTATTCTTCCTGGGAGGTTTTGCATTCAGCAATCACAGAAACCATCAGTCAGAATTGTACGCATTGATGCTTTTTGCATTGTGTGGAGGTTTTGTATTGTTCGGATACCAAAATTTGGTGACTTTGTTCTTAGGAGTTGAAATCTTGTCTATCCCGTTGTACGTAATGGCTGGTGCAAATAAAACTGATCTCAGATCAAACGAAGCTTCTTTGAAATATTTCCTGATGGGAGCATTTGCAACAGGTTTCTTATTATTAGGAATTGCCTTTATCTACGGAAGCACAGGAACATTTGATTTATACAGAATTCACGATTTCAGCACGGTAAATCCAACCAACGGAATGTTTATTCTTGGCGTTGTATTGATGCTTTGTGCAATGGCATTTAAAGTAGCATTAGCACCTTTCCATATGTGGAGCCCGGATGTTTACCAAGGTTCTCCTTCATTGATTACCGCTTTCATGGCAAGTGTGGTAAAAATCTCAGGATTTTACGCATTATTCAGATTAATGACGATTGGATTCTCTGGCGTTACTCACGAATGGATCAATATTTTAGGCGTATTCCTTATTATTACTTTACTATTGGCCAATGTGATGGGTCTTGCTCAGACCAATGCCAAAAGAATGTTGGCGTACTCATCAGTTTCGCATGCAGGATATATCGGTTTGGTATTCTTCGGAATGAATGCTCTTTCAACGTATACATTGGCGTTTTACTTATTCGCTTATTCATTGTCTACAGTGGGGGTATTTATGTGCTTAATCTGGGTTGAAAAGCTAAAAAGAGAGACTTCTTACGGTGCATTTAAAGGTTTGGCTAAATCTGAACCATTATTAGCAACTGTTGCAACGATCTCTTTGCTTTCAATGGCTGGAATTCCTTTAACAGCAGGTTTTATGGGGAAATTCTCATTATTTGCACAAGCTTTAAGCAAAGACAACAATACCTTTCTGGTAATTGTAGCAGTTTTAGGTTCGGCAATTTCAATTGCTTATTATTTAAGATTAATTATCGCGATGTTCTTCTTTAAAGAAACAACCTTCAAAACTTCAGAAAGAGTAACGGTAACATACAATATTGTCGCAGTATTTATTATTGCATCGATTATTGCGTTGGGTGTTTTCCCGGATTTATTTGCAAAACAATTCGGATTGTAATCTGAATCAAACATATTTTAAAATTTAAGCCTTTCAATTTTTGGAAGGTTTTTTTATAAGAAAAGCTACTCGATATGAGCAGCTTTTTGTCATTTTGACACAGTACTTTTTTAGTCTACCGCTGTACAGTCGCTGTACCCTTTCTGTACCCTAACTACTTTTTTCGTTTATGCTATTTTAAATTCTTCGGTAAGATTGGCAGGAGCATCAGAAGCGGTTACTGTAATTTTATCACCTGTAAGATCGGGGTTCAGAGTTGTTGCAGTGTAGATCCATTCTACGCCATTATTTACTGCTGCCCCCTGCTCTACAAGTGTACCATCAGAATTTTCTATTTTTAGGTTTACTGCAACCACTCCAAAGTCATCTGTGGCAGTAATCTTAATAATATCTCCCGGGTTTCCGGCATATCCGGACAGATTGATTTCTTCGATATCAGGAGCGTTCAACAGGTCGGCAACTGCAACATTATAAGTACTCATACCGATTGAGTTGTCTGCCTTTGCTTCATACAATTCTTTTTTAGCGGGATCATTCAAAACGTATTTTGCATACAGTACTGCTTTCTGAAATCTTAGTTTATGCGCTTTCTGTTTATCTGAAAGTTCACCTGTTCTTTCTTTTGGTGCTTTAGATACGATGGTTTTACCATTTCTTTGGCTAAATACCAATAAGTCACCTACTTTTCCACTCAATCCATGAGTTACAATGTTGTTTTTACTTTCTGCCATCACTTGTATTTTTAAAGATTAATAATTAATTAAATATAGAAGTTTTACACTCACATCCTACTAATTTAACTCATTTTATAAATATCATTTAATTATGTGAAATAATTTACTATCCTGTATTTAATCACTACATAAAACAATGAATATTTAACGTCATGTTTTGTCGTGATATGTAATTATGTTTGCGAAATCAATATGAATATTATCATGTTAATTCTCATTAAACTGGTGATTTATTACGTTAAAAAAAGTTAAATTCGCGCATTGTTAAATTAATAACCAAATCATGAAACAACTCTACATGAGTGCATTATTACTAAGTAGTGCAATTGTATATGCTCAGGAGGTGATATGGCAGAAAGATATTAAATCCTCAACTCAGGATTTTCTTTCACAGGTCACCACAACAGTCGATCAGCAATATCTTATCACCGGAAGCTCGATTCAATCGAAAAAAATCACTTCCGAAAACAAACAAAACAACGGTTACGATTTTCATCTTGTCAAACTTAACCAACAAGGTGAAGAGGTCTGGGAAAAATATTTCTCGGGACAGAACCATGACTTTCTATCAGCAACAGTTGCTACGCAGGAAGGCGGATTTCTTTTGGCGGGAACTTCTTATTCGGGTAAAGCTTTAGACAAAAAAGATGATTCAAAGGGAGGATCTGACATCTGGTTGATCAGAATCAACGAATTCGGAGATGAATTGTGGCAAAAAACATTAGGAACATCACAGGATGAAGAAGCAAGATCTGTAATTCAGACCGCTGATTTTGGTTTTATGGTTGCAGGAAATGTTCAGAATTCGACCAACGGATTTGGCTCGAAAGATGTGACCGTAACGAGACTTGATAAGAACGGAAAAGTCCTTTCCGAATTAATATTAGGCGGAAGAGGTTTGGATGAAGTGGAAAGAATGATTCCTACACCTGATGGAGGAGCGCTGCTTGGAGTATACTCGCGAAGTTCTGAATTTCATATAAGTAATAAGCAATCGGCAATGAGCAATACTCATTCGGCTGCAAAAGGAGCATCATCTGATATTACCAATTACCCATTACCGATTACTCATCCAAAGTCCACTGAGAACTTCGGTGAAGGCGATTACTGGGTGATCAAGCTTAGCAAAGACAATAAAATAGAGTGGGAAAAGAATTTTGGAGGTAAAGGAGATGACCATTTGAGAACCATGGCATTTACCTCTTCTGGTTACATTATCGGCGGTGAATCGAGATCGGAAAGATCGGGAAACAAAACCGTCGGAATTGAAGAAGGAACTGATGTGTGGCTGATCTCTCTGAACACAAAAGGTGAAGAGCAATGGCAGAAATCTTACAACTTTAAGAACCGTGACATTCTGATGGGGATGAATGTAATCAACACAGGTGATGGTAAAAATTCAAAAGGAATTTTACTTGGAGGTTATACTCAGGCTGAAGGAAGGATTGAAACTGATGATGAGACATTTTGGATGATTTATATCGACAATGACGGAAACGAACAATGGAGAAAACACGTAAAAGGTGAATCGAGAAAGAAAGAGGAAAGACTTTCTGATCTGAAAATGAATAAAGACGGTTCTATCGTACTCGCAGGAACAAGCGCTGAAGAATTAGGCAAAGAAAACTGGAAGATTGTAAAGCTTGGAGACAGCCAGATTGATCAGTTGATCGAGAAGCAGGATATGAAGATTTACCCTAATCCTGTGAGTGATTACTGTTATGTGGAGATCGGCTTTGAGTTTAAGGAAGCTGATATCACTTTGTATGATATGGGTGGAAGACAATTACAAAACTTGAAAACCAAGAATAAGGTAACAAAAATCAATACTCAGAATCTGATTCAGGGAGCCTATCTGATTGTTGTAAAAACTGATACTGAGAAAACTGCGAATGCAAAATTGATAAAAAAATAAGAAAATGAATAACATGAAAATTTTTATACTCACACTATTAATACTTCCGATGTCGATCTGCTTGGGACAAACTGTTCCAACTATTAAATCACCTCAAACATACGACATGGAAAAATTTGGCAATATTCCGGTCAGTCTTAGTACAGGGAGCGTTTCTTACGACATTAATCTATTCAGTTATAATAATATTTACAATCAAGATGGGTTGAACATAGATCTGAGATATTTTGGAACAGGATTTATACCTTCAAAGAAATCAAATTATGTTGGTTTAGACTGGTCTTTAGCTGTCGGAGGCTCTATCAGTCGAGAGGTTAGAGGAACTCCTGACGATTTTTTTCCTGAATCACCACAGTCCTCCAATGTATTATATGGGTATTTGGAAGGTATCAGGAATTGTTATAAAAATAATCAGGATACGTATAATCAAAATTATAGTGGACTAAGTGGGGGGTATGGTAGCATAGGCATGAAATGTGGCAATTATTCATATGATATAGAGCCTGATAAATTTAATTTTAACTTTATGGGAATAAGCGGTTATTTCTTCATTGGAAATGATAAAGAGCCAATTATTGTTTCCGACAATGCAAATTTGCTGATCGATATCTCGGAAATGTCTTCACGACAGCCTTTAAATTCTTTTAATAATGGGTCAAGATGTTTAACAAAAACAACAGTAATTAAAATAACTGATGGTAAAGGAATAAAATATTATTTCGGAGGAAATTATGAAAATTTAGAAGTATCATATCCTCTATATCCTGAACAAACGACACAAAATAGATTTACAATAACTGCATGGAATCTATTTAAAATAGAGTACCCAAATACTAATATAATTGAAATAAAGTATAGAACAGCTAATATTTCTAACAGTGACCGAAATTTTTGCCTTGATAGAGATAATATTTCAATAATGACACAAGAACCCTTCTTGTTAATGTTTGATCATCATCATGTTCTGAGGCAAAATATTTTAGCGGAAAATTCAAATTATAATTCCAGCAGTGGAAACCTGCTTTATGATGGAACCATTTATTGGGGAGGTTCTTCGTCATCTTCTAATTCATCAGTACAACACGGCTTTTCAGCAACAAAAAAAAGTTTTCCAAGTGAGATCTTATTAAATGGGAATACACTAGCATCTTTTTCATATGAGAGATTTGATAAGTATTTAAGCTATACAATTCCTTCATTAAAGCTTACCGGGATTAATTTCTTTGATAATTTTCAAAGACAGATAAAAAGTGTAGCTTTTGAATACTACCGATATAAAGATTACTTCTTTTTGGATAAAGTAAAACTATTTAGAAAAGAAAGGTTGTCATTTGACTACCTTCAGGAATACAAATTTGATTACTACAGTAAAAGTGAGTTACCTGATGAGACAACTATAGGTATTGATCATTGGGGGTATTGGAACAATAGGGTAGCAGGAAAGCTAATTCCAAATTTTACTTTAGATAAAAACACAGATGCTTATAGCTTTACCGAAAATATTAGAGATGCTAACCCCAATTTATACTCTACGGCTCTTCTAAAATCAATAATTTATCCGACTAAAGGTAAATCAGAGTTCATCTATGAACCGCATGATTACAGTGAAAAAATTGATAGAACCTACAATTCACAGTTTAAGAATGTTCTTGTGGAATCTCAGGGCATAGTGGGTGGAGGAAGAATAAATACTATTAATAATTATTCTAATGATGGTACTTTGATTGGCACTAAACAGTACAAATACATAAGTAATTACAATCCCAATACAGCGATTACAAAATCTAGCGGTGTTCTTTCTAATTATTACAGGAATCTAATGTACCTTAGAATGCAGACACCATACAGTACTAGTGAAAGACTTGAAGTATCTTCTGATAATTATATTGAAACAGCTTTTAATTCATTTCCTGTACTTTATTCAGAAGTAACAGAAAAAGAAAATAACAATGGTTATACGAAGCATTATTTCACAAATTACAGCAATTATCCTGATGTTTCTATTTCTAAAGAAGTTGATAATAATACAAGCGCTGTAAATGTTAATTATTTTCCGCTAAATATTGGAAATATAAATCTGCCTTATCATTCAAATGGATATAAAAGAGGAAAAGTTTATAAGCAAGAATATTATGATAATAATTTCGTAAAGATTAAATCCACAAATACTGAGTTTACAGATATAGCGGAAATAAAGCCAACTAATTATGTAACATATGTCACTGACAGACTCAGAACAAAGTATTTTTTTAAATTATTCGGAGGATTATTTACACCTAAGAAAATAGAAAATACTGATTTCTTTGCGACTGGAGATTTAAAAACTAAAACAGAGTTTTTTTATGAAGGTAAAAATCATTTAAACTTAACTAAGAAAAAAATTACAGATCCAAATGCCGAAATTTACGAAACTGAATATCAATATGCTGATGATCTACGACATGGAAATTCGCCTAATAGTAACATGCCTCCTTATCAGTTTACTCCTATAATGGTTGCTAATAATATGCGAGACATTCCCCTTGTTACTTCAATATATAAAAACTCTATTTTTCAAAAGAGAAACCAAGTTATATATTTTCCAGAGTATTCATCTGGCTTATTGCTTCCTAAAGAGGAATTATTTTATTCTGATGATATGACACAAGTTGTAAATAATGGATTAGGACCTTCAATAGTTCCACAAGTTGCATATGGCTCAACCGAAGTTACTTACGACAAATATGATTCAAAAGGAAATCTTTTACAATACACGACCAAGAATGGAATTCCTGTAACCTTAATCTGGGGTTATAATCAGACTCAGCCAATAGCAAAAATTGAAGGAGCATTTTATGATGATATAAAAGATGATGTGCTGATATCAACAGCCATAACAAAATCAAATGAAGATGGACAATATGGTGCAGTAAGTTACGAACAGGCTTTAATTGATGCTTTAGATAATTTAAGAAAGGGAATCGGTTTTACAGCTTTTCAGATAACTACATACACCTATAATCCTATGGTTGGTGTTACAAGTATTACATCTCCTTTAGGAGTACGAGAAGTATATCTCTACGACTATATTTTGAGATTGAAAGAAATCAGAGAAAATTCGTCCACTGGAAAGCTGATAAAAGAGTTTAATTACAATTACAAAAACTAAAACCAAACTATGACAAAAATATTAACTACTGTTGGGTCTTTATTTCTATTCGGGATTTCAGAAGCACAATTGAGCTCTACAGAAAATTATGTTTATACAAGAACATATCTGGACTATAATGGCACAACGGCTTCCAAAACTTCGGAAACAGTTCAGTATTTCGATGGTTTGGGCAGACCAAAACAAGTCGTGAATGTCAAAGCTTCACCACTGCAAAATGATATAATTACGCATATAGAATATGACGGATTTGGAAGACAATCAAAAGAATACCTTCCCATACCGCAGCCAAACACTATGAATGGTGCTATCATTTCTAATCCTCTTTCAAATGCGACACAGCCTAGCATTTATGGATCAGAAAAGATTTATTCGGAAAAGGTTTTAGAAAATTCGCCTTTGGACAGGATTCAGCAACAAATCCATGTGGGTAACGACTGGAGCCAGAAGCCTGTAAAATTTGATTATGATGCGAATATTGCAGGAGAAGTTATCAAATTTACCACGACTACAACATGGGTAAACAACGCAACAAAGTCTGAAATCAGCAATAGTGGAAGCTATGGAACAGCTCAGCTATACAAAAACACGGTGACTGACGAAGATGGCAATAAAACCATTGAGTTTAAAAATGGGCAGGGACAGGTTTTGTTAGTACGCAAGGTGCTTGACGCAACCCAAAGTGCAGATACGTATTATGTTTATAATGAATATAATCAGCTTGCATTTGTTATCCCGCCTTTGGCTTCGATTGCGACACTTAACGAAACCACACTAAATAATCTCTGTTACCAGTACCGTTACGACGGGAGAAGCCGTTTGGTAGAAAAGAAACTTCCGGGTAAAGGCTGGGAGTATATGGTGTATGATAAGGTAGACCGATTGGTTGCAACGCAGGATCCTAATCAGAAGCTTTTAAATAAGTGGCTTTTTACAAAGTATGATAAGTTTGGAAGAGTGTTATATACAGGTATTTCAATTGATAATGGTGATAGAAATGCAGTACAGACATGGGTTACAAATACGTATGGAATCAATGTAGAAACTGCAGGAACATACACTCAAAGCGGTTTGCAAATCTATTATGCCAATACTGCATATCCTCAAAATATAGAAAGCATATTGTCTGTCAATTATTATGATTCATATTTAACGGGCGATCCTTTTCCAACGATGGTATATGATCAGATCGTTTTGCCATCGGATGTACAACAGTACGGAGTAAGCACAAAAGGTCTTCCTGTGTCAAGTTTTGTAAAAAACATACAGGATGACAACTGGACAAAAACTTATATGTATTATGACCTGAAAGGAAGACTCATCAGGGAGTATTCTCAAAATCATTTGGGAGGATATACCAATATCGAAAAGAGAATAGACTTTTCAGGAAATCCAAATATTATTCTGACGCAGCATAAAAGACTCTCTACAGATACAGAAAAAGTTATTGTAGAAAATTTCACCTATGATCATCAGAACAGGTTATTAACACATACTCATCAGGTTGACAGTAATGCTGTGGAATATTTAGCCCAAAACGAATACAATGAACTTTCACAGCTGAAAAATAAAAAGGTTGGAGGAACGAGTGCAAATTCACCATTACAACAGGTAGATTACCAGTATAATATCCGAGGCTGGGTGAAGCAGATCAACAATCCGAATGATTTAAGTAATGGAGACCTTTTCGGATATAGAATCAATTATAATTCGCCATCAACGGGATATTGGACTCAAAGATACAATGGGAACATTTCAGAAATAGATTGGGCAACTCAAAGTGACAATGTATTGAGAAGATATGTTTATATGTATGATTCTCTTAATCGTCTTACAGGTGGTTATTATTTAGAACCTAACTCATCAATTGTATGGGCAGGAACTTTCAATGAGAACTACACTTATGACTTGAATGGTAATATTACTAAATTAGTACGAACGGGAAAATCTCCTGTTTCGCAAACAACATCTTTAACTATTGATGATCTTACTTATGTTTATAATGGTAATAAACTAAATTCTGTTTCAGATGCTGCTCAAAATTCCTCAGGGTACCCTATAGGAGGAAATATGATTTCATATGATGACAATGGAAATATGACAAATCATATGGACAAAAATATTTCTAAAATTGAATATAATCATCTTAACCTTCCAACATTAGTTAATGCTGTTGTAGGTGGTGGTTGGCTACCTGGTTTGGATGCGGAAGGGCCACGACATACTTATAAATATAAAGCTAATGGAACAAAATATGCAAAACGAGTAGATAATATAAGTCCGTATATGCAGGAGTTCACAGAAGTTGATTATTTAGATGGTTTTCAATATGAGCGGAAATACACAAAAATGAATACTGCACAAAATCCTTACGATACAGGTATTGTTTTAAAATTTGCACCTACTTCCGAAGGCTACTTTGACTTTGAAAAAAATAAGTATATTTACAATTACAGTGATCATTTAGGAAATACGAGATTAAGCTATTTCCATAATGGAAGCAGCATAGAAGTTCTTGAAGAAAACAACTATTATCCTTTTGGGTTAAAACATGAAGGATACAATGGTTTAGCAGGAAATCCTAGTTATCAGTATAAGTACAACGGTAAAGAACTTCAGGAGACGGGAATGTATGATTACGGGGCAAGATTTTATATGCCGGATATTGGAAGATGGGGTGTCGTTGATCCGTTGGCGGAACATTCACAAGACAAAACACCATACCATTATTGTTCTGGAAATCCAATTAATAGACTTGATCCTAATGGGATGTGTGATGATCCTAATTGTTCTCATGGTGGACTTCGTCGTGCTTGGGATAGTGTTGGTAGATTTTTTGGAGGTTGGGGAAGTGCAGAGAAGAAGCAAGCAAAAGCGGAAATTACAGAATTTGGACCATTAGAAAAATTAGGACAATGGCTCGACGAACCTGTTGATGCTGGTACAGCTCAAGCGGCATCAGATTTAACCCATAATAGTATCCCTGGAAATTTCACAGTACCTGCTACAAATGAAGGTGTAATATTATCTATTGCTGCGGCTTTTGGATCCGCTATGCAGGCTGCTAATGGATTTAGATATCCTGCTTACAAAGGTGGAACTAAAACTAGTCCGGCAGCTTCGGGAATAAAACTAAAAAATTATGATCCTCAAGTTGGAGAGTCTTTTCAAACTTTGGGAACAAATATTAGTAATGGGAAAATTTCCGTTTCAGATAGAAGTGTTACACACGGTAAATTTGATTTTGTTGTTACGAATGATGGTTCTCTAAAATTAGGGACTGGTCATTTTAATTTATCTAATGGAGCAAATAGTGTTCAGGCAGCTGGGCAATTGAAATTATATAATGGACAAGTTATGATGATAAATAATAATTCGGGACATTATTTACCTACAACTAGTCAAGCACAGATATTCCCAACAATATTATCTAATATAGGGGTAGATGTAAGTAAAGCTAAATTAAAAACTTATACACCTTAATTATGATAAGTATTAAAGAGGAAATTATAGATTTATCGAATCAACTAAGCGTTGATTCAGTTAAAAATGTAACACATTATTTTCCCATAGATCGGTTTTTTATTGAAGAAAACGGTTATTTGGATAAAATACTTGCTGTAAATCATTTAGAATTTATATTTTACAATTTTGAAAATGTCAATCCCACCTACTCAGTACAATTATTTGTATGTTTACCTGAACTATGGGAACAAATTACATATGAAAATATAAAAGTTTTGTTAGAAAATTTCTCAAATTCTTTTTCATTTTATTCTTTTATTGAGTATACATACAAGTATTTAGAAATAGATTTATTTGATGAAATAATGCATAATAAAAATATTGATAACAAAATTAAAAAAGATTGTATTCATTTTTTTATATCTACTTTAGGAAGTTTATATATGGATGAAGACGATTATTTAGATTTTGAAGAAAATGTTTTTGGGATAAGTATGAACAAATTAATAGTTCTTCGGGAAATATTTGAAGCTCATGAAGAATTTAAAAAAATTCTTCCACAAGAAAAGTTTTATCAGAAACTAATATCTTTTCAGTCTTCTCAAAGTCTTTAATTTTGAGCAATTATAATAACAAACCCTCGCAATTTTGCGAGGGTTTTGTGTTTAAATTTCCAATTTGACAACTAAAAATCTATAAAATCAGTTGTCAAATTGGCAACAAATATTTTTATTTTCACCCGATCTCGCGGATTTATAATCCGTGGGCATATATTAAAAATCCATCGCAAATGGACTGCCCCCAAAAAGTTAGACACTTTTTAGGGCATTTTTTATGTATAGAAAAGAAAAATTTAGCGTTAGCTTCAAATTAGAATGTATTGAACTCCACAAAAATTCTCATCGTTCGATTGGATCTATAGAAACAGAGAAGGATTTAATGAAAGCAATTTACGCAAATGGATTGGTTTATATAACAAGTACGGAATCTCGGGACTACAACCGAGAAAAAACAGGATCTACTCCTTGAATTTCAAAATTAAAGTTTTGAAAACCATCGCAACCGAAAGTATCTCACAAAGGGAAGCGTGTGTTCGATTCGATATCGCAGCGCAGTCTACCGTATTGAGTTGGCAAAGGGAGTACAAAAAAAAGTGTAATTAAGGTTTAGAAAATAAACCCAAAGGAAGACCAGTATTATGAGCGATTACAAACGTAAGAAAAGGAAGTCTGACAAGCCATTGCCCTGCTGGTGCGAGCGTCTCGCTCGTTCCTTTAAAGAAAAAATGTACCCCGACGTCGCGTATTTATAATCCGTGAGCTGATAATAAAAAAAGCTCGCATTTTAACTGCACTCGCTGCTTAAAGTCTCCCGACTTTAAGCAAATAAAATTAACCCAGCTCAATTGCAGTGGGTTTTGTCTTTAAATAGTAAATAAAAAAAACCAAGTCTTTTATACAAATTTAAACACCAATAACACCCAATTCCCTCATAGTTTTCATACCTTTACCTCCACAATTTTTCTTACATTTTGGCAAATCTTTACAAGAAAGAAAGTCCGTTTCAGGTTTTTATATCGTTCAAAAAATATTTGGATGTGTTGGAGCACATTCGGTATAACGATCGGTTAGAATATCGAGCCAATTATGCAGAATCTTTAATTGAGAAAACTAAAAATTTTAAAGAATTAAGAGATGGTTTTCAGGATCTTTCGGTGTTTGAAAAACACAAAGACCTCATCAGACTTTTGTTGGCAGACCTCTTCCCTACCGGTTTGACGAGAAATGAAATAAAAGCCGCAGGAATTCCGCTCACCAATCTTACGTTCAATTATACCGAAAGATTTCAGAATATTTTGAATGACGCCGGAAAAGATTTTGAAATCGAGTTCAGAGACATCAGCGATGACGAATATTACGTCTTTTGCTGTTGCCTGATTTTGCAGACTTACCTTAAAAAAGATATTAAAGTTACCATACCGTTTTATTATGACATTCCCGATAAACAGGGAATTATGAAGCATTATAAAATTACAGTCAACTCAGATTTCAGTGATGTTTATCCTGCCGAAGGCACCAAGATTCCGCCCGATGATGTCTTGGATATCCTGCTTGAAAATTTAGATGATATACAGCTTTGGAAAAAATACTTCCAGCCGGAATCATGGATTTTAAAGGGTTTCAGCATTATCTCTCTCATCGACTGTACTTCGGAAGTGGCATTATCTGATCTGAAGTCGAGCATGATTAAAATTGATCTCGAAAATCCTTCACCTGATGAGAATTTAAAGGAAATATTTAAGTCTTATTTTGATGTTCCCGATCTCAATTTTGGGTTGATGCTGTTTAATACAAAAAATAAAAGGCTCGAAAAATTGCCTATTTATGAGAATGTTTTCACCAATTATCTTCTCGATTTTTGGATCAACACATTCGATGAAGAAGTAAGGAAAACAGCTTTTGAAAACATCAGTTACAATTCAAAACCTGTCGTGGTTTCGAACGTTGATAAGCTTGATGATGAGATTAAGAAACTGCCTTCTTTCAGTATTTTAAAAGACAATAACATCAATAGCTTCATGGTCATTCCTATTATGAAAGACAATGAATTACTAGCAATGATGGAGTTTACTTCGCCGATAGCCAACAGCTTAAATGGTTTAAAACTAAAAAAACTCGAGTTTGTTGCCGACATGATTATTTTCTCGCTAAGCAGGTTTTCTTATGAAAGAAATAATCAGATTGAAGCTATTATTCAGCGTGAATATACAACGATTCATGACAGCGTTATTTGGAAATTCAGAAATGAAGCAGAACGTTACTTCAATGCTTATTTAGCAAAAAAAATATATACTTTAAAGGAGATTTCATTTAAAAATCTCACTCCACTGTTTAGTTTTTCAGACATTCGTTCTTCATCAGACAAGCGTTTTAATCTGATGCTCGAAGATCTTAATCAGCAAATAGACGGGCTTCATGAAGTCATGACAATCCTAAATTCATTAGAAGCTGAAAAATATTCGTTGGCATTGGATGTTTTTGAAAACGAACTGAATAATGAAATAAAAGCAGATACAGAGCAACGTTTCCAAAGACTTTTACGGGAAGAGATTCACCCTTACCTGCAAGGTCAGCTTGAAGTGAAAAGTGATGAAAATATCAAAGATAAAATCAAAAATTATCTCAGTCAGGTTTTTACACAGAATGATCTTTTTTATGCCAACAGAAAAAATTTAGATGATTCTATTACGCTTCTCAACCGTAAACTGGCTGATATTTTAGACCAAAAGCAAGTGGCTGCTCAGGAAATCTTCCCGCATTACTTTGAAAGATTCAAATCGGATGGTGTTGAGCACAATCTGTATATTGGCCCCAGTATCGCACCAGAATTACCTTATTCTCTGAAAGTCGTTCACGAGTTGAGATATTGGCAGCTGGAAACACTTTGTAAGATGGAACATGAGTTCGGATTATTTAAGAAAGATCTTCCGGTTCCGCTCGATATTGCTTCACTGATTTTTGTGTACAATGAAAAAGTAGACATCCGTTTCCGAATGGATGAGAAACGTTTTGATGTAGACGGCGCATTTAATTCTAATTTTGAAATCATCAAAAAGAGACTGGAAAAAGCTCATATCAAAGATTCTAATGAAAGAATTACGTGTCCCGGAAAAATTACCATCGTCTATTTTGGATTGGAAAATCAACGTGAATATCTACAATACATCAACAGACTTCAGAAGGAAAATGTTTTAAAATCTGATGTCGAACTTTTAAGAGTTGAAGATCTTCAGGGAATTACAGGGTTGCTTGCCATGAGAGTTTCTTTAGCGTAAACTAATCTACAAAATAGGAATCAGGCTTTTTTAGTTCTCCTTGCGGAATTTCTGCCTGCTCAAAAATAGAAAATTCAATCGTTCTGCAAATACTGTTTAGCGCCAAATCATTTTCTTCCTCACCAAAAGGCTCACCAATTTCCTGAATAATTGCGTCTAAAGCAATAAAAGTATAGCTGATCAGCAAAACAATCAACGGCATCATCCAATCTAAGCTGTCGAGTAATCCGAAAGGCAGCCAAAAACAATATAAATAGACTGTACGATGCAGCAAAACACTGTAAGCAAATGGAAGCGGCGTATTGTAAATTCTCTCACAACCCCCGGAAATATTAGAAAACTGATTTAGCTGATGATTCATAGAAGTCAAAACAATCGTATCTATATTTTCTTTTTTATTTTGCTCATTCAGCCAATCTGAAATAAAGCCCAAAATAATATTAGGAATAAATTGCTTACCCTGTATCTGATGAAACTGCTCTCCAGAAAGTAAATGTTGAATAGGTTTTGTTTCAGATTTATCTCTTAACTGATAGTTTAAAGACCAGCAAAATGCAGAGATAAGCTTTACGATTTCTTGTTTTTCTTCCTTTAAAACATTCGGTATAAAAGATAGAATCTGTCGGGTTAAAGATCGGGTTTCAATGACCAGCAATCCCCAAAGTTTTCTTCCTTCCCAGAATCGGTCATAACTTGCGGTATTGCAAAAGCCCATGAAAATGGCTAAAGCCAAACCTATCAATGTAAAAACAGTAGGATTGAGCTTTACTTTGTAATCGTAAATCTTTCCGTTAAAATAATAGACCGCTACAGAGAATATTGTAATGATGAAAAGCTGGGCAATTATCTTTTTTAGTACAGAGCCTTTCCATATAAATAACATTTTCAGCCAGTGTGTACGCTGTCTTACAATCATGTTTTATACAGTTTTTTAATTAAAGCGAAAGAAATGCGTACGCAAAAGACAGTACGGAAATCACAATTCCTGCCATAAAAATCTTATAAGTAATCGAAAGAAGCTTATACTTTCTGTCTAAAACTTTCCCAAGATAATAGAGATCTTTCACCATAGAATCGTAGATATAATCCCTGTCTTTAATGAGATCATGCATAGAATTCAGATAATGATTAAATTCCATTTGGTGGAAATTTCCAAAAAACAAGAGATTTACCTTACGGTCTTTGATATCCTGATCGGTAAAAGTAGTTTTCGTAACATTGGGTTTTGTAGAAAGGATGGCAAAGATAATAGTCAACACACTCGATATCAGCAAGAAAAAAGTTGGGATGATAAGATGGGTGTTTTTGGGTGCATCCAATTTTGGAACCAATACAGACAAACATACAGAAATAATAATCGCATTCACTGAAAGTAAAATATTGGCTTTGCTATCTGCAATATCGCTTAATCTTGTATGATTATTCAATGTCACTCTGAAGAGCGTATCTACACTTCTATCTGATTTTTGGTCTTTATCTTTTTTTGAATCTGAATTTTCTTTTTTGGGTTTCTCTTCTTTATCAATCTTCTTTTCCAATTTTTTTACATTTTTCAGTTTAAGCGGCTCCCAGTTTTCTTTAGCATAATCTGTAAAATACCGGTGCTTGTTTTTAAGAAAATCTACATTCATCTCATTCCATTCATCATTTGAAAAACACATTCCTCCCGTTAGTTCCCATTCTTTACGCAAAGCTTCTGCAGAATCATTATAAAACGGACTTGCAAAATGACTGAAGTCTGCATCTTTCATAATCATTTCTAAAAGACCCTCAGGCTGATGATGTTTTTCGGTAGAAAGAATAAGCCTGGAAACTTCATCAATATACTCGTCAGAAAAATTATCTTTCTTAAGAAAATCTTTCATAATAACAGAACTTCTTTGCTCGTGACCTTCAGCATTACAGTCTGTAAAACCAACATCATGAAACCACAATGCAAGCAACACTTTTTCTCTGTCGACTTCAGGTAAATTGGTGTGCTTTATGATTTCATCTGCTTTCTGAACAGCGTATGTGGTATGAATAAAATTATGATAAAAATATACAGAAGATAACTTATCTTTGAATAAGTTTTCAACATAATTTTTAGCTTTGTCTAAGATGCTCATCACAGAATTTTTCTTAATGTAAATGTATGAATTTATCCTTTAAATCTTATTTAAAAAAAACATCGCCGACAGCAAAAATGTTTCTGCTTTCAGGGCTTCTTTTATCATGTGCTACCTACAACGTAAAAAAGGGTAAAAACTTACATGAGGTGCCACAATCTGAAGTAAAAAAAGATAATGATTTTCAGATTTTTCTTGTTGGTGATGCCGGAAATGCAGAAGAAATTCAGGCGCAGCAAACATTGAATTTTCTTAAAAACAAAATAGATTCTGCCAACAGCAACTCGATGCTGATATTTTTAGGTGACAACATTTATCCTTTAGGAATGCCTAAAGAAAGCGACAAAGGCTATCCTCTTGCAAAAGAAAAAATGGAAAACCAGCTAGCAATAACCAAAAATTTTAAAGGTAAAACTTTAGTTATTCCCGGAAATCATGATTGGTATCACGGCTTGGATGGTTTAAAAGCACAGGAAGAGTTCGTGAAAGCGTATCTGAACGATAAAAAATCTTTTTTGCCTAAAAATTCTTGTCCGATTGATGATATTAATTTAACGAAAGACATTAAGCTGATCATCATCGATTCTGAATGGGCATTAATTAATTGGGACAAATATCCAGGAATCAACAAAGGTTGTGAAATCAAAACCAGAGACGATCTTTATACAGAATTCAAAGATTTAATTACAAAAAATCAGGATAAAAGAATAATTGTTGCGCTTCATCATCCGGTAATAAGTTCTGGCGTTCATGCCGGATTTAATTCCGCAAAATCTCATCTTTCAGCATTTAACGGAAAAGTTCCCATCCCTGGAGTTGCCACGGTGCTTACGACATTGAGAAGTTCTTCCGGAGCGAGCATGGAAGACATCAACAACAGACATTATGCAGATTTTGCCAACAGATTAAAAAGTATTGTTCAGGATAAAGAAAATGTAATTTTCGTTTCGGGGCATGATCATAATCTGCAGTATCATGCAGACAATAATATCAGACAGATTATCAGTGGAGCCGGCTCAAAAACAGATCCTGCCACGATTGTCAACAAAACAGATTTTTCTTATGGCGGAAGTGGTTTTGCTGTTTTAAATCTCAGAAAAGATTTGAGTTCGGATGTAGAATATTTTTCAACAAAAAATAATGAGTTCAAAAAACTAACACAGATTTCAGTAATTCCTCAGCCTAAAGTATTTGAAAATAATTTCCCAAGTTCGCTTCCTGCAACATACACCACAACTATTTATGCTGATAAACTGACTAAAAAAGGGAAAATTTACCGTTGGCTTTGGGGAGATCATTACCGAAAATATTATGCACTTCCGATCGAAGCAAAAACGAAAGACCTTTCGGATATGAATCCCGGTTATTCTCCTTTCAGAGAAGGCGGCGGAAATCAGTCGAACAGTCTCCGTCTGAAAACCAATGACGGGCAAGAGTTTGTAATGCGCGGAGTACAAAAAAGTGCTGTCCGTTTTCTGAACGCACAAGCTTTTAAGAAAAACGATTTCGGAAACGAATTAAATAATACTTTCCCTGAAAGATTCTTACTCGATTTTTACACGACCAATCATCCTTTCACCGGATTTGCCGTAAACAATATGATCGATAAGCTGGATATTTTTCACAGCAATCCAGAATTATATTACATCCCAAAACAAAAATCTTTGGGCCGCTACAACAAAAATTATGGTAATGAACTATACATGATTGAAGAGCGTTTTTCTTCTGATCCTAAAACTTTGCAGTCGCTTGATAATGCTTCGGACATCGTTTCTACATCGGATGTTTTGAAAAACATGCGAAAAGACAGCAAATATTCTGTTGATCAGGATTTATACATCAGAGCAAGGATTTTTGATATGCTGATCGGCGACTGGGACAGACATGAAGATCAATGGAAATGGGCAGAATATAAAACAGGAAATAAGGTCATTTACAAACCGATCCCAAGAGACAGAGATCAGGCTTTCAGTAATTATGATGGCGCTGCGTTTACCTTTATTATGAACATCCCGATGATTCGTCACATGAAATCTTTTAAAGATGAAATAAAAAATGTGCGTTGGGTAAATATGGAACCTTATCCGTTAGATTTAATTTTTCTGAAAGGTTCTACCGAACAAAACTGGAGCGAGCAGGCAAAATACATCCAGACACACCTTACAGATGCAGATATTGATGTTGCTTTTAAAAACCTTCCGAAAGAAGTTCAGGATGAAACAATTGTCGATATCCAGAGAAAACTGAAACTAAGAAAAGAAAAAATCGAAGATAATGCAGTTGAATACTATCACATCCTTCAGGAAAAAGTTCCGTTGGTGGGAACTTTAGACAAAGACAAATTTGTAATCGTAAAGAATGAAAATTCAGTCGATGTAAAACAATTTAAAATTAATAAAGATAAAACCGAAGAATTGGTTTTTGAAAAATCTTACGACGGAAAAAAAACAAAAGAACTTTGGATCTACGGATTGGATGATGATGATATCTATGAAGTATCAGGTGACGGAAAATCTAAAACAAACATCCGTCTAATTGGTGGTTATAATCATGATGTTTACAATGTTGCCAACGGACGAAACGTAAAGATTTATGATTTTAAATCTCAGAAAAATACGTACGAAACCAAAGGAGCTGCAAAACACATCAGTGATGATTACGACACCAACACGTACAACTGGAAGCATCCGAAATACAACTTCTTTGCGGGTTATCCTATGGCCAATTATAATCCTGATGATGGTGTAATTTTGGGAATTGTAGCCAATTATACAGTCAACAATTTTATTCGTGACCGCTTCACTCAGAAACATAGTTTAAGTGCCAATTATTATACTTTAACAGGTGGATTTAATGTTGGTTATAAAGGAATCTTCAAAAAAGCAATCGCAGGATGGGATGCCGGAATTGATGCAACCTACACTACTCCATTTTTTGCGAGAACATTCTTTGGCTTGGGTAATGAAACGATGTATGAAAAGGATGAAGTGAGTAAAGACTTTAACCGAGTACGAATTTCTCAGTTTAAATTTGCTCCTTCCATCTCAAAAACAAGCTGGCTGAATTTGAAACATCAGTTCCAGTTGAATTTTGAGCATTCAAAAGTACAGTTCAATGAAGATCGTTTTATCGCTGCTTCTCCGGAAGTTAATCCTGAAATTTTTAACGGGCAGCAGTTTGCGGGAGCCAACTACACATTTAGTTTTAAGAACTTTGATAACAACGCTTTCCCAACTTTAGGTTTAGAAATGATTTTAAATGCAGGCTGGAAAGCCAATCTTTCAGAATTCAACCAAAACTTTGCCTCTTTTAAAGGAACTTTAAACCTGTTTCGCAGAATCGATAAACAAGGAAAATTTGTTTTTGCCAACTCTTCCAATGCGATGATTATCAACAACAATAATTTTGAGTTTTATCAGGCTGCAGCCATCGGTGGAAACAACGCAATGCGTGCTTATAGAAACGAAAGATTTGCCGGGAAATCATATTTTGTAAACAATTCTGAGATCCGTTGGGATTTTGGCCGTGTGAAAAACAATATCGTTCCTGTGAATATGGGAATTTTAGTAGGCTATGATGTGGGAAGAGTATGGATTGATAGAGAACAATCAGACAAATGGCATCAAGGTGTCGGTGGTGGTTTTTGGATGAGTATTCTTGAAACTTTTTCTGCAAGAATCGATTACTTTACCGGTGAAGATGGCGGCAGAATTTCTGGTGGTGTTGGTTTGAGTTTCTAAAGGTCATTGACCGTTTTATTAAACTGAAAAACTAAAATTTAAAAGCAAAGTTTGTCATTCTGAAAGAATCTCTACACCATTTCAAAAGCTGCTTAGATTCCTCTGGAATGACAAACTAAATATTTATTTTAAAGTAAACTGATATACATTCCCTCCTTCTTTTTTATCCTTTTCATCAGCAATCAGCAAAGTTTTATCATCAACGAAAACGACTGCTTCTTTTTGTGAATTGTGATTTAAAGGAAGTTTCTGAATTTTAGCTGAATTAAAATCATTTGCCGTAAACCCTGAAAGTACATGAATATTTTTATGCGTTAAAAGCACAATTTCATTTTTGGAATTAATTGCAGCCGATGTTATGGCAGCATCACTGTAACCTCCTTCAAGCTTCAGTTTTCCGACTAATTTTGCTTCAAAATCGCCTTCTTTATTTGGAATCTGAAAAACAAGAAATGTTCCGTTAAAACCTTTGCTTCTGTTCTTTGTAAATAAATAAAAACTTCCGTCTTTCTCTACAAAGGCTTCGCAATCGTACAGTAAATTAGATTTTTTGGGAGGAAATTCAGTCTGACCTTCATAATGGAACTTTGTTGTCTGAATAGCCTTTGTAGATTTCTGAGAATCGTTTTTTAAATCTAATTTTAAGATGGAAAGATTTTGTCTGTCATTTTCGTTATTCCCAAAATCTCCAATGTAAATATTTCCGGCAGCATCTTTGGTAATGTCTTCCCAGTCATTATTTTCTACATTTTCTACAAGCACATCAGTAACTAACTCACCTTGTCGGTTGAGCCCATAAACTACATTTTTATTTCCTGCATCTTCAATTGCCCAAATGGTTTTCTGATCTTGAGAAAGGGCAATTCCTGAAACTTCTTTCAGCTTTTTGGGTAGTGAAAATTCTGTTTTCAAATCTTCCTGCGATTTTTTTACTGAATCCTGAGCTTTCGGATTGCAGCTCATTAACATAAAAGCAAATACAACGAGAATGCGCATAGTTTTATTTTTTTAATTTTTTAAACTGAAAAAAAGAATATCTGATATTTTTCTCCAATTGATTGATGATTTGCTGGTGATGCAGAAAAAAACCCGCAGCCAAACCCATTAAACTTCCGATAATGGTGTCGAGCAATCTTGCCTGCATCAGATTTTCAACCTCATGATGAACGGTACTTCCTACTTCTATTAAAAGTAAGGTAAGCGGCGTAATAAATATAACGGCGAAACCATAGTTTCTTACAATCATCAATTCAACCACGAACTGTAAAACTACAATAATTCCTATCATTACAATTTTTTCGGGATCAAAAAGCAGAATCAGCCATGCTAAACCCAAACCAATGAAAGTTCCGAAAATACGGTGCATATTTCTCTGACGCACATGTTCGAAATTTCGTCCTTGAATAATAGCAACGGTAGAAATGGAGATCCAATATGTATTTTGAAATTTTAAAAGATGACCGACAATTAAAGTCAGCATCATGATTAATCCTATAATTGTACTTTCAACAAATTTCGTATATCTTTTTTTCTTAAAAACCCTTCGGGGAACATTGACCACTTCACTTTTTTCTACAAAAACAGAATAAAGAAAAGCCAATGAACACGATAAAATAGCTCCCATTGTCACCAAACCAACTCTTAAAGGAATCATTTCCAAGTCAAACTGATAGGTACTTGCCATCGCCGCCAACATAATAAAGAAAAAATTTCCAGGTGGTGGAATTTTAAAATAAGAAGTGATAAAATGTGACAAAAAAGAGACAATCCCGACAGATAATGACGCTGTATAAATATTAAAACTAAAAAAAAGACTGATTGTAAAGGAAAATATAATCCCAAAAGCACAAACCGCCAAATGAATCATTCGCTGACTGATTGGTGCTGTAGTAAAATACAATATCGTCAAGGCCCCCAAACTCGAAAGACTTCCGTAATTTGGTTTTCCGGAAAACCAGCCTAACAAAAGTGGAATACCAATGCACAATGCAGCAAGAAACGGGAAATGCCATTTTCGCTCGGTTTTCTTCATTTCAATAAGATATTGAAACCGGTTTCGGACAGGATGATTGACTTTCATTTATTCAAAACGTTTTGCTTTTTCCCAGAGAACATCCATTTCTTCCAAAGTTATATCAGCTAATTTTAATTCTGCCTCAGCTGCAAGCTGTTCCATTTTCTGAAATCTTGAAATAAATTTCAGATTGGTTCTTTCTAAAGCTGAATCAGGATTTAAACCTGAAATTCTTGCATAATTGATCAATGAAAAAAATACATCTCCCAATTCCTGTTCTTTTTTATATACATCCGTTTCTGCATGAAACTCGTTGATTTCTTCATCTACTTTTTTCCACGCATCTTCGGCATCGTGAAATTCAAAGCCAATTCCTTTTACTTTGTCCTGAATTCTGTAGGCTTTCACCATACTTGGTAAACCTTTGGGAACGCCGCCCAAAATAGATTTGTTGCCTTCTTTCAGCTTCAGTTTTTCCCAATTCTGCTTTACTTCTTCTTCATCCTTCACTTCGGTATCGCCATAAATATGAGGATGACGGAAAATGAGTTTTTCGTTTAATGAATTGATAACATCAGCGATATCAAAGCTTTCTTTTTCTGAACCTATTTTAGCGTAAAAAACCAGATGCAGAAGTACATCGCCTAGCTCTTTTTTAATCTCGGTAAGATCTTCCTGCAAAAGCGCATCCGAAAGTTCGTATGTTTCTTCTAACGTCAAATGACGAAGCGTCTGAAGCGTTTGTTTCTGATCCCACGGACATTTTTCACGAAGATCATCCATAATATCTAAAAGTCTTCCGAAAGCTTCGAGTTTTTCCTGTCTGGTATTCATAATTTAAAAATTCAAAAGTCTTACAAATTTAATTATAATAAAGCTTCTTTACTGTCTATTCAAAATAAAAATCAATTTATTTCCCCAACCCTAAAAGGAGTAAATTGATTTTATGCACTCCCTTAAAATATAAATTTCTTCCTCCCTTTAGGGTTGGGGAAGAAGAAATTTTGCAAATTATTAATTCTAACAAAAAAACCTCATCATTGCTGATGAGGTTTATAGTAATTGAGATCAACTAAATTATCCCATTTTTCTGTGTGTACTTTTCGTAGCTGCTTTAGCTCCTGTACTTGCTTTTACTTTTGGAGTTGCAGGCTTATCTGCTTTTGGAGCCGCTTTTTTCGGAGCCGCTTTGTCAGCAGTGATATCACCTTCAGCGCTTTCACCTTCTACAGTTTCCGGCTCTGCTTTTACGAAGCTTTCAGGAGTGATGTATCCAGCTTTGTGAAGGATATTGTACCACTGAGCCAATTTCTTAATATCAGAATTGTAAACTCTCTCTGTATCGTAGTTTGGAAGAGATGCAACCATAAACTCAGCCAATTCAGCTTCTGAAGATTTGTGACTGATCGTCTCTTTGTAATCGTAGTTTTTAGCAATATTTTCAAAAACCTCAAACAAAGGAACCTCTTTATCAAAAGTAAACATTGCGATATTATCTAGCAAGCTTACCTGACTAGAATTACCGATGCTCACCTTCTTTTTGGTAGTAACTTCTTCAATGATGAATCCGTTTTTCAACTGCGACACCAATTTGTAAAGACCTGGTTTCCCAGAGATTGAAATTATTTTTTCTAACAGCATAATTTTATTTTTTTAATTTCAGTAAAAGCTATAACGCTTTTTATAATAATATATTTCTTAGTTTAAATTATTTTGGAAATCTCATTTTGTAGCTTATAGATACTTCTCCCTGAGTGATTTTTGTAAGTTTTCCTTTTACCAGCTTTTTCTTCAAGGCACTTAAGTGATCAGTGAAAAGAGTTCCTTCAATATGATCATATTCGTGCTGAATTACGCGGGCTCTAATATCGGAAAAAGTTTCGGTATGCTTTACAAAATTTTCGTCATAATATTCAATCAGAATTGTGCTTTTTCTTTTCACATCTTCTCTTACATCAGGAATAGAAAGACAGCCTTCGTTAAACTTCCATTCTTCGCCAGATTCTTCAAGAATTTGAGCATTGATGAAAACTTTTTTAAAGTCTTTCAACTCTTCGGCAATATCTTCGTAATCTTCATCTTCAGCCAAAGGCGTCACGTCTACGATAAATATTCTTATATCTAAACCGATCTGCGGTGCAGCCAAACCGATACCGTTTGCACTGTACATCGTCTCAAACATATTATCGATCAATTCCTGCAGATCCGGATAATTTTTGTCTATCTCTTTTCCCGTTTTCCTTAAAACAGGATCTCCAAAAGCTCTTATTGGTAAAATCATCTTATTTTTTGTTCTAAAAAATTCTGCAATATGATGGTTGCACTTACTTTATCTATTAATCCTTTTTGTTGTCTCTGCTTTTTACTTTTTCCGCTTTGCGAAATAAAAAACGAAGCCATTTTTGAGGTAAATCTTTCATCAAGACGATGAACTTCAATCTGCGGAAATTCTTTATTAAAGTTTTCTATAAACCCTAAAATATCTGTTTCTACTTCTGAAATATTACCTTTCAAATCTACAGGAAGACCTACAACAATTGCTTCCACACTATTCTCAACGGTATATTTTTTTAAAAAATCCATCAGAAAACGTGTTTCCACAGTATCAAGACCACTTGCAATAATCTTCATATCGTCGGTTGCTGCAACGCCACAACGTGCTTTACCGTAGTCTATAGCAATGATCTGTCCCATAAGTCTGCAAATTTAAGAAATTTTACTCATTTTATTCCTAACACAGTTTTTTTTATAAATCATGTTTTTTATACGTTAATTTTTGTTTAATTTTATCTTACTCAAACTCAATACAATGAAGAAACTTATCCTCGTAAGACATGCAAAAAGTGACTGGCCTGAAGAAACCAGCGACTTCGACAGACCTTTGGCAGATAAAGGTTTGTTGGATGCTTTAAAAATGTCTAAATTTTTAAAAAATAATGATATCGTTATAGATTATTTCGTTTCCAGCCCTGCAGTAAGAGCTTTGGCTACCTGCAAAATTTTTAATCAAACCTATAATTCAACTTTTGTAACAGACGAAAAACTCTATAATCCTTCTGAAAATAATTTTCAGTCGGTCATCTATGATTTAAATAATGATGTGAATTCTGTTGCGTTTTTCTCACACAATAATGGTATTTCCAACTTTGCCAATTCTATTTCTGAGGATATTTTTCATTTCCCGACTTGTGGTGTTGCAGGATTTCAAATTGAATGTGATTCTTGGGCGCAGTTTGATGGAGCCGATAAGAAACTACTTTTCTTTTACGAACCCGGGAAAATTTAATTAATTATAAACACGTAAAATTGCATCCTTTGGAAGGGCGAAAGAATTTTTGACGAGGATGGTTTGAAAATATGAGCTTAAGTTTCGGCTAAAGCCCATTTAATTTTAGAAACAGAAAAACGGGCTAAAGCCCGTTTGTATTGATAAAAAATCACTATTTTAATTCTTAAAATTATTATTTTCTTCTCAAATCAAGATCATCAAAATCAAAACTGAAATCTGTAATATCTGAAATTGCTTTCATTTTTGCAGATTCTGCTTTTCCGGTTTCATCATAACTAAAAATAATGTACGCATCAGCATCATAACTTCTGTCATCCCATTTGATGATAAAGGTATTATTTGAAAAAGGAAGCAATTCACCTTTCAGTCTTGGAGAGTTTTTACAAGAAATTCTGTAAGTATTCCCCTGCTGAGCAATTTCCACATCGCCAAACCATTGATCACTATATTTTCCGACAAACTGCTCAGCTTTTGGCTGTAGGTTTTTATCTTTTTTGAAAGCATCAGATTTTGCGAAAGCTTCTTTTTTCTGTTTATTATATTCTGCTTCTACCTTCTGTATTCTGTCGGCATAGTTTTTCAGCCAGTTTCTGTCGGCAATTCCTAAATAAGAATCTTTCACCGTGTTTGTAATCGTGTTGAAAGCTACTCCGGATTGCTGATTCGTTAAAACTACAATTCCCAATTTCATGTCCGGAATCAAAGTAAACTGAGTAACCGTTCCAATCAATCCGCCGGTATGCTGCACTTGTTTATGACCCTTCACATCACTTAAAAACCAACCTAAACCATATCCGTAAAAGCTCGTATCGTAAGGATTTTTCATTGCAACTTTATCAGGAATTTGTAAATTCCAAAGCTGCTGAACATTTTTATCTGAAACTAATTTTTTACCATCCTTAGTGGTAAAATTATTCAAAAGAAATTCTGCCCAAGTCGTCATATCTTTAATGTTACTCATAATTCCGCCAGCGGCATTTCCTGTCTCGTTCCAATCATGAGGAACGGCGATGGCCTTTCCATCAACAGGAGCATGCGCATCAATTTTATTAGCAACTGTTTTTGCTCTGTTGTAACTTCCGAAACTAGAATTCATGCCAATCGGTTTCATGATTTTTTGTTCGATAAAATCGGCCCAACTTAATCCTGAAACTCGGTGAATCACTTCTCCGGCAACAATAAACATGATGTTATTATAATCTAAAGTTGTACGGAAAGGGTTTTCAGGTTTTAAATATCTTACATTATGTATAATATCATTCACCGTAAGATTTCCGCCTTCCGGAAAAAACATCAAATCTCCCTGTCCCAAACCTAAACCGGCTCTGTGAGTTACCAAATCCTTGATCGTTACATTTTGAGAGACGTACGGATCGTACATTTGAAATTCAGGAATATATTTTGAAACTTTATCATCCCAATTTAGTTTTCCTTCATCTGCTAAAATCGCCAAAGCAGTACATGTAAAAGCTTTAGAATTGGATGCAATTCCCACCAAAGTATTGTCATCCATTGGTTGTTTTGTTGTTAACGAACGTACCCCAAAACCTTTTGAATAAATTATTTTTCCGTCTTTGATGACACCGACCGACATCCCCGGAACATCGAAGGTTTTTAAAGTATTTTGAATAAGTTCGTCTAATTTTTTTTCTTCAACCTGTGCAAAAGAGATGAAAGAAACTAAAAGAAAGAATAAAGAGAAGTTGTGCTTCATTATTTTAAAATTTTCTCAAATTTAAACAATTCAGTATAATTAAGTAAATTTGAATTTAATAAGAATTATTAGGTATAAATGAAAATCCTCATATCGTATAGAACAGTACTTTTTACTTTATTTTTAATAGGAAATATTGTTAAATCTCAAAAAAAAGTTGATAATTCTAAACTTTTAAATCTATGGGAATTTAAGAAAATAGATTTTTCAAATTATACTTATATCTATAAAAGACTCGAAAATTTTGATGAAAAAAAATCGAGTATTCGTTTTAAAAAAAAAGGTAAATCTTTTGCACATTTAATAAAGCGCGGTTGTGGAACAGGAATTATAGAAGACATTAGAAACAATACATTAGAGTTTGAAAATGTTACTGGTACTTGGAAAAAAACATCAGACACGATGATTACTATTAAAACATCAGAAAATGGAACTTTAGATGGAACTTTTATTATATTAAAACTTACTGATGACGAGTTGATATTACGTAGAAATATTAAATGGAATAAAAAGTAATAATTTAAATTTGCAATTCTTTAAAAAATTTAAATGACCAAAATCCTTCTCCTCTCCGACTCTCATTCTTATATTGATGATCGAATTTTAGATTATGCAAAACAAGCTGATGAAATTTGGCATTGTGGAGATTTTGGAAGCTTTGAGATTATTGAGCAACTCGAGAAAATAAAGCCTTTAAAAGGAGTTTACGGAAATATCGACGGGGCAAAAATCCGTTCTGAATTTCCTGAAGTAAACCGTTTTTTTTGTGAAAATGTAGAAGTCTTAATGATCCATATTGGTGGTTATCCCGGAAAATATACTCCTTTAGCCAAAAAAGAAATTTCAGAAAAAGCTCCGAAATTATTTATTTCTGGGCATTCTCATATTTTAAAGGCGATGTATGATGATAAATATAAATTGCTGCATCTAAATCCGGGAGCTTGTGGAAAACAAGGCTGGCATAAAATGAGAACGATGATGCAGTTTGTAATTGATGGTGAAGAAATAAAGGATCTGGCGATTATTGAGTTGGGTCCAAAGGTTTAGAGTTAGTTAGTTAGTTAGTTAGTTAAAATTAAAAAAAATAAAAGATTGCTTCGTTCCTTGCGATGAAAGATAATTATGAAAATTGGCAATAAAGTTTCGGTAGTTGATGAAGATTTAAGCGGAGTGATTACTTCGGTGAATGGAAATATTGTGGTTTTTAAAGACGAATATGGTTTTACCTATCAATATCCGAAAGAAAAGCTGGTTCCGAAAGATGCTGAAATTTATGAAAATATTAAAATCATAAAAAAAGCGGAACCCAGAAAAGTAATTTCTAAAAAGCATGATAAAAGTCCATTAATTCTTGATTTACACTTTCAGAATCTGGTAAAGAATCCGCATGATTATGACAGTTTCGAAAGACTGTTTCTGCAAAAGGAAAAACTGATTCAAACCATTAATTTTTGCCGCAAAAATCATTTAAAAAGACTTGAAATTGTACACGGCATTGGCGATGGTGTACTTCAAAATTTAGTTTGGGACGTACTTGAAAGCCAGCCCAATCTTGATTTTTACAATAAAGAAATACTTCATCATCAATCGGGTGCGGTAATGGTAGAATTTCACTAAATTTGCAACAATTGTATTATGAACGTACTAAATTTACTTTTTACCAAAGACGGGCTGATCTACCAAATCATCAAAAACAAAAGTGTTTTGGAGGAAAAGTCTTATTTCGTAAACGAAGAATCGCCAAAGAATTTTATTTCAGCGAAGCTGGAAGATGCATTGCTAAAACAGAGATATGACGAAATTTCTGTAGTTTCTGCACTGAATCATTTTACTTTAATGCCTGAAGGTTTTGAAGATCACGATGCGGGATATGATCTTATTGCCTTCAATGCGCCTGTTGATAAAGAAAATGAAGAACTGATGCTTTCTGTAAACAAAAAGTTTAGGCTACAGTTTTATTATACTTTTCCGAAAGAATTTTATAATAAAATAAAAGATCTTTCAGTTCCGGTAAAATTTAATTTTTCTGGAGAGAAATTTTTAAATTCGATCAACAATAAGAATAATAAAGAAATTCACATCAATCTTTATCATAACCAATGTGAGTTTTTTGCGATTTCAAATAAAAAAATCATCCTTTATAATAACTTGGATGTCAATTCGGAAGTAGACTTTCTTTATTTTGTGATGTTTACGTTAAGTAAAATTGGTTTTGGAATAAACGAAACCTATTTTTATGTGTATGGTGAAACCACAGAGAATGAAACATTCATTTCAGAACTTCAGAAGTTTGTAAAAAATCTGAAAGTTGTCTATGATAATGTTCCGAACAAGAATTTTATCCTTAATTAGGTTACAGGATGCAGATTTTAGGATTTAGTTTCCGCTGCTGCTACCTTTCACCTATCATCTAAAATCTAACAAAAAATGTACAGAATAATTGCCGGTAAATGGAAAGCAAAAAAAATAGCAGCTCCCAAAAACTTTGATGTAAGACCAACCACCGATTTTGCTAAAGAAGCCCTTTTCAGCATTTTGGAGAACACTTACGATATGCAGTCGATTTCCGTTCTTGATCTTTTTGCAGGAATTGGTTCCATTACTTTTGAATTTGCGTCAAGAGGTTGCCAGGATGTGACTTCGGTTGAAATGAACCCGAAACATACGTCTTTCATCAACGCTACCGCTTCAGAATTAGATATGAGCCTGCAGGTAAATACGCAAAGAGGTGATGTTTTTGACTGGCTTAAAAAGTTCAGAAATAATAAATCTTACGAAATCGTTTTTGCTGATGCTCCTTTTGAAACTGAGGAAAAAAAGTATCATGAATTGCTTTCTTTGGTTCTAAAAAATAAATATCTGAAGCCTAACGGAATTTTAATTGTTGAACATCAAAGCAGATTAAAGCTTGATCATCCGAATTATAAATTCACCAGAAAATACGGTAATGTGAGCTTTAGTTTTTACGAACCTTATCAGGAAAACGAAATCGAGACACAAGCTGAAAATAGCGACATTGCAGAATAAAAAAAAGACTCATCATGAGTCTTTTTTCGTTTTATAATACTTTCAATTCTAAATCGATCGTCTTACCAAAGAATTTCTTGGAGATTTTTTCGAAATTTTTGGTAATATCTGAAAGGTAAAATTTGTAATTCGGCTTTGGATTATTATCATTCAAAAGATGATATTTATCTAAAATAATCGTCAAATGATTGGCTACAATATTTGGTGAATCAATCACACGAACGCGATTTCCGTAATATTGCTTGATCTCATCAATCAAAAGCGGATAATGGGTACAGCCGAGAATCAGTGTTTCAATATTTTTCAATTTGGCGTTACTCAGATAATTGTAAATGATAGAATGCGTAATCGGATGATTTTTGAAACCTTCTTCGATCGCAGGAACCAAAAGCGGAGTCGCCAGTTCATCCACTTTTATAAACTTATTGTGCTTACGGATGCTCTTCTTATACAAACCCGAATTTACCGTCGCTTTCGTTGCAATTACCCCAACATTATTATGAATTTCGTACGCCACTTTTTCGGCAACAGGATTGATAACGTCAATCACAGGAACTTTCCCCGCAACTGAATTCATGACATCCTGCAATGCATTTGCTGTAGCCGTATTACAGGCAATTACAATCGCTTTGCAGTTTTGTTCTAAAAGGAAATTAGAAATTTTCGTAGAATATTCTATAATCGCTTCTTTTGATTTTTCACCGTAAGGAAGATGTTTGGTATCCCCAAAATAAATAAGATCTTCATTCGGAAGAAGTCTTTTTATTTCTTTGGCAACCGTTAAACCTCCCACTCCACTATCAAAAATCCCGATAGGTTGTTTTGGCGAAAGATGCGAATAATCTTGTTTTTTAGTTTTCAAACGATGTGAAATTTAATACAAAAATAGTGAAATTGTTGGATGATGGAAGTCGGATGTTGGAAGTTTTTCACAAACAAGCCTTCCATCTTCTAGCTTCTGACTTCAGGTCTAGACAATAAATAAATCTGAAGCGATTCCGTCTGCCATAAACCAATGTTTTTCAGGAATCTTAAGGTGATTATCTTCAATTTTTAAAATTCCTTCTTCTATTTTATGCTGAATTTCTTTATTAAATTTATCTAAGATATTAGGTAAAAATTTTTGATTTAAACTTGTCAGATCTACGCCCCAAATCGTCCTTAAACCAATCATAATCATCTCATTGAACTGGTCTTGCTGTGAAAGAATTTCGGTTTCTTTGGCTAAAATATTTGAATTTAATTTTTTGATGTATTGTTGATTGTTGGCTACATTCCAGCTTCGTACATCATTTCCGTTGTAAGAATGTGCGGAAGGGCCAATACCTAAATATTCCTGATATTTCCAGTATGCAGAATTGTGTTTTGAATAAAATCCTTCTTTTGCAAAATTAGAGACTTCATAATGATTAAAACCATGATCTTTCAGAAAATCAATCATGTAATAAAACTCACGATTCTGCTCTTCTTCTTTAGGATTTGAAACTTTTCCTTTCGAAATCCAGTTTTCTAAAGCCGTTTTTGGCTCAACCGTTAAAGCGTAAGACGAAATATGTGGAACTTCAAGCGCAATTGTTTTGCTTAAATTTTCCTTCCAGATTTCCAGATTGGAAGTTGGCGAACCGTAAATTAAATCGACACTCAAATTTTCAAAGCCGAAATCCTGCGCTCTTTTAATAGAACCTTCTGCTTCGGAGGCATTATGTGCACGATTCATCAGTTTCAGATCTTCATCAAAAAAACTTTGCGTTCCGATAGACAAACGATTAACAGGAGAATTTGCTAATCCTTTTAAAAATTGAGAACTGAGATCATCAGGATTGGCTTCCAGAGTAATCTCGATGTCATTATTAAAACTGAAATGTTTTAAAACGTCATCAATTAAAGACTTTATTTCATCTGCTGAAAGTACAGAGGGAGTTCCGCCACCGAAATAAAGAGAGTGCAAATTTTTGTTCTGAAGCTCATCTTTTCTGAGGAAAATTTCCTTTTTCATTGCATCCAGCATTTCATCTTTAAAATTCAAAGAAGTGGAAAAATGAAAATTGCAATAGCTGCATTTCTGTTTGCAGAAAGGGATGTGAATGTAAATCATAAAAAAAAGCCCTGAAAAATTTCAGAGCTCAAATTTATTTAAATTAAATTGATTAATATCTAAATCCTCTATGATTAATAAAGTTATCGAAGTTATAACCAAGACCCAGCATAAAGCTGTTTCCTCCATACGTCTGGATATCAGACATTCCAAGGTTGTAAGTAGCACCAATCATAAATTTATTGAATCTTACTTTTACGATAGGTGAAACACTTAATTCCTGATTATCAAATCTGTTTTGAACCGCTCTGTAGCTTACCCCAAAAGAGAATGCATTGATGTCATTAGAGAATGTAGCCATCAGGTTGAAGTCTGTCATTCTTGTAGAATTGGTATTTAAGTTAACCAAAACTGATGGAGATATTGCAATATTGTCTGCGATATTCCAATCGTATCCTAAGTTTAAGAAAAATTTGATTGGCGAAGGCTCATAGTTGTTTACGATAGATTCGTCATTGCTTAATGCAATATCGTTTACCGAAACACCCCCGAAAATCCCTCTATACGTAGCTGCTAAACCGAAGTTTGCATACGCCATAAAGATATTACTTTCATTACCTTGTAACAATGGGTCGTAACCGTCTTCAGTATTAATTTTAGAATAATCAAAATTCATATTATAAAAATTAACACTTGTACCAAAAGAAAACTGATCTTTTCTCTCTCCTTCACTGCTAAGTGGGATAAAATAAGATGCACCTGCAGTAATACCTCCAGCTGAAATAGGTCCATTACTATCTCTAAAAACGGAAAGACCCGCTCCTACTCTGTCAAAAATATTAGCATTGATCCCCACCGACTGTACGTTGGGAGACTCGCTAAATTTTGAAAATTGTTGTTGATAGTTTAGGTTAAGCTGTACGTAGTCTGTTTTACCGTATTGAGCAGGGTTGAACAGGAACTCACCATCCAAAAGATATTGTTGATAGTATGGTAGTGATTCTTGTGCTTTGTATGCATTCGACAAAAGAGCTAAACATACGATAGCATATAGTTTTCTCATAACAAATCTTGATTTCAATTCAACAAATATAAAAAAAATCTCAATATATTTTTAGTTTTCTAAATAATTTCTCCATTTTTTTACAGCATCCGCCATATCTTGAGGCATTGGGCTCTCAAAATACAATTCCGTTTTGGAAGTTGGATGTATAAATCCTAAAGTGTGTGCATGAAGCGCATGTCTTGGTAAAACATCGAACACATTTTTTATAAAGTGCTTATACTTAGGAAGATTAACTCCTCTCAATGCGACATTTCCTTCATATCTTTCGTCATTAAACAATGTATGACCGATATGTTTGAAATGCGCTCTGATCTGATGCGTTCTTCCTGTTTCAAGTTTACATTCTACCCAGGTCATATATTTGAAACGTTCTAAAACTTTATAATGTGTAACGGCATGCTTTCCCTGGCTTCCGTCAACATAAGTGTACATCTGCATTCTGTTTTTAGGATGCCTTCCGATGTGCCCCGTAATGGTGCCTTCATCGTCCTTCACATTTCCCCAGACAAAAGCCCAATACAGACGCTTTGTTTTTCTTTCGAAAAATTGTTTGGCAAGAAAGCTCAATGCATATTCATTTTTGGCAATTACCAAAAGCCCTGATGTATCTTTATCGATTCTGTGAACCAAACCTACTCTGTCTAAATCTGATTTCTGTCCGTTTTTCTGAAAATGAAAGGCCAGAGCATTTACCAAGGTTTTGTCCCAGTTTCCAAATCCCGGATGTACCACCATTCCCGGTTCTTTGTCTACAACAACCAAATCGTCATCTTCGTATACAATATTAATAGGAATATCCTGCGGAACAATGAAGTTTTCACGGGGTGGATGCGTTAGTAAAACAGAAATCTGATCGCCTGGTTTCACTCTGTAATTCTGCTTTACCGGATTTCCGTTAACTACGACATTTCCAGCACGGCAAGTCTGCGAAATTTTATTTCTGGAAGAGTTTTGTCTGAAATTAAATAAAAACTTATCTATTCTTAAAGGTTCCTGATTACCATCAACCGTAATATTAAGATGCTCATAAAGACCTTTATTTTCATCATCAATGTCAACACTGTTATTGGCATCTAAAAATTCTTCGTCTAAAAAATCCTCGTTATCTTCTGTCATTGCTTTTCTATATAAAAGGCTTCAACATATTAAAGTTGAAGCCCTATTTTTTATTTTAAATTAAAAATCAATTTATATAATTACCTTTTTTGCTTTAGGCTTGTCTGTTGCAGGAGTTGTCGTTGGCGCAGCAGTTTTTGGTTTATCTCCAGTAGTTGTAGGTTTTGCTGAAGTTCCCGTTGGTTTTGCCGTCTCAGTTTTAGGAGCTTCCTTTTTCTGAGGTGCAGGAGCCGGAACCGGATCATTGATTGGCGGCGGATCCTGGAAGTTTGGAACCTCGTCATATCTTACCGGAGGCAAAGTAGTATCTACTCTCATACGGTAAGTAGAATTAAGTATTTCTATTTTCCCACGCAGCTCGGCCGGTGTTTTTTTACTCGCCCAGAGATCGATCTGCATGCCCTGATCTCGCGCATCTCCGGATGCCGGATCTTGATAATATACAATATCTGAATCATCATTTCCACCATCTTCATGGTCTACAAGACCTACTTCAAAAAGATTTCTTGCAATCACTGATTTTGCTTCTTTCACCGTTAATCCTACAAGATTTGGAATGGCTATATTTCGCATAGGGCCAGATCCTACCACAACATCAATCACAGAGAATCTTGGGATCTTTGTTCCCGGTTTTATAGAATTTCCTTTAAATAAAATCCTTAAAACAGCATCTTTCTGAATGCTTGGTTCATAAATAGTATCTGAAACCTTAAGACCTACCTGCTCCAATCTCTGGAAAGCCAGTCCCGAATATTTATTAATAACATCAGGAACAGCAACCGGAGCCCAGCTTTTAGGATTTACCATGAGCTGAATAGCTCTTCCATCTTTCACACGAGATCCAGGAGAAGGATAAACCTTCAGAACCTGAAGCGGTCTGTATTTAGGATTATAAGCTGCACTATCGACTTCATAGTCGAGTCCTGTATCTTCTAATATTTTTACTGCGTCATGAACAGATTTATTAATGACATTAGGAACAGGAATTTCCTGCCCATGATTGGTGTGATACTCCAACCAACGGAAAGTAAGCCATACCAATCCTATAAAAATACCGATGGCTACTAATAAATTCAGTAAAACTTTCCAGTTGAAAAGTGATTTAAGCATACTTAAAAATACTTTAATAATAACGACAAAGATAATTAATAATTTTATAATGAAGTTTTTATTTAGCAGATTTCATTTTTGTTTCAAAAAAATAAGAATTCATTTATTTCAATATATAAATTGTTTAAATTTGCCCTTATTGATAATATGCATATGAGCAAAAAACACGTTGCCGTAGTTATGGGAGGCTATTCTGACGAATATAAAGTTTCTCTGAAAAGTGGGCAGTTAATATATGATTCCTTAGACAGAGATCTATATGATGTCTATAAAGTGATTATTCTGAAAGATGAATGGTATTTTCTGGATGAAAATGAGAATAAAAAACCCATCAACAAAGGTGATTTCTCGGTTACTTTAGATCGTAATGAAGTGTTAAAATTTGATGCGTGCTTCAATATTATCCATGGAACACCCGGTGAAAACGGAATTCTTCAGGCTTATTGGGACGCTATCGGACAAAAATATACCGGTTGCGATTTCTATCAAAGTGCGTTGACGTTCAATAAAAAAGATACGTTAGCCGTTCTCTCAAAATATGGAATTCCTTCTGCAAAAAGTGTTTATTTAAGAAAAGGAGAACATATTAATGTTGATGAAATTATTGACAATCTAAGTCTTCCTGTATTTGTAAAACCTAATCAATCGGGTTCTTCATTGGGAATTTCTAAAGTAAAAGAAAAGGCTGAACTGATTGCTGCAACCGAAATTGCTTTTAAAGAAGATGATGAAATTTTAATCGAAAGCTTTTTAGACGGAATGGAAGTTTCTGTAGGAGTTATTGATTTTAAAGGTGAAACCATCGTTTTGGGAATTACAGAAATTGTTCCGACAAACGAATTTTTCGATTATGAAGCTAAATACGAAGGCGCTTCAGAAGAAATTACCCCCGCAAGAATTGATGCAGAAACCACAAAAAGAGTAGAAGAAATTGCAAAAAGAGCTTACAATTCTCTTGGAATGAGTGGTTTTTCGAGAAGTGAATTTATTTTAATGGATGGAATTCCTTATATGCTTGAAATGAACACCAACCCAGGATTTTCTCCGGCAAGCATTCTTCCGCAACAGGCAAAAATTTACGGGATTTCAATAAAAGACCTCTGTGGAAATGAGGTTGAAAAAGCTTTACAAAAGAGAAACTAGATATTAGAAGTTAGAGATTAGAGTAAAAACAACTCATAATTGATAACCCATAACTTATAACTTTATTTGCGCATGAAAATTGCTGTTTTTCCGGGATCTTTTGACCCGATTACTTTAGGCCATTATGATATTATCGAAAGAGCAGCGGCGCTTTTCGACAAAGTAATTATCGCCATTGGTCAAAATTCTCAAAAGAAATATATGTTTCCCATTGAAAAAAGAATGGAATTCATACAGAATTCTGTCGCAGAATTTCCCAATGTGGAAGTTGATTATTTTGAAGGTTTAACTGTTGATTACTGTTTTGAAAAAAATGCTCAATTTATTTTAAGAGGCTTAAGAAATCCTGCCGATTTCGAATTTGAAAAAGCAATTGCCCACACCAATCGTACTTTAGCCCACAAAAAACTGGAAACCGTTTTCCTATTGACTTCATCAGGAAAATCATTCATCAGCAGCAGCATCGTAAGAGAAATCATCAACCACGGTGGCGAATATGAACTTTTGGTTCCTGAAGCGGTAAGAGTGGAGAAATAAATGATAGTTGATAAGAGATTAATGATTTCAGACATTCAATCTTTTATCATTTATCATTTATCGAAAATCATTTATCAAAGATGCACGAACAAATCAATTTTGCAATAGAAATCCTTGGTACGATATCATTTTCGATGTCGGGAAGTTTTGCAGCGATGCAGAAAAGACTAGACCCGTTCGGAGTTTTGATTATTGCCTTCGTCACTTCAGTTGGTGGCGGAACGGTGAGAGATTTGCTGCTCGACATTCCTGTTTTTTGGATGCACGATCTTCTGATGTGTGGCGTGATTTTGATAACCTCTATTTTTTCGATGATCTTTAAATCGATTGAGAAAAACTTTAAAGTAACTTTATTTATTTTCGATAGCTTCGGACTGGGATTATTTACCATCATCGGTGTTCAGAAAGGATTAAATGCAGACATTCATCCTTTAATATGCATCGGACTTGGAACCATCACCGGCTGTTTCGGTGGTATAATCCGGGATATTTTACTCAATAGAATTCCTTTAATTTTCAGAAAAGAAATTTACGCAAGTGCCT
>Ga0308157_10001845_pt1 | contig 39390 bp, 69 predicted proteins | sample PhyBR1_FD_201035 | JGI IMG/M metagenome (GOLD analysis project Ga0308157, IMG submission 201035) | Phyllosphere microbial communities from UC Gill Tract Community Farm, Albany, California, United States - DLSLB.R1 | ecosystem: Host-associated > Plants > Phyllosphere > Unclassified | place: USA... | reverse complement strand
TACTAATGAATGTCGAGGGTCGCTCCTACCAGTTTTCCGAAACCGTTATAGATCGCTACTGAATCGTTGCATGTAATGAGATCTGCGTCTCATCGGGCCGAAGGGGCGGTTCTGGTTTGCCCGGGTCAGGCGGGTGCGGTTAAGATGTATCTTGCTGTCTGCGCCTGAAGGTGCAGCGCATGTGGTGGGTATAGCTCAGCTGGTAGAGCGCCGCGTTGTGGTCGCGGATGTCGCGGGTTCAAGTCCCGTTACTCACCCCGAAGAAATCGCCCCGCGATCCCCTAGAAATCAGGGATCGCGGGGCTTTTTCTTTTTCCCGGATCCGGATTTGCCCACATTTTGCCCACACTTTTTTTCGCGAGCACGGTTCATAGCAGTCGCGACAGTGGTCAGATCCTCATCCCACAGATCGGCATACACGTCGAGAGTCATCGCCGCCGACTTGTGCCCGAGCATCCGCTGCACGGCTTTCACGCTCGCGCCCGACTGCACAGCAAGCGAAGCCGCGGTGTGCCGAAAATCGTGAGGCGTGATCGAGGCAGGTACGCCTGCCGCCTCCTTGCCGCGCTTGAACCACCGTTCGCCGGATCTGGCGTGCCGGAGATACCCGCCCATCGGCGCAGGAAACACGAGATCATCGGGAGCCTTGCCCTGTAGCTGCTCACTCATGAGCGGGTCGATGAAAGCCGGGTACTCGACCTCGCGGAGCTCGTGCGTCTTAGGTGTTTGAACGTGGTGCTTGCCTTGGACGTATACGACGTTCTCAACGATGCGGAGCCGCCGACGAACGGGGTCTACTCGACTCACACGCAGGCCGGCCAACTCTCCCCACCGGAGCCCGGTGTAACAGGCAATGTAGACGAGGAGGTCGCGACCGTTCGATCCCTCGGCGAATTTCATCACCTGCTCATGCGTCATGTAGACGTGCTCGGTCTTGCGTCTCCGCGGCAGGTTGTCGAGGTTGGCCGCAGGGTTCGCTCGGATAACGCCGTCCCGACGAGCATCCTCGAGGATACCGAGCAGCACGCCGTGAGCGCGGAGGACTACGGACGGCGACCGAACCGCCGACAACGACGCAACCCAATCGGCGACCTGCGTCGGTCGGATCTCGCCGATGCGAGCGTTCTCCCACACGGGGAGGACGTGGATCCGCAATGCCTGTTCAATCCCGGCAGCGGTCGTGACTTTCAGGTGCGATTGTCGAGCCTCCCACCCTGCCGAGAGCTCGCCGATGGTCGCTCGGCCCCGGCTTGGGGCGATGTAAGTGCCCTCAGCTTTCGAGACCTCGACCGAATTGAGGTACACCTGCGCATCGCGTTTGGTGCGAAATCCGCGCTTGTCTGTCTGCCGGCGACCAGGGGTGCGGTAGCGCACCCTATAGCGCCTGCCGCCGGCGGTTTCGTAGGGTTCAATTGTGCCCATCTCTGAGCCTCCGTAGTCGGTTCACTAAAACCGGCTCCATCCACGCCGCCTCGGGGTCGTCGATGAGTCGATTGAGAATCTGGAAATAGGTAGTGGCGGAGAATCCGAACCGTTCCCGGATCGCATCGTCTTTCGTTCCGCCGTATTTCGGGTACTTGCGTTCGAGGTCGAGAACCTGGCGCTCGAGGCTATTCATGACGGGCCGCTCCAATCAGTGCGAGCAGGGCTCGCTCGTTCGGGTGCAAGAACCGCAGTCGGTCCTCGAGGACTTCGGGTGTCACCCATAGGTCGTCAGCGGCCTCATGGGCGTTGTGCGCCCATCTGAACGCATCGACCAGCGCGTCCCACTCGATGAGTTTCTGGGCCGCGTATCGACGTGCGGCCACTTCATCCTTGGGATCGTTGCAGCCAACGTGCCCAAGGTCGATGTGTGCTTGCTCGTGGGCGAGGGCGCATCGGCGTGCGGTCTGCTGCAGGCTCCGGTCGAGCCAGATCGCGTTTGAGCCGTTCGTGGCGGCTACGCGGTCGTCATCGAATCGAGTGAAGTGGACGACCACATCGTCACCGCGGTCCCTCAACTCTCTCCATGGGTGATATCTCATGGAGTCGAGATTATGGGGGCACACTGACACAAAAATCGTTGCCGGAAAGGTGCCCTGACGAACTACATGGGAGTCATTCGTCCTGCGGTTCTTCGCCCCGCTTCGATGAGCGTTCTTCTTCCTCTTTGTCCCTGTTGCGAGTCCGGTATGCGGCCGTCTCGCTTGCCGGCGGCGGGGGAGTGAACAGTTCATGCACGTTGTCCCCCGCCCCGTCGTTCTTGGATTCGTGGTCTAGGTCTCCGCGGTCCCGGTGTCCGAATGCTCCGATGCCGTCATCTTGAGCCGGACTCACTCCGGCTTGCCTAAGTGTGGGGGACGCATTGCCCTCACCGCCCTCCCGTTTCAGTAGATCGACAATCCCGAGCGCAATTCGCTGATCGCGTTCCGATAGCTCCGGTTCGCTTCTCACTGCGTCCTCGAGAGAGACGTGATCGCGATCAATGCGGACACCCATGCTCGCCAGGGCCGCATCTGCAATCGTCTTCTCGCTGACGCTCAGGAGGACGCTCAGGTCTTTGATAAGGGAACCTTTGACCGAAATCAGCGGCTGATTCTTGAGGCGCGAGAAGTTCGACTTGGATGCACCAAGCTCGAGCTTGTCTGCACGGCGCTCGAGGTCTCGATCAGACCAGCCGTTAGCTGCCTGCACCGAGGCGATGAGCTCGCCGAGTTCGTGTCTCTGGTTCATGGTGTCGATCTTTCATCGGGATCTGAGGCTGCGCAACAGGAGTGGGCACAGGGTGGACAGTTTTCGTGGGCACTAGAAGTTTTTCATCTTTTTCCTGTTGGGTCACGCTCCCGCGAGTTTTAGCGGAACAACGTCCGAAAATTTCTACTTGCGCGTGGGCACTAGCCCGTGGTTAGATATACGAAAAGCTGGACACTACGGACAGGAGAATGTATCGTGACTATCGTCATTGAGATTCGAAAGGATGACATCTGGATGGAGCTAACGGACAGAAAGCGTCTGGCTCGCCTGATGAAGATCAGAAAAGTCTCGCAACGGGAACTGGCTGCAGCCGCGGGGTGGAAATCTCACTCATATCTGGGCCGACTGCTGAGGGGAGAGGTGACCACGTTGGATATCGATCCGGCACTGCGCATCGCTCATTTTCTGCAGGCACCCGTCGATGATCTTTTTTTGACTCAGATGGACAGCAAAAGTGGACGATACGGACAAGGAAGTGCGGCGTGACCTCAATCAGCGAAGCATGGAAAAGCCTCGAGCGAGCCGAGTCTCGACGAGACGAAGCGGCTCGAGTCATCGCTCGGGGTGTGCTGGATGCCAAAGAGGCAGACCCGATCCGCGTACAGATGTTTCGTGAAGCTGAGCGCGACGTAGAGATCGCGGCTCAAGTGGTCGATGGCCTGCTTAAGCGAAAGGAGCACTCAAGTGACTAGTCCACCATTCATGGAACTTAATCCAATGTCGCCAGTTGGTTCGCCGACGACGACCGGCTACGAAAAGCGAATCCTCGAAGCCAATCCGCACTTGTCGAAAGGTGTCGTGAAGAAGCTCGCCGCGAAAGTCGCCGACCGCGCCAAAAGCATGCAGGCCGAGTTCGACTTCTATGAGTCGCTGCGCATCCTTGGAATCTCGCCGGATCCGACGGCACGGGACGGAGAGCATCGTGCGACTTGCCGCCGAGCCGAATGCGACAAGTGCGGACGCACAGCTCGGAGGGCGGCATGATCGCCGGAATCATCATCGGAGCCGCCGCAATCATCGGCGGAGCCGTCTACATCATCACTCGCAAACCAAGGGGGAAGTAATGAGCACGGGCATCGAACTCCGCGACGCTGGAACCGAGGCCGCTATCGCCGCCGACGTTGCCGCGCACCGCGGGGCCGGCAAGTTCATCGAGCGAGTCATTTGCGAATACGCGGCGCTCGGGGTCGAGTTCACCGCCGACGATATTCGCGACGCACTTCGCGACAATCCGACGGTGGTGCGCGAGCTCGCGTCGAAACCGAATCTGCTCCCCGCCTATATCGGGAGCGCCTCAAGAGCGCACCGAATCCGCCCGGTGGATACGTACCGGCCTGAACGCGCCTCACGTCGGGCGAACCGAAATCTCGTGTGGGTCGGCGTTCGCTAACCCTCACTGTCATCACCTGCCCTGGCTGCTCGGTCGGGGCATTTTTGCACCCAAAGGAGGACATCAAAATGGACGAAACGCTCGCCGAACGGCACATCAGGCTCGCGAGTCACGCGGAGCACGCGGCTCTGCTCCGCGTTTCAACGATGGAGAAAACGCAGGCTGCGACCTGGGAGCCGGGGCGATGGCTGTGCCCCGACTACGTCGACTTCGGTCACGCCATATCCGGTGACGATCTCGCTCGACTCAACTCATTCGGGCCGAAACGGAAGCCGAGCATCTGGCTCGACATTCTAAGGGGTGCGGCATGAGCCTGTTACGCGCCGTCATCGCCGATGGAAATTGCCGACGTTCGCTCAAGCTGCTCCCGCAGCTCGCTGTACGCCGACTCTGCTTTCTCGTCAATCTGAGGGCGGACCGACGAGTCGTAGATGAATCTAATCGGAACTCCGTCAGTGATGAATACAACCAATATTCCGGAGTCATCCGGAGTCCATTTATTGAATCTGATGCGGAATGGTCGCCGCAGTTGAAGCCCCGTGGCTACCACTTCCTCAAGCACGGCGAGAAACCAGTCGTTCATTCCGACCTCGGTTTGATTAACGCCCGTCCCGTAGACAAATTTGCCCATGATTCTTCCCCTCAGTAGGTGGTTGTAGTGACCCTCAGCCTACTGAGGGGAGGCCCAGCTAGGGCCACAACTCGATAACTTTCCGCCTCGGCAAAAGCGCCGGGGCTTTCTTATGCCCAAGGAGAAGCAATGAACAAGCTACTAACCGATCAAGAGGTCGCCGACCTGCTCGGCATCACAACGAAGCGACTGCAAGCTCTCCGCACTCTCGACCGCGGCGAATGGCGCGACCGTGTTCCCGCATGGATCGAGGTCGGCGAATCGTGGCGACCCCGAGTGAGAGGCACCCGCCCGGAAGCCGTCGAGGAATGGATGAAACGACACGAAACGAAAGGGGCCGCTTAATGGCTATCGCACCGCGCAAGGACACGGCGAACCTCGAAGTGAAGAACTGCAACAACGGGGACGCGCAACTCCTCATCAGTCAGGGACAGCTCGAGTTCGAGATCCGCCTCGATGCAGATCAGGTGGACGACCTGCAGGCCGACCTCGAAACCGTCGGCCACGAACTCGAGGCATGGCATCGGGCCGCAGAGAAATCGGCCTACGGAGACATGGTGAGGCTTCGGAATGAGTGACCCGCGATTCATCATCGGATTCGTCCTATTCGTCATCGGAGCCGGCCTCATCGGCGCGTCCGGCGGGATCCCAAACGGGGGACTCGTATTCGGGATCCCCGTAGCGTTCGCCGGCGTGCTCCTCATGGGGAGGACTCGTGTCTGAGCGGGTCTCGAAACTGCCGCCGCACCTGCGTCCTCCCGCATGGCGCGAGCCGAAGTCGGGAGCGGCGACCACCTATCACGATCCGACTTCGGCGGCGGCTATTGGTCGCATCGAACGGAAAAGGAAGAGGCGCAGGCCGCTTTCAAGGCCGGACTGGAAAGGCTGACATGGATTACATCAAACTCTCATCATCGCAGGACGAGGCCGCTTGGCACGCGGATCGCTCGCTCGGAGTCACGGCCTCGGAGCTGGGCATTCTCGAGCATCAGGGCGCGTCGGCGTGGATCCGCCTCAAGGCCGAGAAGTCGGAGGCGGAGCCTCGCTGGGGTGGCAACAAATATACGGCTTGGGGACATGAGCGCGAGCCGTTCATCATGGCTTTCCTCGCTCGCAAGTATGGGATCGAACCGAACTCGCATCTGCTGCAGTCGCCGACCGAACCGCAAAGGCTCGGAACCCCCGACGGGATCGGTCGGTTCGAGACCCTCGGCGAAGCGAAAACGTCGAAAGCCGACTACTGGAACGAGGTTCCGAAAGACTACGTGACTCAAGCTCAGGCGAACATGCTCGTCACTGGCGCGAAGCTCGTCGTCCTCGCTGTCGAGTATTTCGATGAGCGTGCGGATGGTTCGCTCGTCGTCCGCGACTTTGGGGATCCTCAGGTCTGGGTCATTCGCCGGGATGAGGAGCACATCGAACGCCTGCGCGGCATCGGCGACAGGTTCCTCGACATGGGGGAGCCGACCGCCGAGGACGAGCTGCTCGCACGGGCAGTCGAGGCCAAGGCGAAGATCGCCGAAGCAAACGAGGAATGGAAGAACCTCGAGACCGAGATCTTTGCAACGCTCGGCACAGACAAGCGGTTCAATCACCCGCACCCGGAGCTCGGCTCGTTCTCCTACACTCCGCCGACAGCGCGGAGACAGTTCCTCAAGGAGAAGTTCGAGGAGTCCTATCCCGACCTGGCGGAGCAGTTCACGGTCGAGGGGAGAGTCCCTAAGCCGTCGATCCGAGTCACGCCACTCAAGGAGGCGAAGTGACCTATCTCAACGAGCCGCAAGTGAAGCAACTCCTGCGCGGGGTGAACAACGCTCGCGTGAGCAATCTCGAGGGCAAGCCGTATATGGAGGCCTACGACATTCGAGCGCATCTGACGCGCATTTTCGGGTTCGCCCGATGGTCTGCCGATGTGATCTCGATGGAGCAGATATTCGAGCGGTTCCATAAGAACAGCAAAGGTAAGGATGCTGTCTCGGTCGGGTATCGTGCCGGCCTCACGCTCACGGTTTCGGCTCCCGATGGTGAACTCCTCGCGACTTATACCGAGTTCGCGGCGGGATCCGCCTCGGGCTTTCCAATAGCGAAGCAGGCGAACGCGCACGATATGGCGATCAAGACTGCCGAGTCGCAGGCGTTGAAACGGGCAGCGATCAACCTCGGCGACCAGTTCGGGTTGTCGCTGTATCAGCGGGGCTCGCGCAAGCCGATTGTGATGCGGACGCTCGATGCGGAGGACACGACGGAGGACGTTGCGAAGAACGTGCCGTCAGTCGTCCCCGAGGAGAGCGCCGAGCACGTCGAGGACGATCCTGTCGATCAGTGGGAGCCGTCGAACGACTGGATCAAGCTCATGGAGTCGGCGGGATCGGATTCGGAGAAAGAGACGACATATCGGCAAGCCGTCGCCGACGGTGCCCCGCAGTCATATCTCAACGACCTCAAGGCGGCAGGTCGATGATTCGCCTGTTCTATGCGATTGGGCTGCTCGCGGTTATCGCGCTCGTCCTGTTCTCCGTGTGGTGGGCATTCGACTCCATCCGCGAGCGGTTCGGCCTGGGGCACGCCGCGCTCATCCTCGGCCTATGGGTCGTGGCGTTCATTTTTGATTACACATGGAGGAGGCGCAATGACCGGCGAGACTATCGATAATCGGACTCCACTACAGATCGACCTCGAGGACGCTCGCCGACGAACCGCAAACATGCCCCGCGACAAGCAGGTCATCGCGGAGATCTGGGCCTATGTCGCGGATCTCCGGCGGCAGTGCATCGAGCATGCCAAGGCTAAAAGCTGGTATCAGCAACAGAAATCGAAATGCGTTGTAGAAGCTCGAGCGAAAGGCGAGAAGTCGGCGACGGCGGCGGAGCACGAAGCCGAGGCGAACGTGCAGATCTATAAGGCTCACCTGGCGTACCGCCTCGCCGAGCAATTGATCGTCGTAGATCGAGCCGCACTCAACGCTCTGCATGCCGAACTCGACTCGATCCGAACCGACCGGGCGGATGCTCGCAAGGCGGATGAGTTCATCGCACGCGAGCAGTCATAACGAAACACTCAACTCAGGCACTCCTCCGGGAGTGCTTTTCTCATTCAAGGAGGAATCATGGCCGTTCCGAAACGGCTCCTGCGTCTACTGCAGATGCGGGACGGGCTCACCTGCCAATGGTGCGGGGCCGAATATCACACACTCGACGGATCGCCACTCGTTCCGCACCATCGTCGCAATCGCGGGTTCGGCGGGAGCGTGGATCGACTCAGCGAACTCGTGCTCGTCTGCTCGTCACACAATGGCGCATTCGAGGATGGTCTGCGCGACGAGCCTGTCGCTCGCGGGTTCCGGATCCCACGGAACACGGCAGTGGAATCCGAGAGTGTGCTGCTCATCGATTATCAGGGGCGTTCGTGGATGCTCACGGACCGCGGCACGAGGATCGCGGCATGAGACCGGCTCATTTCAGCATCAAGCGCACTGCCCCGAATGAGTGGTCAGTGTTCGTCGTGGTCGCGGATGGGCGGTGGCGGGTCTGCGCTGAAACGACCGCGAGCCGTGCGCTCGACTCCGCGCTCGAACGACTCGCCGCCCGTAAACCGACCGCATTGGAGCCGACGGCATGAGCAAGCAGGAAACGAAACAAGGCGCGGCAGACCGCGCTATCAGGAATGGGTTCAAGCCAAAACTAGGCGCTCACGTTCGCCTGTGGGATGGGCCGGGGCTGTGGGCGGCCTGGTCGAAAGGGAGCGCGTCGGGAACATGGTTTGTTCAGCCTGTCGATAACGAGGCGAAAGCCGCATGCTCGGATCCGGCGTTGCTGACCGATATCGCGGAAAACGTGTGGAGCTATGCCGCGGAGGTGCGGACAAGTCGGATTGGCTCGCCGTCAACAGTCGAAAAGAGAAACTCACATCATGGCTAACTCAATCGCCTACGGGCACCCGACAAGCATCCTCAACGACCCGATCACCCCGCTCGACCATGAGCAAAAGATGGTCGCCGTCCGGGCCGTTGAACGACACGTCACCCCGGACCGGCAGGACGAGATCCTGCGCATGCTGGGAGCGCGGTCGTGACCGAGGCAGAACGAGATCGCCGGCGGCGCATGCGACCGAAATACGAGGCGGCACGGAAGATCCGCCATAAGGCGGCGGCTGCTCGAGCGACGGCAGGAATCCTCGCGACTCCCGTCGCATATGACCCGCTGGGCGCACAGCGATTCGCGGAACTAGAACAGGCAATCAAGGAGGGCAGAGCATGAGCACTGTTGACGAATTCCTCGCGTCCGGGATCTATAGGGACCGACGCGGACGCTACTGGGAAGCATGCAAGGTGGCCGAATGTCGCGAGCCGGGGGAGTGGTGGAACTATCACGACATGGCTCGCAACGGGGGTCGGCATCTCACCATCACTCAGATGCGCCTGTTGATCGAACGCGACCATCATCGGGACGTGTGCCCCAGGCTGAGCGCCTGCAATGGCCACCCTGTCCCGAGCGTTCTCGCCCCGTTCGAGTGGGGCGGTAGGGACTTCGAAGTGTACGCGGCCTGGGAGAACGCTACATGCACTTTTGAGCAGTCACTCCCCGCCGCTATGGAGGCTGCTCGTGCATTGGTGGTGAAGCCATGAGCCGCAATAGGAGATCCGCGAAAGCCGCGGGGAGCCGGTTCGAGCGGCAGATCGCCGACCACCTTGCCGACCATATTGACGACCGCATCGACCGCCGAGTCAAGACGGGAGCGAAAGACAGGGGCGATATCGCCGGCCTCCGGCACATGGGGGATCGAGTCGTCATCGAATGCAAGGACACGGCGCGAGTGAACCTGGCCGGCTGGATCGGCGAGGCGCACGTCCAAGCCGGGAACGATGATGCGCTCGTCGGGATCGTCGCACACAAGCGGCACGGCAAAGGTTATCCGGGAGACCAGTGGATCACGATGACCGTCGATGACCTCATCGCGATACTCACCGGGGAGCGACCGCAGCCGGTCATCGAGGATTCGAATTGAGAGTGAGGAGGTCACGACATGCGCATCCGGAGCATTAAGCCGGAGTTCTGGCGAAGCGACGATGTGAACGAAATGACCATCGAGGATCGCCTGTTGTTCATCGGCCTGTGGTCATACGTCGATGACAACGGGGTCGGCATCGACCGGCACTCGAGCATCTGCGCAGACCTGTTCGCTCATGATCTTTCAGTGAGTCCTCATGACACGCTCAAGCGTGTTCAAGACGGATTGAGCAGGCTTCATTCGCTCGGTGTGATCGTGCGCTACTCGGTCGAAAATAAGGATTACCTCGAGATCGTCAACTGGTCGAAGCATCAGAAGATCAATCGTCCATCGCCGGGGCGTTATCCCACGTCAGACGGGGCGAAAGCAAAGACTCACGACCCCCTCACTGATGATTCAGTGAGGCCTCATGAGTCCTCACTTCCCGGAACAGAGGAACAGGGGAACAGGGGAACAGGGGAACAGGGGAAGAAAGCGACGCGCAAGCGCGTCGCGGCCAAGCCCGAACCATCTGATGCCGAGAAGCACATCAATGATGTGACCGATGCCGCCTATGAAGCGATCAACAAATCGGCGAAGTACATCGCACTCAGGCAAGTCGCCAAGTGGTGCGTGAACGACCGGGGGGTCACTGCGGAACAGTTCACTGCTGCCGTGGTGGCGGTCTATGAGCTCGGGAAGCCGATCACGAAGCAAACCATCGGGCAACAGCTTGACGGATATCTAGGGCGAGGCGGTTTCAAGACTCGGGATCAGCAGGCCAATGACACTGCAATGGCGGTGTTCGGGCATCAGGATGATGGCGCGTGGATGTTGGAGGCGTGACATGGCTTTAACCAAAGAAGACATGGCTAATTTCAACCCGTGGCAGAAGAACGTGGCGAAACTCCTCACCACCATGTCCGGGATCGACGGCAGGGACGTGACTCCACTCATGGTCGCGTCGTGGGCGGAGCTACTCGTCAGTGAACGACGGCTAACCGCGGAGGACTGCGCAGAGGCGATCCGTCTGCACTACCTGTCGGAGAACAGGCGCATGTGGCCGGCGGACCTCATCAAAGGCTGTCGGGCAATCCGAGGGAAACGAGCCAAGGAACAGGAGCGTAAGCAGCTCGTGGCACCAAACCCGGACGCGGTTCCGATGCCGGAAGAACTACGCAAGCGGATTGGTTCGCTTGCGGATAAGAAGACACTCGACTGACCCGCTTCGGCGGGTTCTTTCATTTCAAGGAGAAATCATGGCAGGCGAAACAGTTATCACAGTGGTCGGGAACCTCACGAGCGATCCGGAATTGCGATTCACCCCGAATGGGGCGGCGGTCTCGAACTTCACTGTCGCATCGACCCCACGCATCTTTGATCGGCAGGCGAACGAGTTCAAGGACGGCGAGACGCTATTCCTCCGATGCAACGCATGGCGCGAGCTGGGGGAGAACGTCGCGGAGTCGTGCGCTCGAGGGATGCGCGTCATCGTGCAGGGCAGGCTCAAGACGCGCTCGTTCGAGACCAAGGAGGGAGAGAAGCGATCCGTGACCGAACTCGACGTGGATGAGGTCGGCCCGTCCTTGCGTCGTGCGACGGCGCGGGTCACGAAGAATCAGCAGGGCGGCGGCGGGTATGGCGGTCAGCAGCAGTCGCGTCCGCCTCAGCAGTCACAGCAGGGGCCGGGGTGGGGCCAGGAGCATCACCCGCAGGGCGGCGGACAAGCCGACGCCTGGGCGGGGCAGGATCAGCAAGTTCCGTGGAACAACGGCGAAGAACCTCCGTTCTGACATAGCGGAGGCGCACAGCGCGGCACCAAATCAGCGACAACAGGCGCGGGGCACGTAGATAGTGCTCCGCGCTTTCCTGTGCCCTCTACGGGCGAAATCGAAAGGTAGACCATTGACCACCGAAATATGCTCCGCATGCCACGGCATCGGCGGACACACATCGCAAGCAAACCCGGCGCGAGTCATCGAACGCTGCGCGTCGTGCGGCGGGGCCGGCGAGATCGAAACTCCCGATGAGGCGATCCTCTCGCCGGACTGTCGAGACGGCAACTGTCACAAGTGCGACGGTCGCGCTTTTGACGATGCCGCCGACGAGATCACCGACTGCGAACACGAATGCCACGAGGAGGAACGATGAGCGACCACAGCATCATCATCGACCTGCAGTATTCCGGATTCCCGAGGTTCGAATGCAAGGCTCCCGATAACGCCCAGTGCAAAGCGCAGTGGGAATGCGAATGCGAGAACATCTGGAACTACCGAGTAATCGGCGGATCGCCAGTTCACGACACGGCCCCGGAAGGCGAGGGTGGTTTCGGGAACGCAATCCACGTCGGAAGCTTCGACAACGACCAGTGCAACCTCACCGAGTGGTACGACAACCAAGACGAAGCCGTAGAAGGCACGGTGCGCGTCGACGTGAAGCCGGTCAACGAGATCGACTACGTGACGTTCACGGCCACCTCGGCGCGAGTGGAGGTCGCGAAATGAGCGCGACGCAGGATTTCAGAACGGTCATCCACGCCGTCCGCAAAGGCTGGCGGCGAACGCAGGGGCCGATGCGTCGGCAGATGCTCCTCCTGTCGGGGGAGTACATCAGGACGAGCAATCGAAAGGGTAGGCGATGATCCTCATCGAATATCGAGCCGACGACATGAAAGCCGGCCTTACCGTGGCCGAGCTCTATCAAGCACTACAGCACATCAGCGCAACGGGCGCGGATCCTCGCTGCACGATCAAGGCGGTCGTGGGCTTCCGCGGTCAATTGCAGAAGCTCAGCGTGACGGATCCCGCGGCTGGGGACCGCAGGGTCGGGCCGAAGACTCGGGCCGCGGCACGCGAAGCACTCAAGAATCACCCAAGGGGGAGGCAATGAGTTCAATGCCAGGAAACTCGCACGCTCAACATTCCGAAGTTCTCACCGAGATGATAGGCGAGAACTGGATCGCCCATGAGGGCATGACTGACGCGACGGGAATCGCATCGGTGATCCAAGCGAACACCGAAGCTACCCTCGCCCTCGCCCACGAGCAGCGCACGGCGAACCTCATCGCCCTAGCCACTCTGTGCTCGGCGAACGGGCGCAAGGAACTCGGCGAACCATTCATCGCCGAAGCAATCGAACGACTCGGAAAGAGCAACGAACGGAGCGAACAATGAGTGATCTGAAAGTCGCGATCATGGATGAGGACGGGAACCTCATGACCTATCGCAATCCGGAATATGCAACGGTCGAGAGCACACCGGATAGCGCAACGCTGTCGGTGCGCCTCAAGAAAGACGGTAGTGGCATCTACGCCGAGGGGAAGAATCAGCCGACGGTCGAGGATCTCGCCGACTATTTCGGCCTGCGGAACGAGCCGAAACGGACGATCACGGATAGCGAAATGCGCAGTCTGCTAGTGGATCTGCGGGAGAGGACAACGATCCCGGCGTGCGCATTTGTTCGGGCGGGGTTCACAGTAACTCCCGACCCGGAGCCGACGAACGCCGAGCGGTGGGAGAAGTTCTGCGGCGATCTCGGCATCAACCTCGAGCCCTGGCAGATCAATTACCTATCCGAGGCTATGGACAAGCGCGGGGTGACCGCACCGGGAGGCGACGATGAGCGCTGAACCGTACACACCCGACGAGACCGAGCTGATCGGCTGCTACGGCGGGGCCATGGAAGAACAGGCCGGCGAAAACTACGACCAAGCCAAAGCGGATGCAGTGCGCGGGATCGCGAAGATCAAAGCGGATTCGCTGAGGGATGCGGCGAACGAACTTTCGCGGATGAACACTCGTGCTGGAGTGGTAGACCCAACACGAGACTCGCGGAAAGTGCGAGCAATGGCCGACCGGATCGAGGAGGAAGCATGAGTGACTTAGGCCTAGCGAATCCGGGTCAGACTTGTGGATTTAACTCCACCACCACTGCCACCGCCATCTTCCCTTACCTCGAAAGACCTGTAGATCTCACGGACCCATTTCCACCGCAGGAATCCGCGTTCGTCCTCGAACTCGACAGTCATCGTACGAATGAACTCGCGCTTGCCGCGCCATTCGGGATCATCGCTCGGCGACCATTCCTCGGGAGTAGAGGGGACTTTGATGCGCTTCACTTTAGGCCGGTCAGGGTAGCCCTCAGCAGCAGGAAGCTGCCCGCCCTCGATGCGATCAAGAGTGACTTCTCTAACCCACCCCTCGTCACTGTCATATGTGGCTTTCACGTTAATGGCCGGCCAAAGCGAGAAGTTGCAGATCTCTATGTAGTCAGTAACCACTCCTGCGTCATCGACCTTGCCGATAAAGTCTGCCTCGAGATTTGGACGCAGAGACATGCCTACTGCCTCGGCGGCGCGTCGAGAGGTGGTATCCGAACGAGCCGCCGACTGCCAAGACGCGAGAGCCGCGCCAGCGGCTGCGACTGCGCTCACTGCGGTCGCAAACGTCCCCAGTTGGTCGCCTGCCGGGCCTGGAGCGGACACTCTCCAAAGCCACCACAGAATCGCAATGACTGCCACGAGCGCCAGGCCGGCGAGCAAGAGCGTCGCAACTGGACGCTTACGCAAAAGCTCTCTCATGCACACAGAGTATCTCCGACGACGATGCTCAATGAGAAAAGGGTCAAGCCATGATCGAAGACCGGAACGCACTGCGGGGCAGGATCAAGCGCCTTGTCGATGAAACCGACGACGGCGACTCTGCCGCCCAGGCGATCATCGACGATCTCGGGCTGCGAGTGGAGGAAGTGAACGCGGAGACGAAGCGAACCGACGAGAACGGCCACACCTGGTACGACGTTGACCCTCGCAAAATGATGACCCGCATCGTCGGGAATTGGGGGACGAAATGACATACACACGAAAGCCGCCGAAGCAGGTCGAGGTCACACTTAACCTCACATGGGTCGAGGAGCCGATCATCCTGCCGAGCCAACTCTCGGCACCGTTCACCGGGATTACTCGGCTCTCAGCGGGGGATCCCTCGGAACTGTTCGATTGGCTCCCTGATGAGATCTCGATTCTCCTCGAGACGGCATCGGTCGGGGAGGTCAATGAGTTCTTCGAGGAGTGGATTCGGAAGTCGAAACAGGCCGCGCTCGAGGAGCGGGTCGAGATGAGCGCGTTCCAAAAGATCATGCTGGGCCTCATCGAGGGAAAGCAATGAACCGGGAGGGAGGCGACCTGAAGCTCGAGATTAGGAGCCCGCTCATCAATCCGGATGCACGGCAGAAAACGTCCCTGCTGGGAGAGTGGTCGCCGTTCGTTTGCGCGTGGTGCGAGTCGGGAGTCTTGGTCATATCGGCTTGGGCGACAAATTCGCATGGACGCAAGTTCCATGTTAGTTGCGCGGAACAGGCGCATCGATTTGCGACCTCGTCGCTACTCGGGGAGGAGCCATGATCGACCACGGCGAATACATTCGGAGACGGTTCCATCCGAAACCGGGGCGGCGGTATCAGCTCCACCGAGGCGACATGCACCGGCGTGAACTGCTGCTGTCCGGCGAGTACATCAAAACGACAGAGCCGAACACTGCCCGGCTCTTCTATGTCCCGCCGGAGGCGACTCGCCTGTTCTTCGGTTCCGCCGGCGAGATCTATACGGAATAGACCAGAACTCGACAATCACGAGACCCCGCATCGAACGCACGGTGCGGGGTCTCACTCACTCAAGGAGAGACCAATGCACACATACCTAGTCACATTCGTGAACGGCGAGACCGAGACGATCCGCTCGGAGGGAATCGAAACGGGGCCAACGCATCTCGCGTTCCTCAACGTGAGTAGCGAGCCCTACGGAAGCTCCCGGCTCGTCGTCGCCCTCCACGCCGCTTCGGTGCTCAGGGTCGAGGAGATCGACGAGCAGGAGGACGAGCCATGCTGAACAGTGACCCCTACAAGACTCGCGGCCCCGGCCCCTATCAGCAAGAGGCAAGCAACCAGTGGACACCGATCCTCGAATTGTCGCTTAGCATCGTCGGATCAACCATCGATCTCAAGGACCGTCACCGACTCTATTCCGGAGTCACAGTGTCCGGAATCCGCTACGACCACGAACTGCGCGACATTTCCGACTGGGGAGGTCAGGTGATCTCCAAAATAGAACGCGTGTCCGAGTTCACCATCGTCACAACGACCGCAGACATTCGCATCACCCCGGAAGCCGAGTGGAGGCATCATGGTTGAACCCGCCCATATCCGAAACCTCTGCGATGAGATCCACGACGTTCTTCACCTATCCCAGCAGCCGCCGGCACCGAAAGGCGGGCAAGGCGGAGGCGCAAGCGGATCTCGCCCACCCATGCCGACAGCGATCCTCGACGCGAAGCTCGACCTGAAACAGAAGCTCACATCATGGGCTCTCATGCTCGGCGAGGACGAGAACATCGTCATCAACTGCGACGACGACAGTCTCTCAATCGCCGGATGGATCTACACGAAAGCCGACACGCTCGCTGCGCATCCCGCCGCCGAGGATTTCGTCACCGAGATTCGAGAAGCAGTGGACGCGCTGCGCCGCCCGTACCTGCCGAGGCAGAACCTCGAATACCTCGGCGAACACTGCGGGGAGCACGTCCGCATCCGACCAGGGCAAGCAACAGTGACCCTCGCCGACGGGACAGTCGAACAGGCAGAGACACTACGCCGGCGAACACGACACATGATGCTCAACGTAATCGGGCCTCCCGCACTCATCGCCGACGTGGTGAGCGTGTACTTCGGTCGGAAGCTCAAAGCGCAGCAGATCACGACAGCGCACTCCGACGATCACAACCCGAACCGCACGGCTCGGCATGAGCCGCTCGAGGCGGTGACAATCGACGGCAGGCGCAAGACATTCCGCGTCTGCGATGTGCTCGAAAGATTCGGCGTGCCGTATGGCGCGAACGAAGATTCTGCGGTAAGTTAATTCATAACGTCGAATAAGTGTCAAGCCCGGTCGAGAGATCGGGCTTTTGTTATTCCCAAGTACTGGCGTTGCTGGTGTACGCGTCCATGAAAGACCTCGGATCAGGAACCGGGGATACCAGCGCAGACCCCGGACTGCGACAACAACCGGGACACACTTCACCATCACCCCGAAACTCCCTGCCGCTGCATGACCGTGAGGTAAGCGCGAGGGGAGAGTCACCCGCCCGAGGATTCCTACCTTGCCTCGGGCGGGAGACTGCCAAACCTGGGATAGACTCCTGCTACCTCACCGAGACCAGGAGATCCCCAATGAGCAAGTTCAAAGCATGGCTCAAATCCGAACTGCCCTCGCAGAAATACAATGCCGCATTCGGCCACGCATTCCTCAACGGGTACAACCTCAAAGCCAACACCGGCAACGGATTCGAGACAATCCCAACAGCCGGCCTCACCGCAACAGTCCAAGACGGTGCGAACGTCGGCACATACATCAGCGGTAAGAGAGTCATCGCCGGCGGCATACTGTTCGGCCCACTCGGTGCAGGCATCGGAGCCCTCGCCCGAAAGAACCACAACGAAGTACACATCGTGCTCGAACGTGACGGGCAAGTCATCGGCACACTCACCGACAGCGCCAAGCACACACCGAAAGCACGAGCATTCGCCACCAAGCTCGACGCATCAGCAACAGACCCGGACAACACCGGACACTGACACCAAGCACAGACACACGAGCCCATCGTTCACACGGTGGGCTCGAGTCATTCACCGGGGAGTGAGCATGGCCGACGGCAACATCACGACCCGCAACTATCAACGGCTGCGCAAGATCTTCCGAGCCGAGTGCGAGAGCAACAACGCTCCATGCTGGCTCTGCGGTATGCCCATCGACTACTCAGTCGAATGGCCACACGCAGACGCATTCGAGCTAGACCACTTCTACCCAAGATCAACGCATCCCGAACTCACCGAAGATCGAGGGAACTTCCGCCCAAGCCATAGGGCATGCAACAACGAACGATCCAACACCTCAGCACGAGACAAACTCGGCACACTCACACGCCAATGGATCATCTGACACACACAAGACACGAGAGGCAAGACAGGGGGGGGGGGGGGGGCCCCGCAATTTCCAGCGACCCTCAAACAGCCTCATCCCAGGCGTGCCCCTCTCCTCTCTCCCCGCCGATTATTCGACCTATCGCGCACGCATGAGGCGCATCTGACTGTGTAGGAGGTCTCATGGAACGGAAGAAGCTCGGCGATTCGGTTCGTGAGGCGGCTACAGCTGCTCAGTGGGTCGAGGCGACGGACGGCGCGACGGTGGATCTCGCTCTCACGTATGCGGATCGGATGGATAAGGCCGGCATCGAGTTCGACAACGGCGAGATCGATTCGACTTCATACACCAAGGCGCTCTATCTCGGCCCTCACCTGCTTTCGACTCTCAAGGCGCTGGGCATGACCCCGGCGGAGCGCAAGGCGATCATCGGGGATACTCCTCGCAAGGCTTCGCCGGTCGATGAGCTCAAGAAGAAGCGCCGGCAGAAAGCGGCTGGTGAGTGACCGGATCCTCGGCAGCACGGAACCGCGCATTTTCACGCGTCCGCTGCGGGAGCTGACTGAGGAGACGAGTCTCGGATTTGAGGCTATCGAGTTTGCCGAGTCGCTGCTCGGCAGGCCGCTGTTCCCGTGGCAACGATGGTTGTTCATCCATTCGCTTGAGTTGGCTCCCGGATCGTTCACTTCGGACGAGTTCCCGCGGCTGCGGTTCCGCACGGTCGTTGTCGAGATCGCTCGACAGAACGGCAAATCATATTGGCTCTCCACTCGCGCCTTGTGGCGAATGGTGATGTGGGAGTCGCCGGACGGAAACCCTCCGCTCATCCTCGGTACGGCTCACAAGGAGTCGGCGGCGAATGAGGTGAAGCGGCTCGCGCACAAGGCGCTCAAGAATTCCCCGGCCTTGGCCGACATTACTGGCCGCGATCACACCGGCAATGGCGATTCGTGGTTCGAGATGCTCGACTCGGGTGCCCGATACCGCATCGAGGCGGCAACGGATGACGGAGGGCGTTCGCTCACTGTCACTGACTTGCTGTTCGATGAACTCCGTCAGCAACGCGACTGGGCGGCGTGGGCAGCGATGACGAACACGACGAACGCGGTCTATTCTCCGCAGGTGATCGCCGTGTCGAACGCCGGCGAGGACAAGTCGGTCGTACTGTCTGCGCTTCGGAGCCGTGCGATCAAGGAGATCGAAGTCTACGAGTCGCGCAAGGCGGCGGGGACGCTCGGCACTTATGAGGGTTCCTCGTTGTTCCTGGCCGAGTGGTCGGCTTCGCCGGATTGCGATCTGTGGGATCGTTCCGGCTGGGCGGCATCGAACCCGTCGCTCAATCATCCGGGGTCGAATATTACGGACGAGATGATCGCGGCTCAGACCGAACTTGTCGGCGATACCGGCTCGGAGGGCGTGCCTGAGTCGAAGCATCGCACTGAGGTTCTGTGTCAGTGGGTTCCGGTCCTCGGCGAACCGCTGTTCGATGAGGAGAAGTGGGCGGCAACGTTCGATCCCAAGTCTCAGATTTCGGAGTCGTCGCCGATTGTGATTAGCGCCGACACATCGCATGACCGCCGGCGCACATGGCTTGCGGTCGCCGGCTGGCGCGATGACGGTCTCCCGCATGTGGAGGTCATCGCCGTCCGCGCCGGTAACGAGTGGGTCGTGAACACGCTCGCGCACCGGCTCGGCTTCACCCCGGCGGCGACGGTCATCCAAGGCCGTGGCGCTCCCGCGTCCTCGCTCATCGAGTTCCTCGAACTCGAGGGCATCAAGGTTACTCGCTGCGAGGGATCCGACCTCGGCATCAGCTTCGGACGGTTCTCGGATCGCGTGAACGCGGGGACGCTCCGCCGAGGCCGTGAGCCGTCGCTCGATATTGCGATCCGCACAGCGGCGACTGTCCGCTTCGGCGACGTGCTCGGTTTGAACCGGCAGAAATCCGCCGACGACGTGTCACCGCTCATGGCATGCGTGCAAGCACTGTGGGGGCTCGAGTCACTTCCGACCGATGCCCCGTTCCGATCCGCCTATGAAGATGACGCTCTCATGATCGTCTGAGGAGTCCCATGTTCGCCTACCGCCGATTCGTTCTTCGCCGACAGGTGATCGTGAACCTCCTGTCAGGCCAAACCGTCAAGGGCGTGCCCGTCGCGCAGACCGGGCCGCTGCTCATCCTCCGCGGCGCGGAGGTTCTGAACGACTCGAATGATTTCGTCCCCGTTGACGGCGAAATCATCGTGGATCGTTCCAACGTCGATTTCATCCAAGCGTTAGGGGGTGCCTCGTGGCGTTCGTCCAAACCCAAGGGCGCATTGCAGGGCTAGACAGTCCTCCCGCGCCGAGCGGCGTGTCCCTTAAGATCTCCGATGACTACACAACCGACTACGCGACGATCTACCGCGAGCACAAGGCCGTCCATATGGTCGTGTCGTTCCTCGCGGAGAATATCGCCTCGCTCGGCCTGCATCTGTTTCGGCGGGTCGGGGACACGGAGCGGGAGCGCGTCACCGATCACCCGGTCGCGCAAATGTTCACCTCGCCGTCGCAATCGCTGCGCGTGACCCGGTACAGCCTCATGCGGGGCATCGTCTCGGATCTCGCGATCTACGACCGGGCCGCGGCGCTCAAGATCATGGCGGCGGACGGCTCGCTGTCGCTCGTGCGGCTCCCTGCGGCGAAGATCGTCCCCTCGGAGGACGACTGGCTTTCGCCGAAGTCATTCAAGTACACGACGACCTCGGGCGTGATGGAACTCCCCGCCGATCAGGTCGTCTATATCCACGGCTACAATCCCGATTCGCTCATCGACGGGATCAGTCCCATCGAGTCTCTGCGTGTGTCGCTGGCCGAGGACTACAACGCGACGACGGCACGCTCTCAGATGCTCAAGAACGGCGCGAGGGTCTCCGGATACCTCGAACGACCTGCATCGGCCCCGTGGTCGGCGGAAGCTCGCGAGCGGTTCGCGAAAGCGTGGAAACAGCAGTATGCCGGCAACGGGCCGGAGTCCGGCGGCACGCCGATCCTCGAGGACGGCATGACATTCAAGCCGGCGGCTCACAATTCCAAGGATCTCGAATACATCGGAGCCCGGAAGCTCACAACGCTCGAGGTTGCGCAGGCGTATCACGTCCCGCCGCCAATGCTCGGGATCCTCGATCAGGCGACATTCTCGAACATCACCGAGCAGCACAAAATGCTCTACGCCGACACTCTCGGCCCGTGGCTCGTGTGGCTGAAAGAGGAGCTCGAAATGCAGCTGCTCGCCGAGTTCCCGGACAGCGCCGACCTGTACCTCGAGTTCAATCTCGAATCCAAGCTGCGCGGATCGTTCGAGGAGCAGGCGACCGGCCTGCAGACCTCGGTCGGCGCTCCGTGGATGACACGGAACGAGGCTCGCGCACGGCTCAATCTGCCGCCCATCGATGACGGCGACGAACTCATTACTCCGCTCAACGTCCTCGAGGGAGGGCAGGCCTCACCGACGGACTCGGCTCCCGATGAGGTCGCGCCGTAGGCGCAGAAAGGAACATCGTGAAAACGAAAGTCTCTCATTTCGAGGTCAAGGCCGACGAAGCCGCCGAGGGCGTTTTCACCGGATACGCCTCCGTGTTCGGCAACAAAGATTCCTACGGCGATGTGGTCGTCAAGGGCGCATTCGCGAAGTCGCTCGAGTCCTACAAGGACGGCGGCGCGGGGATCCCTTGCTACTGGTCGCATCAGATGATGAGCGATCCGATGCTCAACATCGGCGTGACGACCTCCGCCGAGGAGGACGACACCGGCCTCAAGGTCACTGTCGCTCTCGACGTGGAGAACAACCCGAAAGCCGCCTATGCGCACCGCCTGCTCAAGGAGGGGCGCGTCAATCAAATGTCGTTCGCCTACGACGTGATCGACGGCGGTGAAGCCAAGGGCGACGACGACGAATCATTCTACGAGCTCCGCGAGCTCAAGATTCACGAGGTCTCGGTCGTGCCTGTCGGCGCAAATCAGGCGACGGAGATCCTCGAGGTCAAGTCTCGACAGCTCGCCGACGAACACACCGACGAGAGCACGGTCAAGGCCGTCGTGGAGTCGGCCATCGCCGATGTTGTCAACACGAAGATCGGTCGAAAGCTGTCTGCTGACACTCTCGACAAGATCACCACTGCGCGTGACGCGCTCAACGATCTGCTTGATTCGCCCGATGCGGATGAAGAAGAACCGGCTGACGAGGAGGAGGCAGTCGGGGGCGAATCCCCGGCTGCTGACGATGAGCAGGAAAAGGCAATCTCGCCGCTCCTGCTAAAGCTCAAACTCGCCTCACTCGAGGCGTAGAGGAAAGGAATCCAACAGTGGATCTCGAAACACAGCTTAAGAACCTCCTCGCGGAGGTCAAGACCATCACCGAAGTCGCCGAACGCGAAAATCGCGGCTTCACCGCCGACGAGGAAGCGCTCGCGAAGTCGAAGCTCGCAGAAATCGCCGAAGTCAAGGAGAAGATCACCAAGGCCAAGGCCGATAACGATCTCCTCGACGCACTGCGCGACACCATCAAGTCCGACGAGGAAACCCGCGATCAGGGCCGCGGATCCCTCGGCGAACGATTCGTGAAGTCTGCCGAATACACGCAGTTCATGAAGTCGTTCCCCGGTGGACAGATCTCCGATCGTGCCCGAGTGAATTCCGCACCGATGGGCGTGAAGTCGCTCCTCACTGGTGCCGGCGACGGATCCGTCGGATCTGCGCTCGTCCGCCCGGAGGACTCCGGCATCCTCGAGGCGCTGGGCCGTCGCGAACTCACCCTGCGTTCGCTCGTGAGCGTCCGCACGACCAGCTCGGATGCAATCGACTACGTGCAGCAGATCTCTCGCGAGAACAACGCTGCTCCGATTCCCGAGGCACAGTCGGCGAAGCCGATTGACGGCACCGAGGTCACGGATGCGCTCGGCGGTCTCAAGCCTGAGGGCGGATTCGTCCTCAAAAAGGAAACCGCGAACGTCAAGACGCTCGCCGAGTGGGTTCCCGCGACTCGTCGCGCTCTCGCCGATGTGAAGCAGCTCCGCGCTCTCATCGACCAGGAGCTTCGCGACGACCTCAAGGAAAAGGAAGAGGATCAGATCCTCACCGGAGACGGAACCGGCGAGAACCTCACCGGCATCCTGCAGACCTCCGGCATCCAGAAGCAGACCTACTCGAACGGCGGTTCGGATATCTTCCTCGCCGCTCGCAAGGCGAAGCGCAAGGTTCGCACTGTGGGCCGCTCCGTGCCGACCGGCTACCTCCTCAATCCCGAGGATTGGGAGAAGTACGACACGGCCAAGGGAACCGACGGTCATTTCCTCGGCGGTGGGCCGTTCGGCCCCGCGCAGGGTGCCGTCTGGGGTCTGCCCGTCATCGAATCTGAGGCCGTGCCCGTCGGAACCGCGATCTGCGCGGACTTCCGCAAGGCCGTCCTGTGGGATCGAGAGCAGTCGCAGATCTCGATCAGCGACTCGCACGCCGATTTCTTTGTGCGAAACCTCGTCGCCATTCTCGGCGAGGAGCGCGTCGCGTTCGCCGTGACCCGCCCGTCCGCTTTCGTGCAGTTCGATCTGGCGTGATCGACATGGCACTCAGTACTTACGAAGTGCCCCGCGATAACGGCGAGCCGGCTGTCCTCCTGCTCAACGAGCAGGACGCTAAGCGGTTGGGTCTCAAGCCTGCGAAGCAGGAGAGCAAGGCCGCTGAGGTCGAGAACAAGCAGGCCGAACCGCAGAACAAGGTTGCGAAGCCGACCAACAAGCGCGGTCGGCCCCGCAAGGAGGGGTAATGGAGAAGCTCGCTAGCACCGAACAATTCCGCAAGTATCTCGCCGGCGACGTGCAGACATACCTCGACGCGGCGGCAGACACGATCCGCCGCTATTGCGGTTGGCATGTCGCTCCCGTCGCACGGGAGAAGCTCACGGGCAAGGGGTCGGGGACTGGCGAGCTTCGCCTGCCATCGCTGCGCGTCGTGGAAGTTCATTCTGTGACCGTCAATGGCACTACTGTTCCCGTCGATCAGATCTCATCCAATGGTGGAGTGCTCACACTCGCCTCGGGTGTTTGGTCGGCGGGGCCGGTTGTGGCCGAAGTGACTCACGGATTCGATGCTGCGGACGTTGCGAACCTGGCAATGTCAATCGCTGCGCGTGCCCGTTCCACCCCGAGCGGGTACGTCCGACAGCAGGCCGGAACTATGTCGGCAACACCGTCGCAAATGGCGTTCAATGCGTCCGGCGGTGTCGGTCTCCTCGATTGGGAGAAGCGACAGCTCGACCTCTATCGGATCGTCGGGGGTGCCGAATGAGTTTCTTCGGCGCTGGCGAAACCGTCGGGCATCAGGTGTTCGACGGTCTCGCAGAAGATGACTACGGCAACACGGTCGAATCGTGGGCCGATCCGGTCGAAATCGAGGGCGTGGGTCTCGACGTGCAGACGGCACAGGAGCTCACCGGCTCCCAAGTCGTGTCTACGTCCATCGTCGGTATGACTGCGTTCATGCCGCCGGATTGGCAGGGGAGCGAGCGCGACCGAATCATCGCTCGCGGAGTGACCTATGAGATCGACGGCAAGCCGGTCGCCGCTCGCAACGCGTTCACCGGCGACACGTTCGGCGTGATCGCGAATCTGAAACGGAGGTCAGGCTAATGGCTCGCCCAAAGATCAAATTCGCTGTTGACGGGTTCGAGGGTCTCCGCACAGATCCGGCGGTTCGCAAGGATCTCCGGAAGCGTGCCGACAAGATCGCCGAATCGGTCGGCGGCGAAGAAAAGGGTTACATCGTCCGAGAGAACCTCGGACGCGAATCCCGCGGCGGTGTCACTGTCCTCGCAACCAGCTACGCCGGCAGATCGAATCGACTGCACCAATCACTCATCAAGGCGCTGCCCGAGGGAGGTTAGCTGTGCTGCTGTTCCCGAACGTGGAGAAGCTCACTCGCTCCTACCTCCTCCCGCTCCTGCGGGAACGATTCGGCTCGGGCGTGAAGATCACGACCGATATCCCGTCGGGCACGGATTGGATCTCTGGCGACCCGTGGCTCGTTGTCCTCACGGTCACAGGCACGGGTCGCCGGCGAAGCGTCGTGTTCGAGGAAGCGCTCATCGGATACCACGGGTACGCACCGACGAAAGACAAAGCGCACGACCTCATCGCCTACACGCGAGCCCTCCTCGAGGACTGGCCGAATAGGTCGAACATCGTCGCCGGCGCGACGGGCAACGCTCGCCCCGCCGACGCGACAGACTCCACCCGCTATCCCGCCTACTACGGAAGCTCATCACTGCTATTCCGGGGCACCGAGGCATAGGCCTCACTCATTCATCCGGGGCTGACAATTCCCGAAAGGAAACCATCATGGCTGAGGCCAATTCCGCTGCACAGGTTCTCGTCGGTAAGCCCAAGGTTACGGGCGGCATCCGATTCGCGCCCACGGGTTCGACTATGCCCACCGACGCTAAGGCGGCTCTCGATGCGAAGTTCGAGAACGCCGGCTACGTGTCCGAGGACGGGCTGGTCGAGACCATCGACGCATCCGACGACAAGATCAAGGCATGGGGCGGCGATATCGTCAAGATCGTCCGCACTGAGCACTCGGTCTCCTACACGTTCACTCTCATCGAATCCGCTTCGGCGACCGCGCTCAAGCTGCTGTTCGGCGAGGAGAACGTGCAGATCTCCGCGCCGACAAGCACCAAGGGCCGGCAGATCACCGTGAAGAAAACCGCGGCCATGACTCCGCGCCGCGCATTCGTGTTCGACATGGCCGACCTGCCTGCCGCCATTCGCGTCTGCGTCACCGATGGACAGCCGTCGATTTCCGGCGATGTGAACTTCACCGACGGCGACGCAATCGCCTACGAGGTGACGGTCGAGGCGTTCCCCGATGCGAACGGCGTGAAGTCAACTCTGATGATTGACGACGGCGTTACTACAGCCGCCGCCTAATCTCCTCAATCCCCTCGCCCCGGTGCCACTGTCAGCCCGTGCCGGGGCGAGGCTCTCATTCAAGTTCAACGGCTGACACATTCCCAAGGAGGGCTGACGCATGGCAAAGAATTTCAAGCGCAAGACTGAGAAGCGTTACACAAAGGTGAAGTTCGATCTCGACTTCATCGAGGGCACTTTCGAGCTGCCCAAGTTCGACCAGGTGTCGATGGGCATCCAGCGCAAGGCACTCAAGAACGACCCCGAACCGATGTTCGATTTCTTCAAGAAGAACGGCAACGACGGCATTGTCGATATCCTCGATGACTTCGATTCGGAGGAATACCAGGCATTCATGGAGGCCTGGGCGAAAGCGTCTGAGGTGTCGCTGGGGAAATAGTCGGCGCATTCGAGCTGGTCGATGCTCACCCGTCGGAAGTGAGGATCGAATGCCTCAAATATGGGGTGAGCCTCGACAGCTTCGGATGCCGCGAGCATCCCACGTCGGATCTCGTCGCGATCCTCGAGTTCACGAAACAGGGGGCACCGCTATTCGCCGCACAGTATCCCGGATATCTGGGGTGGAGCCGCGAGAACATGCTCCTCGCCGATGCGGTCGATGCCCTGCGCGTGCAGATCTGGCAGAACGGATCGGGCAAAAAGCGCGACTATCCGAATCCAATTGACAGGCCGGGGGTCTCTCAAAAGGAGACGAAACAGTTCGGCAACAACCCAATCGAGCAGGACGACATGGACGCATTCCTCGCGTCCCGTGGTCCTGCGCAGGCATAGGGGAATCCATGCACTCTACCGCTCAACTCATCGCCGGTTTCCGGCGCGAAATCCTCGCCGAGGGGATCCCGGAGCAGCTCGCCGGCGAACTCACTATCGAGTTCGCTCGCGGCGTGACCCGCGAATCACTCAGCGTCAACGACGAACACCTCAGTGAGGGGTTACGTCCGCAGAAATAACTTCATCTAGTCCGAGGGGGCGCTCATGGCCGGTTACGAACTCGCGACCGCATACGTCAATCTAGTCGCCTCCTCGGACTCGATCCCGAAGTCAATCGCCCGAGGCATGCAGGCCGGTCAAAAGGTCGCCGGATCCGAGGGCAAGAAATCCGGGCAGGTGTTCGCGAAAGCGTTCGAGTCCGCGAAGCCCATCGACCTCGATGACTCGGCGAAAAAGGCCGCTGCGCAGGTCGAGATCGCATCCAAGAAGATCAAGGATGCGCGGTCGGCTGAGGAAGCAGCCGCTCGCAAGGTACAGATCGAGGAAGCGAAGCTCACCGAGCTCCGCGATTCCGGCAAGGCGAAAGCCTCGCAGATCCTCGCGACGGAAGATCGACTCGCGAAAGCGAAAAGCAACTCGGCTCTCGCCTCGCAAAAGGTGAAAGACGCAACGAATCAGCATGCGTCGGCTCTCGCGAAAGCAGATCAAGCGAACGCGGCCCTGCGCGAGGAGCAGAACAAAACGACCGCCGCCGTCGATAAGACCGCCGATAAGTTCGGTGGGCTCAAGGGCCGGATCAAGGAAGCATTCGGCGGCAATTTCAAGGGCGCTTTCGCGGGACTCCCACGCGAGGCTGATGCCGCCGGCAAGCAGGTCGAACACGAGTTCGATGAAGCTGGCGACAAGTCCGGCAGCGCGTTCTCGAATGGCATCAAGACGGCTATCGGCGCGGCGGCGGCATATATGTCGTTCGACGCAGTGAAGTCGTTCCTTACCGAAGCAAATGAGGAGGCGCGAGAGTCGCAAAAGGTCGGAGCCCTCACTGCTCAGACCATCAAAGCGACTGGCGGGGCTGCAAATGTGACCGCCGAGCAGGTCGGCAATCTTGCGGGGGCGATCTCCGAAAAGGCCGGCATGGATGACGAAGCCATTCAGTCCGGCGCGAACATGCTCCTCACGTTCAAGAACGTGCGCAACGAACTCGGCAAGGGCAACGACATTTTTAATCGTGCCACCGAGGCGGCGACGGATCTGTCTGCCGCCGGCTTCGGCGACGTGACTGCTACGTCCAAGCAGCTCGGCAAGGCGCTCAACGACCCGATCAAGGGTATGTCTGCGCTCGGCCGCTCCGGCGTGACGTTCACCAAAGACCAGCAGACCATGATTAAGGGAATGGTCGAGTCCGGCGACGTTCTCGGCGCTCAGAAGCTCATGCTCAAAGAGGTCGAGTCGCAGGTCGGCGGCGCGGCGGCGGCATCGTCTACCGCTGGCGAAAAGATGGCGGTCACTTGGGGGAACTTTAAGGAGACCGTCGGCACGGCTTTCCTCCCCATCTGGGACAAGCTGCTCAAGAAAATGCAGCCGGTCGTTTCGTCGCTCGGCGAAAAGGTCGGCCCCGCGGTCGAGAGCCTCGGCAGAATCTTCGCCGGCATCAAGAACAATATCGTCCCGCTAACGATGGTGGTCGGCTCGCTCACGACTCTATGGGTCGCGCACAGTGTGGCGGCGTGGGCGGCGACTGCCGGCGTGACTACGCTCGGCGGAGCGTTCACGTTCCTGTTCGCGGCCATTGCGACGGGCATCCGGTCGATCCCCGTGATCGGGTGGATTATCGCTGGCATCGGCCTCCTCGTCGCGGCGCTCACTTGGTTCTTCACCAAGACGAAGCTCGGGCAGCAGATTTGGGCGACCGTCTGGGGAGCGATCAAGGCCTCCGTCGCGGCTGTCGTGCTGTGGTTCCAGGCATACGTGATCCCGACTTGGAACACCGTCATGGGCGCAATCGGAGCCGCCGCGTCGTGGCTATGGAACACGCTCCTCAAGCCAGTCTTTGCCGGCCTCGTCCTGTTCTGGCAGGTCGCAGTCGTGCCGGCTCTGCGCTGGCTAGGCGGCATGTTCCGTGCGATCTTCGCCGCTATCGGTGCCGCTGCGTCGTGGTTCTGGAATACGCTCCTCCGCCCGGTATTCGTCGGGCTGGTCGCATTCTGGAAGAACGTCATCGCTCCTACTCTCGGTTGGCTCCGAAGCGTGTTTGCCGCGGTGTTCTCGCTCATCGGTGCGCTCGTGAAGTTTTGGTGGAACAACAGCGTCAAGCCAATATTCGCCGCGCTGGTCAGCTTTTGGAAGAACATCATCGCTCCGGCGCTGCGCTGGCTCTGGGCCTCGATCTTTAAGCCGATCTTCGGCTGGATCGGCACCAAGATCAGCCAGTGGTGGACGGGCGTTAAGCTCATCTTCCAAGCAGTCACGAATTTCCTCCGCAAAACACTCGGCCCCGCGTTCACCTGGCTCAAGAACAACGTCATCAACCCGGTATGGAACGGCATCAAGTCGATCATCTCGGGCGTGTGGGAGAAGATCCGCGACAAGGTTTTCAACCCGCTCAAGAACGTTGTGAAAACGAGCCTGCCGTCGGCGTTCCGCGCTGGCCGTGACGCAATCGGCAAAGCATGGAACGGGCTCAAGGCGCTTGCTCGCAAGCCTGTCGCGTTCGTCATCGAGACGATCCTGCGTGACGGACTCGTGAAGCCGTTCAACAAAGTTGCCGGAGTGTTCGGCGCGAAGAAGATCGACACGAAACCGCTCACCGTGCCGAAGCTCAGAACGGGCGGACCCGTCCCCGGCTACTCGCCGACGGCAACGTCTGACAATATCCCGATCTGGGCGACTGCTGGCGAGTTTATGGTTCGCCGCCGGTCAGCGGATCGGCTCCGCCGGCAGCATCCGGGCGCACTCGAGCACATCAACAGGTTCGGCGAGATCCCCGGATACAAGACGGGCGGCGACATTGTTGCGCTCGGCAAGGTGCTCCGTGGCATCGGCGTTCGCGTGTCTGAGGGTCCGGCTCCGTTCGGCCCGATTCACCGCGTCCACGCGAAGAACTCGTGGCACTACCGGAACGGGGCGCTCGACCTCAACACTGCCGCCGGCACGTCGTCGGGCGAAATGGCGTTCTTCGACAAGCTCATGCCGATCCTGCACGGGCTCGGCTGGGGCACCATCTGGCGCTACCCGAATCACTACGGGCACGCGCACGTCGATATCGGCGGTCGGAAGCTCGGCAACTTCAAGACGGGCACCGTCGGCGGCATTGCCGCCAAGGGTCTCATGGCTGCGCTCAAGGGTCTCCGCAATGTCGGCGGCGCTGTGGGTGACGCGATGGTCGACCTCAATCCATTCACGGGTCTGATCTCAAAGATCACTAAGGGAGTCGGCGAGACCGGGGTCGGGAAGATGGTCGGCTCGGGCGCGAAGATGCTCGTGAACAAGGCCGTCGATTGGATGACCGAAAAGATGCCGTTCGGGGGAGACTCGAGCGATATCAACGATCCCGGCGGGCAGGGCGGCGGCGTGGGTCGCTGGGCGGACACTGTTCGCAAGGCTCTCACGATGCTCAATCAGCCGACCTCTGGCGCAATGGTGAACACGGTTCTCCGGCGCATGAAGCAGGAATCCGGCGGCAACCCTCGAGCGGTCAACAATTGGGACGCGAACGCTCGGCGCGGGGATCCGTCCAAGGGTCTCATGCAGGTCATCGGCTCGACGTTCCGCGCTTACGCGATAAAAGGGTTCAACAAGAACATCTTTGATCCGCTGTCGAACATTCTCGCGTCGATGCGGTACGCAATCGCGACCTATGGCTCACTGTCTCGGGCCTACAACAAGCGCGGTGGTTACGCCCAGGGCGGCACCATCGTGCCGGAGTACGACAACGGCGGCTTGATCCACAAGGGCACGCAACTGATTCAGCACAACAAACAGAAGCCGGATCGCGTGCTCACGGATCAGCAGTGGAACAACATCTATGAGGCCGCGAAGCCGTCGGCGAATCAGAACCGTCCCATCGTCCAGCTCACGACCCCGGTTGTCGAGCGCAATGAGGTTCGCGACTGGATGGATTCAGTCGAGTTCGCTTTCACTCACATGTCCAAGACGAGCGCATTCTCGGGGGTTGACGGCTAATGGCGGATCGCGAAGCGTATATCAACGGCATCCGGTTCGGTGTTGGCTTGCCTCACGTTCTCGAGTCGGTGGAGCTCCCCTCGAGCGACTTCCGGACTCAGGACACGGATAACCCGGTGGGGGACGGCACGATCTTCGGGCGTGACCGTCTCTCGCCGGGGTCGCTCACATTGAACATTCTCGTCCTCGGCAACGACAGCGCCGAGGTGAACTCGCGGCTGCGGGATCTCTCGCAGGCGTGGAATCGCGCCGTGGATCGGACGAAACCGGGCGCGGTTACGTCGATGTGGTGGGAGGACGGGGGTCGCCGGCGCACGGTCTATGGTCGTCCCAGGTCGTTCGCTGTCGTCAACGATGATTCCCGTTTCGGGGTCATCCGGGTCACGGCTGCGTTCAAGCTCAACGACCCTCTCGTCTATGACACGACCGAGGCAATCCGCTCGGTCATAGTTCGCGGTGTCCCGCCAATCAGCGGCGGACTCGTCGCTCCGCTCACCGCCCCGCTTACAGCGACGGGCACGGCAGCACGACAGGGACTCATCGAGGACACGGGCGGGGATGCACCGACCCCGTTCCAGGTTCGTTTTCACGGGCCGATCTCCTCACCTTGGGTCAAGGCCGGCGGTTGGCCGATCAAACTCAACACGACTCTCGCCTATGACGAGATCGTCACCGCGGACACGCGGACGGGAACGATCACGTCGAATCTTGGCCGAAACATGAAGCCGTTCCTCGAGGCGAAGTTTCGGCTGCGCGACGCGAAGCTCGCGACCGGACGAACCGAACTCGAGTTCGGCGGGGTCGATCCCACCAAGACGGCATACGTCGAATTTCGCTGGTATCCGGCGTTCTACATCTAAGGAGCAACAATGGCATTCGATCCCAAGGCTTGGTTCATCGGCCTCAAGGGTGTGGAGCATTCCGCGGAGCTGGCACGAATGTTGGCGTGGGTCGCCACGTCTGGCGCGACTGGCATTGTCGAGCCTCCGGATTTGGAGGTTCGAGCGCAGACCGCGCCTAACGGGACTGTGCGAATTATGCCGGGAGGCTTCATCGTCCGATCCAAGTATTCGGGGGGTAATCAGCAGTCCTACGCGGGTCGCGCACCGGACGCGACGGATATCGCGATCCCGGCGACTGGATCCTCGGGCGGCGCGACTCGATACATCGTCGTGCAGGTGCTCGATCCCGATTATCCGGGCGGCGGCGCAGTGCCGGCGACCCCGGAGGAAGCGAACGCATACACCTATGTTCGTCCGGCTGTGGTGTCGTCTCTCTCGGGTTCGCGCACTGAGGTGCCTCTCGCGAGGATCGATCAGCCGGCCAACACGACGTTCATCACTAAGGACATGATTAAGGATCTCCGGAAGATCGCGCTGCCCTGGCGCGACCAGGAGGACTATTCTCGCCCAAGCCTTGCAAGCGATACCGGCCAGTTGCTTGCAAGCCGAGCAAAGGGCGGCGAGTGGTTCCCGAACGGCGGCAATCATGTGCAGTTCGAGATCCCGGAGTGGTGCACTCGAATGAAGATCGATGCTACTTGGCTAGGGCTCCGATACGACAAGCTCAATTCGTGGGGCACGAGGTGGGTCGAGTTCGGCACTGATTACCGCGCCGGCGGCTGGGAGGGGCCGAACGGATACGACTACGAGTTCCGGACTCAAGCATTCAATTGGGATTCCGTTGGCGAGTCAACGTATCGCGATGATTGGGACGTTTCCGACACGGTTTATGTCCCGCCGGAGCTTCGCGGCAAAACTGTGTCGTTCCTGTTCAAGGCGAGGGTCGCCGAATCCACTACCGCGAAAGCGAATGCGATCAAGTGTGACGGCGGTTCCGGTCTGCGACTGGAACTCACCTACATGCGCAAACCCACTAACGCAGATCAGGGGTAATCCATGAGTGACTGGCGGATCTGGGTGTTCGATGCCGATGGTAACGGCGGGTTCAAGCAGGTGGAGGACGACCTGCGAGCCGTGGCGGAGCCGACTCGGGAACTCAGTTCGCCGGGGGCGATCTCACTCAAGATCAAACCCGAGCAGGATGTGAAGCTCCGCCCGTGGAAATCCGTCATCGTCACCGAGAACGAACGTGAGCTGCAATTCGGGGTCGTCTCGGACATGGCCGATGACGGCGACGGAGGACTATCCGTCACCTGCGTCGGGGTCACTGGATATTGGGACTCCGAACCGGCAGATGTGGAGTGGTATGCACGGGATAAAGACCCGGCTAAGGTGCTGCGCGACATTTATGCGTGGGCGCAATCGCAGACCGGGAAGAACCTCGGCATGGATTTCTCCGGCTATGAGGATTCGGGCATCCGGATCGGTAACCCGGATCCGCCCGTCACTCGCCCGATTCGCCGGATTCGTCCACCGAAGCGCGAACGGATCCCTCCGGAGCCTAACAAGAAAGCCTACAAGGACTATTACCTCAAGGGGAGCAAACCCGAGCAGGTTGCGCGGCGAAAGAACGCTCGCGATAAGTACCAGGCGGACATGGCTGACTGGCGGAAGCGCCGGAAAGTTGTCCTCGACAAGAACAAGGCCGAGGAAAAGCGATACAACGACGAGCGGGAGGCCTATAAAAAGGCCGTCGAGGACTACAGCCAAGCGATTCAAGACGCGATCTACCGCGTCCAGTGGTGGGAGAACCCGACTGTCGGTTCCGTGGTCGAGGACATGGCGAAGTACGTTGAGTACCGCACCACGACCCGCTGGAACGGCAACGTCCCCGACAATCGCATCACTATCGACGAGCACATCGGCGCAAAGCGCCCGACGCTGCGGTTCGTGGTCGGGGAGAACGTCACCGAACCGCCGCCCGTTGACTGGGCGGGGGAGTCGTATGCGACTCGAGTCGTGTTCCTCGGCTCCGGCGAGGGGAAGAAGATGATCCGCGCCGAGGCGGTTGCGTCTCGGCATGGCGGTCTCGCTCGCACCGTGTTCATTTCCGACAAGTCGGTTCGCTCGAAAGCGGCTGCGCAGAAGCGAGCCGAGCGTGCCCTCAAGTGGCGGCAGGCGATGCCGCTCGTCACTGAACTCAAGGTCATTGACGATGACAATGCTCGATTCGGCACTTTCGACGTGGGCGACGAGATCCGCCTCATCGACAGTTCTGGCCGCTGGGCCGGAACTATCGACATGTGGGTTCGGATCCTCGCGATCACGGAAACAACGGAGGCACCTGTCGCAACTTTGACGGTGACCCGATCAGACAAGGGAGAATGATGGATCAGTGGCTCGCCCGGAAGCTTCTCGAGCAGGATCGGAAGCTCGAGGCCGTCTCGCGTGGCGGCATCGGCATCGGCAACTCAAGCGTGACTGGTGGGTCTCTCGAGGTCGAGGGCGAGCACGCTATCTCTCTCAGCGACGGCGGCATCAACTATATCGCCGGCCCTCCGCCGCCGAAGCCGACCGCGCCGACCCTGCAGGCCGGTGTCGGGTCGATCTTTGTGACCTGGGATGGTCTGTGGGCTGAGGCGAATGACGCAGACGAGACTGAGCTCGACACCGAGGCTCCGCTCGATTTCGACCGAATCGAGGTTCACTGCTCAACGGATCCCGTTGAGGCGGATTGGGGCGAGGATACCCTGCAGGGCGAGATCAAAGCCAAGGCCGGCGGGACTGTCATGGTGCGCGGCGGCGACATTGACGATGAGGTGTTCGTTTGCCTCATCGGCCTGTCTAAGGTCGGCGAGCACGGCGAAGCCTCTGATACCGCTTCGATAGTGATCGAGGGGATCGACATTGCCGCGATCACGAGCGAACTCGATGCGGCGAACGTGGATCTGTCGAACCTCGACGGCGAGATGTTTGCGGCGAACGCGGAGATCGACGCGGCGAAGATCGCGCTCAAGAACGTGGATCTGGCGGTCATATCGACCGACGACGGCACGCTCGCCGATGCCCTGTCGGATGCTCGCGATCTTTCCGCCGAGCTCGCGGATCAGGCTAAGGCTGATGCAATCGCGGACGCTGCAGGCAAAGACTCTGCGCTCAAGACGCAGATCGACGGCACTATCGCGCAGGCTCGCACCGACCTCGAGGGCGGGATCTCGTCTGCCGAGGCTCGCGCTAAGGCGGAGGCTAAGACACTCTCAGATGCGGCTCGAGATGCAGCGAACACTTTCACGAGCACACGAGTGTTCGGCCCGACTCAGATCGCTGACAACGCGATCACGACCGCGAAGCTCGCCGCCGGAGCCGTCGAGGCGGACAAGATCAAAGCCGGTGCCGTGGGAGCAGTCGCAATTGCTGCCGATTCCATCGAGGGTCAGCACGTCAAAGCGAACGCGATCACCGCAAACAAGGTCGCCGCAAACGCTATCGGAGCTCGAGCCATTGCAGCCGACGCAATCGAGGCCGGAAAGATCGCCGCGAATGCGGTCACATCTCGCGAGATCATCACGAGCGCGATCACCGCGGAGAAGATTGTCAGCCTTGCAGTCACAGCGGATAAGCTCGCGGCAAATTCCGTAATCGCCGCTAAAATCGCTGCGAACGCGGTCGTGGCCGGAAAGATCGCGGCGAACGCTGTCACGGCGGGAACGATTGCCGCTCTCGCGGTCACGGCAGACAAGATCGCGGCGAATGCGATTACTGCCGACAAGATCGCCGCGAACGCCGTCACAGCAGGGTCGATTCAAGCTGGGGCGATCAACGGTATGAAAATCGTCGGCCCGGACATTTTCACGTCCGAGACGGGGAATCGCGCTCACATCGGCGGGGTCGGTATCGAGCTCTACGGACCGAACGACAAGCGAACATTCTTCGCAGAGACCGCAACCGGAGACGTTTCGATGACGGGCCGATTCTTTTCAAACGATGCCGGCCTGCCTCGCGTGGAAATCGACAACGACGACTGGGCGAGCATAGGCATCGTCGGCCCGGACGGAGTGAAGCGGTACACAAACGGAGCCGGCATTCGCATTGGCGCGACTGCAATGTCTGGATTCTCGATATACCACGGTCATTACACCGTAGATGGAACGGTCAGCGGTCAAGCCGGCGTTATTGACGGGCCGCTCGGTTTGAGCAGCATGTTTTTCGACGGTGCGGGTCAAGTGTGGATCAATTCCCTGGACAGCAATGGGAATGTTCGAGCGCGTGTCGATCTCTACCCTGAGGGCGACTTCACGGCCAGGTCAAAGGATCTCAACGGCACAGAACGAGCGACTATTTCAACGTTCACCCTGTCCGACTACTACCAGGCGGCACTCTCAGGCTCGGACGCATCCGGCGCGACCACATCGTCGGTTGAGGTGTGGAGCAACGGGGACGTGGACGTTAAAGCGAACCACCGCGTGCAATTCAGCTCCCCGGAAATCCTCGGCCTGCCTATGGCCTCGGGAACGGGATCAACGGGCACGATGGTCGCGAACACGCCGAAAGCAGTAGTGGTGAAATTCCCGACAGGCCGATTCAAATCACCGCCCGTTGTAATGGTCACCCCGGCGACAACAGTCCCCGGAACGACAGTCACCGGATGGTCGGTTGCATCTGTCACTGCCACTCAATGCACGGTTTACGTCACTCGCACGAACACGACGAGCACGTCGTTCCATTGGTTCGCCGTGGAAGGCGACTACTAAGGAGAAACGCAATGACTGAAAACATCGACACGCAGATCGCGAACACGCTCGCCGCGGAACTCGCGAACGAGAACCTGCAGCTTCGGCAGGTCATCATCCGCCTCCGTCTCGAAAACGAGGAACTCCGAAAGCGAGATGAGACGGCCGAGGATCCGGCATGACAGGCAGGCACAGCTACTCCGTGAGTTCAATGTTCGCAGTCAAATACGGGTTCGAGAAAGCGCCCGAATGGTTCCTCACGTTCATCATCGCGTGGGTATCCACCGGGGCGCTCGTCCGCGGGATCGACCTCGGCCTCGACCCGTCAACAAGGAACGAGGTCTACGCCTACGCGAACATTCTCGGCGCGAACACATGGGGATGGATTCAGGCGACCACGGCGCTGATAGTCCTCATGATGCTCGCGTGCCGCTGGGCAGTCGGCATGCTCGCCGCCCAGCTCGCCGCGATCATGGTCTGGACAGCTTACGCAATCGTTGTCCTGCAAGCTGTGCTCGGGGTCGTTGCCACCGACGGTGGAGTCCGCAACGCGGTCGTTCCGCTCATCACCGGAGGCACTTATCTGGCGACATTCATCGCCACGACTGACCAGCTGCGGAAGCAGGTAGCGACAGACGGGGGAGCACGATGACGGCGCTCATCCCACCCGGAGTTCTCGACTCCCTCCCGCCGATCATTACGGCGATTATCGTGCTCCTCGCTGGCCTGGCCTATGTCCTCCGCGAGTGGCGCAAAGGGCTCGCGGATCGGGCCGATGAGGCCGAGGCGAAACTCAAGGCGACGAAGCAGGAAGCGGATTCGCGAATCTCCGAACTCGAGACGCAGGTTCGGCAAATGCGAAAGGACTTCGACCGACAGTTCGCCGATCTCCGCATGAAGCTCAACGAGCAGATCGACGCACTGCAGTCCGACAATCTCCACCTGAACGGGGTCATCTACCGGCTCCGCTCGAGACTCGCAGACAACGGGATCACTCACAACGACATTGAGTGATCCGACCATCCACCGAATGCCCCGCACAGGGGCATTTTTTATGCCCGAAAGGGGTTAGCAATGGCCGGAACAGCAAAGGATATGCTCAAGGTCGCACGCTCTCAGATCGGAGTTCGCGAGTCTCCTCGCGGATCCAATCGAGTCAAGTACACCAAGTGGTACGGACTCGTCGGTCCCTGGTGCGCTATGTTCTGCAGCTGGGTAGCGCGACAGGCCGGCGTGCCGAAAGACGTGATCCCGACGCACGCCTACACGCCCGACGGACGCAATTTCTTCCGCAACAAGGATCGCTTCTACAAGCGGCCCAAGGTCGGGGATATCGTCTACTACCAGTTTCCCGGCTTCGCCCGCGTCTCGCACGTCGGCATTGTCGAAAAGGTGCACCGAGACGGTTCGTGGACTGCAATCGAGGGGAACACCGACGCAGCTGGTGGCCGAACCGGCGGTCAGGTGATGCGCAAGCGCCGATACTCCGTCGGCGACCTCGGCGGCTTCGGACGACCCGCTTATACGAAATCCAAGACCAAGGGCAAGGCTTCCGCCCCAAGCAAGCCCAAGACGAGCGGAAAGCTCGACGTTGACGGCTCGTTCGGCCCCGCGACGATCCGCAAGATGCAGGCTGCTCTCAAGGTGGGCATCGATGGCGGATTCGGCACCATCACGAAAAAGGCTCTGCAGCGGAAGCTCGGAGTCAAGGACGACGGCGAAATCGGCCCTAAGACCGTCAAGGCACTACAGCGTCGCATCGGCGCAGAGGTCGATGGCGCTTGGGGGCCGGCGACCACAAAGAAACTGCAGATCGCACTCAACGAGGGGAAGCTATGAACCCGATTAGTTCCATGCTCAATCCGAAGTCGCGCCGAGCGGCATACTTCGCATACGCCCTGCTGGGCCTCGCCGTCGGCTGCATGCAGGTCGTGCTTGCCGTGTATGGGCTGCTTGAGGTGAAATGGTTCCTCGCGCTGTCCGGGGTGTATGGATTCATCGGGACAGCGTTCGGTTTCGTCGCCGGGAGTAACGTTGTGACCGAGGAGCTCGACCCGCTCGCCCCGCCCGAGGCTATCGAGACGGATCTCGCCCCGGAAGATGAGGAATTTGCTCCTGTCGCACTGGTGAACGATATCGACCCGACCGACGAGGCCGACGAGACCCCAGTGCCCGGCGGCTACGAGCCGAAACACTAACCCCGGCAAAACAGATCCCCACCGCGTTAGGCGGTGGGGATCTCGTTGTTTAGGCGACTAGTGCGCGATCCTTGATTCATCGTGTTCGAGTTGAGACACGCGCCCTTTGGAGATATTGAGTACGGTCGCGACCTCGGCCAAGCTAAGATGTTGTGACCTAAGATCCTTGACGACTTTGCGATTCGCCCTCGCCGCCCGAGCCTGCAGCTCTGCGGCCCTGGCGGTCGCTTCTTTCGCTTCACGAATTTCCACTGTGATGGCACCGAGCTCAGGAACGATGTTGATCGTCCAGCTTTTGTGCTCGGTATCGGGGTCGATGGTGTCTAGGTAGTCGATCACTTGCTGCCGCGCCTGTGTGAGGTTGCGAACCTGAGTGATGTTGTCCTCGTCGATCTCAAGCTCCCAGCCGCCCGCCCAGCGGCGGGCGGTAACGTTGATGGTGTTCATTTGTCTGCCTCCTTCGCTTCCTTGATCGCTTTCAAAGCAATGCGGGTAACTCCTGGCGAGATCTCCTTAGTGTCGGTGATCACGACTGGCCTCGTGAGCTTCGAATGAGTCCACTTCTCGTGGTCTCCGATTCCCTGCGTTTTCGTGAACCCGGCGCTTTTTAGGAGCTTCACCATGTTCGAGTACTTCATCGGCTTCGTCATAACTATAGTTTAGACCCCCTATACAGTCAACGTCAAGGGGGGCTATACGAAATATTTAAAGCGTCCCCGATGAAGCATAATAGAACACATGACCTATTCGGAGGACTACGGAACGGCGACCTGGCGCTACTGGCAGAAGATCCGCAACGATGCTGGCGCTCGCGGTTCGTTCCAGAGTCGCCCGCCCGTCCCGGTCCGTGCTCGTTTGATCTTCGAGCGCGACGGGGAAGTGTGGCTCGACGGGACTGCCACGCGCCTCGGCTTCGATAGTGCGATATTCGTTGAGCTCAAGGACCGCCGAGTCCAGACGATCGGTGCGTGGTTGCTGCCGGAGGATGTGTGGTGGCCCGGGAAGTGAGACGCTCAGGGCTCCGGGTTGGTTTGCCCACATTTTGCCCACACTC
>Ga0308157_10001844_pt1 | contig 39397 bp, 33 predicted proteins | sample PhyBR1_FD_201035 | JGI IMG/M metagenome (GOLD analysis project Ga0308157, IMG submission 201035) | Phyllosphere microbial communities from UC Gill Tract Community Farm, Albany, California, United States - DLSLB.R1 | ecosystem: Host-associated > Plants > Phyllosphere > Unclassified | place: USA... | reverse complement strand
TAACTCATAACCCATAACCCATAACTCATAACTCATAACCCATAACCCATAACCCATAACCCATAACTCATAACTCATAACTGAAAAATGTTCTTCAATTCCCTCGCTTTTGCGATTTTTTTACCCATCGTGTTTGTATTGTATTGGTTTGTGTTTAATAAAAACAAAACCACACAAAATACTTTGTTGATAATTGCAAGTTATTATTTCTATTCCTGTTGGGATTGGCGATTCTTATTTTTATTGGTCTTTTCTACTTTTTTGGATTATTATACAGGAATCCGAATTGAAAAAAGTCAGAAAGAATCCGGTAGGAAATTTTGGTTTTGGTTGAGTATTGGAGTCAATTTAGGTTTTCTGGGAATGTTCAAATACTATAACTTTTTTGCTAATTCTTTTGCTGAGTTGTTGCAGGGATTGGGTTTGAGAACTTCTCCGTTTTTGTTGGATGTGGTGTTGCCGGTGGGTATTTCGTTTTATACCTTCCACGGATTGTCCTATGTGATTGATATTTATTATAAACGAATAAAAGCCGAATATAATTTTATAGATTACTCACTCTTTGTGAGCTATTTTCCTTTACTGGTGGCGGGACCTATCGAAAGGGCTACCCATTTATTGCCTGAGATAAAGGAAAAACGAAGTTTTGATTATGAGCAGGCTAAGGCAGGAATTTATCAATTGATTTGGGGATTGGTCAAAAAAGTAGTGATAGCCGATACTTGCGCGACTTATGCCAATGCTATTTTTGATAACTACAGTTCCATGAATTCCTTGTCGTTGATTTTAGGAGCTATTTATTTTGCTTTTCAGATTTATGGAGATTTTTCAGGTTATTCGGATATGGCTTTAGGAATGTCAAAATTATTTGGTTTGGAGTTGTTGCGCAACTTTAATTACCCTTATTTCTCAAGAGACATCGCCGAGTTCTGGCGCCGTTGGCATATTTCACTTTCATCCTGGTTTCGCGATTATTTATACATTCCGCTAGGAGGAAGCAAGGGAGGATTGTGGATGAAAATTCGAAATACCTTTATTATCTTTTTAGTCAGTGGTTTTTGGCATGGAGCCAATTGGACTTATGTGGTTTGGGGAGGAATTAATGCCTTATATTTTCTGCCACTTCTTTTAAGAAAATCCAATAGAAACAATATGGATATAGTAGTGTTGGACAGAAGTTGGGATTCCGTAAAAGTAGTAGGGAACATTCTGCTTACTTTTGGGCTAAGTTGTATCGCTTGGGTGTTTTTTAGAGCCAAAACCATTACGGATGCGATGTTGTATTTGAAACAAATTGTTGTAAACGGACAATTTTCATCACAATATTTAGCTAATGAAAGGTACAATTACGAGTTGATTGTCCTTGTGCTTTTATTTGTTTTTGTCGAATGGAACAATCGTATGAAAGAAGAGCCCATTTCCGGTAAATGTCAAAGTGTTAGCTTAGCTTTGTGTTTAGCCGCAATCATCGCTTTTGGAACCTATTCGGATTATAAAGAATTTATTTATTTTCAGTTTTAAATGCTTTCTTTTTTTTTGCTTTTTGACATGAAAATTAAGAAGAGATAGAAAGTTCATGATATATGATAACGTCCCATTTCTTTTTCCCTCCTTTTAGGGCGGGGGAAAGGAAAGAGAAATGAATAATATAAATTTTCGTTTTCCCACCCCTAAAGGGAGCCGAAAATTTAGGAAGTTCATGATAAATAATAACGTCCTAAATTTCTTTTTCCCACCCTTTAGGGTTGGGGAAAGGGAAAAGAAATTTTACGGATAGGGGTAGAAAAAGAAATTGTTACATAATTAAAGTATAGTGTTATGGACAAAAAAAATAATCAATCTGAAAATATGTGGAAAGGTGCATCTCCACAGATTTTTTCAAATGCTAAAAAGTTAAGAGAAAAGCAAACAGAAGCAGAAGAGAAATTTTGGTTAGCCGTTAAAGATAATCAGATAGAAGGGTATAAATTTAGAAGACAACATCCTTTGAGTATTTATATAGCTGATTTTTATTGTCATGCACTTCAATTAGTAATCGAAATAGATGGAGGATATCATCTGAGCGAAGAGCAACAAATTTTAGACAAAAAAAGAACAGCTGATATTGAATTTCAGGGACTAAGTGTAATCCGATTTACAAATGAGGAGATAATGTCTAACTTAAAAGAGGCTATTGATAAAATTAAATCACATATAAAGAGAAATGAATAATATAAATTTTCATTTTTCCCCAGCCGTAAAGGGAGTCGAAAATTCAGAACGTTCCATTTCTTTTCCCACCCTTTAGGGGCGGGGAAAGGAAAAGAAATTGAGCTGTTTCTTTTATAGGAAAGGTAAAAAGGAATGCTTAATTTTCGTTTTCCTCATCCCTAAAGGGAGTCGAAAATTCAGAAAGTTCATGATAAATAATAACGTCCTAATTTCTTTTTCCCCTTTAGGGGTGGGGAAAGGAAAAAGAAATTTTACGGATAGGGGTAGAAAAAGAAATTGTTAAATAATTAAAGAATATAGTGTTATGGACAAAAAAAATAATCAATCTGAAAATATGTGGAAAGGTGCATCTCCACAGATTTTTTCAAATGCTAAAAAGTTAAGAGAAAATCAAACAGAAGCAGAAGAGAAATTTTGGTTAGCTGTAAAAGATAATCAGATAGAAGGGTATAAATTTAGAAGACAACATCCTTTGAGTATTTATATAGCTGATTTTTATTGTCATGCGCTTCAATTAGTAATCGAAATAGATGGAGGATATCATCTGAGCGAAGAGCAACAAATTTTAGACAAAAAAAGAACAGCTGATATTGAATTTCAGGGACTAAGTGTAATCCGATTTACAAATGATGAGATAATGTCTTGCTTAGAAGAGGCTATTGATAAAATTAAATCACATATAAAGAGAAATGAATAATATAAATTTTCGTTTTTCCCCAGCCCTAAAGGGAGCCGAAAATACACAACGTTCAGGATTAATAATAACGTACTGAATTTCTTTTTTCCACCCTTTAGGGTTGGGGAAAGGAAAAAGAAATTAAACTATTTTTCTTTTAGAAAAAGAAAAAGAAATAAAAGTAAAACTTGAATTGAAATAATGAAGCAATTTTTAAGATTCACGATTAAAACAATAATTATAATAATTGTATTAGCTGTATTACTAGATTATGGCTATACATCAGTATACCTACAATCCAATAACCGTAATAAGATAGAATATGTTTACAATTCTAAAAACAGAAATTACGATGTGGTTATTTTAGGATCATCCCGGGCCAATAATCATTTTGTAACTGAATTATTTGAACAAAAAGGATTAAACACCTTTAATTATGGAATGAGCGGTGGACATTTGTTTGAAGCTGATTTAATGTTGAAACTGATGTTAGAGCGCAATTACAAAATCAAAACAGTAATTCTGGAAGCTGATTTGAATTTGTCAAACGATAAGCGTTCTGAAACCGTAGCGGCTAAATTTTTACCCTACATTCATGATTCAAAAACCATTAAAGAACAATTTTCGAATGAAGCCGATTTTAATGCATTGTATTACATCCCTTTTTATCGTTATGTCAATTTTGATGAGTTGATAGGTTTTCGGGAGTTTTATAAAACATTGACAAAGCAAACTACAAACGTCTTGGATAAGGGAGGTTTCCATGCTTTGGGGAATAAAAAAGGGAATATGAAAAATGATATTCGGGCTTTAAAACTCTTGCGTAATAAATATTATGAAGAAATTAAGCAGCTTTGTAAAATAAATAAGATTAAATTTATCGCGGTGATGACTCCTATGTGTGAAAACACTAAGGGGATTAATTATTTTGAAAAAGTAAAAAAAGCCTATCCTGAGATTCATAATTATGAAAATGCAGTAATTGAAGATAAATACTTCTCTTCTTGTGGACATATGAACAATGCCGGGGCGAGGCTGTTTACAGAAAGGATTATCAATGATTTTTTTATTAAAAAACAATGAAATTTGTTGAGTGGAATTTTCAAGAAAGTCAGTTCAAGGTATAATTTTTTTAGAAAAAAAGCAATATAAGATGACGTTTTAAAGCTTTGGGGCTTTTAAATTGTAACAAAACCGTTGTTGTTTACGAAAACGAAGATGTCTTTAGCATCCGCAGTCGAGCGTCAAATATTTGAAGAATGCGTAAAAAGAAAAGTTGTTTGAGGACGAAGGACGAGTTCTTTTCTTTTAGCATTCGAAAATAAATTTGACCGACGAGGATGCAGAAACTTGATTTTTTTGTTTCTTTTTTGATCAAGCAAAAAAGAAAAATCTTAAGAACAAATATTGCTTACTTTTAGAAAAAAGTCAATGGTAGTGTTTTTTGCGTAATGAAAATGAAGCAAATAATGTCCCGATAGCTATCGGGAAGAGAACCGTTTTTGATGTAGTATTGTTTTTATCAAATTTTTAAATGGAGAAAACCAAGATTTTATTATTGTTTCCTGATGGAGTTGGAATTAGAAATTATCTTTATTCTGATGTCTTTAAGAACATAAATAAAGATGTAGTATTGTTTCATAACTTTGATACAGAGACAATAGCTGCAATAAAACAAAGTACTCCGTTTGATGAGGAAATCACAATCCCACATTATAAAGAATCGCTTAGAGAAAAGTTTTTAAGGGAATTAATTTGCCTTTCAAGATTGTATTATAATAATTCGAAGGTAGATAACCCAACTTTATTGACCAATTGGAATTGGAATCAAAAAACATTTTTTAAAAAGATATTTTATAAAACAATTCAACTTTTAAGTCCTCTTTTTAAAGAATATACCGCTATTTTAAAACTGGAAAAAAACTATCAGAAAGCCATTCGGCAAAATCCTTTTTATGATGAGGTTAAAGCTGTTTTAAAGAAAACGCAGCCAGGAATTATATTTTGTTCGCATCAGCGTGCTTTGAAGGTGGCTACAATATTTGCAGCTGCAACTGATTTAGGGATATCGACCACAACAGTAATTTTTTCCTGGGACAATTTACCTAAAGCCCGTATGGCTTTAAGGGCAGATAATTATTTGGTATGGTCAGTAAATATGAAACAAGAGCTGAATTTGTATTATCCTGAAATTGATTCTGACCAGATTCATGTTACAGGAACTCCTCAATTTGAATTTTATGAGGATGCTGCTAATATAATTGAGAAAGAAATTTTCTATCAGAAGTATAATTTAGATCCAAATAAAAAAATAATTTGCTTTTCAGGTGACGATACTAAAACATCTCCTGATGATCCCGCTTATTTAAAGGATATTGCAGAAGCAATTACTAAAGCCAATTTACAGCAGGAATACCAAATAATATTGAGAAGATGTCCTGTAGATTTTTCAGGTAGATTTGATATTGTTATTAAACAGTATAGAGATTTAATCAAAGAAGTTGTTCCTTTATGGTATTTCAACAAATCAAAAGAGTGGAATTCGGTTTATCCTGCTGTTGATGATATAAAATTGCTGGTTAGTACCGCCTATTATTCTGATATAGTAGTAAATGTAGGCTCAACGATGGCATTTGACTTTTCAATGTTCAACAAACCTTGTGTGTTCATTAATTATGATCAGCAAAATAAAGCGGTTAAAGATTGGTCAGTAAAAAACATATATCAGTTTCAGCATTTTAGAAGTATGCCAAATAAAGATGCTGTTATTTGGTTAAATAGTAAAGAAGAAATTATTGAAAAGTTAACGCTAAAAAAGGAAATTAGCCCGCAGATGGTTAAATGGAAAGAAATTGTACTTGGAGATTATAAAAATACCTCGTTGAAAATAAAGAAAAAATTAAAAAACGATTAAAATGCATATCTGTTTCTTAACAAATGAATACCCTAAAGAAGGATTTCCTCATGGAGGAATAGGCAGTTTTGTGAAAACACTGGCTACGGCATTGGTTAAAAACGGGATAAAAGTATCAGTAATCGGAATTAATTATACTGCCAATGATGAAAGTCAAATAATAGACGGTGTTAATGTTTATCGCTTAAAAAGGAGTACCATAAAAGGTTTAGCGTGGTATTTTAATTCAAAAGCAATCAATGGAAAAATAAGGGAAATTCATAAACAGGATCCAATACAAATTATTGAGACATCAGAGCTTGGGTTGGCCTTTATTAATAAACTAAAAAAAGTAAAATACATTATTAGGCTTCATGGGGGACATCATTTTTTTGCAGAAAGTGAAAACCGGGGGATTAATAAATGGAAAGGTTTTCAGGAAAAACGCTCTTTTCAAAAAGCGGATGCCTTTGTTGCGGTTTCCCAATATGTGAAAAAGCATACCGAAAAATATTTAAGTTATCATAATAAACCAATAGCATACCTGAGTAATCCTATTGATACCCATCTTTTTAGACCAATAGAAAAAAGGGAATCGGAAAATAAAATTGTTTTTGTTGGTACGGTTTGTGAAAAGAAAGGCATACGGCAATTAATACAAGCCTTTCCATTAGTAAAAAAAGAATTTCCGGATGCCACTCTTGAAATATATGGAAGGGACTGGTTTTTCCCGGATGGAAGTTCCTATATGCAAATGTTGAAAGAAAAAGAAATAATACAACTTGGGGAACTGGCAAAAGACATTTATTTTATTGGAGTAATTTCTTACGAAACGATTCCGCGGGTTTATGCAGCAGCTTCAGTTTGTGTGTTTCCCTCCCACATGGAAACGCAGGGTTTGGTCGCCCAGGAGGCTATGGCAATGGAAAAAGCAGTTGTCTTTACTAAATTAGGTCCGGGTCCAGAAATAATAAAGGATTATGAAACAGGATTGTTATGTGACCCTCATAATCCTTCAGCTATTGCAGAGAAAATAATATGGATTTTTGATAATAAATCTAAAGTACAACAATTGGCATTGGAAGCAAGAAAAGATATTTTGGAACGCTTTGATATAAAAAAAATAGTTGAAAAGAATATTCAGTTTTATTTTGATTTAATTGTTTAAAAATTAAAAAAAAACTAAAATGTCAGGCTGAGAGAAGTTGAAGCTTTGTTCAAATAAAAACGGAGTTGTAGTTCAGGCTCTTTTATAAGTATATTTGTTTGGCTTGTAAAAGAATTTTAGCTGAAATTAACAAGTGTTCATTTTTTTTTTTTTTGAGTAGATGAATTTTTTAATTGTTACACATGTCCTTCATTCTATAGAACAAAAGCAATATTATGCTTATGCTCCTTATGTACGCGAAATGAATATTTGGTTGAAATATGCTGATAAATGTACTATTGTAGCTCCTGTTACTGATAAAGAACTCACAGCAATCGATATAGCTTATAAACATCCAGCTATAGTTTTTCAGAAAGTGCCATTAATTGGGTTAACATCTTTAAAAAATAGTCTGAAAACGATAATACGAATTCCTCTTGTAATGTATGCCATTGCAAAAGCCATGCATCAGGCAGATCATATTCATTTACGTTGTCCAGGAAACATAGGATTATTGGCTTGTTTGGTGCAAATATTCTTTCCATTAAAAATAAAGACAGCCAAATATGCTGGAAATTGGGATTCGAAATCAAAGCAGCCATGGTCTTATCGATTACAAAAATGGATTCTAAATAATACTTTTTTGACCCAAAATATTCAGGTATTGGTCTACGGAGATTGGGAAAAGCAATCCAAAAATATAAAAGCTTTTTTTACGGCGACGTATAAGGAAGAGGAAAAAGAAGTTGTTACAAAAGCAGATTTTAAATCGGTTATAGAATTTATTTTTGTTGGTAGTGTAGTTGCAGGTAAAAAACCGATGTATGCCATTCAATTAGTGGAACAATTTATAAAGGAAGGTAAGAAAGCGGTTTTGAATATTTATGGGGACGGAATCGAAAAAGCGGTTTTGGAAAAATATATTAAAGAAAACCAATTAGTAAATCATATTGTATTACATGGAAATCAAAATCATGAGGTTTTAAAGAAAGCCTATCAAAAAAGCCATTTTGTTGTATTAGCTTCTAAAAGTGAAGGCTGGCCAAAGGCTGTTGCCGAAGGTATGTTTTGGGGTTGTGTGCCTCTGGCAACATCAGTTTCCTGTGTTCCTGACATGTTGGATAATGGTAATCGTGGTATTTTATTAGCGATGAATTTAGATAAAGATACGGCAGCAATTATTGAGCTGGTTAACGATTCAATAGAATTTAAAAAGAAAAGTTTGGCCGCTTCCAATTGGTCTCAAAATTATACCTTAGACCGTTTTGAAAATGAAATTCAAAAATTACTGCAATGCGAATAGTGCAATTAATAGATTCTTTGGAAGCTGGTGGAGCCGAACGTATGGCAGTGAATTATGCCAATGCACTTGCTGATGAAATTGAATTTTCGGGTTTGGTGACTACACGTAAGGAAGGGGCTTTATTGCATCAAATTCATCCAAATGTTTCCTACTTGTTTTTGAATAAAAAAACGACAATTGATTTTAAGGCTGTTTTGAAACTTCGAAAATACATTATTAAGAATGAGGTGCAAATTATTCAGGCACACAGTACCTCTTTTTTTTTAGCCTTTTTGTTGAAACTAATTCACCCTTCTGTAACATTGATTTGGCACCTTCATTATGGAGGTAGTGAGTTTTTGTCCAAAAGACGACTATTGATTTTAAGAATGATATTACCTTTTTTTAACGGAATTATAACTGTAAATCAAAATTTGAAAAATTGGGTAGAAAGAGTAATGAATTTTAAAAATGCAGTTTATTTGCCTAATTTTCCGTCTACAGAAACTAAAGTTTTGGGAAATACTGTTTTGAAAGGAATCCAAGGAAAACGAATAGTATCTTTGGCAAATTTGAGAGTGGAGAAAAATCATTTTTTATTACTGGAAGTAGCAAAAAAAATGAAGTTATCTCATCCGGAATGGACATTTCATTTAATAGGAAAAGATTTTGAAGATGATTATTCGGAGCAAATTAAAAAAATGATTTGGGATTTTAATTTGGGAAATAATGTCTTTATTTACGGATCAAAACAAGACATATCAACAATTTTGACTCAGGCGGATATTGCTGTTTTGACTTCACAAACGGAAGGATTGCCAGTGGCACTTTTGGAATATGGCTTGTATAAAAAAGCGGTTGTGGTTACTCGGGTTGGTGAGCTACCTTTGCTAATACAGCACGGGAAGAATGGTTTTTTGGTGCAATCAAATGACTTAGATATGTTTTACAGTAAATTAGTCGAATTAATTAATAATAAATCGCTTCAAGAGAGTTTTGCAGAAAATCTTCATCAGACTATTGTGGATCATTTTTCAGAAACTTCAATTATAAAACAATACATTCACTGGATAAGAACAACGATAGTAAATGAATAAATCGGAAATCAATTATATCAAACTGGCACTACTTCATGTGGGTATTGCTGCTATTGTTTTTTTTATTCCTTTTTTGTCTAAAATTTATACATTATTAATTACTGTTTTTGGTTTCTATTATGTTATTAAAAACAGTAATAAGAATAATGAAGTTCTGTATGTATCGGCTTATTTAATAGGAACAGAAGTTTTTTTGAGAATGACAGGGGGAAATTTGAATAATGAATATATTAAGGTGATGGTTTCGGTATTAATGCTGTTAGGATTTGTTTTGAGTGGTTTTTCTAAAAACAGTGTGGTGTATTGGATTTATTTTTTACTGTTAATTCCAGCTGTGTTGGTTACAATGACCAATCAGGAAGTTAATTTAGAAATCCGTAAAGCCATTACATTTAATATTTCAGGACCTGTATGTTTGGGATTATCTGCATTGTATTGTTATCAAAGAAAATTGCTGTATAGCCAATTACAAAATGTGATAGTCCTTTTTGGTTTACCTATTATTGCAACTTTAACTTATTTATTGTTGTATAATCCAAGTGTTCGGGATGTGGTAAGGGGAACCCAATCCAATTTTGCTACTTCCGGAGGCTTTGGCCCTAATCAGGTAGCAACCGTTTTAGGACTGGGGATGTTTGTCTTTTTTTGCCAATTGGTTTTTATGTCTAAATCAAAAGTAATTACGGCTTTAAACGGATTTTTATTTGCTCTAACAAGTTATAGGGCTATTGTGACTTTTTCCAGAGGAGGAGTGGTTACGGGCTTTATAATGATTGTTTTTGTACTAGTAGCGGCTTATTTTTTTTCTAATCGTTCAGGAAAAAGAAAATTAAAATGGATTATTTTTCTTAGTATTGTTTCAGGAATAAGTATATGGACTTTTAGTGTTATTCAAACTAGTGGTTTAATTACAAAAAGATATGCAAATCAGGATGCTGGAGGTAGAGTAAAAAAAGACCGTCTGGGGGGTAGAGAGGTAATAATGGGGACAGAATTAGCCCTTTTTAAAGAGAATCCTATTCTCGGAGTGGGTATCGGTATGGGGAAATCCTATAGGGAACAGATGTTAGGACAGGAAGTGGCTTCTCATAATGAAATTACCCGATTATTATCGGAACATGGCGTGTTTGGTATATTTATTTTGTTAATTCTTTTGGTTACTCCGGTTATTTTGTTTTTGAATAATTATCACAATATTTATTTTTTCTCTTTTTACATTTTTTGGTTACTGACTATTAATCATGCTGCCATGCGAACTGCTGCTCCCGCTTTTATATATGCTTTGTCTTTGCTGAATGTACAGTTTAAACCGATTGGAAAAGTAAAAAAAGGAGGGGTGTAAAGTGTTTTTATTTGTGTTAAAAGCAGTATTTTAACTGAAAATATGACTTTTGAAAGAGTATTTTTTTTAAAGTAAAGATAGTTTGTCATCTTGCCCGTGATTGTATTTTTAATTTCATTTTAGGGAAAATACAGGGAGATATTGTCAACACTAATAAAGAAGAAATGCCAAAAGATAAAATCCATTTTGAAATATCCGAAAGGAAAATGATTCTGCATTTTGTAGACGTTTTTTGTGTGGTATTATCACTCTATTGGGTTGGATTTGTTTTCGAATTGGATTATTTAAAATCATCTGTTTTGAATTGGGTACATTTAATTGTTTTAATAGCTTATCTTAAGATTGTTGGGACAATATTTGAACTTTATAATCTTCAGGTGGCAAGTAATGAATTTCAGATCATAAGAAATACTATTCTTACCGTTACAACAACAGTTTTGGCTTATTTTCTGACACCGGTTTATTCTCCTGTATTGCCTTCTAATCGATTACAAATTTTAACATTCTTAGTCGTTATATTTTTATCACTGATTTTATGGCGGGTATTTTATGTGCGTTTTTTGGCATCCAAACGTTTTCTTCAGAATGCTTTATTGGTTTGTGAAGAGGGGCAATTAGATAATCTTATTTCGGGTTTGGAAAATATCGATCCCCATTATAAAATTATAGCTTATGTAAGCAATTGTGATTCAGAAGAGTTAGGTAAGAGCTGTTCTTCTTATGTAGAATGTGTAAAACCAAATGATTTAGTTGCTTTTGTAAAAGAGAAATACATCACCGAAATAGTAATTGGAACTCAAAAACCGGATAGTATTACAACTGAATTATACCAGCAATTATTGAAGTTGTTAGAGTCCGGAATGGTAATTCGGGAATATTCTCAGCTCTATGAGGAGAAGACGCAACGTATTCCGGTACAATATGTTGAGAGGGATTTTTATCGTTTTTTCCCTTTTAGCAGAAGCAATCAAAATAAGCTGTATTTGTTGGTTGTTAGAATGCTGGAAATTCTGATTTCATTGATAGGATTGTTTATAACCACGCTGTTAATTCCTTTTATTTTTTTAGTAAATACAATAGCAAATAAAGGAAGTTTATTTTATACTCAGGAACGGGTAGGGAAAGATGGAGTAGTTTTTGAAATTTTGAAATTTCGGACTATGATTGAAAATTCCGAATCAAAGGCTGTTTTTACTACAGTTGGTGATAGTAGAGTGACTGCTTTTGGAGGGTTTATGAGAAAAACAAGAATGGACGAATTTCCTCAATTTTTAAATATCTTAAAAGGCGAAATGGCAGTTGTAGGACCACGACCGGAAAGGCCCTTTTTTGTGAAAGAACTTGCCGAAATAATGCCTTTTTATGAAACTAGACACGTCATAAAACCAGGGCTTACAGGCTGGGCACAGGTAAATTATTCTTATGGGGAAACTATTGAAGAAAGTTTGATTAAACTGCAGTATGATTTATATTATATCAAGCACAGGAGTTTTTATCTCGATTTTAATATTGCATTAAAAACAATAACCACAGTTTTATTCTATAGAGGACAATAGTTTATTAAATAATTATTGGAATTGGTTTGCTGTTTTTTCGTACTAACTGTATTAAAAAATAAATAGAAGTAAGTATTAAAGGCAATGCAATAAATAAGTGGGCCTTGTTAATTAAAACGACCAAATAAATCAGCAGTGAAAAAAGATTGAATAAGGCTAATTTATATGTCCAGGCTCTGTTTTTTGTTCCATAAAAAAAGCATAAAATCAGTAATGTAGGATTGAATAAAAGTACATTGTAATTGTTAGCCAATTCCAAATGGTTAGAATAAAATCCCATAAAAATAAAGAACAATCCCAGTACTCCTGATAAAGAAAAGTAGATAATATGAATGCTTTTTTTATTCAACACAACTAGTAAACCTAATACAATCAGGTAAGTGTAAATGTTATTGCACCAGCTTGCAGGATGTGATTCGGCAAAGTGGAGAATACTTTTGTTTTTAGGTGCTAAAGGCCGATTGTTGTATTGAATTAGGGTTAAGCTTTTTTGTAATTCTAAAGGCAAAAATAGTTGAGTTCCTAAAGCATCTACTTTTGTCCCAAAAATAATACTTGTTCCTAATTTTTCATAAAAATGATGGTCAAAATAAGGATAGAGAATGCTTCTGTAACTAAGATCAGTATCGGTTTTTTTAGTAATTATGGTAGCGCCTAATGTTTTATTAATAATATCAACTACCATCGAAGTACAATTTTTGTCGATAAATTTGTAGGTGTAATGACTGTCTCCTGATGCTAACGAATTATTTAGGTTTTCAAAAAGCTTTTGTTTGAATGCAAGAGGAATTTGGAGTTCTTGCTCATCAACTGAACGATTTTCGTAAGCGTATTGATTGATAAAATCGTTATAAGGCGTAACTACGGCAAAATATTGAAGATCTCCTTTGGCAAATTTTGGAACAAAATTAGGAGTGTTAAAATCAAATGCGCCATAATTATAAACGGCATCTACAAAATTAGCATTGTCTTTAATCCGGATAGCAGTATGTCCAAAAAGCGAGTAGGACTCGTTGCCTAAACCGCAAGTAATCACACTTACTTTCGCTTCTTTAGATAATTGTATGTTTTGCCCTTGAAATAAAGTAATAAAACACAAAAAGAATAGAAGGAATGCTGTTTTTTTAGAAAGGAAAATATGCGCCATAGAGAGAGTCTTTTGCTATTTTTTTTTCAAAAGTATCAATTTTTAGCGAGCTAACTTCTTTCTTGATTTAAATAAATAGTCAATAGATGATATTGTTAAAAACTGCTGTTTAATAAAAGTGAACTTATTTGAAATAACAAAGGCTATTGTATTAAATTTGTGAAGCAATTTTAAAAGCAAAACAAAAATGAATATTAAAAAGCACGTCCCTAATACTATTACCTTACTGAATCTTTTTTGTGGTTGTATTGCCATGGTTTTTGTAAGCCATCAAGACTTTGAAATTGCTTTTTTCTTTGTGTTTTTAGGGATTTTCTTTGACTTTTTTGACGGTTTTTTTGCCCGTTTATTTAAGGTTACGGGAGAATTAGGTTTGCAATTGGATTCCTTAGCTGATATGGTTACCAGTGGAGTAGTTCCGGGTTATGTAATGTATTATTTGTTATTGAATAGTCAGCACGAAATCTCGAACTGTCCTTATATTCCTTTTTTAGGATTTATCGTTACGCTGGGTTCTTGTTATCGTTTAGCATTTTTTAATATTGATACCCGTCAAACAGATTCTTTTATAGGTTTGCCTACTCCTGCCAATTCTTTGTTTATCTTGAGTTTGCCTTTGGTGATAAAATATTCCGATTCTTTGGTGGCATTGGAATTGTTAAGTAGTCAGTGGGTTTTGTTATTTATCACGGCTTTTAGTGCTTATATTTTAAATGCAGAAATTCCTTTGTTCTCTTTAAAAATTAAGAAGTTTACTTTAAAAGACAATTTGCTTCAAATTGTTTTTCTGACAATCTCAGTTTTATTGGTAGCGTTTTTTCAATACGCCGGAGTTCCTTTGGTAATTATTGGCTATGTGCTGTTGTCTGTTGTTAATAATAGATTTTCATTGGATGGCAAAACAAAATAATCGACGCAGAACTACTTCCCGAAAGCCGAAAAAAAAGCCTGCTGTTCTTCGAAAAAAGCTCATTAAAATCGGAATTATAGCAGCGAGTGTACTGCTTTTTTTTGGGATTATTTATCATTATCGAAATGGTTTAGCGTATTATTTTAGTTTTAAAACCGATAAGGTTTTAGATAAAGATGCTAAGGAAAAACGACTTTCGGATGTTCGTAATTACCAGATTTTAGAAAAAAATGACAATAAAGCTATAGGAATTGATGTTTCTGAATATCAGGACCAAATTGACTGGGATGAGGTAGAAACCGTAGATGATGATTATCAATTGTCTTTTGTTTTCGTTCGTGCTACAGTAGGAAATGATCGATTGGACAAAAGATTTCAAGAAAATTGGCTGGGAGCCAAAGAAAATAAACTCATTCGTGGGGCTTATCATTATTATCGCCCGAACGAAAATTCGATAGAGCAAGCCGAACTTTTTATTAAAACAGTTCGTTTGCAAAAAGGAGATTTGCCGCCAGTTTTAGATATTGAAAGATTACCCGAAAATCAATCTGTTGAGCGATTGAAAGTGGGGCTTAAGCGCTGGTTGAGTAAGGTGGAGGAACATTATAAAATGAAACCCATCATCTACACCGGAGAGCGTTATTATGATGATTTTTTAAAAGAAGAATTCTCCGATTATCTTTTTTGGATTGCCAATTATAATTTTTACCGTGAAAAGATGAAAGAAGATTGGCTGTTTTGGCAATTTACAGAAAAAGCTTCTGCATCAGGTATAAAAGGCAATGTAGATGTCAATGTTTTTAATGGTGATTTGCAGCAATTACAATTTATTACTAAAGAGTAGTTTCAGATTTCAGATTTCAGATTAAGAATGTTAAAATCTAATCTGTTTTTTTGTTTTCCGCTTTCTGTATTCTAAATTCTGCTGACTGTAATTAAAACTCCAGTTTCTTTTTTCTCAATTCGAAATTTTGTCCCAAATACACTCGGCGTACCATTTCGTCTTCAACCAATTCTTCCGGTTTTCCTGCTTTTAGGATTCCTCCTTCAAACATCAGGTAGGTTTTATCGGTAATAGCCAGGGTTTCCTGAACGTTGTGGTCGGTAATTAAGATTCCGATGTTTTTGTTTTTTAATTGAGCAACAATTCTTTGGATGTCCTCCACAGCTACAGGATCCACTCCTGCAAAAGGTTCGTCAAGCAAGATGAATTTTGGGTCTGTAGCAAGGCAACGGGCAATTTCAGTTCTACGACGTTCTCCTCCGGATAATAAATCACCACGGTTGGTACGGATGTGTTCCAAACTAAATTCGGCAATCAGGCTTTCCATTTTGGCAATTTGAGCTTCTTTTGGAAGATTAGTCAATTGTAAAACACTCAAAATATTGTCTTCAATGCTTAATTTCCTAAAAACAGAAGCTTCCTGAGCCAGATAACCAATACCCTGTTGTGCTCTTTTGTACATCGGGAAATGGGTAATGTCTGTATCGTCAAGATGAATAGTTCCGGAATTGGGTTTTACTAATCCAACAATCATATAAAACGAAGTGGTTTTTCCGGCTCCGTTAGGACCTAATAATCCAACGATTTCTCCTTGGTTTACTTCTACCGAAATGCCTTTTACAACACTTCTTCCTTTGTAGGTTTTTATTAAATTATCGGCTCTTAAAATCATCGCTTATTTGGTTTTGGCTATCGGTAAAATTGATTGTTCGACAAATTAACGAATAAGCAAACGAATCACTTACTACATTAACAATTAATTATTCTTTTTCCTTTTTGGCTACTAAAACAGAAATGAAAATACTGGCTTCGTAAATTAATAGCATCGGGATAGCAACAATGGTTTGGCTTACAACGTCTGGTGGCGTAACAATTGCGGCTATAATCAATACAATTACAATGGCATATTTGCGGTATTTTCTAAGGAAATTAGGGGTTACAAGTCCTAATTTGGTTAGGAAATAGATGATTATAGGCAATTCAAAAAATAATCCACTGGCTATTATGGAAGTTTTTACCATTCCAATATAAGAATCCAGTGTAAATTGATTGACAACGACAGAGCTGACAGTGAAAGTTGCTACGAAGTTTACAGACATTGGGATGACCACGTAATAGCCAAAAATAACTCCGATAAAAAACAATAAAGAAGAAAAGAAGATGAAAATCTTGGCATTTTTCTTTTCGTTTTTATAAAGTGCAGGACTTATAAATTTCCATACTTCCCATAGGATATAAGGGAAACTTAAAATGAATCCAAAGAGAATACAAATCCATATAAATACATTGACCTGTCCTTCCATCTCGGTATTTTGGATAATAAAAGGCATTTCGGTAATACAGATGCTGTCAGCAAAACCAAGGCTGTGTGAAAGTTCACAAAAATAAACATAGGTAAAAAAACTGGCTCTGGTAGGGCCAAAGATGATGGTGTCAAATAAATAATCACTGAAAAAATAAGTGATAAAAGCCATTACAATTACAGCAATGGTGCTTCGAACTAATAGCCATCTTAAATCTTCAAGATGATCTAGAAACGACATTTCGTTTATGTTTTTTTTTGCCATTATAGGATTCCTTCTTTTAATATATCGTGTAAGTGTAAAACACCTTTGTATTCTCTGTTGTCAATTACAATAAGTTGGGTGATGGAGTGGTTTTCCAGTACTTGTAATGCGTCTATTGCCATTGTCTCAGATTGAATAGACTTTGGGTTTATGGTCATGATGTCTTTGGCAGTCAAATCAGTAAAAGTATCTCTGTCATTCAGCATTCTACGGATATCTCCGTCGGTGATGATTCCCACTACCTCATTGTTTTCTACAACGGCTGTAACTCCAAGTCTTTTTTCTGAAATTTCGAAAATAACTTTTTTTACAAGTGTATCCGGACTTACAATGGGTTTTTGATTGTGTTCGATTAAATCTTTTACCCTGAGTAGTAGTTTTTTTCCTAAAGCACCTCCCGGGTGGTATTTTGCAAAATCTTCAGGTTTAAAATCACGCATTTCCATTAAGCATACAGCTAATGCGTCTCCCATTACCAGTTGAGCTGTCGTGCTGTTTGTAGGGGCTAAATTAATAGGGCAGGCTTCTGTGTCTACTGTAGTATTTAATACATAATCAGAACCTTTTGCAAGGGCAGAACTAATGTTGCCGCTAATTCCTATCAATGGATTTCCGTCTCTTTTTAGTAGAGGAATAAGGGCTTTTATTTCGGGGCTGTTTCCACTTTTAGAAATACAAATAATGACATCGTCTTTTTGTATCATTCCTAAATCGCCGTGAATGGCTTCGGCGGCATGAAGAAACATCGATGGAGTGCCTGTAGAATTAAAGGTAGCTACCATTTTTTGTCCAATAATAGCACTTTTTCCAATCCCGGTAACGACTAATCGACCTTTTGATTGAAAGATAATTTCTACAGCTTTTGAGAAATTATCATCGAGGTAATCAATAAGTTTTGTAATTGCTTCACTCTCAGATAACATAGTCTTTTTGGCAATGGCCAATATATTTTCTTTGGATATCAAAACGGAATGTTTAAAATTTGTGTGTGTAAAAGAAATTTGTATCTTTATGTGATGCAAATTTATACAAAATACCAGATAATAAAGAATGAATTCAAACGAAATTGATATCCATAAAGAATTAAAGAAATATTTTGGCTTTAGTCAATTTAAGGGGTTACAAGAGCAAGTGATTACAAGCTTAATGAATAAGCAAAATACATTTGTTATAATGCCTACAGGTGGAGGGAAATCGTTGTGTTACCAACTGCCTGCTTTAATACAGGAAGGAACTGCAGTAGTGGTTTCTCCATTAATTGCATTAATGAAAAATCAGGTTGATGCTATAAGGAGTTTGTCTTCAGAAAATGGTATCGCCCATGTTTTAAATTCTTCGCTTACTAAAACAGAAACTGCTCAGGTTAAAAAAGACATTACTTCAGGATTAACCAAATTGCTATATGTTGCTCCAGAATCATTAACCAAAGAAGAGAATGTTAGTTTCTTAAAAAGTGTACCCATTTCTTTTGTTGCTATCGATGAAGCACATTGTATTTCAGAATGGGGACATGATTTCAGACCGGAATACAGAAATCTAAAAAATATTATAAAACAACTGGGGAATGTGCCTGTAATAGGGCTTACCGCAACAGCAACTCCAAAGGTGCAGGAAGATATTTTGAAAAATTTAGAAATGTCTAATGCAGTTACTTTTAAGGCTTCGTTTAACAGGCCTAATTTATATTACGAAGTACGTACCAAAACTAAGAATGTAGAATCGGATATTATTCGGTTTATTAAACAGCACAAAGGGAAATCAGGTGTAATCTATTGTTTGAGTCGAAAAAAAGTAGAGGCAATCGCCGAGGTGTTAAAAGTTAATGGTATTAGTGCTGTTCCTTATCACGCCGGGCTTGATGCTAAAACCCGAGCCAAGCATCAGGATATGTTTTTGATGGAAGATGTAGAGGTGGTGGTAGCTACGATTGCTTTCGGAATGGGAATTGATAAACCCGATGTACGATTTGTAATTCATCATGATATTCCTAAATCATTAGAAAGTTATTATCAGGAAACCGGACGTGCGGGTCGTGATGGAGGTGAAGGGCATTGTTTGGCTTATTACTCTTATAAAGATGTTGAGAAATTAGAAAAATTCATGTCGGGTAAGCCGGTTGCTGAACAGGAAATTGGTTTTGCGTTGTTACAGGAAGTAGTTGCTTATGCTGAAACTTCGATGTCCAGAAGAAAATTTTTACTACATTATTTTGGTGAGGAATTCGACAGTGAGACTGGAGAAGGAGCTGATATGGATGACAATGTTAGGAATCCAAAAACTAAGGTTGAAGCTAAAAATGAAGTAGTGAAACTGCTGGAAGTTGTTAGAGATACGAAGCATTTATACAAGTCCAAAGAAATCGTTTTTACTTTGATAGGTCGTGTGAATGCTGTGATAAAAGCACATAGAACAGATTCGCAGTCATTTTTTGGATGTGGTATTGCTCATGATGAGAAGTACTGGATGGCATTGCTGAGACAGGTTTTGGTGGAAGGCTTTTTGTCGAAAGATATTGAAACTTATGGTATTGTAAAGATTACTCAAAAAGGATTGGATTTTATTGCTAAGCCGGAATCTTTTATGATGTCGGAAGATCATGAGTACAGCGATGCTGAAGACGAAGCAATTGTAACCGCTGCAAAATCAGCAGGAACGGCTGATGAGGCTTTGATGGAAATGTTACGCGATTTACGTAAAAAAGTAGCAAAAAAATTAGGAGTACCTCCGTTTGTGGTTTTTCAGGAGCCTTCATTGGAAGATATGGCTTTGAAATATCCAATTTCTCAGGCTGAATTAATTAATATTCATGGAGTAGGTGAGGGGAAAGCGAAGAAATACGGTGCTGAATTTATTGCGTTAATCAACAGGTATGTAGAGGATAACGATATTGTCAGACCTGATGATTTAGTGGTGAAATCAACAGGAACCAATTCGGCTAATAAATTGTATATTATCCAAAATATCGATAGGAAATTATCTTTAGATGATATTGCCAAGGCAAAAGGATTAACAATGGATGCTCTGATTAAAGAAATGGAGCAAATTGTTTATGCCGGAACAAAATTGAATATCAAATATTGGATTGACGATATGCTTGATGAAGATCAGCAGGAAGAAATCCATGACTATTTTATGGAATCTAAAACCGATAAAATAGAAGAAGCTTTAAAAGAATTTGAAGGAGATTATGATATTGACGAACTGCGTTTAATGCGAATCAAATTTATTAGTGAAGTAGCAAACTAACGTTAAATTCCAAATTATAAAAAACCAAATTCCAAACTGTTTTCAGTAATTAGAATTTGGTTTTTTTATTGAAGTTTATCTCCAATGATTGGAATTTGGAATTTTTTTATTGGAATTTACTCAGAATAAAGTACAGCACGATGTGGTTTTAAGGCATCTCTTACCTGAATCATATTTTCATCGGTAACTACCATAAATGCAATTGCCTGCATTTCGCCCTGAACTTCAAATCCGGTGATGTTTAATGGCAATTTTTCAATAGCGATATATTCTTTCAGATGAATTTCGTGATGTTCAGCGGTTTTAGCTGCTGCCGGACCACGAAAATCCCAAATCATTTTTATTTTTCTAGACATTTTTTAAGGTGCAAAGTTTCTAAGGAACAAAGGTACAAAGTCTATTTTAAAAATGAAGTTTATATATGTTCCCTAATTTGTTTCAAAACAGTTATTTTTGCAACTTCTTTCATAAAAAGAAAGCTAATAGAAAATAAAATACAATGCCAAAAGAACTTTTACTTCAGGTAACTCCGGAAATAGCCGCTAACGAATTGTTGCTTAAAGACCATTTGTCTAAACAGATAAAAGTTGCTTCAAACGAAATTCAGCATGTTTCAATTTTAAAACGTTCCGTTGATGCGCGCCAAAAAGCGATAAAAATCAATTTGAAAGTGCTTATTTATTTAAAAGGAGATACTTTTCAGGAGAATATATTACAGCTTCCGGATTATCCGAATGTGGCAAATGCTCAGGAGGTGATTGTGGTGGGTGCTGGTCCTGCCGGTCTTTTTGCAGCTTTGCAATTGATTGAATTAGGTTTGAAACCCATAGTTGTTGAGCGAGGAAAAGATGTTCGTGGCAGACGTAGAGATTTAAAAGCAATCAACCGTGATCATGTAGTTGATGAAGATTCTAATTATTGTTTTGGCGAAGGTGGCGCAGGAACCTATTCGGATGGGAAATTATACACCCGTTCGAAAAAAAGAGGTGATGTCAATAGAATTTTGGAATTATTGGTGGCTTACGGTGCTACTCCTGATATTTTAGTCGATGCGCATCCACATATTGGAACGAATAAATTGCCAAAAATCATTGAAGATATTCGTGAGAAAATCAAGGAATGTGGTGGTCAGGTTTTGTTTGAAACCCGAGTAACTGATATTCTATTGAAAAATAATGAGGTAGAGGGAATTGTTACTCAAAATGGAGACAAGATTTTAGCTAATAAATTAATTCTGGCTACCGGACACTCGGCAAGAGATATCTTCGAATTATTAGACAGAAAAAAAATATTGATTGAGGCAAAACCATTTGCTTTAGGTGTTCGTGCCGAGCATCCGCAATCATTAATTGATAGTATTCAATATAGCTGTGATTACCGTGGCGAATTGTTGCCTCCCGCTCCTTATAGCATTGTAAAACAAGTAGGCGGAAGAGGAATGTATTCGTTTTGTATGTGTCCCGGTGGTGTGATTGCTCCCTGCGCAACGAGTCCGGGAGAGGTAGTTACAAATGGATGGTCACCTTCTAAAAGAGATCAGGCTACTGCTAATTCTGGAATTGTGATTGAATTGAAATTAGAAGATTTCAAATCTTTTGCTAAATTTGGTGCTTTGGCCGGGATGGAATTCCAAAAAAGTATCGAACAAAAAGCCTGGCATTTGGCAGGTCAGACTCAAAAAGTGCCGGCTCAAAGAATGGTTGATTTTACACAATCAAAAGTTTCGAAAGATATTCCTAAAACTTCTTACGTTCCCGGAACTACTTCTGTTGAATTAGGACAGGTTTTCCCCGGTTTTTTAACCCAAATTTTACGTCAGGGATTTAATGATTTTGGAAAATCCATGCGCGGATATTTAACAAACGAGGCAATTCTTCATGCTCCGGAATCCAGAACTTCGTCACCAGTACGAATTCCGAGAGACGGAATAACATTAGAGCATTTGCAAATAAAAGGTTTGTATCCTTGCGGAGAAGGTGCGGGTTATGCAGGCGGAATTATTTCGGCTGCAATTGATGGCGAAAAATGTGCCTTGATGATTGGCGAAGCTTTAAATAAAAAACCTCGAATCGTAACTTAATTCGAGGTTTAGTAAGAGGAAGTGAGGATTTCTGTTTTACACGAATTACACCAATTTACACGAAACAGAATTGTTTAGATTTCACTAATTTGTGATAATTCGTGTAATTTGTGTCTTTGTTTTTTTAGGATTTGTTGTTTTTTTTCAATCGGTCTTTAAAAATCTTTTCAAATTTTTCCAGTTTGGGTTGGATTACCAATCTGCAATAAGGTTTATTTTTATTGTATGCATAATAATCCTGATGGTAATCTTCGGCACTGTAGAATTGAGTGAAAGGCTCTACTTTAGTCACAATTGGGCTATTGTACACTTTGTTCACATTTAAAACGTTGATGATATCCTGAGCTGTTTTTCTTTGTGCTTCATTTCTATAAAAAATTACAGAACGATATTGTGTTCCAACATCTTCACCTTGGCGATTTAATGTTGTTGGGTCATGAACGGTAAAAAAGACTTTTAAAATTTCATCTAAATTGGTAACGCTTTTGTCAAAAGTAATTTGGACAACTTCGGCATGACCTGTTTTTCCGGTGCAAACTTCTTCATAACTAGGATTTACTGTTTTTCCTCCTGAAAATCCGGAGACTACTGTTTTAACTCCAACAAGATTTTCGAAAATAGCTTCAGTACACCAATAGCAGCCACCGCCAAGTGTTATGGTTTCCAGATTGGAATTACTTTTCTTTAGATTGTTTTGTCCTATAATGCTTAATGAGAGCAGAAGGATTATTAGAAATGATTTTTTCATAAGTTATATGTTTATCAGAGGTTTGTTTTTATTTGCTATCAGGGATGAAATCGAGAGCAATGGAATTCATGCAATATCTTTTTCCTGTTGGAGGTGGGCCGTCGTCAAAAAGATGGCCTAAATGTCCGCCACATCTGCCACAAAGGGCTTCGATACGCTCCATATTATAGGAGAAATCATTTTTGTAGACAACACTTTTTTTGTTCTCTTGTTCAAAAAAGCTTGGCCAACCGCAACTGCTCGAAAATTTGGCGGTAGAACGGAATAATAAATTGCCACAGGCAGCGCAATAATAGGTTCCCTTTTCATCGGTGTTCCAATATTTTCCTGTAAAAGCGGTTTCGGTTTCGGCTTTTCGCATTACTAAATAAACATCTTCAGGAAGTACTTTTTTCCATTCTGCATCACTTAGTTTTAGTTTTGTGGTATCTGTATTGGAATAATAGGGATTTCCGGGTTTGCTAATTTTATTTGCTGTTATTGTTTTTTCTGTTTCCGGAGATGATTTGGTTTGTCCGCAAGCAGTAAAAATGAACAAGGGCAATAAAAAGAGCCAGTTAATAAAAGAATTGGTTTTCATTGGAAATTATTTTAGGTGTTGAGCGTTTTGTTTTTCTTATACAAAGATAGGAGTCAAATGATGGATTTAATGTTGTTTAGTTCGCATTTTAACAGCTATTTATAAGTTGTTTTATGGTTTTATTTACGAATAAATATGCTGTTTGGTTTTTTAAGTCAAATGAAATTTATAGAATGAAGAAAATAGCAGATTTTTTAGATGTGTTGAGTTCAATACTTTTTAATTTATTAATTGAAAGAGAACGTTAAAGTAGGAATGTTTCCTGCTCTTTTTTGTATTTTTGTCTAGCGATAAAAAATTATGACAGAAGAAAACGTAATACTAGTTAATGAAAAAGATGAGCAAATTGGGCTAATGCCAAAATTAGAAGCTCATGAAAAAGCGGTATTACACCGTGCCTTTTCGGTTTTTGTATTGAATGATAAAAATGAATTGATGTTGCAACAACGGGCGCATCATAAATACCATTCTCCAATGTTGTGGACTAATACCTGTTGTAGTCATCAGCGTGAAGGTGAAACGAATCTTGAAGCAGGAAATAGAAGGTTGATGGAGGAAATGGGATTTCAGACACAATTGAAGGAATTATTCCATTTTATATACAAAGCGCCTTTTGATAATGGCTTGACCGAGCATGAACTGGATCATGTGATGATTGGCTATTATAATGAAAGTCCGTTGATTAATCCGGATGAAGTGGAATCATGGAAATGGATGGGAATTGATGCTGTAAAAGAAGATATCGAATCTTATCCTGATCATTATACGGTTTGGTTTAAGATTATTTTTGACGAATTTTATCATTATTTAGAAGCGCATAAACTTTAAAAAGTAAAATTGCACTATGAGAGTAACAATAAGTAGAAAAGCACATTTTAATGCAGCTCATCGCTTGTATCGCAAAGACTGGACTTTTGAACAAAATGACGCGGTTTTTGGCAAGTGCAATAACCCTAATTTTCATGGGCATAATTATGAATTAATCGTTAGTGTTACCGGTGCGATTAATCCGGAGACGGGTTTTGTAATGGATGCTAAAATTTTGGCTGATATTATCAAAGTAGAAGTAGAAGATGCTTTTGATCATAAAAATTTGAATTTAGATGTAGCTGAATTCGAAAATCTAAACCCAACTGCAGAGAATATCGCTGTGGTAATTTGGAATAAGATGAGAGAGAAAATCGCTTCTCAATTTGATTTGGAGGTGGTGCTTTATGAAACGCCTCGTAATTTTGTAACTTACAAAGGAGAATGATGGCGTTGAAAGTAGGTGATATCGTGCCGAAGTTTACAGCCAAAGATGCTACTGGTGCCATTTTTGAAAGTGAGTCAATGATTGGTACAAAAGCCGTCATTATTTATTTTTATCCAAAAGATGATACACCTCAATGTACTGCTCAGGCTTGTGGTTTTCGCGATGCTTACGATGACTTTGTCAATTTAGGTGTTGAGGTCATCGGAGTTTCTTCGGATGATGTTGATTCGCACCAGGAATTTATTCGAAAATATAATTTACCCTTTTTATTATTATCCGATTCAGACAAGGCCATTCGAAAGCTTTTTGGTGTACCAGCTAGTTTTTTTGGATTGCTTCCGGGAAGAGTTACATATTTGGTTGATAAAAACGGAGTGATCCAAATGATTTTTGATAGTATGATGGGAATGAGGCATGTTACGAAAATGATTGAAAAATTGACGGAATAATCTATAGAAATGACTAAATAGTACTTGTTGAAAGCGATGTACTGTAGTTATTTTTGTTTCGAAATAAAAATAAAAAAGAATGATACAAAATCTATATCCATTGCAGTTTGAACCTATCTTGAAAGAACGAATTTGGGGAGGGGAAAAATTAAAAACGGTTTTAAATAAATCAATCGAATCAACTACAACTGGTGAAAGTTGGGAATTGTCTACCGTTGAAGGCGATGTGAGTATTGTGGCGAACGGAGAATTAAAAGGGAAATCATTGCTTGAAGTGATTGATGAAGCTCCAAATGAAATATTAGGAACGGCAGTTTATCAAAAATTCGGGAAGCAATTTCCATTGCTTTTTAAATATTTAGATGCCCGGGAAGATTTGTCTATTCAGGTGCATCCTAATGACGCTTTGGCTAAAGAGCGTCATAATTCATTTGGGAAAACAGAAATGTGGTACATTATGCAGGCTGATGACGATGCCCGCATTATTGTAGGTTTCAAAGAAAAATCGAATGCGAATGAATATATCGAAAATCTGAAGAACAAAAGTTTGCTTTCTATTCTCGATGATGTAAAAGTAAAATCAGGAGATGTGTTTTTTCTGGAAACAGGAACGGTTCATGCAATTGGAGCAGGTTTGGTTGTAGCTGAAATCCAGCAAACATCTGATATCACTTATCGAATTTATGATTTTGACAGGGTAGATGCTAATGGGAATGGTAGAGAGTTGCATATTGATCTGGCTTTGGATGCTATTAATTATGATAAGGTTGATACTTATAAGCAATACAATAAAGAAGTAAATCAATCGAATGAAGTTGTAGATTGTCCTTATTTTACAACTAATTTTGTTCCTTTGGAAGGAGAAGTGTCAATTGAAAAATCGGCAGAAAGTTTTACGGTTTATATGTGTGTTGAAGGAAGTTTCGAATTGGTATATAATGGCGAAAAATACAATTATAAAAAAGGAGATACGGTGTTGATTCCTGCTGCCATTAAAGCATACGTTTTAAACGGAAAAGCTTCTATTTTAGAAATATACATTTCATAGTGACTAATAAAAAGTTTATGTGTACTTTTGCAAACGCAAATTAAAATTAAATAAAATGGCAAACGTTAAGAATTTAAAGAAAGACATCAACTACGTTTTAGGAGATATTATTGAAGCAGTTTACTTATTTGAACTATCAACTTCAGGAAAACCTACAGAAGCTACTAATAATATTATTGATGAAGCCATTGTTGCTTTTGATAATTTAATAGTAAAAGTAAATGCTAAGAATGTTGAAAACAAAAAAGCACACTTCAAACAAATCAATGTGGAGTTAGAACAAACTGCTAATCAATTGATTGCTAAAATCAACGAATTGTAGTCTGTAAAAAGCGAAAAAAAGTGCAGATTTCCTTTGGAAAAACGAAATTCAGATGTATATTTGCACTCGTAATAATGACGCCGATGTAGCTCAGCTGGCTAGAGCAGCTGATTTGTAATCAGCAGGTCGTGGGTTCGAGTCCCTCTATCGGCTCTTAGTAAAACCACTTAAGGAATTAGGTGGTTTTTTATTGAAATTGACATTATTACAGGCCGATGTAGCTCAGCTGGCTAGAGCAGCTGATTTGTAATCAGCAGGTCGTGGGTTCGAGTCCCTCTATCGGCTCTTAAGTAAAACCATCTAAGAAATTAGATGGTTTTTTTGTTTAAAAAAAATATAAATTCAAAATTCTAAAAGTAGTTCTAAAGGTGAGCTTGGAACATCTTTTTCGATTCCATTATAAGAGGAATTTTAAAAGTTTGAATTTTAATAATAAAAAATGCCGTCTAAATTGAGTTTAGACGGCATTTTTTATTTTAAAGTTAGATTATATTTTTATAGGTTTTTCTGCTGTAAATATAAAATAGAAACCGATTAGGATAAACGGTATGCTTAACCATTGCCCTGTAGAAAGAAGTCCTAAAGCGTTTTCAAATCCGCCCTGGCTTTCTTTTACCGATTCTACTACCATTCGAACTGAAAACAATAACACAAGGAAAAGACCAAATAAGAATCCGGATTTTTTTCTGGCTTCTGTTTTCCAATACAGGTAAAATAAGATTGTAAAAACGAAAACATAACAGAAAGCTTCGTACAATTGTGTTGGATGTTTAACGGGAACCTGAGCCAGTAAATTAGTAAATTTTGGATTTGTTGCTATGGCGTTAAAAGCTTCCTTAGGATTTGCTATTTGTGTTGCGTTAACTGCATCAGCTTTGCTGTAATAATCCTGAATAAATTTTATACCAAAAGGTGAGTCAGTTTGTTTTCCAACAATTTCTGAATTGAAAAAATTCCCTAATCTAACAAAAATAGCACCACTTGCTACCGGAATAACTACGCGGTCTAAAATCCAAAGTATAGGTCGTTTTAAGATGTTTTTGCTGTAATAGTACATGGCAATTATTATCGAAATTGCAGCACCATGACTAGCTAATCCCTGAAAACCGGTGAATTCAAATTTAGGGCTAAATCTGAAAGGTAAAAATATTTCGAGTAAATGGTTTCTGAAATATTCCCAATCGTAAAATAAAACATGTCCCAGTCTTGCGCCGATTAATGTGGCAAGTACAGTCCATGCAAATAAAGAGTCTAGTTTGTCTATGGATTCATTTTCACGTTCGAAAATATTTTTCATGATGTACCAGCCTAATCCAAAAGCAACTACAAACATTAAACTGTAATATCTAATTACAAAGAAACCTAAATCTATACCTTCGGATGGATTCCATACGATATTTAAAGTGTGTATCATGTATTTTATTTTATAGTTGTAAAATTAAATATTTAAAGTAAAAGCAGTACTAAATAAAGGTTAATGTTTGTGATTGCATCTTTTTTTGGGTACCGGATCGTAACCGCTTTTCCCCCAGGGATGACAGCTAAGAATTCTTTTTATGCCTAAATAGCCTCCGTAAAATAATCCGTGGGTTTTTAAGGCTTCGATCATATAGGCTGAACAAGTGGGTGTAAATCTACAAGTCGCAGGCATGAGCGGAGAGATGACCAACTGGTAAAAGCGTACCAATAATACAAATGGAAATATGATGATTTTTGAAAACATTTTTATTAGTTTATAGAATAGTTTCGAGATTCATAAAAAAATATTTTCAATAAAAAATCTCAATACTAAATGCTGAAACTGGTTCCTTCTTTACTGTCTTTTAGTTGAATTCCTAAAGCAAGCAGTTGGTCTCTGATATGGTCAGACATAGCGAAATCTTTATCTGCACGTGCTTTATTTCGCATACCAATTAACATATTGATGGTGCCTTCTAATTTGTCGTTACTGCTATCGGCTGCTTTTTGATTTTCAAGTCCTAAAACATCAAAAACGAAAGCATTCATTGTTGAAGTTAGTAATTCTAAATCGACTGTATTAAGGCTTTCTTTGTTGTCTTTTAGTAAGTTGATGTAGCGAACGCCTTCAAATAAATGAGCAATTAAAATAGGAGTATTGAAATCGTCGTTCATGGCATCGTAACAAAGTTGTTTCCAGCCGGCAATATCCAAAGTGCTGTTTGGGCTAACTTTAATTTGCTTTAGTGAATCAATGGCTTCCATAAGTCTCTTGTATCCTTTTTCGGCAGCAACGATGGCTTCATCTGAAAAGTCAAGAATGCTTCTGTAGTGTGCCTGTAGCATAAAAAATCGAGCTACTGATGCAGGGAAAGCTTTGCTAAGAATAGTATTATTTCCGGATAAAATTTCTCCTGGTAAAATGTTGTTTCCGGTAGATTTGGCCATTTTTTTACCGTTTAAGGTAAGCATGTTGGCATGCATCCAGTAATTTACCGGAGTTTGTCCTGTGCAGGCTTCGTTTTGAGCGATTTCACATTCGTGGTGCGGGAATTTTAAATCCATTCCGCCTCCGTGAATGTCAAAATGATTGCCAAGGTATTTGGTGCTCATAGCTGTACATTCTAAATGCCAGCCAGGAAAACCGTCGCTCCATGGTGATGGCCAACGCATAATGTGTTGTGGTTCGGCTCTTTTCCATAAAGCAAAATCCTGAGGATTTCTCTTGTCAGATTGTCCGTCAAGATCTCGGGTGTTAGCAAGCATGTCTTCAATATTACGCCCGCTTAATTTTCCGTAATGATTTGTTTGGTTGAATTTTACCACATCAAAATAAACCGATCCATTGGCTTCATAACCAATTCCGGAATCAATTATTTTTTTGATAATCTCGATTTGCTCAATGATATGACCTGTTGCTGTAGGTTCAATACTGGGAGGTAAAAAGTTGAATGCTTTTAGAATTTCATGAAAATCTACAGTATAACGCTGTACCACTTCCATTGGTTCTAATTGTTCTAAACGTGCTTTTTTTGCAATTTTATCCTCTCCTTCATCCACATCATCTACGATGTGACCTACATCGGTAATATTTCTAACATATCTTACTTTGTAGCCTAAATGTATAAAATATCTGAAAATCACGTCAAAAGACATGAAGGTTCTTAGGTTTCCAAGATGTACATTACTGTAAACGGTTGGTCCGCAAACATACATTCCTATGCTACCTTCGTTTATTGGTACAAAAGTTTCTTTTTCTCCTGAGAGCGAATTGTATATTTTTAGTGTTTGAGTATTGTAAATTGACATGTTTAATTTTTTTGGGAGCTAGTTGCTTCGCTTATGGTTTTGTTGAAGAAGGTGTTATTAGAATTTAGTATCTAATTTAATATAGTCTAAAAATTCTCTTCTGCATTTGTCTTCTTTGAATTTTCCTCCAAATTCAGATGTTACGGTGCTGCTTTCAATATCGCTAACTCCTCTTGAATTTACGCAAAGGTGTTTTGCGTCAATTACACAGGCTACATCTTCTGTTCCTAAAGCTTTTTGTAATTCCTGTACAATTTGCATCGTAAGGCGTTCCTGTACCTGAGGTCTTTTAGAGTAATATTCTACAATACGGTTCATTTTTGATAAACCAATTACGGTACCATTAGAAATATAAGCTACGTGAGCTCTACCAATAATAGGTAATAAATGATGTTCGCAGGTAGAATAAACAATTATGTTTTTTTCAACCAGCATTTCGCCATATTTGTAGTTGTTGTCAAATGTTGAAGCTTTGGGCTTTTTGTTTGGATTTAATCCACCAAAAATTTCCTTTACAAACATTTTAGCTACACGGTTAGGCGTGCCTTTTAAGCTATCGTCAGTTAAATCCATTCCAAGAGTTAGAAGGATATTTTCGACGTCTTTTTTTATTCTGTCAATTTTTTCATCATCCGAAATTGCAAAAGCATCGTCTCGCATTGGATTTTTTGCACTTGAACCAATATGATTGTCTCCGATTTCGTCGTGCAGTTCTTCGTTTTGTATCATTAAATACTACTATTATAGTGGGTGTATATTTTTAAGGCTGTAAAGATAATTAATATAAACTAAAGAATTTCTATAGCTTTTGATAAAAAATCAGCTCTTTTGGCTACTAATTAATCTTATTTTGATGAGTTTGTTTTAAAAAACAAAGACAATAACTAATTTCAAGTTATTGTCTTTCTGTTGGTTTTTAAAAGAAGTGTGAATTCTTATTTTGAGTTATAAGTTGCAATTGCATCTTTTAAAATATGAACCGCTTTTATTAAGTCCTCTTTATTAAGTACGTAAGCAATACGCACCTGGTTTAATCCCATTCCCGGAGTCGAATAAAATCCGGCTGCTGGAGCTACCATAACGGTTTCGCCGTTTAAATTATAACTTTCTAAAAGCCATTGTGCAAAAGTCTCAGTGTTGTCTACAGGCAATTCAGCAATACAATAAAATGCAGCTTTAGGCGGAGTGACTTTTACACCTTCTATTTTGTTTAATTCTGAAATCAGTGTATTTCTTCTTTCTTTGTATTCTACAATTACCTCGTCAAAATAACTTTGAGGAGTGTCGATAGCTGCCTCACAAGCAATTTGTTCAATTGTAGGCGGGCATAAACGAGCCTGAGCAAATTTCATCGCTGCAGCAATTACTTGCTTATTTTTAGTAACCATACAGCCAATTCGAGCTCCACACATACTGTAACGTTTAGAAACTGAATCGATCATGATTACATTTTGCTCTAAACCAATAAGGTTCATTACCGAATAATGACGGTCTTTTTCGTCATATATAAATTCACGATAAACTTCGTCAGCAATTAAAAACAAATCGTGTTTTTTTACTAACTCGCCTAGCTGTTGAATTTCGCTTTCAGTGTATAAGTTTCCTGTTGGGTTACTTGGATTACAAATTAATATCGCCTTAGTTTTTGGCGTAATTAATTTTTCGAAAGCTTCAATTGAAGGTAAGGTAAAACCACTTTCAAAATCAGAGTTTACAGGAATTACTGTAGCGCTTGACTCTTCAGAGAATGCATGGTAATTAGCATAAAAAGGTTCCGGGATGATTACTTCGTCTCCCGGGTCCATAATACTTCCTAATGCAAACAATAAGGCTTCAGAACCACCAGTGGTAATCATAATATCTGAAAAATCTACCCTTACATTTTGGTTGGTATAAAACTGCGCTAATTTTTTACGGTAACTTTCATAACCAGCAGATGGACCATATTCAATAATATCCATATTGATATTCTTAATGGCTTGAATGGCTATTTCAGGACTTTTTATATCGGGTTGACCTATGTTTAAGTGGTACACTTTTAGGCCTTTTTTGTTAGCTATGTCAGCGTAAGGAGCCAATTTTCTAATTGGCGATTCAGGCATTCTTCGGCCTCTTATTGAAATTTCAGGCATGTTAATAAAAATTTGGTACAAATTTGCGATTTTTTTTTTGAACTAGCCTAGCTATAGCTTTACTATTTGAAATTATATGAATTTAAAAGCAGGATTTTTATTAACTTTATGAAAACTGCGATTCATGAAAAAAATAGTATTGTTTTTTTTTCTATTATGTTTTGCGATTCCTGTCCTTGCACAGGAAGGGTTTGAATTTGTAAAAACTAAAACAACCAGGGTTAAAGTTCGGGCTCAAATAATTAATAATTTGATTTTTATTCCTGTCAAAGTTAATGGTGTGAATTTGTTGTTTCTTTTGGATTCAGGAGTTGAAGAAACTATTTTATTCGGTTTTGAAGATCCTAAAAAGATCAATCTGCAACATGTTGAGAGAATAAACATTAGAGGTTTAGGAGAAAATGAAGGCGTTGAAGGGCTAAAATCTTCGGGTAATGTATTGACTATAGGTGATATTCAGTCAAAGAATGATGTGTTGTATTTAATTACTGATCCCTCTTTTGATTTGTCCAGTTTTGTTGGGATTTCAGTAAATGGAATTATTGGCTATTCGGCTTTTAAAAACCATTTAGTTGAGATTGATTATCAAAATAAAGAGGTTGTTTTTTATAAACCGGATTCCAGTTTTCATAAAAAAATTGAGAAAGAATATATTAAAGTTCCAATTACTATAGAAAAGCAAAAACCTTATGTGAATACTTTAGTGAAATCTGGTACAGAGGAGGTTGAAGCAAAACTCCTTATCGATACCGGAAATAGTGATGCGGTTTGGCTTTTTGATAAATTCTCAGATAAAATCGATGTGCCCGAAAAGCATTTTAATGATTATTTAGGACAAGGTCTGAGTGGAGCTGTTGAAGGAAAGAGAGGGCGTATTGCCGGGTTTTCGATTGCTAATTTTAAGTTTGAATCTCCTATCGTGGCTTTTCCGGATTCTATTTCGATAAAAAATCTCAACTTAATTAATAATCGTCTGGGGTCTTTAGGAGGTGAAATATTAAAACGATTTTCGGTAGTTTTTGATTATGAAAGGCAACAATTGTTTTTAAAGAGAAACAAAGCATACAAGTCTTCGTTTTATTACAACAAGAGCGGGGTAGAAGTGTGGCGTTCCGGAGTACAATGGATAAAACAACTGATTATAGTTCCTGACAATGCTATGGTAGTAGACAGAAGTAAGGATAATCCTGAAAAAATGACTGCTAATCTGAAATATAAAATGGAGTTGAAGCCCATTTATGAAATAGGTTATATCAGAGAGAATTCAAATGCGGCTAAAAGCGGTTTGCTAATAGGAGATGTTCTCGTGGCTGTTGATGGAAAAGAAGTCTATAATTATTCGTTGCAGGAAATCAATTCACTTTTGTGGTCAGAAGATGAAATTTGGATAGAGTTAAAAGTTATCAGAGACGGGAAGCTGATGACGTTTAAGTTTCAATTGGTGAATATTTTATAAAAGAAAAGCTTCTTAGAATTCTAAGAAGCTTTCTGATAAAAGTTACAAGGCTGCAACTTCGCCTTTTATTTTCAGTGGGATTCTTCCATTATCATAATTAATGGCGTTAGATTCTACTGTGATTGTTTTTCTGATTGGTCCGGGAACCATATTGTATTTAATTTCAATCTTACTTGATTTTCCGGGTAAAACAGTTTCATTTTGTTTGGATAAAACCGTGCAGCTGGCTGTTGATTGGATAGAGTAGATAATCAAAGGACTGTCTCCGGTGTTAGTGTATTCAAAAGCACGGATTCCGTTGTCGCTTTGCTTATTAATTGTTCCGTAATCGATAGTGTTATTTTTAGCTTTGAATTCTATTTTAGCTCCATTTTGAGCAAATCCAATACTGCTAAACAATAAGATTGCTATGAATGTGGCAATTTTTTTCATGGTAGTTGGTATTAATAAAGTAAATATACTTTGTTTTAATTAGTACACAAATTTTTATTTCCCTTTTTATAGTGTACATTATTATTTACTTTTGTTCCCGATTTATAAATTACAAAAATTAGACCAAAACGCGATTTTGGTTTTTAAAGCTTACTTTTTATGGCTATTCCTGCACAATTTGACGCTAAAACGATAGAACAAAAATGGTATGATTACTGGATGAAAAATAACTATTTCCATTCAGAACCAGACCATAGAACACCTTATACCATTGTTATTCCTCCGCCAAACGTTACTGGGGTTTTACACATGGGGCACATGTTGAATAATACTATTCAGGATGTTTTAATTCGTAGAGCGCGTTTGAAAGGATTTAATGCCTGCTGGGTACCGGGAACGGATCACGCATCTATTGCTACTGAAGCTAAGGTTGTTGCCAAATTGAAAGCCGAAGGAATCAATAAAAACGATTTGACCCGAGAGGAGTTTTTGAAACACGCTTGGGAGTGGACCGATAAATACGGTGGGACAATTTTAGAACAGCTTAAAAAACTGGGAGCTTCATGCGACTGGGAACGTACTAAATTTACGATGGATCCTGATATGTCGGCTTCTGTAATTAAATCTTTTGTTGATTTGTACAATAAAGGATTAATTTATCGAGGTTACCGAATGGTCAACTGGGATCCGGAAGCAAAAACAACTCTTTCTGACGAAGAAGTTATTTATGAAGAGCAAAACGGAAAATTATTTTTCTTAAAATATAAAATCGAAGGTTCAGAGGACTTTTTGACTGTTGCTACAACACGTCCTGAAACTATTTTTGGAGATACTGCAATTTGTATCAATCCAAACGATGAGCGTTTTACATATTTAAAAGGTAAAAGCGCTATCGTTCCTATTTGTGGTCGTGTGATTCCAATTATCGAAGACGAATATGTAGATGTAGAATTCGGAACCGGATGTTTGAAAGTAACTCCGGCTCACGATATGAACGATAAAACTTTGGGCGAAAAGCACAATTTGGAAATCGTTGATATTTTTAATGAAGATGCTACTTTAAATAGTTTCGGATTGCACTATCAGGGAAAAGACCGTTTTGTGGTTCGTACCGAAATTGCAAAAGAATTAGAAGAAATTGGAGCTTTGGCGAAGACCGAAATCCATTTGAATAAAGTAGGAACTTCTGAAAGAACTAAGGCAGTAATTGAACCAAGATTATCAGACCAATGGTTCCTGAAAATGGAAGATTTGGTTAAACCGGCTATAAAATCAGTTTTGGAAGATGGGGATATTAAATTGCATCCAGCTCGTTTTAATAATACGTATGCGCATTGGTTAAACAATATTCGCGATTGGAATATTTCCCGTCAATTATGGTGGGGACAACAAATTCCGGCTTACTATTATGGAGATGGGAAAGAAGATTTTGTAGTTGCTGAAAACATTGAAGATGCTTTGGCTTTAGCCAAAGAAAAAACTTCCAACTCTCAACTTCAGACTTCCGACTTGAAACAAGATGTTGATGCCTTAGATACCTGGTTTTCATCTTGGTTATGGCCAATGTCGGTTTTTGGCGGAATTATGGATCCGGAAAGTGAAGATTTTAAATATTATTATCCAACGAATGACTTGGTTACAGGTCCGGATATTTTGTTTTTCTGGGTTGCCAGAATGATTATTGCGGGTTATGAATATGCAGGTGAAAAACCATTCACTAATGTGTATTTGACCGGTTTGGTGCGTGATAAACAACGTCGTAAGATGTCTAAATCATTAGGGAATTCACCTGATCCTTTAGATTTAATTGAGAAATTTGGTGCCGATGGTGTTCGCGTAGGATTGTTGTTGAGTGCTTCGGCAGGAAACGATATTATGTTTGATGAAGAATTGTGTAACCAAGGGAAAGGGTTTTCGAATAAAATTTGGAATGCCTTCAAATTAATTAAAGGCTGGGAAGTTTCTGAAACTATTCCACAACCGGAATCTTCAAAAGTGGCCATCGAATGGTATGAAGCGAAGTTGCAACAAACCTTAGTGGATATTGAAGACAACTTCGAGAAATACAGAATTTCAGATGCTTTGATGGGAATCTATAAATTGGTTTGGGATGATTTCTGTTCCTGGTTCCTTGAAATGATTAAACCGGCTTACCAACAGCCGATTGACAAAGCTACTTTTGATAAAGCAATCGAAATGTTGGAGAATAACCTGAAATTATTACACCCATTCATGCCGTTTTTAACAGAGGAAATTTGGCAGCATATTGCCGAAAGAACTCCGGAAGAAGCATTGATTGTTTCTACCTGGCCGGAAATGAAAGCTTTTGATTCAAAATTAATTCAGGATTTTGATTTTGCTGCTGAAGTAATTTCAGGAATCAGAACTATTCGAAAAGACAAAAACATTCCGTTTAAAGATGCTATCGAATTGAAAGTGATGAATAACGATAAAGTGACGACATATTTTGATTCGGTTGTAACCAAATTAGGGAATGTTACTTCATTAGAATATGTTTCAGATAAGGTTGACGGTGCGTTATCTTTCCGTGTGAAATCAAATGAATATTTTATTCCAATTACCGGAAATATTAATATTGAAGAAGAAATTGAAAAATTGAATTCTGAGTTAATATATATCAAAGGATTTTTGAAATCGGTACAGGCTAAATTATCAAATGAAAAATTTGTTGCCGGTGCACCTGAGAAAGTAATTGCTAATGAACGTCAAAAAGAAGCTGATGCTTTAGCAAAAATTGAAACCCTTGAACAAAGTTTGTTGAGTTTAAAATAAAATTTCCCTAGTACAGTATATTATATTAAATGTCTTTATAACTACCCCGCCCGTTGGGCACCCCTCCAAAGGAGGGGAATTTCGAGCGTCATTCCCCTCTTTTAGAGGGGTGGTCGGAGACCGGGGTGTTTTATTTAGTTTTAAAAAAGCTGTTATATTATTAACTATAATACACTACGAATAAAAATTATATTTTTTTAATCATTAAAAAAGCCAAAATAGACTAGTTTTATTTTGGCTTTTTTGTACTTGATTTATAGCCGTTTATAGAAAAATATTTAATAGTTTTTTTATTATAAATATTTGATTTTTAGCGTTTTTTAGTTTGTTTTTTTGCATTTTATCGAGTAAAAAACACGGATAGTCTATTTTAAGATTTCTTTAACACTTGGGTCTTTTATTAAAAATTAACTTTGAAAGACAAAACAGAATTCATAATACATTGTTTTGTGAATTCTTTAGTTTTATTTCGAAAAAAAACTACTTTTTTAAGTTTCCCCAAAACTTATTTTTTAACCTATATGTTGTGTTAAATTTTTTAGAATAAATAATTTTTTATTGGCATATTGGTTACCTCAAAAGATTCAATTTATTATTCTTTTAGTTATTACCATTAATCGATTGATGGCTTCATAGTTTTATGAAGGTGTTATTTACAAGTTTTCTACCCCCACATCCTGAAAACAGTTGCTTTAAACCTTTTTATCTTTTTAATCATTAGAAACTTTCCTTAAAAGTTATTGGTTAATAAGAGGATACTCATTTATCCCTTGTTTGAAGATTTACTTCATGGTTTTTGCTATGGAGGTGTTTTTGCAATTCTTTTTTTTCGATACGTTTTCCCCAAATCGTAGTTTCCTACCTAAGTAATTTATGAAATAAAAATACTTTAAATCATGGAAAATAATACAATTTCGAATAAGCCGAAAAAGTGGCAGGAGTGCTGTCATGTTTTTTTGGATTGTTATAAAACAGTTTATACGGGTTTTTATAGAACGGGTACGTTTACTAAAAAACTCTTTTTTTATGTCACTTTGTTGTTCTTAGGGATAGGTTTTAATTCGAACACTTATGGACAGCTAGTTGGGTCATCTGCAGTCAAGGCTAATTTTGGTATAGATGGAGATGTCTATTCTGATCTTTTGCAGTTTCCTAATATTGCTAGTCCTGTTGTTCCTCTTCCTTCTCAGGTAGCTACAGATGACTGGTTTCAGACAAGTTATCCGGGACCTGGTTTTGGAGTGATAAAACAAACAGATCCTATTCCTGTAACGGCTAATGAGGCTTTTAGCTTTAGACAATCTAATACAACACCTACTGCACCTTTTCCTTTTCCAGTTGTAGTTAGCGGTATGAATCCACAACCTTATTTGTGGTTGGATGCCGTTTATGGAAGAGATAATTATGTAAAAGGAGGTAGTGCTGAAAAATCTTATTTTGCAGGTTCTGGAGATAAGAATTCAGATAATCCATCTACTTGGAGTATTGGTACTGCAGGTAGTGTACCTCAAAAGGATGATCTCTTGGATGTGTTTGCACATTTAAGAGGAGAAGGACCTAGGATTCCATTTTCAGATCCAGAGCATCTTGATCCAAGACCCTTTACAACTCTTTATGCTTATGCTGCAGCATCTTTAGCTGTTACAAATGGTAATAAGCATGTGGATTTTGAATTCTTTCGTACTGCATTAGAAACACCGGCAGATTTGAGTATTGCTGGGAAAACAGGTCCAGATGGAGGGCGTACAGCATTTACTTTTGAAGATGCCGATGGACTTGATAATATAGCAGGAAATAGTGATGATGGAGCTGTTAAGGTTCCTGGGACAATAATTATTTCAGTAGATTATACTAATGGGGGTAATGTCCCACAAGTTAGAATCAGGGTGTGGATGGAAGAATCTGTTTTTAATTCTTATAATAATTCTAATCCATTTCGTCCTTTCACAACCGTTCCGGGGACTTTTGAAAAAGGAGAGCTAAGTGGTAATTTTGGATATGGTGTTATTACAGCAAATGAACAAAATTCTACCTTTATTTGGGGTAGGGTAAATATTAATGCCAGTACACAGGGACCACCATGGGGAACTTTTGAAGGTTCAGGACCTGATCCTGTAACTGACTTTCAACCTTTGCAATTTGTTGAAATAGGTATTAATCTTACTGCTTTTGGATTAGATAAACGTGGAACACAAGATCCATGTAGTAATATATTAGGTAGTTTATTGGTTAAAACCCGTAGTAGTGGTGGTGGTCCAACAGAAGGGGCTTTTGGTAGTGAATTGAAAGATTTTGCAGGGCCTTATTTGTTTGGAAATACCGGAAACCCTCCAGTTGTTACAGTTACTCCTAAGGCTGCTTGTGCTGGTGTAGCTGTTAACCTGACTACGGGGTCATCCACAACAGGTGGTGAAATTGAATATTTTACTACTTTAACTAATGGTGTGTATTCAAATAAAATATCTGATCCTACTGCTTATACACCAGGAGCAACTCATATTTATGCTCGTAGTGAAAGTTTAACGAATCCAGGTTGTTATGGCTATGGTGAATTTGATATAACAGTGAATCCAAATCCAACAGCAGCAGCCGGATCTGATGAAGTAAAATGTCAAACAGCACCATCAGGTCCTACCTCATTTACTTTGGCAGGTTCCGGTACTAATGGCACTTTTGCCTGGACTCAGATTAGTTCAACAGGTACCGCTTCAGCTACTATCAATAGTCCAACTTCATTGACATCTACAGTTAGTGTTG
>Ga0308157_10001843_pt1 | contig 39400 bp, 58 predicted proteins | sample PhyBR1_FD_201035 | JGI IMG/M metagenome (GOLD analysis project Ga0308157, IMG submission 201035) | Phyllosphere microbial communities from UC Gill Tract Community Farm, Albany, California, United States - DLSLB.R1 | ecosystem: Host-associated > Plants > Phyllosphere > Unclassified | place: USA... | reverse complement strand
ACCCCCACCGCCCCCCCCCCCCCGGGCCCCCCGGCCCCCCCCCCCCCCCCCCCCGCCCCCCCCCCCGACGGGTGGTCCGTCCGAGGATCAGCCCGCCGCGAGGGTGACGTTCCCGGCCGACACGTCGACGTCGATCGTCCGGCGGGAATCCCTCGATTCCTGGAGATTCGTATCGACACTGCCCGCGGCCCTGTCGATGACGGTGCGATACGGCACATCAGGCACCTGGAGCTCGATGGATCCCGCCGCGAGATCGATTCCGATCGCCTGGGGAGCCTCTCCCGTCAGCTCGCCGTACACGTTGCCGGCCGACACGTTGAACGTCGCCGTCTCGACGTCGGCGAGCTCGACGGTGCTGCGTCCGGCCGACATCTCGGCGTCGAGCGCGGTCGCGGATCCCTCGAGCTCGATGTTGCCGGCGCTGAGATCGTAAGCGACCTCGCCGAACGTTCCGTCGACCATGAGCGAACCGGCCGATACGTCGAGGTCGGCGTCGATGCCCTCGAGCGATTCCGGAAGCACGAGCGTCGCACGCTGCTCACCGGCCCAGTCGAAGAACCCGAACCACTGCTGCGGCGACGAGACGACAAGGGTGTCGCCGTCGCGCTCGAAACGCCACTCCCCGATGTTCGATTCGTAGTCGAGGCGGGCCTCGGATCCGCTGCCGAAGGCGACGTCGACGTCACCGTCGCCGACGTCCACGCGCAGCGAGTCCACGCCGTTCACGGGCACGGATGCCGACCCGGATCCGCCGGAAGCCGAGAAGATCGTGGAGCCCACCGCGCCGATCGCGGCCGCTGCGCCGCCGAGCAGCAGGATGCCGCCGCCGAGCACGCCGATCGTGATCGCCAGCGCGCGGGTGCCGGAGCGCACCGTGCTGGACTGCTGCGGCGAGGGCTGCTGCGGCGTGGGAGGCTCGGGCGGGGCAAGGGTGTCGTTCGTCATCGGTTCATTCCGTTCTGGTGCGCGCTGGGCCCGACCGGGGCCTGCGGGGCGGTCGCATCGATATGGGCGAGCACGGCGAGCACGCGGCGGTTGCCGGTGTCGTCCTGCTCGAGGCCGAGCTTCGAGAAGATCGACGTGATGTGCTTCTCGACGGCGCCTTCGCTCACGAAGAGGATCCGTGAGATCGCGCCGTTCGACTTGCCTTCTGCGATGAGAGCGAGCACGCTGCGCTCGCGCTCGGTGAGGCGTGAGATCTGCTCGTCGCGCGAACGACGGGTGAGCAGCTGCGCGACGACCTCCGGGTCGAGCACCGTCGCGCCCTCGCGGATCCGTTCGATCGACTCGAGGAACTCGGACACGTCGGTGACCCGGTCTTTCAGGAGGTATCCGATCGCGCCGCCCGGTTGGGCGATGAGGTCGGCCGCGTAGCGCTCTTCGACGTACTGCGAGAACACGAGCACCGCCAGCGAGGGATCCTGCCCCCGCAGCGCGATCGCCGCGCGCAGGCCCTCGTCGGTGAACGTCGGCGGCAGGCGCACGTCGACGATCGCGAGGTCGGGATCGAGATCCGCGGCCTCCGTGAGCGCGCGGGACGCGTCGGGCAGGGCCGCGACGACCTCGTGGCCGGCGTCGGCGAGGAGCCTCACGAGCCCCTCGCGCAGCAGCACGGAGTCTTCGACGATCAAGATGCGCATGGCACGCTCACTTCCAAGGAGGTCGGACCGCCCGCGGGGCTGTCGAGCCTGGCGGTGCCGCCGATGGCGGCGATTCGGTTCTGGATGCCGTCGAGGCCGCCGCCGGCGAGCACTCGTGCCCCGCCGACGCCGTTGTCTTCGACGCGCGCCCACAGTTCGCCGCCGTCGGGGCGGGCCCGCACCGTGACGCGTGCTTCCGTCGCGCGGGAGTGCTTGGCGGCGTTCGTGAGCGACTCCGCGATGGCGAAGTACACAGCGGCCTCAGCGTCGCGGCCGGCTCGTACCGGCATGCGCACGTCGAGCGAGACCGGGATGTGGGATCTGCTCGCGACGGCGCTCAGCGCGGCGTCGAGCCCGCGGTCGTCGAGCACCGACGCGTGGATCCCGCGCGCCAGCTGACGAAGCTCGGTGATCGCCGCCTTGGTCGACGTGTGCGCTTCGGAGACGAGCTGCTTCGCGCTCTGGGGATCCGTGTCGATCTTCTGCTGCGCGAGCCCGAGCGTCATACCCACCGAGACCAGCCGCGGCTGGACGCCGTCGTGCAGGTCGCGCTCGATGCGCGTGCGCTCGACATCGCTCGCGCGGATCGCGTCGGCGCGCTGCGTCGTCGCGTCGCGCGCGGCGGCGGCGAGCTGGGCCTCACGGATCGGGGCGATCAACACGCGGGCGAGCACGCCGTGCAGCAGAGCGAGTCCGACGAGGCCGGCGAGGGCGAGGAGGGCGATGACGATGCCGACCGCCGGCGCGACGGCGACGTCGTAGGTGAAGCCGAACGCCGATGCGACGCCGCCCGGGGCGTAAAGCGGCGCGAACGCGACCGCGATCGACCGCACGACCCCGCCGGCGAGGAAGAACGCGATCCAGCCGAGCGCCGTCGCGATCGCGAGATGCGCGACCGCGCGCCACATGCCGCCGTCGATGAACTGCAGCCACACCGTGTGCAGGAAGCCGCCGAACCCGCGCTTCGGCGAGCGCCTGGCGCGCAGCATCGGCAGGCCGAACTGGTACAGGCCCTCGACGCGGGCCGTCTCGAGATAGGCGGCGCCGAAGAGCAGGTAGACGAACCCGAGCAGGAACAGCGCACCGATGCCGAGAACGACGGCGAGCCCGAGGCCCGTAGCGAGCAGCACCGACAGCACGGTGAACACGGCGGTTCCGTAGAAGCCGAGGAACACGAGGTGCGCGATGGCGCCGAGCAGTCTCAGCGGCGTATGCACGCGAGGTGGAGGAGCGGGTATCGAGGTCATGGTTCAAAAGTACGCACGACCGCGCGCGAACACAGCGGGGGCGACCGCCGGAACGAGAGGGGGATATCCCCCGGTATGTACGTGCCGAAGCCGCTCGCCGGAGCCTCAGGCCGTGAACGAGAGTTCACCGCGGCGATTCTGCCCGCGCGCGCTACTCGCAGCCGATGCCGTCGCCGTCGCGGTCGAGGTGGCTCGCGTACCCCGGATCTCCGCGACGGATCGGCGCGGCGCCCGCTTCCCGCACCGCAGTGCAGTTCTCGTAGGATACGGCGGCGGGCGGGGCGGGCTGCTCCACCGGAGGCTGCTGCACGGGCGGCTGTTCCGCCGGTTCCTGCTGCACGGGCGGCTGCGGAGCCGGATCCGCGCGAGGGGCCGCCCCGATGGATCCCGACGCGAACGCGGGCTGCTCGGGGCAGGTATCGAGAATGCGCTGCATGGCGTCGCGCTCGGCCGGCACCACCCAGAGGTCGTAGGCGGCCTTGGTCGAGACCTGACGGGCGATGTATTCACAGCGGAACGCCTTATTGCTCGGCAGCCAGGACGCAGCGTTGCTGTCGCTCTTCTGCCCGTTCGCGGATCCGTCCGACGCCCGCAGGTTGATCGGATCATTCGCCAGCGCGATCCGCCGTTCTTGCGAGAGCTGTTGCGCCCCCGTGCGCCATGCGTCCTTGAGCGCGACGACATGGTCGATCTGAACGAGGGTCGACGTGTTGACGCCCCGCTGGAACTCGATCTGCGCGCCCGTGTACGGATCGTCGAAGCGGCCGGTCAGCACGGTGCAGGAGCCATCGAGCGCGACGTTCGTCAGGTCGCGCTGCAGGATGTCGTTGCGGGTGTCGCAGCCGTTCCCGTCCACGTCGATCCACGACGAGCCGAAGTGGGCGACGCGATCGTAGCCCGTGCCGGGCGCGGATCCCTTGACGGGGATCGTCGAGAGAAGCGCGAGGGCGGTGCCCGGCTCGGCGACGATCTCTTCCGCTGGCGGCACAGGAGACGGAGTAGGGGCAGGTGCCGTCGTCGGTGTCGCGCTCGACGTCGGCGTGGAAGACGCGGCCGGGGTCTGGATGGGCGACGGCTCGGTCGTCTCCGCGACCGCCGGATCTGCGGCGGCCACGGGAGCATCTCCCTCGGCTTCGATGTCGAGCAGCGTGCCCGCGGGGATCGTGAGCACGATCGACGCGACGAGCGCGCCCACGGCCCAGCGCCGAGACGGCAGGCTGAGTGCACCCGGCCGGTTCGTGATGAGCGTGAACAGCGCGGCTAGGAAGGCGACGACGGCGACGGCCGCGAGCAGGCCGGCGAATCCATTCGCGACGGTCATGACGATGAGTGTGATCCCGATGGGGATCCACCATCCCCACCGCGGCACGAGGGGCGTGCGCGGCGAGGCGTTATCAAGGGCGCGTTGACGCAAGGCGACTCCAGGGGAAGGTGCGACCGCGTCGCGAGATTCGCCCTACGCGGGTACGCGGGCAGCAGGCCGCGCAGGTCCATTCTGCCGGATGGAGTGGAGGGGTTGAACGTCGTCGCGTCGCGCGTCGCAACACAGCAGCGTCTGAAGACCAGACCAGGTCGGCCCGAGAAGAGGTGGCTGACGGGGCTTGAACCCGCGACCTCACGTTGATGAGTAATGGGGTCATCATCCCCGCGATACTCCGGCCACGAACGGCAAACTGAGCGTCGAACACCGCGAGTCGGGGCGTAGGGTCGAGGCATGCGCCGCCGCAGGAACAGGATGACCGCTGCTCCGCTGTTCTCGGTGGCGGCGCTGTTCTATCTCGCGAACGGTGCGTTGGGGGCAGCCGTCGCGGCGAAGCTGGTCGACACCCGAGGCTTCCGCTGGCTGCATCACGCGCTCTACATCGCGACGTGCACCGCGGGGTGCGTCGCGATCGCTGCGGGGTGGCGGGGCGGGAACCGTCGGGCCGCGCTTGCCCTGTTGCCGGGGGCCGTGCCGCTCGCCGTGATCCCCTGGGCGGGAACTCACACCGTGCGGCATCCGCTCGTCGCGCTCGCCGCCGCCCCCTTCATCGTCGCGAGCCTCATCTGCTCGATACGACCAGCCGAACGGAAGTGACCGCATGGAACTGCTCGATGCCATCCGCCGCCGCAAGACCACGAACGGGCCGTTCCTTCCTGATCCGGTCTCGGCCGAGCATCAGCGGATCCTTCTGGAAGCGGCGGGCCGCGCACCGTCGCAGCTGAACAGCCAGCCCTGGCGATTCGTCGTGATCGAGAGTCGCGAGACGATCGAGGAGATCGCGCGCATCTCCGGCGAGAGCATGACCGAGACGATGTCGAACGGCACCTTCTTCGAGCGGTACAAGCCGTATTTCCGCTTCAGCCAGGCCGAGATGGACGCCCAGCGCACCGGGATGCTCTTCGACAAGCTGCCCGCAGCGCTTCGCCCCTTCACGGGTCAGGTCTTCACGAAGCGCGGCCAGACGCTCATGAACGCCCTCGGCGTGCCGAAGACCCTCGGCTCGGAGAACCGCAAGCTCGTCGCCGGCTCCCCGCTGCTGCTCGGCGTGATGCTCGACCGCAGCGAATACCGGCCCGGACAGCTCTCCTCGTTCTACTCGGTCTTCAGCATGGGCGCGGCGATGGAGAACATCTGGCTCACCACGGTCGAGCTCGGCATGGGCATTCAGTTCATCTCTTTCCCGATGGAGACCCCCGGCCGTTGGGAGGAGATCGTGCGCCTGTTGCACGTGCCCGACGACCTCGAGCTGATGGCGGTGTATCGGCTGGGGTATCTGCCGGCGGACCAACGACGGCCGGCCATCGACTGGTCGAGCCGTCAGCGCAGACTCACCTCGCAGTACGTCTTCCGCGAGACCTGCGAGACGCCCCAGCAGGGGTGGGACGCGCCGCCGCAGTCGTGACGCCGGTCACCGCAACCGCTTCAGATCCCTCAATGCGGGCCCTTCGATCCGCGTGCCGTCCGGCGCGAAACGCGAGGCGTGCAGCGGACAGTCCCAGGTGCATTCGGCGTCGTTCCAGTCGAGCACGCCGCCCAGATGGGTGCACACGGCGCTGACACCACGGGTGACGCCGTCGACCGTCGAGACGCCAACCGGACGCCCCGCCTGATTCGCAACGACACCGCCGCCTTCGCTCGGTCGGGTCACGGGCGTCGCGCGGCCTTCGGCATCGGTCCAGCCTGCCCAGAGCTCCGCGGCCACGCGGCCACTCTCGGCGGCTCCTCGACCGATGTCGGACGGCACCGTCAGTCGGGTGCCGATCGTGGTCATCCACTTCGGGCGCGCGGCCCGATCGGTGTCGAGGATCTCTGCGGACAGGCGCAGCGCGGCGGCCGGCGCGTTCGACAGGCCCCACTTGGCATAGCCGGTTGCGAGGCGGATGCGTCCGAGCCCCCGGGGCAAGGCGCCGACGAACGGGATCAGGTTGTGCGACTCATAATCCTGAGCAGACCAGCGCTGGCTCTCCTCGGCTCCAGGAAAGTGCGTTCGCGTCCAGGAGACGAGGTCCTCGATCGCCGCGTTCTCACCATCGGAACGGCCGACCGGATGGCCGTTGCCGCCGACGATGAGCTGCGCTGTGCCGCCCGGTCCATCGGCGTCGGATACGGGCCGGATCGAGCGGGTCGGGCCGTCGACCGAGATGAATGTCTGATCGAGTACGTCGCCCGGAACCCGGAACGAAACGCAGTAGGACCTCTGGCCACGGACTTTGGCGAAGTAGAGGCCGCGGTCGATGATCGGTGTGCCCGTGGCGAGCACGATGTGCTTCGCGAACAGCGATCCGGAAGGTGTGTCGATGCGCGGCTCGGGCAGCGCATGCGCACCGGTGACGCGGATGCCGGTGTGCAGTGTGCCGCCCGCCGCGAGCAGCGTCTCGGTCAGTGCCAGCGCGACGAGCATGGGGTCGATCGTCACCTGGTCATCGAGCGCGACGGCGCCGACCGCCGGGAACGGAGTGTTCGACAGCTCTGCCGCGGTGAGCATCCGTGTCGGCAAGCCCGCTTCCTGCGCGGCGTCGTGCTGCGACTGCACGGCGTCCAGACCTGCGGGACTCTGGGCGTAGGAGTGGTCTGTTCGCCGGGCGTAGGGAACGCCCGCCGTATCGGCGAATGCCGTCAGCCAGTCCATGCCCGCACGGTTGGCGTCGACATATGCCCGCACGAGCGAGGCGGGGTGCTGCTGACGTATCGTCGCCAGCCGCTGTCCTTGCAGGAGCGAGACCTTCCCGGTGTTCGCCCCCGTCGCCAGCTCCGCGACGTCGCCCGCATCGACCACGGCGACGTCGAGTCCTCGTTCGGTGAGCATCACGGCGGTTGCGAGACCCGTGAGCCCGGCGCCGACGACGATCACGTCGTGCTGCGCGCCCGCATCGAACGGCGTGCCCGCGGGCGTCGTGCGATCAACTTTCCACAGCGGTGTCATGGCACCAGTCAACGTGCGACGCGGCGCTGTTCACACTCCCTTGACATTCGGGGCGCGAATGTCCCGTCGTACGGGCGGGGCCGCGTCGACCGCATGAGGCTGAGCTGCGGGCGTGACCTTTCGCTCTCACGGATCTCGGCGCTCGAGCCGAACGTACGCGACGATGAGGCCGGCGAGGAGGCCGCCGAACCCGCCCATGGCCATGTCGCCGACCGTGTCGAAGTACGCCACGAAGATGTCGTCGCTGATGAACGTGTAGCCCGCCCACTCGATCATCTCCCACAGCGCGCCCAGCGCAAGCGCGAGCACCGGGACGATCACCAGCGCTTCCCGCGGCGCGAAGCCGGCTGCCCCCGGGGCCCGCACGACGCGCCACCGAGCGAGCAACAGGTACAGCATCGCAGCGATCACGCCCGTTGCGAAGAAATGCACCGCCACGTCCCACCAGTCGATGGATGTATACAGATCGAGCACGTTGCTCCACGCCGCGACGAGCACGGAGCCACCGTAGAGGATGTCGAACGACGGGCGCACCCCGATGAAGCGGGGTACCAGCAGACCCGGCAGTGCAAGAGCGAGGATTCCGGCATCGGTCCCGGACCACCAGATCGCGGCGGCGACGACGCTGATCGCCCCGAGCAGGCGCAGGGCGTCGGCCGAGAACTCACCCGTGCCCCGAGGTATGCGCAGAAACGACTCGATCACGTCGCGTCCTCCTTTTCGCTGACACGAACCGCAGCTTGGACGGGCAGATGGTCGGACGGCCATCCCCCATTCACCGGCTCGGCGTTGATTCCGATTCGGTCCACGCGCACGCCGCGCGATACGACGATCGCGTCGATCCGACCTCCGTCCGCGCGCGGAGTGCGGTAACGACCATAAGTCGCCCACTCCGGGGTCAGTCGTGCGGCCGCGGCCTCCCATGCGTCGCAGAGCGCACCTTCCCCGAGCAGCGCTGCCACGGGCTCAGAGCCCGGCCGGCTGTTCAGGTCTCCCGTGACAATGACCGGCGACGATTCGCATACCGCCCACGTGCGGATCTGCTCTCCCGCGCGCACGCGCGAGCGGGAGGAGAACGGATCCAGGTGCGTATTGAGCGCGACGAAACACGCGCCGGTCGCCGTATCGAGAAATGCGGCCCGAACCACAATACGAGGTATCCAGTTCCCCCAGGACGTCGAGCCCGGCGCCGTTGGCTCATCGGACAGGGCACGCTGCGACCAATCGAGCAGCTGAAGACGCTCGGCGTCGTACACGATCGGGCACCCTTCGCCCCGGGAGTCGGCCCCGCGGCCGTGCCCCACATGCCGATACGCCGATCCGAGTGCTTCCCGCAGCAGCGCGACTTGGCTCGGCAGAGCTTCTTGTGCGGCGACGAGGCTCGGTCGCTCCACGGCCAGCAACGCGCTCACGCGGGGCGCCCTGTTCACCCACCGGTCGGCGGGCGGCCATGCGAGCAGACCGAGCCGACGTCGGATGTTGAAGCTCATGACGTGAAGACCCGGCGCGGCGACCGGTCCGATCAGCGGTTCGGCACGCACCGTCATTCGATTCGCCCTCGCCCTGTGCGTCTGCTGATCATCCGTCGCAGCGCACGGCGCTCCCAGCGCACGGGGGGAAAGTCGTGCGGCCAGTGCATCAGCACCGTCACGAAGCCGCGGCGAACGCGACGTGCGAACCCGCTCGCGTCACGCAGCGCGCGCATCGACATCCCCATCGGGGCCAGGGGCACGCGACGGATGCGGTAATGCTCACCCAGGTGGAACGCCAGGTCGAAGTCGTCGTGGATCCCCGAAGTCCGGTGAGCGAGGAGACGCACGCTGCGCCACGCGGCGCGTCGGAAGCCCATGTTCGAGCCGAACAGCGGAATGTGACCGAGTGCGGCGAAGCCGATGACCGCATAGGCACCCAGATAGGCCGTCGCGAGCGGCGCGCGCAGGATGCGCGGACCGTCGACGAAACGGGCGCCGCCGGTGAACGCGGCGGCGCCCGGGTCAGCCTGGAACGCCTGCTGCATCGTGTGGATCCATGTGTCGTCCGGGACGCAATCGGCGTCGAGCCTCAGAATGATCTCGCCCGTGGCCCGATCGTATCCTTCAGCGCTTGCGGCGGGGATGCCCAGCGCATCGCAGCGGACCACGATCGCATCGGCGTCTGCTGCGACCTGACCCGATTCGTCGGTCGACGCGTTATCCACGACGATGACCTCGTCCGCCGTGCGGGTCTGGACCGAGAGCGCGCGCAGACAGCGACGAAGCATCTCAGCGTCATCCTTCACGGGAATGACCACTGACACCGTCGGAGAATCGGACAGATTAGCGGTCACGACGCTCCGTGGCCGGCAGTCGCCATGGGCACGCCCCTTTCCGCTTCTCGCCAGTCTAGACGGGCTCGCGTCTTCGGACGGCGTGTTCGGACGGTGCCGGTCGGTTTCGCATCGTGTACGCGACAGCCGTGCGCCCCGTCGGAGCCGCCTGACCCGGATCTGAAGGGCGGGCGTGACGTCGGGATTTGTCAAGGCGGTAGTCGCACGGTGCCCGAGCGCGTTGACTCAATCCGATAAGTCAGCGATCAGGAGGAGTCTGAACCATGGCACAGATCATCGAGACCATCGAAGTCGGCGTCCCCGTTCACACCGCATACGACCAGTGGACGCAGTTCGAGAGTTTTCCGGAGTTCCTCGAGGAGGTCGTCTCCATTCAACAGGTGTCCGACACGCTGACGCACTGGAAGGTGAACGTCGGCGGCACGGAGCGCGAGTTCGATGCGCGGATCGCCGAGCAACACCCTGACGAGAGGGTGGCGTGGACGAGCGTCGGCGGCGACACCGCGCATGCGGGAGTAGTGACGTTCCACACGCTGGACGATGCGACGACCAGGATCACGGCACAGATTGATTGGGAACCGGAAGGCTTCGCCGAGAAGGCGGGCGCGCTCGTGGGCGCGGGTTCGCACGCCGTCAAGAAGGACTTGGAGAACTTCAAGGAGTTCATCGAGCGCCGCGGCACCGAGACGGGTGCCTGGCGCGGGGACGTACCCGCCTGATCCGTCCACGGGCTGCGGCTCCGAGCCGCGCGAACGACGTTACGACAGAACCCCCGGAAATCCGGGGGTTCTGGTCTGTAGCAGGAGCGGGGCTTGAACCCGCGACCTCACGATTATGAGTCGTGAGGGACTGGTCATGTTTGACTTGCATTCGGCCATATCTGGGGTATACACTCACATTATTGGCCCACACGGACCAACCTGAAACAATCGCTATGGATACACCGGGGGATGCACTCGGATGCACATAGCCGGGGCGAAGGGAATCAGCTGTGACGCACGTCGTAAGCCTGAGAAGAAGACCGCCAGCGGGGCGAGCCCGCACGTGAAGGAATGAGCGCAAGAGGGGATCACATGCGAGGTAAAGGCGAAGGGGCGGTCTTCCGAGTCCCCAAGGACAAGCGCAAGCCACTCAAGTACTGGCAGGGCGTCGTCGAGCTGCCGCCCGGACCCAACGGCGAGCGACGGCGCAAGTTCATCCGCCGCAAAGACAAGACGGTCCTCCTCTCCGAGCTCTCGAAGCTACGCGGTGAACTCGAGAAGCGCGGCGACCTCCCGACCGCGACGACAACCGTCGAGAAGTGGTTCCGCTACTGGCTCGACAACATCGCTGCAAAGAGTGTCCGCCCGAACACCCTCGATGGGTACCGGCGCACGAGCGAGAACCACATCATCCCCGCGATCGGGAAGGTGAAGCTCGACAAGCTGTCAGCCACTCACGTGCGTCGTGTGCATGATGCTGTGATCGAGAAGGGCAACAGTTCGACTACCGCGCTGCTCGCCCACAGGACGATGAGCATCTCCTTCAAAGCGGCAGTTCGGGAAGGTCGTATCGGTCGTAACCCCGCCAGCCTCACAGATGCTCCCAGGAAGGCCGCCAAGACCCTCCACGCGCTCGAACTGCCCGAGGCCATCCAACTGCTCGCCCACCTCGCGAAAGACCCTCAGGGCGCTCTCTGGGCCACGGTGCTGCTGACCGGCGCGCGACGCGGCGAGGTCATCGGGCTCGAACGTAACCGAGTGGGTGACGTGCTCGACCTGTCCTGGCAGCTGCTACGGCTCAAGAAGACCGACACGGACGGCAAGCCCGACGTGCCCGCCGACTACGAATATCGGCATCTGGCGGGCGGCTTGTACCTCACGCGCCCGAAGTCGTCGAAGTCGTGGCGAGTCATCCCGCTCATCGACCCGCTCAAATCGATCCTCGAGAAGCATCTCGAAGAGACGCCAGAGAATGAGTGGGGTCTCGTGTTCCTCCGACCCAAGGGTGAGAACAACACGCACAAGACCGCCGCGCCCCGCCCGTACAGTCCGGATCTCGCCGGGAAGGACTGGCGCAAGGTACTGACCGCGGCGGGGATCGACAAGGACGTGCGCTTACACGACGGCCGGCACACGACCGTCGACCTGCTGTATGCGGCGGGCGTGCCGGATGATCTGATCCAAGAGATCGTCGGGCACTCCACCCGCACGATGACTCAGGCGTACAAGAGCCTGCGGAACCGGGAACGTCTCACCGCGGCGATGGAACAGTTCTCTACCCTGTTCACGCCCACCGCGATCGAGCCGCCTGCTCCCGAACTCTCCGCGCCGTGATGGGGTCGTGTGCGATGCCTTCCATCGATTCGGCAGCACGCCCGAGGAGAACGTAGTACCGCACCTCCGTGATGCCGAACGTAGCCCGGATCGCTTGTTCCTTCGCTGGCGAGTGCCCCGGGTGGTCCGCCTCGAAGTCGAGTAGTTGTTGTGGCGTCATGCCCGGATCCTCCCACCAACCACCGACACTGCATAGGGCACGACAAAACGCCCCTCCCGCGATCCATAAGGATCAGCGAGAGGGGCGGAAGCATGTCACGCGGTGTGGTCGGGCTCGATGTTGCCCGTCTCAGCGGCCGGCTTGCTCAGCTCGACACGACCTGAATTCGTGACTGTCGGAAGGTGAAGGTCAGCGCGGGGCGTGACGTTGACGTATGCCTGGGCAACCTCGAGCTGCGGCTTCTTTGTGTTGACGGCCGCGAGCGTACCCACCGGCACACCGAGGTAGAGCATCACGGACTCGACAACACCGAGCCATTCGGGTGAACCGCCCAGCTGCGAGAACGCCGCCGTGGTCGCACCGACGAGGACGAGACCGACGACGTATGCGCCGTAGATGACGGTGCGGGCACGGGTCGACTTGACCACGTTGCCGAGGTCAGAAACCTTCGGGATAGTCGTACTAGTCATGAATGACCTTTCGTAATATGCGTCGATGTCGAAGGCCACTCGGGAAGATCACCCGGGCCAAGACACGGCGCGTCAATGATGATGCGGCGGTGAATGTGTAGCGCTTCTTTCAGGATGCGGTTGTCGCGTTCCGCCGAATCAGCACGATCCGTCTCACGGCGACGTTCCGCCGTCCGCGTCTGCCGAGACAGGTTCCACTGATCGATGATCGCCTTCACGACGACACCAACGACACCACCGCCGAGGAGCGCAACGAGGAGTTGTGTCACGTCCATGCGTCACTCCCGTCGTGGTTCGTAGTCCCACTTTCGAGTGAGCAACAGTCGCAGGAAGAACACGGTGGTCGCGATGATGACGAACCCGAGTTGAGTCCACCGAGACGAACCGGGTGGTGCGGCGAGCTGGATGCCGAAGATGATCGCCGCATAGAGTCCCGCCCCGAAGATGATGAGCCACACAGACAACCGTTCAGCCCACCACCAGCCGGGGAGGACAGACGATGCCGCCCCTACCCCGCCCGTGGTGAGCAGGAGCGCCCAGAACGCTGTCAGGAACGACCCGAGCGGCCCCTCGATGCTTGACGGCGGGTTGACGAGGGTGACGATCCCGACACCGATCGTCACCGTGTACACGGCGAGGTAGAACGCTTTCAGGTAGCGGGGCTCCGTGATCGATTCCCACAGTGCGCGTGCACGCACGATGACGGCACGCACGATCACACCTCGTCGGCGGGTTCGTCGACCTCTTCGACTGGCGTGTCCGGGTCGGTGTCGAGCGTGAGCTCGATCTGTGCTGCACGGTCAACGATCATGCGGCGCGTCGTCGGCTGACCATCCGCGACAGCCTCCGAGAGTGCTTCGATCATCGCCGTCAGCGACGGGCCCTTCACCGACCCCTTGATGCGCGCCTTGTTCCACTGCGCCGCGTCTCGCGCCTCGCTCGCGGTCGTCGTGATGCTCTTCTGCTTCACACTGCCCTTGATGCGGCCCTTGAGCCACTGCGCGATCGATGCGGCCTTACCTGCCCGCTCATACGCGGCCTTTGCGTACCGCAGTGCGTCGTCGAGCTTCTTCTCTTGAGCCGAGTTCATCTCGTCCTCCTCGTTCGTAATCGTCTCGACGGCTCCCCCGCCGCCACTCGCGCTTGCCGCCCACGGGTCGAGGTCGACGATGTGCCACAGTTCCTGCGGGACGACCACGTTCGTGACGAACCCGGCACGCTCCGCCGCTGCTTTGAATGCGTCCCAACCGATCGCCGACCAGTTGGCGATGTCGAGCGCGCCCGCCTCGAGGTCACTCACCCATGTGGGGAGACCGCCCGCCCCGGTCGTCTGCCCCGTCCACAGACCACCGTGCGACGACCGGCCAGGGATGGACGCCTGGATGCCGAGCGCCGCCCGGATGGACTGCTGCCCACCGAGCGACCGGTACGCGTTCCCCGCCCCGTAGGCGGGTGGTGTGACGTACAGGGTGACGCCGTGGCGCTGCTGCACATCCGCGCGCAACGCCTTGAACTTCGCGTACGTGCCCGGGAAGAACCAGCTGCCGTTCTCGTGGACCAGTAGATGTTCGGGCACCTGCCCGTTCGGGAATGCCATGCGCCCTCCTCGGGAACTGTTACGAGCTCGTGACCGTGCCGCTAGGCACTGTGCGTGCGGTGCTGATATACCTAAATGAGGGGTACTACCCGCGTACCCGAGTAGCCCTCGAAAGTAGGAGCCTTGGCACTTCGCGAGACCCCCGCACGAACGACTCGACGAGCACATCGACAGAGCGCTGACACAGGTGCGACCGCTACACTCCCCGCGACCGAGCAGCCGCCCCTCGAGTGCCAGACCTGCTTCGGAGAGGGATACGACTACTCCGGGCAGCCCTGCGTGTGCACTTACAAGGACACTCCGTAGAAGTTCGCGAAGTTCGCGACCTCCGCTGTGAACGCTGATGCCCCCAGCGCGGGGAAGATCACCGCGTCGGCAACATCAACAGCCGAGTAGCCCCCGCCGCGACGGCGCCCGATACTGAACGACGATCCGGCGAGGCTCGGCCCTTCGACTGTCGACTCGACACCGTCGACGCCCACAGACACGGCATCCGCAGTCTGTCGCACCGTGAACACGTGCCACTGCGTGTCCGGCGTCCACCCGTGGTCAACGGTCTGCCCGCCGCTGCCGCCCGACCAGCGCAGCACGCGCGTCGCTGACGGCGCCCACAGGGTCAGGTCGGATCGGTTTCCACCGGGCGGCATCATGTAGAACAGCGACGTGTACCCGTCGCCGAGCGCGACGTTCTTTAGGCGGGCGACGACCAGCGTCGTGAACGTCGCGAGAGTCACCGACGGCGACGCCGCCAAGCGCACCGTGTCGTCCTCACCGTTCACCGATCCCCGGAACGCGCCATACGTCATCGGGTCCGCACGCATCACCGGTGGGGCCTCCACCGAGATGCTGTTGCCGACCTCGGACGGAATCGACGTGATCTCCTGCCCGACCTGTGACGGGGACTGTGACGGGGTGATCCGGTGCAGTGCCGGCGTGAGCGTCGGCGGGCGCGACCTGGACGTGGGCGAACCGATGACGCCAGGCGAGACGATACGAATACCGGCCATTAGATGCCCTTCTGTCGGTACACCTGCGTGAGGTAGCCGCCGAGCGCGGCAGACGCAGCAGGCGTGATGTGCGTGTCGTCGTTCATGAGCTGCGGCGGGATCCGGTCCTCACCGATCGCCGTCGTGTCCGCGGCGGTCGGGGTGAGCCCCATGACCCGCAGCGCGTCATCGATCAGCCACCGACGCACGTTGACATACCGGCTCGGGAACGTCGTGGCGAGCCACGAGTTGATAGCCATGACCGCCTGATAGCCGGCCGACCCGGCAGGCTCGTTCTGCGTGTTCGTGACTGAGAGGATCAGCTTCGTGTTCGGGAACCGGGTGACCATCGCCTGAATGTCGCGCTGAATGTTCGCGAGGGACGTGTGGTTGTTCCGGCCCACCCAGATCGTTGCCGGGCACCGTTCATAACCGACACCGGTCTTCTCGTCCGGGGTGACGTAGAACCGCGTCCCGGGAGGGCACGACACCACTGAACCCGGGGCGTCACGGACGAACGTCGCCCCGCCGTTGCTCGCGTTCTGGTGCCGGAACGTGCCGGGGACGCCCGCGAGCGTGCCCCGCTCCGTCCACTGCACCGAGACACCAGTGCGCCAGTCGCTCGACGGCGCCAGGGCCGTCACGGCGACTGACCCCGATGCCGGAATCTGATCCCCCGCGACCGTCATCGACACTGCGAGCGCGCCCGACCGGAACGCAACCTCAGTCGACGTCTGCCCCGCAAGTCCCGCGTCACGCACGGGAATCAGCAGGCCGTCTTCGAGTACCTGCAACCAGGCATCATCGGCGGTCATCGAGTCACCCAGGGCGATGATCGGTCCCGCTGGGGCACCGTCGCCGCCCGGGCCGCCACCACCGTCAAGGTCGTAGCCGAGCTCCGTCAGCGTGCGAGCGATCAACTGACCTGCCGCGCGGGTCGGCGCACCATCGGATCCGCGGGCGACGACGAACGTCATCGCACCGCGAGAATCGACGACCTCGACGATGTTCTCCGCCACAGGCTTCGGGTACCCCGGGTCAGAACGCCGAGCCGCATCCGTCGGAAGCTCCCCCTCCGGACCCGCCGGCCCCCGCACATCTACTTCGCGGTTCCAAGGCATCAGATCAACTCCACTTCTTGATCCACCCGAAGTCGGGCGATGACGGGTTTGAATCGAGCCAGCGCGTGTCTTTCGGCCACGGCGGCCCACCGGGCGGCGGTGTCTGCCCGATCCAAATGAGTCCCACGACATCGACGGGCATCAGGTCACCGATTCGGCCGCCCTCGCCCGGGTGGAACGGCTTCGACCACTGCACCCACTGCCGTGCACGCTTCTCGGGCGGTTCGCCCTGTTGTCCCGGCACAAGTCGGTCTAGCCAGAGCGTGTACCGCATGCCGGGCGCGTTCTGCAGCATCACCGAGAACTGGCCCGCGTTCGCGCCCGCTGCCGTATTCAGTTCACACAGCACCTCGTCGTCTGTGATGAGCCCCGGCCCGTATGAGGCGGACTTCTCTGGGACCGCCCATAGACGTGGCTCCAACGAGGCCAGGAACGCCGTGTTCCCCGCGTCCGTCAGTCGTCCAGTTGCCTCGACGTATGCCATAGCGCCTCCTCGGCGAATCAAAGTATTGAGATCGGCCTACAGTGGGCCTACAATTCGGTTATGAGCGAATCACCCGCACGACGCATCCGCATCGACGACGACACCTGGCAACGAATCCAGGACGAAGCCGCCAAGACACGCGAAACCGCGTCCGGGTACATTCGACGTGTCGTCATCGAGCACATGGAGAAGAACCGATGAAGAAGGCAGGCTGGATGGCAACCGTCGCCGCTGGTGTCGTCCTCGTCGGCGGCGGGGCATGGGGTGCCACGATGCTCGCCGTCAGCGACGAAGCCGAAGTGGCCGCCGCGCCCATCAGCCCGACACCCGAAGTGAGCGCGACGCCGACCGCTGAGGCGACACCCGCACCCACCGCGACGCCGACCGTCGAGCCGACATCCGAGGTGACGGAGACGCCCGAGGTCGAGCACAGCGAGCTCGAGCAGCTGTTCATCGACTGGGCGCGGCCGCTCGCGAACGATTACATCGCCAACATTCCAGGCCTTGACGAGATGTCAGACGAAGAACTGCTGGCCGCGATCGATCTAGCGTGCGAGACACAGGGCAGCGAAGAGACGGACATCGTGGTTGAGATGCCCGCCACCGATGAGTATGGAAACCTTGAGAATCCGAGCCCCGAAGCGTACGCCAGCAAGGATCTCAACCTGCTGTTCATCCAAGCCGCCCGGCTCGGGCCCGACGGGGCAACCGGCCCGCAGTCTTACTGCGCCGACATGTAGGCCTGGAAGTCGTTGAGGCCTCCCGCACCAGGGAACGCTCCTGTGTAGCCAACCGCGAATGAGATGTGCGTGTGGGGGCCATAGTAGGCCTCCTGGCCAAAGCCAGACCCGCCCGTGTAGGCGAGCAGCTGAGCTTGTTCCACAGTGTCGCCCGCACTGACAACGACCGATGAGTTATGCAGAAAGCGGAACCAGTCACCCTCGGTCGTTACAAGGGTCACATAGCGGCCCGTGGCACCTGCGGGGCTGTTCTGCACAGCGATGATCGTTCCGGACCCTGGCGCCCACAACGGCGCACCTACGGGCGTCATGACATCCACACCGGGCTCAGCAGAGCCGCGAGCGACGTGCGCCGCGAAGTTGTCAGAGATGCCGTATGTGGCTGGATCGGCAGGCCATATGTAGCCGTCCGGGTTGCCCGACGGTGGTTCGCCCGGATCACCACCGCCCCCTGCCGACAGCTTGTACAGCCTGCCGTCGCCTCCGACGCCGAGGTAGTTCGCGCTGATGCTGGCGGGCTTTGGTGGAACATTCATCAGCAGGTAGCCGTCGTTCATCACGCCAAAGTTGTACGCCGTCGAGGTGGCGTTATTGACGATCTGAACACCCTGATCGTCGCCGTATATGTTCGACCCGCCGTTCAGACCGAACAGCAGCTCCGCGCCTTCCGCAGAGTGTGCCGGGTCCATTTTGAACGCCGGCCCCACCTTCAACTGGGACGGGTCGATGATGATCGACGAGGAGCCCGTACCGATCGTGATCCGGCCACCATTCCCTGGCGTCAACACCACGTTGCCGACCTTGATACGGCCGCCACCGAGGACGGTGAAGTCTCCGGTCACCTCGACGTCGCCCGTAATGTCGCCATCGCCCGAGATCGTCCACGGCCCGTCGAGGTTGAACTCGCCCGTCACCGTTGTGTCGCCCGTGATGTCCAGCGTTCCCGAGATCGTCACCGGGCCGACGAACTGCGACGTGCCCTCGACCGAGAGTGTGCCGACGATCTCCACACGACCGCCGGAGTCCACGCGCAGCGTGCCGCCAATGAATCGCATGCGGCCGCGCGTGATCGAACTGTTCTCCAGCATCGACCCGGACTCGAGACGCGCGATCTTCCGCTTCATCTCGCGTAGTTCACGCCATACATCCGACTGGTCGTCAACCGACATCATCAACCTCCGGCGTAAGCCCAAGTCCCATATCGCCCGCGAGCGCGATCACCCGCTGCGACCGAACACCGTCCGGCAACCACGGATCGCCACGCACGTCCATGCGCAGGAGCCGCCCGACCTGCACGAACGCCGGCGTCAACTCGTCATCCGCTCGGACCTTGAACGACAGCTGCTCGCGCACCTTCGACCACTTCGCGTACTCCGCGTCAGCGAACCGTTGCAGTTGCGCCGCCGTTTTCAGATCCTTCGACTCGCGCTTCTCGTCCCTCACTGGAATCTCCGTCGCACCAGATCCAGATGTTGGCGCGTAGGCCGTGAGCATGTCCTCGCCTGTACCGTTACCGAGTGCGAGGACACCCGTGACCTGCTTCTTCCCATCCCCCTGCACCGTGAGCCCCGTGACACGAGATCCAGGCGGAGACACGGGCAGATCAGTCGTTCCGAACGTTTGTGTCGTCCCGACCGCGCGCGCTTCCCACCGAAGTGAGTTGCCCGACAAGTAGGGGCGGAAATCGACCGTCACGCCCGACTGATCTTCAACCTCAAGAAGCAGATCCTCGATGGTGACCGTCTCGAAGTAGTCCACGCCGCGGGACAACGTGCCAGCCCCATCAGCGGGAAGATCGATCGGGAAATCCCACTCAGACGAAGGAGCCATCGCCCGCGCCAGAATCGCACGCACCGCGCCTGCCGCAGACCGGTTCGTGTACGAGAAGTTCCACGGCGCCCCGTATTGGTTCACGCCCCCCGTCATGCGCTTCGCGAACAACGTCCGAAGCTCCGTGAGGTTCGCCGTCACAACACCCGTGTCGCGCGCGTAGGACGTATCCATGACGACGCCAGCGAACGAGACGTGCGTGCCCCAACTCACCACCAACGTGCGAGAGGTGGGAGCGAGGAGGCCGCGGATCGTGACCCGCGGAATGGCCGTATCGCTATCGAACAGTTCGAAATCGACCGACCCTGAACCTGTACCCGTCATGCGGCGAGTCCATGAGCACGACGACGGCTGAACCTCAAGGAGGTGCGCACCAGTGCGGGTGTCGTGAATTGCGTACGACCACATGTGCACCTCCTATGCGAATGTGTCGCGCGTAATCCACTCGACGCCGCTGCCGGCGCTGATCGTGTGTGTGATAGGGAGCCCGCGGGGAACATCCCACGTCTCTGCGCGGGCAACGACGCCTGTCAGGAGCACGCCGTTTCGTTTCACCCGAGCGGTGCGCAGGTCAACTTCGTGCACGCCACCCGAAGGAGCACCAGCGACTTCGAACGTCCCCAGCGGCGACGAGATCGTGTATGAGGTGGCACCAGAACCGATGCGCACCTTGAGCGGCGCGGGGATCGTCCCACGATGAAACAACCCAGCAGAAGCACCAGTCTTCACCCGCTCTTCACCGTAGATCTCAGCCCGTGGCGCCCAGAACCCGATCTGGTACTCCCCAGACGGATCGTTCGGGTGAGGCGTCACGACCGCAGGCTGAGCAAGCCGAACATCTTGCCACGTCACGTGCCCCTGGTTGTCCTGCACTGACATGCGGGCCATCGACCCATCCGCAAGCAGCCCCTCGAGTTGCTGGCGCATGCGATGAAACGTGGCATCAGACGACGCGAGGATCGAACCTCGGATGAACGGCACCTTCGCGCCCCGATACCCTCGAGAATCGAACGAGCCGTGCGCGGCGGGGCGCTGCGTTTCCTCACGCCTAATCCCCGCCGCACCGAACCAAGCAGACAGGCCGTTCGGCTCCACAACAAACTCACTGTCGTAGTCGCGCGGCAACTCTTCGAACGTGACACCACCGATATCGATCCGCATGGTTACCCCGCAATCGCCAATTCGCGCCCGAGGCGAGCCCCGGCAGCCTGCCCGATAACTTCTTCGTCCATGCCAGGAGCAGGATTGACGATCACCTGCGGCGCATCGCCACCACCGGCCGCGCCGCGCAGCACAGACCCTTCCTCGATCGGGAACGCAGACGAGGAACCCGACGTCGTCGCCGGCGTCCCCCAGTCCGCCTCCGCGCCCGAGAAGTTGACGTGACTGATCGTGCCGATTTCGAACCCGAGTGCTCCACCCGTGATGTCGCTCAGCCATCCACCCGCAACGTTCAGCCCCTCAAGGAACCCGTTGATCAGGTCGATCATGGCGTTCACGACACCCTCAGCGATGCCCACGAGCCCGTTCCACAGGCCCTCGAAGATGGCCACGACGCCTTGCCACGCCATCTCCCAGTTGCCCGTAAAGACACCAGTGAGGAACGTGATCAGGCCATCCAGAACACCGACGAGCATGTCGACGATCGGCATCAGCAACGTGCCGATAGCATCCACGACGCCCTCGATGATCGGCATCAGAGCCGCCATCACAGCCGCCAACACAGGGAAAATCGCCGCAACGAGCTCGCCCAGCGGCTCAAGCAGCGGCGTGACCGCCATGAGCACGTCACCGATGAGTTCCGCGAGTTGCACGATCAGCGGCAGGAACGGCGGCAGAATCTCCGCCAAGAACACGGCGAAGATGCCCACGATCTCCGACAGAACAGGAATCAGTACCGGCAGGATCGACCCCAACGCGTCGCTGAGGACGGTGAACACATCGTTGAGCATGTCCGCGATGAGCGGCAGTACCGGCCCGAGTGCTTGGAACACCAGAGACAACGGTGAGAAGTAGGAAAGCAGTTCAGCGAACATGCTGAAGTCGAATCCAGAGTCGAGCAGGTTCCGGAATGCCTCGAACGCAGGCGCAAGGAATTCTCCGATCGTTCCGCCCACCTCGGCGGCGATCTCCTCCATCGGGCCCATCGCGTCCGTGATGGCCTTCATCGTCGGGGCGAGCTCTTCAAACACACCACCAAGCAGCCCAGCCCCCGACCGGCCCAGGGATGCCAGCAGGTTCTGCCAAGAACCCGTCGTCGTCTCACCCATCGCCGCAGCAACATCGCCCGATGCGGCTTCCGCTGCCTTCGCGAACTGGTCGAACCCGATCTCGCCGGCCGAAGCAAGCTTGAACACTTCACCAGCCGTGACGCCCAGCTCATCCGCGAGCGCCTGATAGATCGGGATGCCCCGGTCGGCGAGCTGCGAGATAACGTCGTTCTGCACACCGTTGGCCTGCGTTGCAGCCTTCGAGAAGATGGAACCCATCTCCTCCATCGACCCGCCAGCCGCGGCCGCATTACCCGCAACCGTCGACAGGAGCGACGCCATCTCCTCGCCGGGACCGATCCCCGCAGCGGCGAATTGCGCAGCAACGCCCGCGGCCGATTCGAGGCCGAACGCCGTGCCCTTCACAGACTCGAGGGCGTTGTCCATCAGGCCCTGCGTCTCCTCCGCAGAGAACCCAAGACCCGACATCTTCGCCGTGGCATTCTCGATGCCCGCGAGACGCCCGAAGCCCTTCGTGAGAGCGACACCGAGTCCACCGACGATCACCGCGCCCGCAGCGGCCGCACCAGCGAGCGCACCGACCTTAAGCCCGCCCATGAGCTTCCCGCCCAAAGTACGGCCCTGCTTGTCAGCGTCGGCCCCGCCGATGGCCTCCTCGATGTCCTTCTTAACGTTCGGCAGCTTCGTTGTCAGGGCGACGTACGCGTTGGCAATCTCGATCTGCTCGGCCATTACGCCCCCCGATCAGTTCTGGCCGCGCATGAACCTTTCGGCCTTGCGTGCCTGCTTCGTGTCTGCACGACGCCTCTCGTGCGCGTATACAGGCGGCTTTATGGGCTGAGGACGCTTGCCCTTACCGCCCCGCATGCGCCAATCCAGAACACGAATCTGGAACTCGACGTCCATCAGTGCGCGCGTCTCGTCCGACCACGCAGCGGGCCCACCGACCGCACGCCACAATGCCGCCCCCGCGGGGATCCACACCACGAGATCGGCGGCTTCGCGCGCTGGGAGCTCCCGCAGCGCATCGATGGTGAGGCCGTACTCCTTCGTGAGTGACGCCCGCAACGCGCCCCCATGAAACATGAGGGCGTGCGCGAGCGTCAGGAGTTTGGGGCGAGCTCCTTCATGACGGCCATCATGAACTGCGAAGCGCGCGTGAGCTTCACCCGCCCCGAGTCCTCACGCAGCTCGTCGAGAATCCGCGAGGCGTCATCACCGAACATGCGATGGAAGGCCGACGTGACTCGAGCACCGTTGCCGTTCTGCATCTGCGAGAAGTCATCGAGCAGCTCGAAGTCATCCAGCGACTCAGGGGTGACCGTCACAGTGATCCCGTCAACGATCGTGCCCTCAGACTGCTTCCGCTTCCGGTCCTGCGGCTTCTTCGGGGCCGTCTTCTTCGCCTCAGCCACGGTCACTCCCCTGCACCCTCGAGGTCGGTCTCGATGACCGTGTAATCACCGATCACCGTGCCGATCATCGGGTAGCCGGCGATGTCGCTGTTGATGAACGTGCGGTCACCGTTCGGGATGATCTCGAGGCGCGGAATGCAGATCCGCAGCTGCACCTCGTCGTCGTCGATGTCGAGAAGGTCGATGACCGCGGCGCGCGGCTTCACCTTCTGGCCAGCGCCACGAGTCGATGTGCGCACGCCCCCGGTCGTCGAGGACGACTTCACGTCGTACCGCAGACCATCCGTCATAGCCTTCTGTTCGAGCGCGACGAACTGGAACTGCGTGCCCGGCGTCTCCATACGGGTCCGAACAATGCCAGCGCCCTGATGCCCACGAATCTCCGACAGCGACCCGAGAGCAGTCTCCGTCACGCCCGTGTCCGTGTTCAGCCAGCCGATATCCTCGAACCCGGCACCAGGTGGTGTCGCAAGAGAAGTCGGGAGGGTCGCCCCGATCGGGGCGAGCCAGATCTTGTCGTTGTCCGACCCGAAGATGCGGGCCAGTGCGGAATTCGTCATGAGTACTCCACTCGTGAGGCCCGACAGCCGGGCACGCAAAAACCCCCGCCGGGCGGCAGGGGTCAGAAGTTGAAAGTCAGCGGGCGGCTCGTACCCGCAAGCGCACCGAGAACCGGTAACGCGCCGTTCCCGACTCTGGGTCAGGGATCGAATACGGGCCCGAGATCTCCTCGACGCCCCGAACAAGCGGCATGGCCGTGTACTCGTGATGGAACAAGCCCCGCACATCCTCCGCGAGCTCAGCGGCCTTCACGGAGGAATCCGCCCATGCCTCGACCGTGACCGTCGCATTGTCGAGAACGCGATTCGTCGCAGCCCCGCCATTACGCCAGGCCCGGATGAAAGAATCCGGCCGATCCTTCGGCACCGAAATATGCACCGGGACCGATACGCGCGGCAGCAGGAAGACGCGAACCATCGCATCCACATCAGGGAACCTCATGACCGCCTCGTCCCAGCCACACGCTCGAGCACAGCCTCATCGGCTTGCCTGCGCGCACCGTCGCCATCAGCGACCTGCACATATCCGCGAGCCGTCCACTTATGCGGGGAAGCTTCGTACTCGAACCCAGAGCCAGCATCTCCGGCCATCTCAGCACCAACCTCATCGAGGCGGTCCTGCACTTTCCGGGACGCCATGAGCTGATTGATGCCGCGCAGGTTCAGCTTCACTCGCACTTTGCTCACGGTGCCGCCTCGCCGTCGATCAGGCGCGTGACCGTCGTGTGCTCGGGAACGTCGCACACCCGAACCCGGTCAGCGATGAGGGTCACGGTCACCAGCGAGAAGGATCCGGGGATCCCGTGGGGATAATCGTCGACGGTTATCTCAGTCCCGATCCAGTACGGGAACTCAGCCCCGTCGATCTTGAAGGAAGAACCATCGATCTCGATCAGTTTCGCGATCTCAGTCACTATGCCCCCCTAACCGTCAGCCCGAGAAACCTCGACCGGCATCCACCACAGTGTGGGCGTGTTCGCCAACGTGTACGGCTCCGGGGAACCGATCACGTCAAGCGGCTCCTGCCCGCGAACCGAGATCCGCGCCCCCGACAGGTCCGTGTCGTACGGCTTCGGGAAATGCAGGTTGAACGCGACCGTGACACCCTCCGGCCGGAACACGTCAGGGATATCCGCGCGCGGCCCCGGTGCCACCAGAACGTTCTCCACGTCCTCCGTCACCGTCTCCACGATCGGTTCCCCGTGCGCATCCTCACCCGTCTGGATGTCGCGATGAACGACGACGCTCTCGCCCGTGATCACAGCGTCACCCACGGATCGGGTCGAACCTCGAACCAGTCGCCCGACATCGACACCGTGAACGCTTCCTGCGCCCCACACCCGAGCAACTTGCGGTCGCCCTTTGTGAGATACAGGTCGCCAGTCGGGTTAGCGAACTGCGTCGTCTCCTGGTACGGCCCCGCGCCCTGCTGAAGCGACGTGACACCGACAGCCCCAGCGCCCAGGCCAGCAGCCATCGACCGCTTCACCATCTCGCACGAAACGATCTTCCGCGCGGCAAGCTCCTGCGCGGTCGGCGGGTCAGACGGCGGACACGCGGCATCGAGACGGACGGCGGCATCATTAAGAAGCACCGCCGCCCGAGTCGACTCATCCTGGGTGAGAGGCCGCCACCGTGCCACAAGGTCATCGACCGTTGCGTAAACCATGACGCCCCCTCACCTACTCAGACTTCTTCGGACGGCCACGCCGCTTCGTGGGCGCCGGCGCAGGGGCAGACACGTTCGTCCACCCCTGCGCTTCGTAGCGCTTCACGAGATCCGGCGCGACCTCTGCCACGGCGTTAGCCGCAGGTGGCCGCATCAGCGTCATGGTTACACTCCGCCGCCCGCTTCGCCGCCCTGCACCGCGTCGGTGAGGCGCGCGAAGTGCGCGATGTCACGCACGCGGAAGCCCACCTCGAACTCGGCGCGGACAGCGAACATGTTGCGCTGCCACAGGTTGATGGTCTCGTCACCATCGGTGATGGTCGCCTGGTCGCTGATCGAGATCGAGATGTCCTCGACCACGCCGACGTGCGCCGACGTCCAGTCACCCGTGAAGCCGAGCTGAGCAGGCGTACCTGCCTTGTAGACGGCCTTCGTCTGGTAGACCGGCGAACCGAGGAGCGCCGGCACCTGACCGTCCGTCTGCAGGTTGTTGATGAACAGGGGACGACCCTGACCATCGACAGACCCGAGAAGCAGGCCACGAGCCTGCGGCGAGAGCGCCCAGCCGTTCAGCGACCCGCCGCCTGCAGCGACCGCCTGATCGGCAGCGACGAGACCCGCGTACGTGTCGCCAGCGATACCGACCGAAGTCGCACCGCCGATGACGTCGAAGTTGGAACCCGGCGTGACCGTGCCGAACACTGTCGAGTCGAGCTTGCGGGCCAGCGCCTGCGGAAGCTTGCGCACGACCTCCTGGTAGAGGCGCGCCTTGTCCCGACGGAACTGGTTCGAGAAGGGGACGATGACAGCCGCCGTGTAAGGCGTCATCAGCTTCGAGCTGAACGTGGGGCGCGATACCGGCTTCTCGTCGGTCTCCGCGACCCACTCAGCCTCGGGCTCACCCGTGATGACGTCCACGGAGACGCCAGCGCCGGGAAGGTCGACGCGCTGTGCGAGCTGCAGAACAGCCGACGCCTGGTCAGCTGCCGACCAGACCTCAGCGGCCTGCTCGGGGTCGAGTCGGATACCGCTGGTGGTGCGGTTCACATCAATACCAGCCATGATGGCCTCCTGATCTAGTAGCCGGCCTCATCGAGCGCCGCCGCGAAACGGTCAGCGGTCGAGCCGGAAGGTGTGTTGGGCGTCTTGCCCTGGTCGGGAAGAACGAGGCTCTTTGCCTGCTCCCCCTTGAAAGCGATGAGCGCGTCCGCCGACGCCTCGAGCTCCTCCTGCGTGCTGCCAGACAGCAGCGCGGCGGGGACTCCCTTCGCGGCAGCAACCTCAGCGCGCGTGGCCTTCGACTCGAGCTCAGCGGCACGCTTCTCAGCGGCGGCGAGTCGATCCTGAGCCTTCTGCACTTCGGTCTTCTGCGACTCCTCGAACTCCGCGAGCTTGTCGGCCTTCGCCTTAACCTCGTCGTAGTCCGCGAACTTCGCGCGCTCCCGAGCAACACGGGCCTGGATGATCTTGTCGAGCGCCTCCTGCGACGCGATCGGCTCGAACTCCTTACCCTGCTCGTTGGTTTCTTCCGTGCCCTCAGTAGGGGCCGTCTGCTCCGACATGGAGCCTCCTTGATCCGTATAAGGGCCGTCGCCCATGGCCACGGGAACCGCCCGCGTGCGGACACGGAAGAACCGTGTAAGCCTTAGTGAGAGATCCCAAGACGCTCGCGCATCAATCGGGAGATGTTCTTCGTGTTGATCGCCAGGTCGGGGCGCTGCTTGAAGAAGTTGCGCCAGCGCATATCCGCCGGCTTCGCCTCGAACTGCAAGCGCTCGAGCTCCGTGCGCGCCCACTCGGCCGCCTTGCCCCACTCTGCAACGTTCGGATCCTCGGGGAGCGGGTTGTCTTCCCACCACGGGACCGTCACGCAATGGCAGTTGTCGTGCCAGACCGTCTGCTCGTCCACGTCCGCCTCAGCGACCGTCAGATACCGGCAAAACGCGCACGCACCAGCCCGCGCATACCGCCGCACACCACCCGAATCGGGGTCAGTGGACGACGACAAGATGAGCGTGTCCCGCGACCCCGCCGCCGTGTGCTTCTGCGTCACACCAGCGATCCGCGAGACGAGATCCAACACCGGAGTATCGAACTCATCCGGCGTGAATATCGGCACCAGCGCCCACCCGAGGCTCTGCGCCAGCTCGTCACCGATCGACAACGGGGCGATCTGCGCGGGACGAAACGACGGCCGCTGCGTCTCGTAGAACAACGCTGCGGACTCCGCCGCCACGCCGCCGTACACCGTGACGAGCGACGGCACAGCTTCCCTCAACTGTGCCGCCGCCCGCTCCGGCGACTCATCAACCACCTGCCGTGCGTACGCCGACGCATCCTCGACAGCCATCGACGAGGCCCGCGTCAACTCCGCCCGCAACTGATCGACATCCGAGAGGAGCATGGCGCCTCCTACTCGTCGGCCTGCTTAATCGTGATCGGCTGGCCCGGGATGAACTTCACATTCTCGAGACCCGCCAACCGCGCAGCGTCAGTCGCATCCACGCCCGCGCGCCGAAGCACACCGAGCGCGTCGGCCTTCGCCTTGAGCACGTTCGCCTGGTTCAGCTCATCCTCGCCCGACTCACTGTCGGGGGGGGGGTGTCCGTCGTTGCGGCCTGCGTCGTGTCCAACGCTCGAGCGAACGCCCGCGCGTCATACCTCGACTTGTCCGTCATGAGACGCGTGATCTCCGCCTGCGAGAACCCAGCGAACTCAAGCGCCACCTGCGACTCAGACAGCCACGGGAACACCGACGCCAGCTGCGACAACGCGGCCGCCGATGTTGCCGGGGATGTGAACGCCGGGTTAGCCCACGCCACATCCAGCTGCGTGAGCTCAGGCGTCACATCGCCACCATCACGGAACCGAACGATCCGCTGCGCCACACGCTTCAATGCCGAACCAAACACCCGGTTCTGCGTCGTCGCCGTCGACACGATCCGACGATCATCCGCATATAGAGCCTCAGCGGACGGCGGGTTGTCCGTCACGATGCCGAGGTTCGACACCGGGACACCCGTCGCGCCCGAGAACTGCGTCGCAATCGTCCGATAATGATCGTTCAGCGGCTGCGTCGTCATCTGCGGGAACTGGCCCACAGTCGGCTTGTCGCCGTCCTCATCCTTCGAGATCGCGAACCACGAATCGACCGCCGCACGCCACTTGCCCTTACTGAACGCATCCTCAGCAACGCCGAGCGCGTACATGCGGGGCAGCGCGTAGAAGTCGGATCCGATCTCCGCGCGGACGATCGCCAGCAGTGCCCGATCCGTGACGTTCATCACGGCCCGACTGATCCGCGAGCGTCCGAACGGACGAGCCAACGACGGCTTGTACGCCAGCGGCTCCACCGGAACCTCACCCAGCGGATTCGCCCGACGATCAGCAACCCACGAACCAGACGGCCGGCGCTTCATCGACAGGATCACATGCGGTAGGAACACGTCAACGCTCGACGGCTGCCCCGCATCATCCGTCGCCGAGATCGACATCGCCGCATCGATAACACGACGACGCTTATCCCACGTCGCCACCGACCACAGCGCCTCACGCGCCATGACCAGCACCTCAGGCTCGCCCGACGCCACATCGCCATTCGCCGTCGTAATGAACGAGCAGCTGTGCGTGTACGTCGAATCGATCGCCTGCGGCAGCTCGAGGTCAAACCGGTTCGCATCCAGAATGCCCGACAGGTTGAACGGATCCTGCTCCACACCAGGAGACACGAACCCCTCGAAGATGCTCCGCTCAGCGAGCGCCGACACCGCCTTCTCAGGCCAATCCGACACCGCCTCGACACGGCGAATCGCCTCCTCGGGAATGTTCCCCGACGGCTTGATGCGCACCTTCATATCCCGGTACTGCGACCGCAACAGGTTCCGCGGATGCTTCAACGACCACTCGTTGAACAGACCCTTGATCGTGTCCAACTCCCGCTCATCAACGTTCGTCACGAACGTCGGCAGAGACCACACGCCAGCAAAGAAAGTGCTCATATCAGCGTCTGCTTCCTTCCCGGCTTACGCTTCGACGTCCGCGCCGCCCAATAGGCCACGCTGAACGCCTCCACAGGCGTCTCATCACCATCAGGCGTTGTCGCTTCCCAGCCCCACTGGCCGTTCTGCCCACGCTTCTTCATGTCCGACACCGCCACCGACGCCGTAAGCGCATCGCCCGGAACTTCAGGGTGCGTCAACGTTTCCGACTGCAACGCGTCAACCGTCATCGTGTTAGCCGCGAAGTACTCCGTCGTTGTCAACGTGTGAAGAACTTTCCGCGACACTCCACGATCAACAAGCGCCTGATACAACGCCGCCGACGCCGACCCGCTCAGAGCGATCATCGCGAGATCCCGCCACCGCTCCGCAAGCCAATCGGCCAGCTGCGACGTGCCAGCCTCAGCCGGCCCCGAATACGCGGCGATCAACTCGCCGTGCGCGCCGTCCTCGTGCTTCACGACGCCCGCCGTCGACACCCGATCACCCTCGCGGCTGAACGCCACGCCGATCGAACGGATGCCGTCATCAGGTGCTTGTTCGACGCTGGTACTCGACCAGACGTCAGCAGAGATCAGACGCGAGCCTGCGTCATCGTCATCCCAGATACCCATGCCCTCACGACGCCAGTCGCCGTCGGTGAGCTTCCGCTTCAACCGCATCAACGACTGCTGAGGGGTCCGCTTCGGATAAGACGGATTCATCTTCCGCCACTGTTTCCGATCGTCGGAGGCCGCGTCAGAGTCAGCACCGAACTCGACCCACGCTCCATCAGGAAGAGTCCCCGCGAGTGCTTCACGGCGCATACGCTTGAACGCCTCAGACCTACCCGCATCCTCCGGCTTCGGTGGAGTCCCGACATACAGCTGTAAGCCGAACCGCGAAGTGTTCATGGTCGCAACCATGTTCGCCATGGCCTTGTCCGAGAGGATCTGTGCCTCATCGAAGATCAGGACATCGACCCCCGCGATACCGCGACCGAAGCCGTGCTCACGAGCGCCGAAGAGAATCCTCGAGCCGTTGTGGAAACGAACTTCCTCATCACCCGCGCCCGTGTAAACCTTCTTCACGTGAGGGGCAACCTTCGCGCGCTTGGCGAAGCCCTGCATCGACAAGAACGTCTCGGTAGTCGTGGCCGAATGATGAGCCGTCCAGATCACCATCAGACCCGGCATGTTCACGCACAACGCGAACACCAAGAAGCCGATGAGGTGCGTCTTACCAACCTGGCGCGGCAGGCTCATACCCACGCCATCGACCATCGCTGCGAGGTTCCCATCCTCACGCTTCGACAGGATCAGCCGGCCAGCATTGTCCTGCCACGGATCGAACTCCGCCCCAAGCTTCTCCAAGCACGTCTTTCGAACAGCCGGCCAACCGCTCGAAACGATCCCTTCCGGGACCGAAAGGTGCTTAGCCTGTTCAGAAAGACGCGGCGTCGAGCTCCTCGTCTTCTGCGACATCGGAGGCATCAGAACCCTCCTCCTTCGCACGAAGATCGATAGCCTCGATCTCCTTCGCCACGTCCTGCAATCGACGAGTCAAGGACGCCAGATCACGAGGCGGGCAATCAGGATCCGAAACCGTCTTCGCAATCCGCTCACGCATCGACACCAGCAGCGCGCGGTGATCGCCCGACGCGGCCGCCTCAGAAACAGACATCTTCCGCGCCTGCCCAGGCTTCTCCCCCGGCTTCACCGCCCGAAGATTCGTGCGATTCGCCATCGGATCACCCCCGTGGGTTGTGTGGAAAACGTCATAAATACCCTGGGCCTGGCCACCGGGCGGGCTGACGTGTGGGGCGGGAGGGGGTCTATGCCCCTTGTTCGAATGCATGTTCGAATGCGTGTTCGATGGGGCCATTCGCGGTCATCACCATTGGATGAGGTTGACGACGACGCGTTCGTGCTGTGGTTCTGTGCCCCGGGCGAGCTTTGCGTGTGCTTCGGCGAGGGTCATCGTTGACTTCCAGCCGTTGCATGCCCGGTGCATGAGGTGGCAGTTGTCCCTGTCGTAGGGTGAGCCGCCTCGTGATCGGGGTAGGTCTTCGTCGACGACTGGCCCCATTGGGTGCGGGCTACATCCGGTGCATGCCCCGCCTGGGCACCTGCCCCCGTGTTTCCCTGGGGTACCCCGGAGGTGTTTGTCTACCCGTCCCCCGCATAGTGCGCAGTGGGTCTCTTCGGCGAGCACCCGGGTCCGGAGTTGGCGTCTGCGGTGCCCGTTGGCGTTGTGGGTCCGGGTTGCCATTGCACCCCCCCGGTGTATTGCGTCGCCCCCCGGCGTTGAGCACATTGCTCAGGATGTGGCGACCGACGAAGTGACTGGCCCGCTGTCAATTGAGCATTCTGCTCAGTTGATGACGATTTCCTTGCGCACTGCCCCTGTGGGGTGGGTTTTGAACCATGCCCGGTGCTTCGCGTCCTCGGCGACATCAAAGTCGGCGCACTCGGCGGCTGCGAGCTGTGACGCCCACAGGGTGCCGCATTCAGTGCAGGGGGTCATCGTCGTCCTCGCCTACATGGTCGTCGTCAGCGTCGGGTAGGAGCCTGTCATCATCGACGGGCTCGACCTCGGGGCGGATCAGTTTGCGGTCCATGATCGCCCCCTGTGGTCATCACCGTGACCTCTCACGCCTTGTTCGTCAGAGAGTGTCCCGTGGGGTCACGGTGAAAGATGTGCGGCGCGCGGATTCCTTGGCTCGGAGCCAGCTTGTGCCAGAGAGTCCTGCCGCCTCTTACCTGCTGGCAGGCCGCGAAGGGTGTGGAGAAGAAGTTGTGGAGCTGGGTGGATTCGAACCACCTGTGACCGTAGCGCGAGACGGGTCCAACAAAGCTTGACCTCGTTTATGACGCTGGATAGCTAGCCATTACGTCTCTCAATGCTCCCGGGAGCGCCATGCCAGCCCCGTGATGCTCGCCGCGGCTTGACCCGGCTCGAGCGTATTCAGATACGAAAAATGCCCATCAACCCGGAGGCGATGAGCAGCAAGTTTGTGAGAGTCGATCTGCGCCTAAGCACATTCCTCGATCCTCACTAGTGAGTGTACACCATTTAAACCTTTTTCGTGGGTCGTCCGGGGCGTTTCACTTCCGCGGCTCGCACATCGGACAGGTTGAGCCATAGGTCTTGCAACGGGCGAATGGTTCTCACCTTCCCTGCACGGACCCACTTGTACACCGATGTTCGGCTCCTGCCGGTGAGTTTCACGGCCTCATCGACTGTTACCCACCCTGCGACTCTCGCCAAGACGTTCCAGCTCCTCTCTGACGACCTTGAGGCGCACCTGGAAGTCATCATCCGCTTCCAGCTCCCCGCATTCCTCACACCGTGCCCCTGATTCGTCTCCGGGCTGCTGGGGCGGCTGGTAGACGAGGGCGAGCATGTGGCAGTAGCAGCACCGAAGTTCCTTAACCTCGTGAGGTTCGTCTTCCATCGGCCACCGTTCGGATGCGGTTCTGACTTCTCGGGTGAAGTCGACGGCCACCTGCCAGCCGTCGACGTCGTTCGCGATGTCCTCGAGGTTGTCCCACTCGCCCATGCGTGCGGCGAGCTTCTCAATCTCGATCGCCGCTATCTGCGTGGCGGGCATCCCGAGCGCGGGCTCTGACTTGCTCGAGCGGCCTTCGTCGACGCTGATGCTGTAGTTGCCGGCGCTACGCAGGAACGGCACCAAGACCATCGAATAGGAAACGGCCCAGCGGAACCATTCCCACTGGGCCGTTGTCAGGTAGCCGAACTCGCCATCATCCGGCATCTTTACGCTCCTCACATCGATACGGGTTTGGCGTCGCTTTCCCACTGCCACCCCAGTACGCGTCGACCTGATCTTCATCGCCAGCCTTATAGCCTTCATCCCACGCGGCGGCATAACCGGACACAATCCATCGCTCGAACAGGTCGCGCTCGCGCGGCGTAGCGTCAGGCATCCACCGTTCACATGCCGCGCGTATGCCCTCTTCTCGCACGACGTCCAACTGGATGCGCTTGCCGTCGTCACTCATGGGGACATCCTTCCACCGCTTCCAGGAGGTCATCCACGGTTCGCCCTCACTTTCAGTCGTGGCCGCACTTTCAGCTGCTTCACGGGGCCTGTCGGCATTGTCTTGACCTCTCGCCCGCCGTACGCCATCAGGGTCACCCGGCTGCCGCCCGCCCTTGTCTTCATGCTTCCTCCTTGGTGATGCCGAGTCGTGCCCGGGCCTCGTCAGCGGATCGTTCCTGGTCGATCGTGTCGAGATCCGCGATCAGGTCGTCCGCTGAGAAGCCGATTTCCGTGATGTATGCGGGCCGCAACTCCCACCCGGCCCCCGGGATCTTTTTCCGCCTTTCCCGCAGGTACGCGTCGTAGAAGCCGTAGTGTTTCGCGACACGCGCGAGCGCCGACTTCATCGCACGGGCGGCCGCGTCCGCTCGGTTCCTCGCATCTACCGCGCGCTTGCGCAGTTCCACTTCCGCTTCGAGCTCAGCCTCGAGTGTCCGCTTACTGGTCATGCTGTCTCCTTCACATAAAGTGCTCGGGCGAGGTCATCGCCTTCGATCTCCGCAGTGCGCGTGCACCAGTCGATCTGCCACGCGTTCAACGCCGGATTCATGTGCCCGTGCAGTCGAAGCGAGTCGAGAGCGAGAGACAGTCGGCAGGCGTGACGACGACGTTTGAAGTCGCCGTAACAGAACTTCCGGATCGTGCGCTCAAACTTCTCCGCGACCCCACCGACCCGGATGGATTCGAGCATCACCCGGTACTGGCGGGCCGCATCCGTATCAGCCCACACCTTGTACGGCGAGAACAGCGCCTCAACCGATTGGTGTGAGCCCGACGTGGCAAGGTCCAGGAAATGGAAGATGCCGACCGTCAGATGATCCTCGTGACCGACTTTCCGGTGCCGCGCCTTGCGTGCGGGCGAATCAGTGACTGTGAAAACGTCCCGATCGCTGCCCTCGTGCGCGAAGCCATACAGGCGGGAACCATGGATCGTCGTGAAGATTTCCTCCGTCATGCTGACTCCTTCGCGTCGTGTCGTTCTGCGACCACGTACGGGTGCAACACCGTCGTGGCCTTGTCGATGTCGGTACCAACGGGAAGCGCCTCCGCGAGGTGATCGTGGAGGCGCTGGTACACGGTTCGGTTACGGTCGAGGATCATCGGTCGGCTCCTCCCCAGCGTGCTATGCGGAGCACCTTCTGGAGCTTCACCCACAGCTGGTTCTCTCGCTGCATGCTGGCCCACGATGCCTCTCGCTCGGCGTACTCGATCACGTCGGCGAGGCGGTCGAGAGCATCGGCGCCCGCGCGGATGTCGCTGCGAGACCCGTACGTGCCTCCCTCGACCGTGAGACGGTGTCGCAGCCGCTTCGCTTGTTCCCGCATCTCGGCGGGTGTCGCGTTGTCAGCCATTGCTCTTTCCCATCTCCCTGAGTGCGGCCTCGATACCCGCCCGGATGTTCTCTCGGTAGCCCTCCGACCAGTAGGCGATGTCCGTTACCGGCGGCTCGTAGCCGTTGGCAACGTTCATCGCCGTGACCAGCGCCTCGTCGGTCACCTCGATAGGTGCGCTGGGGTGGCGGTAGAGCGGGATGAGGTCGAACTCGGCACGGTCTCGGTCGCTGATGTTCTCGACCGGAATCGTGAAGTACAAGCGCCCGCTGTCCCGATACCTCAGCTCGTATGCAACCGGCTCGGCGTCCTCATGCTCGGCATCCACCCATTCGCCACGCTCCCGCATCGCCTTCTCGTACTGCGACATCGGCTCGGCGTCCTCGACCTCGCGGCGACGGTCGTGCGCGGTTGGCGATGACTCCACGATCCCGCTCAGCGCCGCGTTCAGGTCGTGCATGTCCTCCGTGTCCCATCGGTCACCGGGGATGAACCGCTCCGCCCACATCCGCACGTCGGCACGCACGCTCTCGGCGTCCTCGACGGGCTCACGGCGGAAACCTGCGTCGAGGATCGCGTCAGCCAGCGATAGACGCGCCTCGCTCGACAGGAACGGGATCGAGTTGCCGTCTTCCTCGTTCCAGGCGTCGTACATGATCGCGGTCAGCGCCTCACGCTCTCCCGCCTCGATGGGCTCAGCCAGCGGCACAGAAGCTTCCAGCGCCGCGGACCCCGCAAGCATCGCCGCCTTGACATCAGCGTTCGTCTCCGCCTCAGCCGCGAAACGCAGTCGGCGCGCACTTTCGAGGGGACCGTGCTTCCCTGCCTTCGGGGTAGCTTCCCTAGTCATGGGGCGGCGTCCGAGCCGCGACACGGGCTTGCGCCCTGCCTTTGTGAGGCCACACTTCTTGCACCACGGCTCGCGCCCGTCACGATGCTGAACCGGCGCGTGCTCGTCGCATTCCGGCTCTCCCGCCTCGATAGGCTCAGCCTCGCGTGCTTCTTGCTCGTCCACGATCCGACGCAGAGCCTTCAAGTCCTCCGCGGCAATCGTGACCCGATCCGCATACAGGTGGTACTCCTCTCGGCGCAGATGATCGGCCGCATCGCGTAGAACTCGGTACTCATCTTCGTCCTGGGTTTCCGCCTCGATAGGTGCGGGACGGGATGCCGACAGGTCGATCAGATCGGTGGCTTCTCGGATCCAGCGCTCGTGGTGACCGGAGTTGCCCAGACCGGGACTGTTCTTGATTGCCACCAGGTACTCGCGGACCTTCGCAAGCGTGGCCTCGGCCCGCTCAGCACGCTCCACAGCGGCGTCACGAGCCTCAATCACCTCGTCATACCGCCACGGCAGGTCGCGGTCGAACGCCTCGTCCATGCGCTCCAACTCGCGGGTCGTCTGCTCCAGGGCGGACGCCAGTTCGTTTATGAACCGGTCAGCTTCAACCGAGTTCAAGTCGGATCCGAGGCTCGCGAAATGTCGGGCTTCCCGAATCAGCTCTTCGTTCGTGCTCACTGCTTTTCTCCGTTCTCGGTAGGGGTGGTCAGAGCGCGACGAACTCGAATCAGATCCGACTTCCATCCGCACGTGATCGGGTCGCCATCCGGGTGCTCGTTACATTCGGGTGCTTTCGACATCTCAACCAGCGCCGCGTCGATACGGGCCTGGCGCTCGCGGGCCACCTCGACCAACCGACGCTTCTCCTCCAGATGATTTTCGGCGGTGATGCGTGCCCCTGCCTTCGTCGCTGATTCCAGCTCATCCAGGAGGGCGATCATCGTCTGCGGGTTGGCGGCGGCGATGTGCTCGGCATTGCGGGCTTCCGCCACGGTGTTGCCGCCGCTCGTATCCCATAGCTCGTATCCGGACGCCTCGACGTAGCCGAACTTGATGCCGTCATCGAACTGATGCGACCAGGTGCGCGCTTCCCACGGTCCAGGCGTTGCCGCCTCTGCGAGTTCGCGGAGGTGCCGAGTGTCGATCTGGTTAGTCATGCTGTTCCTCCGGGTATGCGAAGGGCCGCCCTCGACGTGAGGACGGCCCGAGATGATGTGGTGCGGGCTAGAACGGGGTCTCGTCGTTGAAAGGCTGGGCGCCCGCCTGAGCGTCGTTCGTGGGCGGTGCGGCGTAGTTGCCCGCCGGGGCATCATTCGCTCCCCCACCGCCTCCCTGGCCCTGCGTGCGGGTCACCTGAGCGGTCGCATACCGGAGCGAAGGGCCGATCTCCTGCACATCCAGCTCGATCGACGTGCGCTTGTTGCCCTCACGGTCCTCGTAGTTCCGCTGACGGAGGTTGCCCTCAGCGATCACCCGCATGCCCTTCGTGAGCGAACCCGCGACGTGCTCCGCGAACTCACGCCACACGCTCGCCCGGAGGAACAGCGCCTCCCCGTCCTTCCACTCGCCGCTCGCCTTATCGAACGTGCGCGGGGTGCTCGCGATCGTGAAGTTCGACACCGGAGTACCCGACTGCGTGTACCTGAGCTCGGGATCCGCCGTCAGATTTCCGACCACCGTCATCTGCGTTTCGCCAGCCATTACTCGCCCTTCTCGTAGTAGATGCCGTGGCGCTTAGCGGCCTCGGCGATAATCCCGGACGGTCGATCCTCGAACCCGTCGTCCCGGCCCGCGGCTGGCGTGACATTGACCGTCACGCCCATCGCCTTGAGCTTCCGCATCTCTCGGTCGATGATGCTCTCGCCCATTACTTCCCCTTCGTTTTGAGCGCCGCGAGGTGCGACGCCGGTAGGTCGTCAATCGGTGACCCGAGTGACCTTGCGCCGATCGCCGCGAGAACCACGGCATCGGCTTCGTTGTCGTTGCGGATCGTGAAGCGCGGGTAGTTCGCCCGCACCGCAGCGAGCACGGACCTCTTGCCGGCGTTGCCGTTGCCCGTCCCGTACTTCGCCCGCGTCTTCGGTGCCACGACCATCACCGGGTCATCCGTGAGTGGCGCGACCCTTATGGCGGTCTCCCACCATCCGCCCAGCAGCTTCGACCGGTGCGCGGAGGGTGCGTGCGTCACCGGCCCCTCGATTACGACGAGGTCATCCGCGTGCAGATCAGCCCATGCTTCGATCTGATCCGCGATGTGCGTGACACGGCGGGCGATGCCCTCCACGGTTCCGTCATCCGGCCACGTGCGGATCGTGCACGTGTCCGTCACACCGTCGTCGAGATTGATCCACGCGAGACCCGTCCCCGTCAGAGACCAGTCGATACCCAGGACGCCAGTCATCCTGCGACCTCCGCCCACGGGCAATCCGCGCCGTACTTTCCGGCGTAGTACCGGTCGAAGTCGCACGTGGGGCACACATTCGCGCCCTCGTGGGAGCAGCCTTCCGGTCGCGGGTGCAGGATGTGCCCATCTGTGTACACCGTCCCGTCATGGGATACGTACGGCTCACTCATGCCGTCACCGTCCTGCCCCAGCCGTCTCGCACGACCGTGTTGCGCACTAGATGCGTGCCGAAGATCGGATCAACAATCATCCGCACCGTGGTTCCCTCTGCATGGTCGATGCGCACGAGCGCCTCCCATACCTGAGTGGTTCGTTCAGCCGACCTGGCCTTGTTCCCCGCGCCTCGTATCTTCATGCGCGGAAAGTTGACCGGTGTCCGCGCCCTGCTCATGCCGCCTCCTGTGTACGAGAAAGGCCCGGGTTGCCCCGAGCCTCAGTTGGTCTATTCGCGCGCCTCATGACATGACCCGCGTTGTTCGGTCGAACTCGTCAGCCCACTTATCGCGCGCCGCACCGAGGAACGGATTGGCAGGCAGGCCCGCAGCTCGGCGATGCCCAGCAACCGTCGATTTCGCACACGCCAGTCGTTCCGCGATCACAGCATCCGGAAGGCCAGTGGTCACAAGACGCACGATCTGTTCTGACAAGACCGGGCGTTGCGGGAATGCTGAGATAACCCCCGCACGCACAAGATCAGCGACCTTGAGTCCGCGTGATTCAGCGAGTTCAACCATCCGGGCCCACTTCTGGTCCGGGATGTCCACCGTCAGTTTCATGCTGATCTCCTCTCTGTGCAGTTCATGCATGTCCCATCGCCTAGCCATCGGTGACCGTTCGCGCACGGGGCGGCAGAGGCACCCATGAGGGCGTTCCACTGTTGATCCACGACCTCATGTCCAGCAGTCGGGAGTTCGTCCGTCCACCGTTCACCGTTCAGCCACACGCTCAGTGCCGGTGTGAACTGCTTCTCGACGTTCGCGGCATACGCGCGACCGAACCTGACGACTTGATCGGCGAGCCACTCGGGATCGTGCTTCTTCGCGTGCTGTTTGAACTTGTCGAGGCTCTTCTTCTTCTCGACCTTCTTCGGCCATGACGCATATGCGCGCTCGAACGCGACAGCGGTTCGAGGGTTATCTACTTCTTTAGAAGTAGTGGTCGGGTCGGGTCGGGTCGGGTAGAGCGAACTCACAGCGTTACTCACACCGTCCGTCACGCCGTCTGTCACGCGTGACTCACGGCGCTTATTCGCCGCACGTTCGCGCGCACGCTGTTGACGGTCACGCGCATCATCACGACGACGCTTCACCGCCTCCGACGTCTCCTGATACTCGTCCCAGTCGTGAAACACCCACCCGTCAGGATGATCGAGCCACAACCCGACGCCGACGAGCTCACCAGCTGCTTCCGTCGTCCCCACCAACCGCAGCACCGGACGGGCAATCACCCCATCAGTGAGGTGCTGACACGAATACGCGCCCGCCCTCACCCACAACGTGACCGCCGCATCAGACAGCGTTGCCGTCTTCGGATGCGACCAAAAGCCGTCATCGACTTTGAACCAAGTCACTCATCAGCCCTCCC
>Ga0308157_10001842_pt1 | contig 39413 bp, 36 predicted proteins | sample PhyBR1_FD_201035 | JGI IMG/M metagenome (GOLD analysis project Ga0308157, IMG submission 201035) | Phyllosphere microbial communities from UC Gill Tract Community Farm, Albany, California, United States - DLSLB.R1 | ecosystem: Host-associated > Plants > Phyllosphere > Unclassified | place: USA... | reverse complement strand
ATCGTGCAGATGACGCTCAACGGGTGTGAGTTCAGCACGCAGATCCTTGCGTCCGAACGCTCTGAACCACTCTGCGAAGACCACAACGAGTCTGCTATCGAAGCAGCCAGGTCCATGTCCCCCGACGTAGTACTGGTGACCAGTCAATGGGCGCAACATCGCGTGTTCGGTAAAGAGCAGGAAGTGCCGATTGACGAATGGTGGTCCGGTGCGGAAGCTGCGCTTGAACAGGTGGAAGCGCCAATTATTTACGTTGCGCCTCCACCATTTCAGAAGTCCATTGAATCCTGCTACACGCCAGTTGGACATCCTGAGGACTGTGTATCCGAGGCGTCGGCTGCGTGGAAGGAATCCGAGCGTCTGGTTTCGGGCTATGCCGAAGCACGGGATGGCGTGGAGCTCGTGAGCTCACTCGACTGGTTCTGCGTCGATGATCGGTGCCCTGCGATCGTAGACGGACGTCTGACGCGGTCGGACATGGTGCATCCTGGGCAGCCGTATTTGGAAAGCATCGAGGCTGTGATGGCTGAAGCGATCGAGAAGCGATTGCCCCAGAGCTAGCGTGTGGTTATTTCTTGCGGGCCGAGCGGGGGAGAAGAACCTGCGGCACGTCGAACATGTGCCGAGCCCCGATCTTTCGTGTGACCCAATGGACGGCAAGCGAACCGCCCGCGAGGTAGGTGAGGCCCATCAGCGGCCAGATCAACTCCAGATGAGGCAATGTCAGAGCGTCACGGAGCGCGGAGACGTTTAGCACTATCCACAACAGGGGCAAGTGGCACACGAACAGCGGAAGGGTGCGTTGTCCGATAGCGGCCAGGAACCGGCCGAGCGGAGGCCAACGCACCAAGATTACGAATAGTGAAGCGAAGAGCGCGATGGCGGCTACGCTGCGGAGATCGACGATCAGCGACCTGAGCACGCGGTCGAGTCCTTCGACTTGTGCAAGACGATGGATCGCGGCGTGGGTAATAGTTAGAACGACGAGTTTGGTCACGACTTGAGTCTTCAAGAATTCGAGCAGGTATTGTTTCCCGTATACTCCGAGCGCGAAGAATATTCCATAGATTAGAACTGGTACGAGACGTGACGGTAGAGATGAGCGAATGAGATCGCCGACGACTCCTGTCGCGGCGAAGAGGGTAAGTACGAGCACTGGAGGGAGCGGGCGCAAGAAGATGAATGCTATTGCCCAGAAGCCGAGCGCCCACACGAACCACAGGTTCGGCCCAGGTGTGACAAGCTGGCTGGCCCATTCTCCGACAGTTTCGATCTCTCCAGGGCTCGGTGTCGTAAGAAACAGGCTTACCACGAAGTAGATCGTTGTCCACATCGCATTCAGATAAAAGGACGAAATGCCGCGAGCAGCTGCCGCTGATTTGTCATCCGAGAGCAGTCGAGAAGAAGCCAGCAGACCGGACATGAAGAGCAGAAGCGGCATGCGGACGGGCTGCAGCTGCGTCACGATCCATGGCCAGACGCGCTCGAGACCTTCAGGGTTCGGGTTCGCGGGCGCGCCGACATATGCCTGATAATGCATGAGCAGGACGGCGAGCACCGCAAATGCACGGGCTGCGTCAATCCAGAGAACTCGTGTGCTCACAGAGGGCATTACTCATAAGATTACCTGAGCCGCTCAAAGCTCAGCAACTGCTGACGAAACCACAGCAGTGCCAAGTTACCTCGAAGCGAGGATCGGCTGGGCGCAGCCGACGGCGAGGTTACCTTCGATCATCTGCTGCCCGCCTTCGGGAAAGTAGATCGGATATCGAGTGGCTGACGCAGGCCCTCGCTGATCGGCAATCGTGTTGCCCGTGACCACGATCGCAGTGGAGTTGCTGAGTGCGCCCTGGGCGCTGTAACCGATACCCACTCGCTGGGTTCCGTTTGTGCCATTGCGTGGCGTGCCATCCGGGAACGTGCGCGCCCCTATCAGTCGGAGAGTGTTTCCGCTGATCGTGATCGCTCGTGACCGGCCGCAGATGATCCCGCCGCGCGCCGTGTCCTCCACTGTATTGCCGGTGATCGTCACAGCGCGAGGGATGTCGTCATTCGTCCATTCCGATGCGAGGATGCCAACGCCTTGCAACTTGCTGTCACTGCTTGTCGGATGAATCCCGAAAATCGTGTTCCCTGTGATGGATACCTGGCCGACGGCATCGCCCGCGTACACGCCGCACTGGCCGCACGCTTCGATCGTGTTCCCCGAGACGACGATCCGCCCGGGCCCGGGCCCAGGACGCACCGCGATGCCGGTCATCGGACGATCCTGCTTAAATCCGCCGACCCAGACGCCGTTGTACCACGCTCCGTGGATGGAGTTACCCGTGGCAATGGCGTGGTGGCAACCGCGGGAAAGCGACGCACCATTGTCCATCGAGTATTCAGAGCGGTTCGTCGTGAATTGTGCAGATTCGCAGTAGACCCATCCGGGATCCAGGCATCGCAGCAAGTACGAATTCGTAAGGAGGGCTTTCCCCCGCACACCGCGGAAGAATACGGGGAGTCCGGCTGTGCCGCGGAATGTGCAGTTGTCGACGGTCACGTTGCGGACGGTGCCATGCGGGTTCTCGGCGTCGTCGCCGTTCGTATCCCAGTATGAGCTGAGGTCACCAGAGATGGAGATCGCCGAGCGGAGCATACCCGGATTCCAAAAGACCTCTGCCTTCCCCGTCGAGATGGACTTTCCGTTCTTCTGCCCGCGTGCGCGCAGAGTCCCGAGCTCGTCGATGTTCTGCATGCCGCCGAAGAACGAGAGGTTCTCGAACCGGATGTCTTCGTGGACATCGTCGGGACCGCCGGAGATCACGAAAGCCGCTTTGGTGACGCCAGCTGCGCTACGTTGGAACCTCGTGCCGCCAACGCCCTGCAGCAGAAACCCGCGCACCGGCGGGATTCGTACCGGTTGATTCAACTCATATGTGCGGCTCGAGAACAGCACGCCGCCGAGGCCACGTTCAACGGCGTCATCGATCGTGGCCTGGATGCGTGCCGAGTCGAACTTATCCATGCTCGTGCGGCGGTCCACGAGCGCAAGGCCGCGCCGATCTTCCCAGGCCCTGAGCCCTTTGACCGGTTCCTCGTCACCATCGGGTTTGGCTTTGCCGGACGCGGCGATCATGGCTGCAGCGGCGGCCCCGACGATGCCCTGAATGAATCCTCGCCGATGCGTGCCCGCCATGCGCGGGAGTCTAGCGAGGAAGAATCATCCCGCCCTGAACGCCTCACGCCGCGTCTCGAGCGTCGCGTTGACCGCCTGCGCCGTCGCGTCCCAGTCGTACCCCTGGGCCGGCGGTTCGATGCGCTGAGCGTGTGCGAGCGCACCTGCGATCACATCGGCCCACTCGTCGACATCGTGTGCGCTCTCTATGGCACGACCCCGCTCGCCGACGGTCTCGGCAACGGCGGCACACCCGCGCCAATAGAGCACGGGTGTGCCCGTCATGACGCTTTCCAACGCGGGCAGGCCGAACCCTTCGAGCGTCGACGGCATGACCGTAGCTGCGGCGCCGCGGTAATGCGACGCGAGCTCGTCGTCGCTGATGCCGGCGAGCAGACGTACGCGATCCGTCAGCCCCCGCTCGGCGAAAAGGCGCCGTGCATTGGCGTGCTCAGCCTCGGGGACCAACATGCGCAGCGTCGACGAGGGCACGCGCGTCATCGCATCGAGCACGACGGAGACGTTCTTATGCGCACGAAGATTCCCGACGTACATGAGGTACGGGTCCGTCGCTTCCGATGGCGTCACGTCGGCCCGAAAGGCAGGCGACGAGCCGATACCGGCGTTGACGATTTCGACCGACGGATCCCGCAGCCACGCAGAGATCGCACGCCGCGACGTCTCGGTCACCGTTAGGACCACGCCCGTACGCTTCACGACGGGCTTCACCACAGCGTTGTAGTACGCCAGGTACTTCGCCCGGCCGGGCCACGGTGTCTCCAAGTGGATCAGGTCATGCACGGTGAGCACCTGCCGCTCGGCGCGAAGGAAGCCGTTGTAGCCGGGGGAGTACACGAGTCCCGGCGGCGTCTTTACGAGCGCGCGTGACGGTGATGCGGGGGAGCCGTCGAGCTCGAGCGGTTGCCACGGCACGGTGAGTCGAGAGCATACCTCGCGCGCGTAGCGGCCGATGCCGTGCAGGCCCTCCCATCGGGTGTCGACCCAGATGTCCGTCATGGCGACTCCTTCAGAATCCGTCGTCTCCACGGTACTGGCAGCGCGAACAGGACGCGCGCCGGTGTCAGCATCACGACGGCATGGAACCCGACAGCTGCGGCCGTGATCACGAGCATGATTACGACCGGCGCGATGACGCGCGCGACGCGTTCTTCGAAGAGCCCGTTCCACCAGTCGGAGTGCAGCACGAGCAGGTCGAGTAGCACCGCGTGCATCACATAGATCGGCAGCGTGCGCCTGCCCACCCACGCGAGCGCGTGGCCGATGCCCGGCAGACGGCACAGCGCGACCGCGAGCACCATCACGATGATCGCCCCGGCGATATCGCGGGGGACTGTCAGCACGTCGTCGACGCGCTCACTGGGGCCGAATGAGGCGGCGAGGGTGGTGACGATGAAGGCACCGGCCGCAACGAGGCCCGTGGTCCACGACGACTCGCTGATCGCGGTGCGGATGCGCCCGGACGCATACACGCCCACCGCGAAGAAGAGGAAGTAGCGGATCATGTTCGGATACTGCTCGGCACCGTCGCTCGCAATCGAGAACGAGACGATCGAGAGAGCGGACAGGACGATCAGGACGGCCGCCGGCGGCACGCTCCTGAGCGCCGCGAGAACTGCGCTCCAGACCGCGAGAGCTGCGACGTACCAGAGGATCGAACGAGGAAGCACGAGTTGGTCGACGAACGACGCGAGCGAATCGGTCGTCTCGCCGTAGCCGAACTGACCGAGCCAGACCGACGCGCCCACCGTGAGCGCCACGACGAGGAACACCGTGAGCCAGATGACGTACAGCCAGGCAGACAAGGCGATCGAGGCGCGGGTACGCAGATCACCGAACCCGGCGCGGATGCGGCTCGACAGCAGCATGCCGCTGAGCAGCGAGAGCGCAGGCATGCGGAACGGTGTCATCGCGTCGACGATGTGCCGCCAGGTCATGTCGAGTGGGTCAGGCTCGAGCACCATGAGCAGCGAGATCGTGGTGTGCATCACGACTACGGCGAGTACACACAGAGCGCGCGCGGCATCGACCCATACCAACCGCTCGCGCGGCGTGACAATCGGGGCCTGTGACGTCATGTGTGGCTGGCCACGAACTCTCGGATCCTGTGGTCGAAGACGTCGGCTCCGAAGAGTTTGGCGCGCTCGCGGCAGGCGTCCGGGGCGCATGCGACGGCGCGATTGACAGCTGCGCGGAGATCGTCGTCACTCGACCAGTCGTGCACGTGGGCGCCCGTAACCCCGTCGACGACGGACTCGACTGCACCGCCCGTGGCGTTCACGAGCACGGGCGTACCGGCGGCCATGGCCTCGACGGGGATGATGCCGAAGTCCTCGATCGGTGCAAACACGAGCGCCGTAGCGCGCCGCAGAATCGCGGACAACAGCGCATCCGAGGGGTTGAGTGAGAAGTGAACCTTGCCGGGGTGCACGCGTTCGGCGTACGCGCGCAGTGACTCCTCACCATCACCGCCGCCCGCCAATACAACGGGGAGGCCCGAGACACGGCCGGCGTCGATGGCGGCGTCGAGGCGCTTGTACGGCACGAAGCGAGAGAATCCCAGGATGAACTGGTCGGGCAGGGCCGCAAGGCTCGCCTCGTCGAGCGCGCTCAGCTGAGGCTCGGCGGTGATGCGGGCGACGTCGACGTTGGGATAGATCACCTCGGCCTCGCGCTCCCACGTATCGGCGATGCGCTGCGCAATGAACTTGCTGTTCGCGGCGATTGCGACGGGTTCCTGCGCGCGCTTGCGGTCGAGGGGCTTGAGCGCGCTCGAAACGAGTCGCGCGGGTATTGAGTCGCCGCGCGCGTCGAGTTCAGGCACCCAGATGTACCGAGCGGGGGTGTGCGCGTAGACGAGCTTGGGCGCCTCGCGTGCGGGTCCATCGAAGCGCGCGTGGTGGGCGAACAGATGGGTGCTCGTAAGTACCCAATCGGCGTCGCGCTTCGGCAGGTGCCGCCAGACGGCGGGCATCACCGGTAGCGCAAGCGCCTTGCGTCCCTTGAGCGGGGTGCGGGCAAGCATCGTCTCGTGGATCGGCTGCAGCCGGTCCGACTCGTTCCACAGGCACCACCGCTCGGCATCGGGGAATGCGCGGGCGATCGCCTCGAAGACGTTCTCTGATCCACCGGACGGCGCGACCCACTCGTGCACGATGATGCCGGGCACGGGTTACCCGCAGCCGGGGGAATCGATGTCGACCGGCACCTTCTTGATCATGGGCGTGGTGCGCACAGCGAGCGGGCCGTACTTCTGGTCGGCGGGCGCCGAGAATGTCACCTCAACGGTGTGGGTGGAGGCCGGGTCACTCTCGAAGTTGATGAGCACCGCCTGGCGGCCGAGGTCGTTCGTGCCGGCCTGCGGAACGAAGTCTTCGCCGTCGAGCTTCGCGCTCACGAAGGTGCTGCCGGCGGGGCCGTAGAACACCAGGTTGGTCGACTTGATGCCCTTCGGGAAGTACCTGCCGGTTGATACATACTGCGGCAAGGCCTCGACCTGCTCGGGCTTCAGGTTGTAGTTGTACGTCGCCTTCGCAGTGAACGTCGCGTCGTCCTCCGCCTGGCAGACGTCGCTCGACACATCGACGCTCATGTCGGTGTAGTAATCGAGCTTGCCCTCGGTGTTGTCGTTGACGAACACACCGAGCAGGGTGTTCTTGTTGTTGTTCTGCACGGGCAGCGGGCCGCCGAAGCGCGTGCCTTGCGTCGCCTTCGCCTCGGTTGCATCCGTAGGTGCGTACAGGATGCGACCTTCACCGTAGCCCTTCGCAAGCTGCTGGATGAGCGGCGCCAGCTTCGTGTCCGAGCTGGTCAGCTTGCCAAAGACGGAGCCTGCTGCCTCCGCGAAGAACGCATCCTGGGCCTGCAGATCGGGTCCGTAGTTGAGCGGGTAACGCTGGTACACCTTGCTGAGCAGCTCGCTGACGGCATTGTCCGAGTTCAGCGTGGTCCCGTCTGAGAGTTCGACGGGGCCGGTCGCCTTCAGCATGTAGCTGAGGAGTACTGGATCGATCGCGAGTACCGCGCTGCCGGGGTCGCCAAGCGTCTCGGACCAGAACGCCCTCGCAAGATGAGCGGACTGTGCGAAGTCGGGTGTCATCGTGACGTCCTGAATGTACTTTCCGACACGGTCGGTGTACAGCGCTTCAGTCCAGGGGTTGAGCGACTCGATGGGCGCGTCGCGGCCCGAGTTCACGTCGGCTTGGCTCGCCGACTGCGTGATCTCCATGCGCCCTTGGTCGAGGGTCAGCATCATCATCGAGCCGGGGTTGCCGCCCAGCGTGCGCATCTCGGCGGTGTTCTGCACGAGCACGAGATAGTTGCGCGGCCCGTCGGCCCCCAGCATCGTGGGGAGTTGGGGAGAGAGCACCGCGAGACGACGCATTGTGTCACCGAGCGTGCTGAGCCCGTCGGACACCTGCTTGACGGGGGCGCGCAAGGGGGGCAGCAGGCTGTCGGCGTCGATGCCTTCGGCGATGAGTCGAATGTTGGTCTGCTCGGCGACCGGTGCGACCTCTTCGATCTTCTTGCCGAGCTGGGCGACGGCGCCGACGTTCAGCGCGCCGTCAGTTGGGCCGATCGACGACAGGTCGAACTCGAGAAGGGGGGCGGCGACATCGGAGATCAACGGATCTGCTGCCCCAGCGAGAAGACGCACGGCGCGCAGGTCGTCGCCGACGACGGGAAGTATCTCGGACGCGCGCCAGATCGGGTGTGCCGTCGCGATGTGCGCGTTGCGCGCGGAGGAACGCATGTCGTCGACGTGAGCCTGTGTGGCGTCGGTGTCGTCGATGTCGTCGACGAGGGCCTTCGCTTCCGCGATGAGCGAGTCAACCGACATCTTGGCGACGACGGCGCTGACTCCCATCACGACGACGCAGAACCCGAGAATGCCGACGATCGTCCACACCGTGGGCTTGAGGCGCGGGCGCCACCAGGGGCGCTTCGTTGCGGCCGCGTTGTCAGGGGTCTGCATCACGTCAGTTTAGGCGGCGGGGCGCGTAAGCGCCTGCAAAGCAGATGAGCGTGGCGGAGCCCCCTATCAGATTGCTGGGGCTGCGGTATCATCGTTCGAGTTGTGATGACGAGGGTGGTATGGGGGAGGCAGTCGCTTGACGACTGAGATAACGCGCGGGTCCGGGTCCGAAGAAGTCGTGAGCGGCATTGTCGAGACCGTGACCGAGGGCGCGAACCGCGCCTCGACGACGGAGTTCCCCGCTTTCGTTCGTACGGATACGGGTTCCATCCCGTCAGGCGCGGCGACGCCGAAGGGCGCACGAAATTGGCGCCAGCGTTACGCGCGCGCGCTGCGGATCACCGACTTCCTTGTGATCGCGGGCGTGGTCTTCGGCACGCAGCTCGGTTGGCTCGGCGTGCATACACAGCTCGCGATGCCTGTCCAGGCGTGGCCAGGTGCCACGTCGTACACGCTGCTGTCGTGCGTCATCATCGTCGCGTGGATGGTCGCCCTCGCTGTCGCCGATACGCGCTCGAGCAGGGTGATCGGCGTCGGGGCAGACGAGTACCAGCGCATTTTCAACTCGAGCTTCATGCTGTTCGGGCTCATCGCGATCGCGGCCTTCCTGCTGAAGATCGAGGCGTCGCGCGGCTATCTGCTTATCACGCTGCCGATAGGTCTCCTCCTGTTGCTGACCGGGCGGGCGCTATGGCGCGTGTGGCTGCGGCGCAAGCGCAAGCACGGCGAGTACAGTGCGCGCGTGCTGCTAGTGGGGTCCGAGCGATCGGTGGAGCACACTGCCGCCGAGCTGCGCCGCAGCAAGGGCGCCGGCTACGTCGTCGCGGGCGCCTGCATCCCGGCCCGCGAGACGGGTGGCTTGGCCGGAAGCGACATCCCCGTCATGGGCGGAGTCAATTCGGTCGAAAGCGCGCTCAAGCTTACGGGCGCCGACACCGTCGTGATCACGAGCACCGATCAGCTCGGTCCGCAGCGAGTGAAGCAGATTTCGTGGGCGCTCGAGGCGGGCAAGCAGCACCTCGTGCTCGCGCCGAGCATCACCGACATCGCCGGTCCTCGCATCCACACACGTCCGGTTTCTGGTCTGCCACTGATGCACGTGGAGACGCCGAACTTCTCGCCCGCGCAACGATTCGTGAAGCGCATGATGGACCTGTTCGGTTCGCTCTTGATTCTTCTCGTGCTCAGCCCGGCGTTGCTGATCATCGCGCTGCTGGTGATGGTTACTTCGGGGCGGCCCGTGATCTACAAGCAGCCGCGCATCGGGCGGCACGGCCGCGAGTTCCGAATGTGGAAGTTCCGCTCGATGATTCCCGATGCCGAAGCCAAGCTGCAGTCGCTGCTCGATATGCAGGACTCGGGTAACACGGTGCAGTTCAAGATGACGAACGATCCGCGCATCACGCCGGTGGGTCGCGTGCTGCGCAAATACTCGCTCGACGAGCTGCCGCAGCTGTTCAACGTACTCGGCGGATCCATGAGCCTCGTGGGCCCGCGCCCGCCGATTCAGCGCGAGGTCGAGCAGTACGAAGACCACGTGCACCGCCGCTTCCTCGTGAAGCCGGGCATGACGGGCCTGTGGCAGGTCTCGGGGCGCTCGTCGCTCAGCTGGGACGACAGCGTGCGCCTCGACCTCTCGTACGTCGAGAACTGGAGCGTCGTGAGCGACGTCGTCATCCTCTTCAAGACGTTCAAGGCCGCGCTGGCGCCGGGGGATACGACCTCGTAAGAATTCTGCCGACTCGGCATAGCATGGCCCCATGCAGCGAGGCAGAACCCTAGAGCAGCAGATCGCCGTGTTCGGCGAGAGCGGCAGCGGCAAGACCGTGCTGCTGTCGTCGTTCTACGGCGCGACGCAAGAGCCGGCGTTCGGCAAGCGCAACCTCTTCGACGTGGTCGCCGACGACATCGGCCAGGGCACGCGGTTGCACCGCAACTACCTCGGCATGCGCGACTCTGCCACGCCGCCGCTGCAGACCCACTTCTCCGCTACCTCGTACTCGTTCTCGCTGAAGCTCAAGGAGCCCGCGAACCGCAAAGAGCAGAGGGCGCGTCCGTTCGATGCGCTGCGGCTGACCTGGCACGACTACCCGGGCGAGTGGTTCGAGCAGTCGATCAGCGGTCCGGAAGAAGAGCGGCGTCGCGTCGAGACGTTCCGCTCGCTGCTCGGATCCGACGTCGCCCTTCTGCTTGTCGATGCGCAGAAGCTCATCGACAACGCAGGGGAAGAGGAGCGCTACCTGAAGTCGCTGCTCAGCAACTTCCGCAACGGCATCCTGTCGCTGCGCGATGGCCTGCTCAGCGAGAGCGGGCCGCTCATCGACTTCCCGCGCATCTGGGTGATGGGGCTGTCGAAGGCCGACCTGCTGCCCGATACCGACGTGTTCGCCTTTCGAGACATGCTCATCGCCAAGGTCGGCGATGAGATCGGCGCGCTGCGCGAGGCGATCGGCAGCCTCATCCAGGGGGATCAGGCGCTGTCGGTCGGCGAAGACTTCATGCTGCTGTCGTCGGCGCGGTTCGACCCGCACGAGATCGTCGTGACCGACCGTGTCGGCGTCGAGCTGATCCTGCCGATCTCGGCGATGCTGCCGTTCGAACGGCACGTGAGCTGGGCGCGCAGGAAGGAGGCGCCCGGCAAGGTGCTCGAGCATCTGAACACGGGTGTGAGCCTCGTCGCCAGCACGCTGCTCGGGCGCTTCATCGGCAGGGGCGGGCCCATCGGCCTGCTCGTGAAGCTGCTCAGTGCCGACCTCGTGGACGAGGCCACTCGCCTGGCCGGCGACGCTCTGCGAAAGGCGAACGCGGAGGCGCGGGCGAAGCACGAGAACTTCCGTGCGACACTCACCCGTTTCCGGCTCGATCTCGACGAGGCGGAGCAGGCCCACGTGCTGATCCGCAGCCGCCGATGAGCTACATCTGGGCCACCCGCGGGCACCGCTGGGGCTTCCGTTTCCTCTCCGACGGCGGCCAATCGGATCCGCTGCCCGCGTACGATGCCGCGTTCGCCGACGCGGACGATTCCTTGAACGTGTGCCACCGCGCAGGCGACGCGGTCGCGCTGCGCTTCGCGGATCCGCTCGGTCGTCGTGACGCGGCCGGTCGCGTCATTCCGCACGAGTTCGTGCTGTTCGGCGAGCTCGCCGATCGCGTGGCGTCCGTGGCGGACGGCCTCGCCGTCGTGTGGCCCCTCGTGGAGGAGCGGTATGCGGCGCAGTGGGACCGGAACGATGCGGGCGGGTTCGCGTAGAGCGCTGGTTTGGTGCCGCGATCGGTGACGCGGGTGGTGCGGATCGGAGCATACCGATTCGCACCACCCGCGGGCGTCACGCGGCGGTGACGGTGACGCTCCAGGTGACGCCGAACCGGTCGGTGAGCATACCGAAGCCGGCGCTCCATGCCGACGCCGCGAGCGGCTCGATGATGATGGCGTCTTCGGCGAGGGCGTCCCAGTAACCCTGCAGCTCGCCCAGGGTTTCCGAGCTGATCGAAACGAACAGTGCCTGGTCGGTGATGGTGGTGCCGTTCTCACGGCGAGTCGAGCCGCCGCCGGCGAGAGGGCCACCCGATTCGCCGGGGATGTCGTATCCCATGACGCGGAAGCCGTTCTCAGCGGCCACGAGGCCGAACACGACTTTGTCTGCGCCGGGAATCTCGGCGGGCATGCCGAAATCCGCGTAGCTGTTGACGACGATGTGGCCGCCGAACACGGACTGGTAGAACTCCAACGCCGCGCGCGCGTCGCCGCGGAAGTTGAGGTGGGTGGTCGTCTGAATGGTCATCTCTGCTCCTTGGGAAACATCGGCCCGAGCGGCTCGACGAGGACACAGTCCCACCCGTATAGGTCGGTTTCTGTCCTATACCACGCGTAACGTGGGGCGCATGACATCGACCGAGCGGCTGCTGAGCTTGTTGTCGCTCCTGCAGTCCCGGCGCGATTGGCCGGGCTCGCTGCTGGCGGAGCGCCTGGAGGTGACCTCTCGCACGGTGAGACGCGATATCGACCGGCTGCGTGAGCTGGGGTACGCGATCACGGCGGTGAAGGGTCCGGATGGCGGCTACCGACTGGCCGCCGGTTCGGAGCTGCCGCCGCTGCTCTTCGACGACGAGCAGGCCGTGGCCATCGCGGTCGCATTGCAGAGCATCTCGTCTTCCGGGGTCGATCTCGATGAGGCCGCGTCCCGCGCGTTGACGACCGTGCGGCAGGTCATGCCATCGCGGCTGCGGCATCGGCTCGACAGCATCCGCTTCACCGATGCGGGCCAGCCGGCCCGTGTGGATCCGAAGGTGCTCGAGGCGATCAGCGCGGCCGTTCGGGATCAGCGGACGATCCGATTCGACTACGGCGACGACCACGAGAGAATGCCAAGGCGCGTCGAGCCGCACGCGGTCGTGGCGCGGAAGGGGCGCTGGTACCTGATCGCCTGGGAACTGGAGAAGGGCGAGTGGCGCATCTACCGCCTCGACAGGATGACCCCGAGAACTCCTGCCGGAGCGCCGTTCGCCCGTCGGCCGATCCCGACGGGTGACGCGCGAACTTTCCTCGCCGCGCGATCCAAAGGATCCGACGAAGCAGACGTGTGGCCCTGCTACGGCGAGGTGCTGCTGCAGCTGCGCCCGGTCGACATCGCGCCGTGGCTGGGCGACGGCGAGATGGAGCAGGTGTCGGAATCCCTCTGCCGCGTGCGAGTCGGGTCATGGTCGTGGGCAGGGCTGATCTCGTGGATCCTGCGCTTCGACGCGCCCTTCACCGTGGTCGGCCCACCGGGGTTCGTCCGCGCCCTGCCGGGGTTCGCCGGGAGGATCAGTGGTGCGGCACTTGTCTGATACAGCGGGTGGTGGGGTGCGGTTCGCGGTAGTGCCGAGCGCGAATGCCGCAGTAGCGCACACAATAAACACCAGATAAACGCACAATTATTACCCATCCCGAAATACTTCGGGATTCCTCTCACTTGTCTCTACTGCCGATACAAGTTCGTCGTCACCATAGATACAAGCCGCCGACAGCACAGACGCTGACAAGGAAGTTCCGGCGGTTCGTATCGATGGGGAGACGAATCAGTGACATTGCTGATGACGGAGCTCGATCGCGCTTCTGATGCGCCGATCTGGTTTCAGATGATGCGCGCGATCGAACGATCGATCGCCGAGGGCGCGTGGCGTGAGGGAGACAAGCTCCCGAGCGAAAACGCCCTGTGCGCGCACTTCGGCGTCTCGCGCACGACGGTTCGCGAAGCCCTCTCGCACCTCGAGACCGCGGGCATCGTCACACGCCAGCAGGGTAAGGGTGCCTTCGTGGCGCACCTGCCGGGCCCGTCGTCGTGGACTCTGCCGTCTGCTGCCAGCCTGCTCGGCGAGTACAGCGAAGACGGTCGCAGTGCGCTCACCTCGACGATTCTGCGTGCTGGCATCGAGCCGCTGCCGTCGTGGGCGGCCGCGGTCGTCGGTCGCGGCGACGAGGGGGAGCCCGACGGATACGGGTTCGTGCTCGAGCGCGTGCGCGCCATCGGCGCGCGCACCGCGGTGCACGTCGTGAACTACATGCCGCGCCGCTTCTCCGGCCTCGTACCCGACCTGCGCGAGCCGCGAGCGAGCCTGTACAGCGCGGTGACGCGCGTCGCCGGTGTACGCATCGCTCGCATGCACCGCACGATCGAGGCCGCGGTCGCCGACCGCACCCTGGCACCGCTTCTCGAGGTCGAGGTCGGCCACCCGATCGTCGTTGTCGAGGCGGTCGCGTACGCCGACGACGGCGCCCCGATCGACTTCTCACGCGCGTCCGTACGCACCGATCGCTTGCGCGTGAGCGTCGACACCGGCTTCGACCACGCGGGCATGTCGGGCGCCGATGCCGCCGGGCACTACCCCTCATCCAGCAGTACGACCGGATCCCGACGCTCGCGCGATCGACAGACGCCCGCAACGAACCCCTCGAAGGAGCACACATCGTGACGAACCATCGGACCCTCATCATCGGCGACAGTTACATGGACGCCGAGACGTTCCGCGTCGCGTTCGAGGCGCGCGGGCTCGATGCGGACGTCGAAACAGTCGATCTGCATGCGGCGACGAGCGACGTGTCGGCGATCCGCGAGTTCGAGGGCGATCCGGCTGAGGTCGCACGGCTCGTCGCCGGTTACGAGATCGTCGTGCTGCACGCTGCGCCCATCACCGCTGACGTGCTCGATGCGGCCCCGGATCTGCGCCTCATTGGTTGCGCGCGCGGTGGCCCCGTGAACGTCGACATCGCGGCCGCGAAAGCGCGCGGTGTGCGGGTGACGACGACACCCGGCAAGAACGCCGACGCGGTCGCCGACCTCACGATCGGATTCCTCATCTCGTTGCTGCGTAACGTGCCGGCCTCGCTGCGGGACGTCGACGAGCGGATCCGCACGGGACGCCCGCTCGCCGAGTCGACGTTCGAGGGCGCCCGTTGGTTCGGACGCGAGCTGAGCACCACGACGCTCGGGCTCATCGGGTACGGAAACGTGGCGCGGCTCGTCTCGGCCCGGGCACGGGCTCTCGGTACGCGGGTCATCGCCTACGACCCGTTCATCGACGCCGCCACCGTGCCTGAAGTCGAGATCGTCACCGACCTGAACGAGCTGTTCACGCGCTCTGATGTCGTCAGCGTGCATGCCCGGGCGACCGATGAGAACCGCGGCATGGTGGGCGCCGATCAGTTGCGGGCGATGAAGCCGGGCAGCCTGTTCATCAACACGGCCCGCGAGTCGCTCGTCGATGAGCAGGCCCTCCTCGAAGCGCTAACGTCGGGCCATCTCGGCGGTGCGGCACTCGACGTGAACGAGTCGGACGGTCCCTGGCGGGATCTCGTCGCGCAGCCGAACCTCGTGCTCACCCCGCATCTCGCGGGCGCGACCTACGAGACGCTGCGGCGCGGCGCCGAGATGCTCGCATCCGAGGTCGAAGCATTCATCGCCGGTGAAGAACTGAGGTGGGAACGATGACGTCGCCCGTGTTCCTCGCGATCGACGCGGGTACCGGATCAGCCCGGGCGCTGGCCTTCGACGCGGGCGGACGCCTCGTCGCACACGCGCAGCGCGAGTGGTCGCACGCCGCGGTCGCGGGCCACCCTGGCGGCACGGTGTTCGACACCCACGCGGGCTGGCAGGCGGTCGCCGGTGCCACGGGCGAGGTCGTGGCTACCCTCGGCGACGAGTTCGAAGTCGCAAGCATCGCCGCCTCGAGCATGCGTGAGGGGTTCGTGCTCTACGACGAAGACGGGCTCGAGCTCTGGGCCTGCCCGAACACCGACGGGCGTGCGCGCCGAGAAGCAGACGAGCTGCTCGCCGACGGCACGGCCGACGACATCTACCGCATTGCAGGCGACTGGGTCTCGATCACGGCGCCGGCACGGATCCGCTGGATCGCGCGCCACGAGCCCGATGTGCTGCGGCGCGCCCGGCACCTCGGCATGCTCAGCGACTGGGTCGCCACGCGCCTCACCGGCGAGTTCACGACGGAACCGACGTGCGGCTCCAGCTCGGCGATGTTCGACCTCGCCGAGCGCACCTGGTCGCACGAACTCGCCGAGCGCGTCGGCATCGACCCGTGGATCCTGCCCGATGTTGTCGAGTGCGGTTCGCGGATCGGATCCGTCACGGTGGAAGCGGCCGCGGCCACCGGACTCCCCGCGGGCACGCCCGTGATCGCCGGCGGCGCCGATACGCAGCTCGCGCTGCACGCGATCGACGCGCAGCGAGGGCGCCCCACGATCGTCGGCGGCACGTTCTGGCAGACCACGAGCGTGAGCGACGAGCTGATCGTGGATCCGGAGCGTCGCCTGCGCACGCTCTGCCACGTCGATCCGGCGCACTGGATGATCGAGGGGATCGGCTTCCTGAGCGGTCTCGCGATGCGCTGGTTCCGCGACGGGTTCTGCCCCGACGCCGTCGCCGCAGCGGGCGACGAGGAATGCTCGGCATTCGACATCATGGAGCGGTGGGCGGACGATGTCCCCCCAGGCTCCGGCGGCGTGCTCGCTCTTCTCGCCGACACGATGCAGGCCGACGCCTGGCACCACACCGCCCCCACGTTCACCGGCTTCGACATCAGCGACCAGGGATCCACGGGGCGCGGCGCATTCGTGCGCGCCATCGAAGAGGCCGCCGCGTACGTCGCGCGCGACCACCTGCGGATCCTCGCCCAGATCACGTCCGGGGCCGCAACGGCCACCGGCGAGGTGACGTTCACGGGCGGGTCCAGCGCCGGGCGCCTGTGGCCCGAGATCATCGCGGGTGCGACCGGTCTCGATGTGCAGGTTACCCCGGCGCCCGAGGCGACGTCGTACGGCGCCGCCCGGCTCGCGGCGAAGGGCGTCGGCGTCGAACTCGCGCCGATGTCGGCGCCCGAACGCACGATCACGGCGGATCCGGCCGTAATCGCGCAATACGACGAGGCCGCCGCCAGGTGGCACCGAGCCTACGCCGCATCTCGCGAACTCGTATCGGCGGGCATCGATCCGCTGTTCGTGCCGCCGGGCGCCGCCCGCGCTGCGGGAAACACCGCTCACGCATCCACCACCGTCGGCGCAGCGCGCTGACTCGTCATAAGGAGACCAGACTCATGGCTGACCTCGAAGGCAACCTCGACGCGAAGAAGTACGCCCCGCAGACCCCGCTTGCCACGTTCTCGCACGCCGTGCGCGGCGCCTCGAACCTCGACTGGGGCATGCAGCACCGGCTTTCGCGCATCATCAACCCCGAGACGGGTCGCACGGTGATGCTCGCGTTCGACCACGGATACTTTCAGGGCCCGACGAGGGGACTCGAACGCATCGACCTGAACATCGCGCCGCTCGAGGCGCACGCGGACGCGCTGATGTGTACCCGCGGTGCGCTGCGCACGTCGATCCCGCCGGCGACGAGCGCGGGCCTCGTGCTGCGCGCGTCGGGCGGGCCGTCGATCCTCAAGGATCTCTCCGACGAGCACACCGCGATGGCGATGAACGACGCCGTGCGCATCGGCGCCGACGCCGTCGCCGTGCAGGTCTTCATCGGCGGCGAGCACGAGTCGCGCAGCGTGAAGAACCTCACCACGCTCGTCGACGCCGGATACGACGCCGGGATCCCCGTGCTGGGTGTGACGGCGGTCGGCAAAGAGCTCACCCGCGATGCCCGATACCTGGGCCTGGCGACCCGCATCATCGCCGAGCTCGGCGCGCAGATCGTGAAGACGTACTACTGCGAGGAGGGCTTCGAAGACGTCGTCGCGGGCTGCCCCGTGCCGGTGATTATGGCCGGCGGCAAGAAGCTACCGGAACTTGAGGCCCTGACGATGGCGAGCCGTGCCGTGCGCGCGGGCGCCGCGGGCGTAGACATGGGCCGCAACATCTTCCAGAGCTCTCAGCCGGCGGCGATGCTGACCGCGGTGCGCGCGGTCGTGCACGACGACGCGGATCCGTCGGACGCCTATAAGATCTTCCGCGAGGCCGCGTCATGACCGCCGAGGTGCTGCGCCCAGCAGATGCCGAGCTGCGGTTCGGCGACTGGGGCCCCGCGTACCTCTCGAAGACTGATGCCGCCGCATTCGGCACCGTCGTGCTGCGACCGGGTGACGCATTCGACAACCACGCGCACGAGCACCACACCGAATCGTTCGTCGCGCTCGAGGGAGAGGCCGAGGTCTGGATCGACCGCACACACCGCGCGACGCTCGCAGCAGGAGAGGTGCTGCACGCCGAGCCCGGTGAAGAGCATTTCCTGCGCAACGTATCGGATCGGGTGTTCCGAGCCGTGTTCGTGAAGACCCCGTGGGTCGACGGCGACAAGGTCGAGCGCCCCTGGCAACCGGGAGACACCCGATGAGCAACCGGACGGGCACGACGCCGACCCAGCGCGTCGTCACGCAGCGCGGGCGGAGCGAGAAGGCGGCCAAGCTGCGCGCGCAGCTCGTGTTCCTCGCCCCGATCGTCGCCCTGCTCGTGCTCATCGTCTTCTTCGCGATCGCGACGCCGACGTTCCTCACCGCGGGCAACTTCCAGAACCTCGTGCGGCAGATGGCCGTGCTGCTCGTCGTCGCCCTCGGCGCCACCTACGTGGTGCTGATCGGCAGCATCGACCTCTCGATCGGCTCGATCGTCACCCTCACCGGCGTGAGCACGGCGATGCTGACGACCGCGCTGGGGCCCTGGGGCGCCGTGCTCGGTTTCGTCGTCGGCCTGCTCTGCGGTCTCGTCAACGGCGTCATTCACGTGTATCTGAAGGTGCCGAGCTTCATCGTCACCCTGGGCACGATGTTCGTGTTCGCCGGTCTCGCCCTCATCGTCACCGGCGGGCGCCCGCAGGCCCTGCGTTCGCCCGAACTCGCCGCCCTCTTCGGCGGCACGGTGTTCGGCGTCGTGCCGACGATCGCCCTGTGGGCCCTCCTCGCGCTCGTGATCGCGATCGTCATCGAGAAGGTGCTCGTGTTCGGCTACCGCGCCCGCGCGGTCGGCGACAACGAGACCGTCGCGAAGCTCTCGGGCATAGGCGTGCAGCGCGTGAAGCTGCTCGCGTTCGTGGCCTCCGGAGTGTTCGCCGCGTTCGCCGGGCTCCTGCTCATGGTGCGCACGAACTCGGCCTCCGGAAGCATGGGCGAGCCGTTCCTCATGGAGGCGCTCGCTGCGATCCTGCTCGGCGGCACCTCGCTGATGGGCGGCGTCGGCGGACCCTCCCGCACCGTGCTCGGTGTGCTCGTCATCTCGGTGCTCAGCAACGGGATGAACCTCGCGAGCGTGGATCCGTTCCTGCAGCAGACGATCAAGGGCGCCGTGCTCATCGCGGCCGTTGCGCTCACCCTCAACCGACGCGAGCTGTCGAGCGTCAAGTAGCCCGCACCTCTCAAACCCTCCGTACACAAGGAAGTGTCACATGAATAAGTCACATATACGTACGCCCATCGCGCTCGCCGCAGGTGCCGCACTGGTCATCTCGATCGCGGGGTGCTCGGCTGACGAGTCGGGAACGACCGCGGACCCGGAAGCGCCCACTGTCATGATCCAGGTGCCTTCGCTCGATAACTCCTACTGGGCCGACGTCATCAAGGGTGCCGAGGCCGCGGCCGAGGAACTGGGCCTCAACTCCGACGTGCAGGTCTACGGAGATTCGATCGATACGCAGCTCAGCCAGATCCAGCAGGCGGGATCGAAGGGCATCGACATGGCGATGGTCTTCGCGCAGGATCAGGCATCGTCGCCGACGCTCATCCAGGCCGCGACCGCCGAGGGCATCTTCGTCACGAACGTGTTCTCGAACCAGCCGTGGTCGACGCCCAGCGAGCCAGAATACGACGACCACTACGCCGGCTATTTCCTGCCCGACAACGTGCAGGACTCGTACAACATGGCCACCTCCGTGCTCGAGCAGATCGACGGGGAGGGCGAAGTGCTCCACATCACCGGAACGCCGGGCAATACGACCTCGGAGGAGCGGCAGCTCGGCGTCGATCAAGCGCTCGAAGAGTTCCCCGACGTCGAGCTCGTGGGGCGCGAGAGCGGCGGCGAAAGCCGAGTCGGTACGCAGCCTGTGATCGAGGACCTGCTGACGGCGCATCCCGACATCAAGGCGGTCATCTGCCACAACGACGACTCGGCGATCGCGGTCATCAACGCGCTGCGCGAGCGCGGAATGGACGACGTGAAGGTCGGCGGCATCGACGCGATCGAGGAGTTCCTCGACGACATGAGCGCCGGCGGCAACGCGGCTGCGACCGTCGCGATCCACGGATCCTGGTTCGGCGGCTACAACGTCGCTCGCCTTTACGACGCGTTCGAGGGTGAGGAGTACTCGGCGGCCGAGACGATGATGTTCCAGGACTCGCTGACGATCGACACGGCCGACGCCTCCGACGAGTACCAGTCGGTCGTCTACGACGCGGATCCGCTGCCGTGGGACTGGACCGCGATGTCGCGGGCGCTCTCGGGGGACGACTGGGACACGCAGATCCCGCTGCAGCCGATTGACCCGGACGACTATTGGGGACGCATCGATGCGCCCGCGCCCGATGGCTACGAACTGCCCGAATCGCTCGCGACCGACCTCGCTGACGGCGCCGTCGACTCGGTGCTGTCGACCTACCTCGAGCACGCCACCGCGAACCCGCTGGGCAGTGTGATTGAGCTCACTCGTGCCGGCCAGTCGTCACTCGGCCAGAAGTAGGACCCATCATGACGAAGCTCGAGTCCAATCCGCGCTTGGCGACCCATGGCGTCGGGCGGGTGTTCGACACGACCCGCGTGCTCGATGACGTGTCTATCGAGGTCTTCGCCGGCGAGATCGTGGGGCTCATCGGCGAGAACGGTGCGGGTAAGTCGACGCTCATGGACATCATGTGCGGCGTGCTCGAGCCCACCGACGGCGTCGTGCGGATCGACGGTGACGACGTCGAGCTCGGCACGCTGATCGACGGTGCTGAGCGCGGGATCTTCCGCGTCTTCCAGGAGCAGAGCCTCATCGGACGGGTGTCCGTCGCGGTGAACCTGTGCCTGGGGGCCGAGGAACGCTTCAGCACGGCGGGAGTGTTCCGGGCCTCGAAGGCACGGGCGCACGCCCGGACCCTGCTGGACGATCTCGGCCTCGACTATGACGTGGATCGCGCCGTCGGCGATTACTCGTTCGGCGAGCGGCAGCTGCTCGAGATCGCTCGCGCCGTGTCGCTGTCGCGCATCTTCCAAACCTCCCATCCAGTGATCCTGATGGATGAGCCGACGGCCGCGCTGTCGGGCGGCGAGCTCGCGATCTTCTTCGACCTGCTCGTGCGCCTGCGCGAGGCGGGAACTGCATTCGTGTTCGTCTCGCACCGGCTGCCCGAGCTGCTCGAGCACTCCGACCGGCTGTACGTACTGAAGGACGGTGCAGTCGTCGACGAGGTTCCGCCGACGACGACCGAGGCGCAGCTGCACCGTCTGATGGTGGGGCGGGAACGGGCCGACGACGTGTACCAGAAGTCGCGGCAAGCGGGTCCGTCGTCGGTCGTGCGGTTGACAGCCGCGGGCGTGACCGCGCCCGGGCTGCAGCCAACGGATCTGCAGGTGCGAGCCGGCGAGATCGTCGGCGTCGGCGGACTGCTCGGATCCGGAAAGAACCAGCTCGCAGCTGCGCTGTTCGGGGCGGCGGACTCTGCCGGATCCGTGGCGATCGACGGCGTCGACGTGGGGCGCAGCGTCTCCTCGCGAGTGAAGGCGCGCATGGGATACATCCCGCTGCACCGCCACGCCGAGGGCGCGAGTCTGGGGCTGTCGATCGCCGAGAACATCAACGAGGTGCGCCTCGGCACCCAACCGGGGCTGGGGATCCGTAGGCACTCCCGGGAGACCGCTGAGGCGCGCACGTGGGCAGACCGCCTGCGCGTGCGGATGCGATCCGTCGATCAGCGCGTGCGCACCCTTTCCGGCGGCAACCAGCAGAAGGTCGTCTTCGCCAAATGGCTGTCGCAGGGAGCCGAGGTGATCGTCGCCAACAACCCCACGCGTGGTGTCGACGCCGGGGCGAAGGAGGAGATCTATCAGCTGCTGCGGGATCTCACAGCCGACGGTGCGGCGGTCGTGCTCGTGAGCGATGACCTGCTCGAGCTGATCGGGCTGTCCGACCGGATCCTCGTGATGCACGACGGCGCGGTGACCGGTGAGATCCCCTCGCCCAAGGGGCAGCCCGCGAGCGAAGAAGCCGTGGTGGCGCTGATGGTCTGACGCCGCTCACACCCATTACACCCACTCGATTAGGAGAGAACATGACTGACAGCACTGCACCGAAGCACCCCATCAGCCAGATCTGCATCGTCGTGCGCGACCTCGAGCGCTCGATGAAGGAATACAGCGAGCGCCTGGGCTGGGGGCCGTGGAAGGTCTTCGAATACAAGGCGCCGTTCCTGCACCACACGCACCTGCGCGGAGAGGAGGCCGAGTTCACGATGAATGCGGCCGAGACGATGGTCGGCGATCTCGGCTTCGAGCTGATCCAGCCGACCGGAGGGGCGTCGATCTACCAGGAGTTCCTCGATGAGCACGGCGAGGGCGTGCAGCACATCGCCGTGATGAAGCACGACGCGGCCGACGCCGAGGAACTCGTAAAGGACCTCGGGGCGCCGAAGGTGATGGGCGGGCGCACGGCCGACAGCATCGAGTTCTACTACCTCGATTCTCGGCCGGAGCTCGGCGTGGTCATCGAGAGCGGAAGCGGTCACGCGATCGACATCGAACCGACCCGGGTGGTCGATTACCGCAAGGAGTGAGCGAGTTTCGCTCACTGAGACGAAAGGATCCACGATGGCTGTGCAACGAAGCAGGTCGTCTTATCGAGTGATCGCGGCATCCGCGGTCACAGCCGGAGTGATCGTCGCTGCGGGGTGCTCCGGCACTCCCGCGGATGACGAAGGCGCGGGCACGCTCAGCGTGCTGATCGCCGCACCGCAGGAGGGAGCGGGAATGATTCTGGAGGAGGAGTTCGAGAAGACGCACGACGTCGAGGTGGAGGTCGAGGTCGTTCCGTACGACCAGATCCAGTCGAAGGTAACGCTCGACGTACAGTCGGGTACGAGCGCATACGACGTGATCCAGTACTGGTATCCGACGGTGGGCGCGCTCGCCGAGGCCGGCGCGCTGGCCGACATCACCGACTGGGTCGCGGGGGATGACGACATCGACCAGGCCGACTTCATCGACGCCGTCTATCAGCCCTACACGCAGTACGACGGCAAGACGTATGGCCTGCCGATCGACGGTGACACGCACGTGCTCTTCTACAACAAGGAGATCTTCGATCGCAACGGTGTCGAAGTTCCGAAGACGTGGGACGAGTACGTCGACGTCGCCCGCACCATCACCGAGAACGAGAGCGGCGATGGCGTGTACGGCACAGCGCTGCTCGGGTCCAAGAGCGCGTTCAACATCGGATCCTCGTTCTTCAACCGGTTGGCGACCATGTCGAGCGACCCGATCGACTCTGCGCTGCCGCAGCTCGACAGCGACGTCGCCGTCGAGGCCGCGCAGGCGATGCTCGACGTGTCGGAATATGCGCTGCCGAGCCCGTTGGAGATCGGCTTCGAGCAGGCGCTGCCGCAGTTCTTGGCGGGCAAGGTCGGCATGATGGAGTTCTGGACCGACCTGGGCGTGTTCGCACAGGATCCGGAGCAGTCTCAGATCGTCGACGGTTGGGGCGTCGCGCCGCTGCCGCTCGGGCCGGATGGCTCGGTCTCGGGCGCACTGAACGCCGGGTGGGCGATGGGAATCAGCCCGAACGCGGCCGATGAGGAGCTGGCGAAGGAGTTCGTCGCATTCGCCTCGTCGGCAGAGACGAACGAGATGCTGATCACCACGACCGGATCCGGGATCGACCCCACCCGCACGTCGACGCTCGAGAGCGCGGACTACGCGGATCTCGTGCCCGAGGTGGCCGCCGTGAACGAGCAGGTGCTGCCGAATGCGCAGTCGTGGCCGACGAGCCCGGCCGCGCCCGAGATGATCCAGGTGCTGGGCGACAACCTCGCATTGATGCTGCAGGGCAACCTCAGCGCGGATGAAGCCGTGTCCGACACCTGGGACACGTGGCAGCCGCTCGCGGAATGAGCACCATGGGCACGCGCACTCGACAGGCCGTCCGGCGCCCCGCGCGTCGGGCGGCCTGGATGGGGCGAGCGATGCTTGCCCCGGCGGTGCTCGCCGTCGGCGTCATCGCGATCTACCCGCTCGTCTTCAGCATTGCGGCGTCCGTGTCCGATTCGAGTCTCGGGCAGCAGTTCACCGAGTGGGTTGGAGGGGCGAACTACGCCGCGCTGTTCGCCGACGGCGTGACCCTGCCGTCGCTCGTTCGTTCGGTGGTGTTCGCGCTCGCTTCCGCGATTCTGGCGCTCGTGGGCGGATCCGTCGTGGCGCTGTGTCTGGACGTCTCGGTGCGATCGGGGCGGGTGCTGCGGGTGCTCTTGCTGCTGCCGTTGATGACCCCGCCGGTGATGGCGGCTGTGGTCTGGCGTCTCATGCTGGCGCCGACTGGTGGTCTGTTCAACAACGTGATCCAGACGATTTCACCGGGGTCCGAGCCGTTCCTGTTCCTGGGATCCAGCCCCGCCGCGATGATCTCGGTGATCGTCGTCGACGCGTGGCAGTGGGCGCCGTTCTGCGCGCTACTGGTCTTCGCCTCGCTGCAGACGCTGCCTTCGGAGGTGTACGAGGCGGCGCAGGTCGATGGCGCGGGGGCGTTTCAGGTCTTCCGACGCATCACGCTCCCGCTGCTGCTTCCGTCGCTGCTCACGACCCTGCTGCTGAAGGTCGTGCTCGCGTTCAAGGTGTTCGACCTCGTGTTCGTAATGACCGGGGGAGGGCCGGGTTTCGATACGACGGTGTCGAGCTACGACATCTATCGCTCTGCGTTCCAGTCGTTCGACATCGGCATGGCGGCCGCGCAGACGATCGTGTTCCTCGTGCTCGTAACGATCGTGATCGTGCCGCTCAATGCGGTGCGGAATCGCGCCCAGAAGGGGGCCTCGTGAGCATTCTGAATCGTGGCCGGCGGGTCTCGCCGCGCGCCTGTTCTGCGGCGAAGCCGGGTGCGTCGAGTGCGGGCGTGCGTTCGTGTCGCGTGACCGGATCCGAATGGCGTGCGGTCTCTGCGGTGAAGTCGGTCGCGTCTGCGGGCCGGCGGCCGCGAAGCGTGCGGAAAGGTGCATTGTGAGTCTTCATTCTGACGCTGCTCTCGACGCGGACGCGACCCGCGCGGTCGTGCTTCCCGGGGCGCGGCCGCGCAGGGCGCGCGGATCCTCGTCGCGTGCGATCTCGTCTCTGAAGTGGGTCGTGCTCGTCGTCGCGATCGCCCTGGCGATCACGCCGATCCTGTATCTGATCGCGACGTCGTTCAAATCGCCGGACGACATCCTGTCGACGCGGATCCTTCCGGCCCGCTTCGCGGTGGAGAACTGGGCGTCGGCGATGGCGAATTGGCCGATCTTCACGTATCTCGGAAACTCGCTGCTCGTCGCGGGCGTCGCGGTCGTCGTCGCGCTCCTGATCGCGGTGCCGGCGAACTATGCGATCGCTCGACTGCGCGTCGGCGGCGGGCAGACGCTGTTGCTGATCGTGTCGGCGTACATCGCCCCGCCGGTTGTGGCGATCGTGCCATTGTTCCTCCTGGTGCGCACCGCCGGCCTCATGAATTCGCCCTTCGGGCTCGGCCTGGTCGAAGGGCTGATGCTCACGCCGGTCGCGGTGTGGCTGCTCGACGGATTCTTCCGCGGCATCCCGGCCGAGATCGATGAGGCGGCGCAGCTCGACGGATGCGGGCCGGTGCGGACACTGGTCTCGGTGCTTCTGCCGCTGATCACCCCCGGGCTCGTGGCGGTCGGGATCATCGTGTTCATCCTCGTATACAACGACTTCCTGATTCCGCTACTACTGACGCAGACGGGGAGCGCGCAGACGCTGCCCGTCGGCATCGCGCTGATGCAGGGTGGTCGCGAGGTGATGTTCGGCCAGATGGCGGCCGCGAGCCTGACGGGCATCATCCCGGTGTACTTGCTGGCCCTGTTCGCGCAGCGGTGGCTGATCGGTGGGTTGACCCAGGGGAGCGTGAAGTGATCTGTTCCTGGCTTCCCTTGCCAATGGGTCGCCAAAAAATGCTGCTTCACGAGGGATTGAAGTAGCGATTTTTGGCGACCCATTGAACGTGGGGCAGCAGATCTCGTCGGCCGCGCTTATTTTGTCAGTGGTTCGCGATTGACTTGAGCATGGACATTTTCAGCGAACTCCGAGAGCAGGTCGAGTCACTCGGCGATCTGCTCGGCGAGCGCGCTGATGAGCTCACCGACGCGATGCGCAGGCTCAGTGACGAGCAGGTTGTGAGTGCACTCGAGGCCGCGGCGGGGGCAACTCGCAGTCTCGGCCGCATCGAGGCGATCGGGGCGGGCATCATGGCCGAACGCTCCACGCGCGAGGCCGGGCAGCAGGGCATGGCGCAGGTGCGCGGCCATCGCACTCCCGCTGAGTTCTTGCAGGTGATTACGGGCGGGTCCAAGACCGAGGCGCGACAACGGATCCGCGTGGGCCAGTCGGTTCTCGACGCGATCGAACCGACGAATACGGGTCCGGATGCGCCCGACACACTCGTTGCGCCCGCCGTGCCGGCGTGGCACACGCCGCTCGCCGACGCGTTGATGCGCGGGCGGATCTCCTCGGCGCAGTGCGACGCGATCCGTCGCGGACTGGGCGAGCCGCCTGTGGATGAGGTGGGCTGCGTCGATGACGACACTCGTGTCGCCTGGTCTGCTGCGGCCGAGCAGCTCGCAGACGAAGCCGCGTGCCGCACGGTCGAAGAGTTGCGTGACGAGGCCCGGTTGATCCGCGACCGCCTCGACCCCGAGGGCGCCGAGCGGCGGTTCCTCGAGCGTCATGAGGCGCGATGCTTCCGCACGTGGACCGACGCCGACGGACGCAGCCGCGGATCCATCAGCTTCGATGACGACGGGCACGCGCTGATCCGTTCGATCTTCGATTCGGCGCTGCGGCCGCGTCGGGGAGGTCCCCGGTTTGTCGATGAAGCTGAGGTCGAGGCTGCAATGGCGCTCGCCGAAGATCCGCGGTCGATCGATCAGCTCTCGTACGACCTCTTCGTCGACCTGCTGAGGGCCGGCGCGCTCGCTGATGCGAAGGTCGTGCACGGCACGAGGCGCGCCGGCGTGCGGGTCGTGACGGTTGTCGATGGGGCCGGTGGGCACACGGAAGACGGCCTCGTGTCGCTTCCGCAGCACGACATCGACCAGCGCATTTGCGACACAGGAACGATGACGGTGGCCGTCGATACGCACGGCGATCCGCTGAATGTCGGGCGCGAGCGGCGGCTCTTCACTCCGACGCAGCGCGTGGCACTATCGGTGCGCGACGGCGGATGCCGCTGGCATGGTTGCGATCGGCCGTCATCGTACTGCGAGGCGCACCACATCGACCCGTACTCCGAGGGTGGGCGTACCGATATCGATCGGGGAATCCTGCTCTGCCGTTTCCACCACATGCAGTTGCACCACTCGGGATGGCGCATCAGCCGCGACGGAAAGTCAGAGTTCGTGCTGCACGATCCCGGAAGGAGCGCGGTGACGCTCGAGCCCAGGCTCGCATTGAGGTACGCGTTCGGCGATGTTGACCCACCTCCACGACGATTCCGCCCCGCGGCGTAGGCGGGGCGGAGCGAAGAAGAGTCGCGCGGGTGGCTCTTGAAACAATTGCCTATATGGGTATATGTTGGCGACATGGCACGAGCAGCAACGTCGTCAGACGTGTTCAACGCGATCGCTGAGCCGCAGCGGCGGGCGATTCTGCAGCTGCTGCGCTCGGGCAAACGGGCCGTGGCAGAGGTCGCTGAGGAGTTGGGAATGAGTCAGCCCGGGGCGTCGAAGCACCTGCGGGTGCTCCGCGAGGTCGGCCTCGTGCAACATCAGCAAGTGGGCAAGCAGCGTCTCTACTCGCTCGATGCCGGCGGGCTGCGGTCCGTGCACGAGTGGACGGGCGGATTCGAGCAGTTCTGGAGCGAGAGCTTCGAACGGCTGGACGCATACGTGCAGGAACTGAAGGAGGAATAGACGATGGAAACGTCAGAATCTGGCGAGCAGCAGGGGAGCACGGCCGACCGTGCGGTCGCGGTCTCGAGGGTGATCGACGCGCCGCGAGAGCTCGTGTTCGAGGCGTTCACCGCGGTGCGGCACCTGTCGCAGTGGTGGGGTCCAGACGGATTCACCACGACCACGCGATCCTTCGAGTTTCGCGTCGGGGGAGTGTGGGAGTTTGAGATGCACGGTCCCGACGGCACCGACTATCCCGAGTGGATCAGCTGGACCGAGATCACGCCACCGGCGCGCATCGCGATGCTCCACGGCGAGTATCGCGACGATCCCAACGCGTTCGAATCGGTTCTCACCTTCGAACCCGACGGCGACTTGACCCGGATCGAGATGCGCACCCTGTTCCGCACCAAGCAACTGCGCGACGAGGCCGTCGAGAAGTTCGGCGCCATCGAGGGCGGCCGGCAGACGCTGGGCAACCTCGCGGAGTATGTCGCGGCGGTAGCGTCCGGGGGAGCGCCTGCTGACGCGCCGAATGCCGTGTGAATGGCGTTAGTCGCGCAGTGCGTCCTGACCGGCCGGGGTGTGCCCGCCGTCCCGCGTATAGCGGAGCAGCACGACGCCGGCGGTGAAGGATCGGTTCTCGATCAGAGCGAGATCTCGGAGAGCATGCGCGTCGGAGAACAGCCGGCGCCCGTGACCGACCACGACCGGGTACACGAACAGCCGAAGTTCGTCGACCATTCCGAGCCGAAGCAGCTCCTGTGCGAGGGAGATGCTGCCGGTCAAAACGATGTCGGTGCCGTCGCGATCCTGCAGGTCACGGATCTCGGCGGCGAGCCGCTCTCCTCCGCGCAGCACGGTCGTGCCGTCCCAATCCGGATCCTCGAGGGTCCGCGAGACCACGTATTTGTTGACGCGGTTGAGGTGGTCGGTGACGCCGGTCGTATCGTCAACCCGGGTCGGCCAGAAGCCGCGCATCTCATCGAATGTGACGCGTCCGACGAGAAACCCATCGGATCCGGCGGCGTGCTGCCGGGTGATCGCGGCGAGCTCACGCCCCTGCTCGGAATTATCGGTCGGATCGAACCACGACCCGTCGTTCTCGACCACGCCGTCGAGCGTGATGTTCTCCGTGATGACGAGTCGACGCGCCATGATCCCACTCCTTCGTGTGTTCGCCAGGTGTGCGCGCCATGATTCCACGGTGCGCAGTTGCGCGGAACGCCCCTCACTGGATCCGCTCGCGCGTCGGGTCCGCCCCCGTGCGGTTCCCTCCCCGCCGACACAGAGGGCCGCCACAAGACGCGGCCTCAGCGCGCGGGAATCGATACGCCCCTCGCTGGACCTGTTCGCGCGCCGGATCCGCCCCGCGCGGTTCCCCCTGCCACTCCTCCGGCGGGGCACCTGAGGACGTGGTCTCCGCGCGAGAGAACTGTTAGTTCCTGGCGACCCGTCACGGAGCGTCGCTTCAGCGCATGAGAGTCGATGGTTCCTGGTGACCCCGTCTCTCGCACACGCGACGGTCGTCATGAAGCGTTGCTTCGACCCACGCGAGGCCGCAGTTCACCACGACCAGACCGCGTGTCGCTGGCGCCAAGCGAGGCGCGACCGGGCTCACTTCGGCGCGACGAACGTCAGCCCGCGGCAGCAACCGCCATCGCCGTGACGGCGTCGGCGCGGAAGTGATCGTCAGCGGTGATCGTGATCACCGCATCGCCCGCGAAGATCACCAGCTGACCGCCCGCCCCGTGCAGGCGCCACGCTTCGCCCGGGCCGCGCCAGCCGGCCATCGCGTAGCCGCCGTAACCCGCGGCTTCTCCGCCGGTCGAGAACCAATCGGAATGCATCCGTTCGGTCCAATCGCCCGCGACGATGCGGCGTCCGTCGTACGTTCCTCGATTTCGGATCAGCACACCGAGCCGTGAGAGTTCCTCCGTCGTGAGCGCGAGGCCCTCCCCGGCGAGCACGTGCCCGCGCGGGCAGCGCCGCCACATGACGTCGTGCCACCCGAGCGGATCGAACAGCCGCGGCCGCAGCCACTCCGACACGTCACCCGTCACAGCCGCGAGTTCCCGCAGGGCCGTATAGGTGCTCGCGTTCGCATACTGGAACACTCGCCCGCTCGTCGGCCGCGAGCGGAACTCCCGCGCCACGTCGTCGTGATCGTCGAACATCGTCGGCGACCACGGGAAATCGACTCCGCTCGTCATCGTCAGCAGGTCGCGCGTCGTGTAATCGTGCGCGACGACGGCATCCGGATCGAAGATCCCCTCGTCGCGCGCGATGCCCACCGCGAGTACCGCGACGGCCTTCGCGACCGAATGGATCTCCTCGCGGGCCTCGGTCGTCCATCGCCGCTCGGCCGCGTCGTCGCCGACGCGCACATGCACCCCGTGCGCCTGGAACCCGATCTCGTCGATCCCGAGCGAGACGGCGTCGAGAAGGTGCTGCGCGCGAGACATGAAAGCAATTCTGCCGGAGAATAGGGCGGCGCTCGTGCGTGTGCCGTCGTCGCTGCTCACGCACATCTGGTCGTGAACGCGCGACGATAGCGGCAGGAAGACCTATCCACCGCTACTGCCGCAGATACTCCACGAGCGAATCGTCGGCGTCGGCCGGCGCGAAGCCCGTCGCCTCGATCTTGTCGAGAGCCAGCACACTGTTCGCCGGTCGCGGGGCGATGCCGGCCTTCCCCGCGTAGTAGTCGGCCGTCGACGTCGCAGACACCCGCGACGAATCGTGCCCCGTCAGCTCGAAGACCCGCCGCGCGATCTCGAACCACGACCGCGGCGCGCCCGAGCCCGTGAGGTTGTACGTGCCGTACGCAGCGTCCGAATCGAGCAGATGCCGGATCCCGCGCGCGATCTCGCTCGCGAACGTCAGCCGGCCGACCTGATCGTCTACGACCGAGGGATCCACCCCGCGCGAGGCGAGCGATGCCATCGTCCGAACGAAGTTCGACCCCTCGCCGATCACCCACGACGTGCGCACGACGTAGTGCCGCGGCGCCGTCGTCGCCGCGATGTCTCCGGCCGCCTTCGACTGTCCGTACACGCCCACCGGGGCGACCGGATCCGATTCGCCGTACGGCCCCGCGGATCCGTCGAACACGTAGTCGCTCGACACGTGCACCAGCGTGATGCCGTTCTCCGCGGCGACGCGCGCGAGCGCCGCGACGCCCGTCGCATTCGCCGCCCACGCGCCCGCGCGATCCGTTTCGGCGGCGTCCACCGCCGTGTACGCGCCCGCGTTGATGATCGTTCCGTAGTCGCGCCAGCGGCGCGCCCCCGAGATGTCCCCGGTCAGATCCAGATCCTCGCGCGTCGCGAACTCGACATGCGAAAAGCCCTCGTACGCCGAACGCAACGCCCGCCCGAGCTGCCCGTTCGAGCCCACGACGAGGATCTTCCGCGGCGGCACCGGTGTGACATCCGCCAGCCGCGGGTGATTTCGATCCTTCTCGCTCAGTTCCGCCGACGACAGCGCGATCGGCCAGTCGATCGCGACCGTCTCATCCGCGAGGTTCAGGAACGAGTACGACGCGTCGGGCGACCAGTGGTCGTTCACGAGATACGTGTACGCCGTGCCGTCCTCCAGCACCTGGAATGCGTTGCCGACGCCGCGCGGCACGAAGATGGCCTTTTCCGGGCCGATCTCGGCCGTGAATACGCGCCCGAATCCGTCGCCCTCGCGCAGGTCCACCCACGCACCGAAGATGCGCCCCGTGGCGACCGACACCCACTTGTCCCACGGTTCCGCGTGGATTCCGCGCGTCGTGCCCGCCGTCGCATTGAACGAGATGTTGTTCTGCACGGGGCCGAAATCGGGCAGCCCCGCCGCCGTCATCTTCTCGCGCTGCCAGTTCTCCTTGAACCAGCCGCGGTTGTCGCCGCGTACGTCGAGGTCGAACAGCAGCAGACCGTCGATCGTGGTCTTCATCACTGGCCCTTCGACGCGTAGAACGCCTCGACGCCGTCCTTGGCGCCCGCCCACCACTCTTCGTTCGCCCGGTACCACTCGATCGTCGATTCGAGGCCCTCGCGGAAGCTCGTGAACGTCGGTTCCCAGCCGAGCTCGCGGCGCAGACGGGTCGAATCGATCGCGTACCTGAGGTCGTGGCCCGCGCGGTCGGTCACGAGGTCGTACTCCGACGGATCCTTGCCCATCAGCGACAGGATCGTCTCGACGACGTCGCGGTTGTTCTGCTCGCCGTCGGCGCCGATCAGGTACGTCTCACCGATCACGCCCTTGTCGAGGATCGTCAGCACGGCCGACGAGTGGTCGTCGGCGTGGATCCAATCGCGCACGTTCTCGCCCTTGCCGTACAGCTTCGGGCGGATGCCGCGGATCACGTTCGTGATCTGGCGCGGAATGAACTTCTCGACGTGCTGGTACGGGCCGTAGTTGTTCGAGCAGTTCGAAATCGTCGCGCGCACGCCGAACGAACGCACCCAGGCCCGCACCAGCAGATCCGACGCGGCCTTCGTCGACGAGTACGGCGACGACGGGTTGTAGGGGGTCGTCTCGGTGAACCGCTGCGGGTCGTCGAGCTCGAGGTCGCCGTACACCTCGTCGGTCGAGATGTGGTGCAGGCGCACGTCGTGCTGGCGCGCGGCCTCGAGCAGCGTGTAGGTGCCGATCACATTCGTGCTGAGGAACGGGTGCGGGTTATCGAGGGAGTTGTCGTTGTGCGACTCGGCCGCGTAGTGCACGACCGCGTCGTGGCGCGAGAACAGGTCGTTCACGAGCGGCGCGTCGGCGACGTCGCCGACGACCAGCTCGACCCGGTCTTCCGGCAGCCCCGCGAGCGAGGCGCGGTTGCCCGCGTACGTGAGCTTGTCGAGCACCGTCACGGTGTGATCCGTGTGGGCGAGAACGTGGTGCACGAAGTTCGATCCGATGAAGCCGGCTCCGCCGGTCACGAGCAGGCGAGCCATCAGCGGCCTTCTTCCAGAAGTGAGAGCAGGTACTGTCCGTAGCCCGACTTCACGAGCTTCTGGGCGCGCTCGCGCAGCCCGTCGTCGTCGATGAAGCCGCGCCGCCACGCGATCTCTTCGGGGGATCCGATCTTCTGCCCCGTGCGGTGCTCCATGGTGCGCACGAAGTTGCCGGCATCGCTCAGGTCGTCGACCTTGCCCGTGTCGAGCCAGGCGGTGCCGCGGGGCAGTACCTCGACCTGCAGGGATCCGCGCTCGAGGTAGACGCGGTTGACGTCGGTGATCTCGTACTCGCCGCGCGGCGACGGCTCGAGGCACCGCGCGATCTCGACCACGTCGTTGTCGTAGAAGTACAGGCCCGGAATCGCGTAGTTGCTCTTCGGCTCCGCGGGCTTTTCCTCGAGCGACGTCGCGCGGCCCGACGCGTCGAAGTCGACGACGCCGTAGGCAGACGGATCCGCCACCGCGTACGCGAAGATCGCGCCGCCCTCGACGTTCGAGAAGCGCTGCAGCTGCGTGCCGAGGCCGGGGCCGTACAGCAGGTTGTCGCCGAGCACGAGCGCCACCGAGTCGGCGCCGATGAAGTCGGCGCCGATCGTGAACGCCTGGGCGAGCCCGTCCGGAGACTCCTGCTGCGCGAACGAGATCGAGATGCCGAACTGGCTGCCGTCGCCAAGCAGCCGCTCGAACGCCGCGGCATCGTGCGGCGTCGTGATCACGAGCACCTCGCGGATCCCGGCGAGCATCAGCGTCGACAGCGGGTAGTAGATCATCGGCTTGTCGTAGACCGGAACGAGCTGCTTCGACACCCCGAGGGTGATGGGGTGGAGGCGCGTTCCGCTGCCTCCGGCGAGGATGATGCCCTTCATGGGTTCCATCGTGTCATGCGCGGGCGCGCGAAGCCGGGAGGATAGCCTTGCGGGGGTCGATTTTCCGGGAGAGGCAACCGCATGACAACAGCGCGCGACACGTTCTGGCGACGGGTGCGCTGGCCGCTCGTCTCGGTCGTTCTCACGGTGGCGCTCGCCGCGTCACGCGTCGCGCTGAACCCGCGTTTCTACTTCGCCGACGACACCGAGCGCGGATCCTTCGGGCAGTGGTGGTCGCTCGGCGAGCACCTCTCGCGCGGCACGCTGCCGATCCTCGATCCGTCGGCCTGGCAGGGCGGCAATTACTTCGCTGAGGGGCAGTGGGGGATCCTCAGTCCCGTCACCTGGCTCATCGGCCTGACGGCATACGTCGCGCCCGACGCGGCCGTGCATGTGACGGCGTGGAAGATCCTGTTCCTCGCGGTCTTCGCGATCGGCATGTACCTCCTCTGTCGCGAGTTCGGGGCGTCGCGCCCCTGGGCCGCGCTCGCCGCGACCCTCGCGCCGGCCGCGGGCTTCACCGTGTACATGGACGCCGCGTCGTGGTCGACCGGCCTCTTCGACTCCTGCCTGCTGCCCCTCGTGTGGTGGACCCTGCGGCGCGCGGTCGAGCACGGCAGATCGCCGATCCCGTACGTCATCACCAGCTTCACGCTCGTCACCTTCGGGTACGTGTTCGGTGTGATCGTGCTCGTCGTGCTGCTCGTCGAGACGCTCGTGCGGCAGCTTGTGCGGCGCGACCGCGTGCGCATCGTCCGCACGCTCGCCGCAAGCGCCTGGGGTGGGCTGTGGACGATCGTCGTCTACCTGCCCGCCATGATGACCTCCTCGGTCACGACGCGCAGCGAGGCGCCGTACGAGAACACAGGCTTCCTCAACGCCGACCTCTCCGACCTGTTCTCGACGGCCTCGCCGCTCACGACCGCGACGATCCGCTCGTTCGAGGGCGCGGTCACGTCGGGGCCGCTCGTCTACATCGCGTGGATCCTGCCGCTGCTGCCGCTGTTCCTGCCGATCCCGCGCGAGAGCGTGAAGCGCCTGCTGCCGGTATGGATCTACGGCGCGATCGCGCTCGCGTTCGTCCTCGCGCCGAGCGATCTCGGGGCGATCCGCTGGCCGCTGCGCATGATGCCGTACGTCGTGATCGCCGTGCTGATCGTCTTCGCGGTCGCGGCGACGAAGGCGTTCCCCGAGCGGATCACGCGGTCGCGCGCGTGGGCGAGCGCCGCCGTAGTCGCCGCGATGGCGTACATCTCGTGGGTCGGCGAGATGGGATCCTGGAAATCGATCGCGGTCGGCAGCGCGCTGCAGATCGTCGCGGTCGTCGCTTTCGTGTTCGTCGCGCGCCGCAAGGACGGTCCGTTCGTGCCCGGCCGGCCCTCGTCGTGGGAGAAGAAGACCGCGTTCGTCGTCGCGTGCTCGATGCTCGTGACGCTCGGTGTCGGGGGAGCGCAGCTGCTGCAGTGGCGCGAGTCGCCGCTGCCGAGCGTGAATGCGCCGACCGACACCGACGAGCTGCGCGATGTGCTCTCGGGCGTCGAGGGCGACGCGATCGTCGTCGGCAACTACATGAAGGGCGCGGGCACCCCCGAGAGCTGGGACGAACGGCTCATGGCGAACCTCTGGTACGTCAGCGACGCCAACGTCTCGAGCGTCTACACGGTGCTGCCGTTCTCGGCCTACGCGCGTGATCTCTGCAGCGACCTGCGCGGCCTCACGTGCAAGGGGGCGCTCGAGACCCTGTGGAGTGAGGACGAAGAGACGGGGGAGCCCGTCGCTGACCTGCTGAGCGTCTCGACGATCCTTGCCGCGAAGTACACGTTCGATGAAGAGCCGGAGGCGCCCGAGGGCTGGCATCTCGCGAACGACGGCGGATGGATGTGGCAGTTCGAGCGCGACGAGCCGCTGCCTGCAGCCGGGGGAGTCGTGTGGTCGGGCGAGGGCACCGAGGTCACCGAGACCGGCGAGACGCAGACGAGCGTGACGTTCACGGTCGACGCCGTGGGCGAGGATCCGCGCGTCGCGTTCAGCCGCCTGCCGTTCCCGGGATACTCGGTCGACGGCGCCGAACTCGCGGATCCGGTGCGCGACTACCTGCTGACGGTCGATGTGTCGGGTCTCGACGAGGGTGACGAGGTCACGGTGCAGTTCCTGCCGCCCCCGTTCCCGGTGCTCGCCGGATCCTTCGTGCTGGCCTGGCTGCTGCTGGCGGGGTGGCTCATCGCGCGGTTCGCTGTCCGTCGCCGGGCCCGCCGATAACAAGGGTCGCCAAGAAACGCGCGTTCCCGGCCGCCCGAGGCAGCATATTTTGGCGACCCATTGAGACGCGGGGCGACGACATCCATTGGGTCGCCAAGAAGCGCTAGTTCACGCGCCCCTGAGACAGCATTTCTTGGCGACCCATCCGTTAATCGCGCCGGCCGTGCTCCTGCACCGAGAACGCATACAGCGGGCGCGCCTGCACCTCTTCGTAGATGCGGCCGATGTACTGCCCCAGCACCCCGAGCATCAGCATCTGGATCCCGCCGAGCAGGAACATCCCCGCCGCGAGGAACGTCCACCCCTCGACCGACGACGACGGATCCACCCATCGCGAGATCGCCAGGTACACCGTCCAGATGCCGGCGATCACCGCGAGCACCAGGCCGATGCCACTGATCAGCCGCAGCGGGAACGAGCTGAACCCCATGATCCCGTCGACCGCGAGCTTGACCATCTTGCTCAGCGGATACCCGGTCGTGCCCGCGTGCCGCGCGTCGCGGTCGAACTCGACCGCCCGCTGCTCGAAGCCGATCTCGGCGACCATGCCGCGCAGGAAGCGGTTGCGTTCGGGATAGCGGCGCAGCTCTTCGACCACGCGGCGGTCGAGCAGCCGGAAGTCGCCCGTGTCGCGCGGAATCTCGATGCGCGCCAGCTTCGACAGCACCCAGTAGAAGACGCCCGCCGACGTGCGCTTGAAGAACCCGTCGTCGCGGGTGCGGCGCTTCGCATACGCGACATCGGCGCCGTCCTCCCATGCCTCGATCAGGGCGTGGGCGACCTCGGGCGGATCCTGCAGGTCGCTGTCCATCACGATGACCGCATCGGCATCCGCGACGTCGAGCCCGGCCGTCACCGCGACCTGATGACCCTTGTTCCGCGCCAGCGCGTACACCGAGACCCGGTCGTCGCGCTCGCGCAGCTCGCGCAGCAGCGGCAGAGAGCGATCGCGGGATCCGTCGTCGACGAACACGAACTCGCACGCGAACCGGTCGGCGAGCGCGGCGGCCACGCCGACGAGGCGCTCGTAGAGCACCGGAATGTTGTCCTGCTCGTTGTAGATCGGCAGCACGAATGCGAGCGTCTTCATCGCTTCACGACCTTCAGCACTCGGTAGACCATGCGGCGCTGACGGGCGAGCCGCCTGGCGGTGCGGGATCCTCGGGCCACGTCCGCGTCCGTCACCTCGTCGAACACGCGCCCCGCTTCTTCGAAGAGCCGCGCCATCTCCGACGCCTGCTCGTCGACGAGCGCGACGGACCACTGCCCGCCGCCCACGCGGAACGTCGACGCGACCGCGTCGTCGCGCACGAAGGATCCGTGGCGCAGCGTGCCGTAATAGCTCGCGACGTCGATCGCGTACGACCACTGCCCCTGCCAGCCGCCTGCCTTCTCGAAGGCGGCGCGGCGCATGGTGACCGCGCCCGGCTCTCCGAACGGATTCGTGCCGCTCACCACCGACGCGCGCACGGCGTCGCCGCCCGACATGAGCGGCTCGAGACCCTGCAGCCCGCGCGCCTTCGCGATCGTGCGGCCCTTCTGGTCGATGATCCGTCGCTTGCCGCCGACGAGCGATGCGTCGGGGTGCGTGCGCAGCAGCGCGACCTGCCGTGCGAGGGATCCGGGGAGAACGGTGTCGTCGCCGGGCAGCAGCTTCAGGAACTCGCCGCGCGCCCGCCGGGTGACCGCGGCCCAGTTCGCGATCGCGCCGCCGCCCGCGGGGGTGCGCAGCACCGTGACTCGCGAATCGCCCTCGAACGCCTGCGCGACTTCGTGCGTGCCGTCGTCTGACGAGTGGTCGGCGACGATCAGCTCGAGGTCGACCTCGCGCTGCGCGAGCACCGATCGGATGGTCTCGGCGAGCACACCGGCCTGGCGGAACGCGGGCACGACGACCGAGAGCTCGGGCGCTGTCATTGGGTGTCCTTTGCACTGCGGCGGAACGAGAACTGGCTGTGTCCGAACCAGCTGATCACGGCGATCACGAACGTGAAGACGAACTGGGCGACGATCTCATCCCACCCGAGCCAGAGCTTCAACGGGGGAACGACAAGCAGATTCAGCAGGAAACTCGTCAGATACACGAGCTGGAAGCGCCCGAAGTCGAGCCAGAAGTGCCCCTTCACCCGGAACACGAGGTGCCGGTAGAGGAAGAACGCGCTGATCGTCGACGTGATCTGCGCGCAGGTGATGACGACGAACACCGTCCACGCGGCGTCCGGCGCGACCGTGCGGAACAGCAGCGAGAACGCGATGAACCACACGAATCCAATGCCCGTGTTGATGCCGCCGACGACGAGAAACGCGAACGCGCGATTCTTGAAGAGCCTCAGCAGGGGACCGTCGGGTCCCTTCATGCCGCCCACGGAATCGTCGGCGGGTTCGCCCTGCTCATTCGTCACGCGATAAGACTAGTTCGCACCCCTCGGAGAACGGCGCTGATCGGGTAGCTGAGAAGATGCCGGGGCGAGGGGACGGATCCGCGTGATCATGCGGATCCCGACGCGACACGCCCGGGTTGCCCTGAGGGGTGAGCGACTGGCAGAATAGACAGGTTCCACATTTCGGCGGTTGCGCAGTGCGCCCGCCGAATCACTGCACTGGCAGTGCACAGGCGGCGCGAAGCGCACAGACCTGGGCCGCGGGCAGAGGAGACAACCACATTCCGCAGTGCACGGCTTCCGTGCGCCTGCGGGGCTGACATGTGAAAACGGTGCAGCGACTCGCAAGAGAAGCCCGTGCGCCAGCCCGAAGGGTATCCGGAGGGCACGTGCGTCCAATGCCCATTGAGGTACGACGCTGAATGAGAGTGAGCAGACAAATGGCGGGACAGAAGATCCGCATTCGCCTGAAGTCGTATGACCACGAGGTCATCGACACGTCGGCGCGCAAGATCGTCGACACCGTGACCCGCGCAGGCGCGCAGGTCGTGGGCCCGGTGCCCCTCCCGACGGAGAAGAACGTCGTGGCGGTCATCCGTTCGCCCCACAAGTACAAGGACAGCCGCGAGCACTTCGAGAAGCGCACCCACAAGCGCCTCATCGACATCGTCGACCCCACGCCTAAGGCGGTCGACTCGCTCATGCGTCTGGACCTCCCGGCCGACGTCAACATCGAGATCAAGCTCTGAGGTTCGACATGGCTGACATCAACAACAAGATTTCGAAGGGCATGCTCGGCAAGAAGCTCGGCATGACCCAGGTGTGGAACGAGAGCGGCAAGCTGGTCCCCGTCACGGTGATCGAGCTCGCCCCGAACGTCGTCACCCAGGTTCGCACCCCCGAGAAGGACGGCTACAACGCCGTTCAGATCGCGGCGGGCGAGGTCGACCCGCGCAAGGTCAACCAGCCCCTCACCGGTCACTTCTCGGCCGCCGGCGTCACGCCGCGCCGCCAGGTCACCGAGATCCGCACGGCTGACGCCGCGGACTACTCGGTCGGCCAGGAGCTCACCGCAGAGGGCACTTTCGAGGCCGGCCAGCTCGTCGACGTCGTCGGCACGAGCAAGGGCAAGGGCTTCGCCGGTGTCATGAAGCGTCACAACTTCGCTGGCGTCGGTGCCTCGCACGGTGCGCACCGCAACCACCGCAAGCCCGGTTCGATCGGCGCCTCGGCGACCCCGAGCCGCGTCTTCAAGGGCACGCGCATGGCCGGCCG
>Ga0308157_10001841_pt1 | contig 39418 bp, 41 predicted proteins | sample PhyBR1_FD_201035 | JGI IMG/M metagenome (GOLD analysis project Ga0308157, IMG submission 201035) | Phyllosphere microbial communities from UC Gill Tract Community Farm, Albany, California, United States - DLSLB.R1 | ecosystem: Host-associated > Plants > Phyllosphere > Unclassified | place: USA... | reverse complement strand
ACCTTTCCCAGATTTCCGTATGAATAGTTGGTGTTTTTGGTATCCAGAATTTTTTTACCGTTCAGCCAGTTAATTTCCAAAACACCGTTGTAGGTAGATTGGTAGGTGCGTTCGGGAATTACATTTAAATAACTAAAATACTTTTTTAAAATACTCATTTACGGATTGTACTTTTTAAAACTTCCGTCGTTGTAAAAAATAACGATACAGTCAATTTCTTTAGATTGGAAAGATAAAATGTTTTTTGGATTCTCCGTTATATTTTGATTGATATTTTTAGGTTCGATTTCTTCTTTTACTTCTTCAGATTGATCATCATTTTCGATTTCATTTACAGTTTCAACTTCTGAAATTTCATTTAAAAAAGGTGTTTCATTTTGATCTTTTTCGATTGATTTTGGATAAATTTCGGTCACCAAAAACGGTTCTTTTTCGTAAATCAACCATTCTAAATTTAGGGTAGGAAAGGTGGTATGCAACTTCATTATAAACTCTAAACTAGGTTTGTTTCGCTCTGAAATAAGATGCGAAATAGTTGCTTTTGGGACCAAAATTTTATCTGCCAATTCGGTTGTGCTTAAACCAAAATGATGCATTATTTTTTGTAGCTGTTTACTGAATTTCATAAAAAAAGAAGTTTTTTTAATTAAAAATAGACTTTACAAATGTAAACAAAAGTGTTTTTACAAATGTAAACTAAATTATTTTACAATTGTAAATTTAATTATATGTATTTAAGTGTAAGTTTAAATATTATAGTTTAATGTATTGATTTTGAGTTTTTAAATGTGTAAATATTAAGTTTTGTTAAATGATAAAATTAACATTTGTTTACAAAAATAAACAGCTGTTTAAAAATGGTTTTATTAGAGATTGATAGTATATTTGGAAAAAATTAAAACAAGCATGCAATTTTTAAAACAGCAAGAAATTAACGAGCGTTACATAACAAATTCTAGGTTAGAAAGTCTTTTAGAAAATCTTGATAAGGATATTTTTAAAGTATCGGTTGCCGGAAAAAGTGTGTTGCAGAAAAATATTTACCGAGTAGATTTTGGAACAGGAAATTTCAAGATTTTATTATGGTCGCAAATGCACGGAAACGAAACCACAACAACCAAATCGGTTTTTAACTTTCTTGAAAAATTGAATGCAAACAAAAATGCAGATTGGTTAAATTTTTTCTCGTTTACTTTTCTGCCAATTTTAAATCCAGATGGTGCCGAAGCGTTCACTCGTGTGAATGCAAATAAAATCGATTTAAACAGAGATTCGGTCGATCTTTCTCAACCAGAATCAAAATTACTTCGTTCAATATTTAATGAAGTAAAACCTAATTTAGCTTTAAATATGCACGATCAACGCAGTATATTTTCAGTAGGATCAAATGCAAATCCGGCAACATTGTCGTTTTTGGCTCCGGCATTTAACGAAACGTGCGATATAAATAATGTAAGAACTTTTGCAATGCAGTTAATTGCAAATATTAATGATGTTTTAAAAAGTCATGCGCCAGATAATATCGGGAGGTTCGAAGATTCTTTCAATATAAACTGTATTGGCGACATGTTTACACACTTAAACGCTCCTACAATTTTGTTCGAAGCTGGTTTTGCATCAAACGATTATCAACGTAAAAAAGCCGAAAAATTGGTTGATATCAGCTTGGAAACTTTGTTAAACAGTATTATTTCGCAAGAATATAAAAAGTTTTCTGTTGATGATTATCTTCAAATCCCTGAAAACGAAAAAAACTTTGTCGATATAATAATCGAGAATTTTTCTACCACAAATAATGATTTTACAGACAAAAAATCACTTCCAATCGTGTTTAAAGAAGAAATTATCGAAGGAAAATTAATTCTAAAACCTACGTTGGATTTTGTTTCTGCACCAAATTATAAGTTCGCTCATAAGGTTTTAAACCTTAATCAGCAAACTATTAACAATGAAAATGACATAGCAGAAGCGTTAAGTAATATAACGATATCGTAGTTTTTTGGTGGTTAGTTGTTAATGCTTTGCCAAAATCTAAAAAAAAATTATGCTTTTCTATATATTTTTTAATAATTCATTGTATTTTTGCATTCATTAAAGATTAAAAAAAATAATTGATAAAAATTGTTATATGAGTAAGTTTCGATTAGATGAAATAGATCACCAGATCTTGGATATGTTGATTGATAATACAAGAGTGCCTTTTACAGATATTGCAAAAAAGCTGTTAATATCGGCAGGTACAGTACATGTTCGCGTTAAAAAAATGGAAGATGCGGGTATCATTCAAGGTTCTTCGTTAACTTTAGATTACGAAAAATTAGGGTATTCATTTATTGCTTATGTGGGTATTTTCTTACACAACACATCGCAAACAAAATTTGTTTTAGAACGTATTAACGATATTCCTTTTGTTACCGTGGCTCATGTTACTACAGGGAAATTTAACGTTTTCTGTAAAATTCGTGCAAAAAACACACGTCATGCAAAAGATGTGATCTTTATGATCGATGATATCGAAGGAGTTTACAGAACAGAATCTATGATATCTTTAGAAGAAAGCATTAACGACAAAAAGCGTTTAATGCATACTATTTTTCAAGAGATGTAATTAAAATATATTGTATTTTTGAACTGCTCATTCACAAAAATGAGCAGTTTTTTTATGGATTCATTTACCCAGATTGTTTTAGGAGTAAGCGTTGCGCATGTAGCTCTAAATAACAGTGTAAGCACCAAAAAGATATTTTTATTGGGTGCTGTTGTTGCTACTTTGCCCGATTTGGATATTTATATTGCCAAACTTTTTAACGATCCACTTACCGAAATTGAAATTCATCGAGGTTTTTCTCATTCCATTTTGTTCTTTTTGTTGTTAAGCATACTCATTACATTTTTGGTTAAACGCTGGTTTAAAGAAATTTCGGTAAAACAATTATACACAACCATTTTCCTAGTATTACTTACACATTCGCTGTTAGATGTTTTTACAACTTGGGGCACACAGCTTTTTTGGCCGATTTCTAAAAAAATAGCATTAAAATCAATATTTGTGGTCGATTGGTTTTATACGGTTCCGCTTTTAATGGGCATTGTTTTAGGATTGAAAAATAAACAGAAATTATTCACTTATGCTGGATTGATTTTAAGTTCTATGTATTTGGTTTGGGGATTGGTTGTTCAGCAAGTGGTAAAAAGTAGAGTAGAAGATCGGTTTTACAGAAAATTTCCTTCAAAAAATATCAAGACGACAGTAAAACCTACATTTTCAAATAGTTTTTTATGGAATGTAATTGTTCAGGATGTTGATGGATTTTACATTTCAGATTATTCTATTTTCGATTCAAAAGAAATGAGTTTTCAATATTTTCCTCAAAACAAAAAGTTAATCGATCATATAAAAGATTCTAACATCAATCGCTTAAAAGAGATATCCGAAAATCAATACATCATTACAGAAAATGAAAACGGTTTGGTTTTTAATGATTTACGTTTTGGGTTGTTAAAGAATACTGATAGTGAAGTGCAGTTTGCTTTTTCGTATCAGTTAATTCCATCGAAAAATGGATACAGCGTTAAAGAACTTCCAAAAGACAAACGTGACGGAATACAGCTTTTAAAAAACATTTGGTTAAGACTTACAAACCAATCTATTTAATATCAATTTGTAAATTTGAAAAAAATATAGAATGAAAATAATTATATCGCCGGCAAAATCGTTAGATTTCGAAACTCAATTGCCTGTAACCACACATACAAAACCAGCTTTTATCAAACAAAGCAAAGAAATAAACACGGTTTTAAAAACACTGAAACCTGCCGATTTAAGTAATTTAATGTCGATTTCTGATAATTTGGCAGATTTAAACTGGCAACGAAATAAAGTAAGAAAATATAAATTGACCGAACTTAATGATACGGTTCGTCAAGCGGTTTTTGCGTTTAACGGAGATGTTTACACAGGTTTGAATGCTTATACGTTAAACGAAAATCAAATCGATTATCTGCAAAACAAATTAAATATACTTTCGGGTTTATACGGTTTGCTGAAACCTTTAGATGCTATTGAACCTTACCGATTAGAAATGGGTATAAAACTGCCAATTGCCGATAAAAAAGATTTATACGATTTTTGGAAAGATACCGTTACAACAGCTTTAAACAAAGGTTATAAAAAAGGAGATGTTTTGGTGAATTTAGCCAGCAACGAATATTTTGGTGCAGTTGATAAAAAAGCTTTGAAAGCAAAAGTTATAACTCCTGAATTTAAAGATTACAAAGACGGAAAGCTGAAAATGATTAGTTTTTTTGCTAAAAAAGCGCGTGGGTTAATGGTTCGCTACATGGCAGAAAATAATATTACTAATGTAGAAGACATTAAACAGTTTAATGTAGAAGGTTATGGTTTTGATGCTAATTTATCAACCGATACCAAATGGGTTTTTACGAGGTAAGTGAATTATAAAAAAGACTTTTAATTTGGAGAAAATCGTTTTAAAATATAATTCAAAAAGAATTATAGGTTTAATTTTAATATCTATTCTGATGATGTTGGTTTTTGGATATGGTTTATTCTTTGCAGAAAGAATATCTTCTATTGAACCTTCTGAAACTTCTGTAAGGTATCGTGGTTATTCCCAATTGTTTTATGAAAATGAAGAATTAGTTTTTACTATTTCATTGCTTTTGTGTTTTCTTATTTTAATTGTTTTGCTAAACTTAATCAGGAAACTGATAGAAAAAGAATTTTTGATAATAAAAGATAACAATAAAATTTCATTTGGAAATAACCAGATCGGTAACATTGATAATATTCAATCTATTCAAATTATCAATCATAAATATAATTCTTGGATTTATATGTATTTAAAAGACACATCCGAAGTTTTGGACTCAAAAAGATCAATTCATAAAATGATTTATTCCATTTATTTCTACTTTAATAAAAATGCTCTCTCAATTAATGTATCTCTTTTTGAAGGTGGATCTTCTGAAAATTTAGAAAAAATAAGAGAAATAATAGGAAGTAGTAAACGCAAAAAGAATCGTAAATCTAAATTATAAATGCTTGAAACAAATCTTAAACTACTTTTAAACATAAAACATTTTGATTTATAGATTAGTTTTAGGAATTTTGGCAGATTAAGAAAAAAGACCATGTCAGCAACACATTATATTAGCAACAATACGTTGAGTTTAGAAGAGCTAAACACAATTATCGAAGAAAATCATACGTTAGCTTTATCAGAAGAAGCCATTGCAAACATTAATAAATGCCGTGAATATTTAGATAATAAAATGCAGACCGAAACCAATCCTATTTATGGAATCAACACCGGTTTTGGATCATTATACAACATTAAAATTTCAAACGAAGATCTAACAACTTTACAAGAAAATTTAATGAAATCGCACGCTTGCGGTACAGGTGACGAAGTTCCACACAGCATTGTAAAAATTATGTTGCTGTTAAAGATAAAGTCGTTGTGTTACGGTAATTCGGGCGTGCAATTGGTAACAGTTGAACGCTTGATCGATTTCTATAACCACAATATTTTACCGGTTGTTTATACACAAGGTTCGTTAGGTGCATCGGGCGACTTATCTCCACTGGCACATTTATGTTTGCCTTTAATCGGTGAAGGCGAGGTTTTTATGAACGGAAACAGAATCTCTGCAAAACAAATGTTGGCTGAAAAAGGTTGGGAAACCATTACGTTAAAATCTAAAGAAGGTTTGGCGTTGTTGAACGGTACACAGTTTATGAGTGCGTACGGAGCTTATATTTTGTTGAAAACCTCAAAATTATCACAATTGGCAGATGTGATAGGAGCGGTGTCTTTAGAAGGTTTCGATGGTAGAATCGATCCTTTCAACAATTTAATCCACATGGTTCGTCCACACAAAGGTCAGGTAAATACTGCTGTTCGTATTACTGAAATTTTAGAAGGATCAGAATTGATCAAACAACCTAAAAAGCACGTACAAGACCCATATTCGTTCCGTTGTATTCCGCAGGTTCACGGAGCTTCGAAAGATGCGATTGAATATGTAGAAAAAGTTTTTAAAACCGAAATCAATTCAGTAACCGATAATCCGAATATTTTTGTTGATGAAGATTTAATTGTTTCGGGCGGAAATTTCCACGGACAACCATTGGCTTTGGCTTTAGATTTCTTGGGAATTGCCTTGGCAGAATTAGGAAGCATTTCAGAACGCAGAACCTATCAGTTAATATCGGGCTTACGTAATTTACCACCGTTTTTAGTAAACAATCCGGGATTAAATTCAGGTTTTATGATTCCGCAATATACCGCAGCAAGTATCGTTAGCCAGAACAAACAATTGGCAACGCCGGCAAGTATCGATAGTATTGTATCAAGTAACGGACAAGAAGATCACGTAAGTATGGGGGCAAATGCAGCTACAAAAACATTAAAAATCGTGGAAAATTTAGAACGAATTCTGGCAATTGAACTATTTAATGCAGCGCAAGCTTTAGAATTCCGCCGACCAGGAAAATCGAGCGATTTTATAGAAAACTTTGTAAGTGATTACAGAAAAGTTGTTCCAACGGTAGAAGAAGACCGTATTTTACATTACGATATTCAAAACAGTATTCAGTTTTTAAGCAATTATAAATTCAGTTAATTATACAAAATGCACTTTTAGTTATACAAAAGTGCATTTTTCTTTTGTGAAAATAGTTATATTTGCCTGATATTTCAGCAACAAAAATAGTTTTGACATCAGCAAATAAATTAAAAATTTTAAACGATCCTATTTATGGCTTCATAACCATACCTGCAACATTGTTGTACGATTTAATTCAGCATCCGTATTTTCAGCGTTTGCGCAGAATTAAACAAATGGGGTTGTCTTCTTTAGTTTATCCGGGTGCAGAACACACGCGTTTTCATCACGCTTTGGGCTGTATGCACATGATGCAGAAAGCCGTTCAGGTGTTGCGTTTTAAGAATGTTGAAATATCAAAAGAAGAAGAAGAGGCGCTTTATATTGCCATTTTATTGCACGATATTGGTCATGGACCTTTTTCGCACGCAATGGAACACAGCATTGTAGAAAATATTCATCATGAAGAAATTTCGTTGCTTTTTATGGAAGCTTTGAATGAAGAGTTTGAAGGAAAACTTTCATTGGCAATCGAGATTTTTAAAGGAAATTATCCGCGTAAATTTTTAATTCAGCTAATATCTTCACAAATGGATATGGATCGAATGGATTATTTAAAGCGTGATAGTTTTTACAGCGGTGTTGCCGAAGGAAACATTAATTCCGAACGATTGGTACAAATGATCAACGTTCATAACGATGTTTTGGTAGTTGAAGAAAAAGGTATATATTCGGTAGAAAAATTTTTGGTAGCACGCCGTTTAATGTATTGGCAGTGCTATTTGCATAAAACAAGTGTTGGTGCAGAATTGTTATTATCAAAAATATTAAAACGCGCCAAGCAGTTAACGTTGCAAGGAGTAGATTTACCGGCAAGCAATGCACTGAAGTTTTTCTTGGAGAACAATGTTTTAAAAGCCGATTTTAATAAAGAAGTTTTAAACAATTTTGCCTTGTTAGATGATGCTGATATTTACACCGCATTAAAAAACTGGCAGTTTCATACCGATAAGGTTTTGTCTTATTTAAGTAGCGCCATTGTAAACAGGAAATTGTTTCATGTGCAATTAGTTTCTAAAGATGACTTGCCTTCAAAATTAAGTTATTACCAAAGTTTATGTAAAGAGGAACTTGAAGTTAATGAAGAATTGGATTATTTTGTTTTTGGCGATAAACTGAAAAATCAGGCGTACGATTTAAAGGCAGATCCAATTCGAATTTTTACAAAGAACAGAGAAATTATCGATGTGTTGGAAGCATCAGATCAATATAATTTAAAGGCTTTGTCAGAGCCTGTTTATAAATACTTTATATGCTATCCAAAAAGCATTCATAAAGTTGGTTAAAAATTAATATTTTTGTATTCAATGAAGATTACAGCAGAGCAAATTGCCGAAGTTTTAAATGGAAATATTGTGGGCGATTCTACGGTTGAGGTTTTTAAGTTAGCCAAGATCGAAGAAGGCGAAGAAGGTTCTATTACCTTTTTGTCAAACTCAAAATACAACCATTTTTTATACACAACCAAGGCTTCAATTGTCATTGTTAATAAAGATTTTCAACCGTTGCACGATGTAAAGGCAACCATGATTCAGGTTGATGATTCGTATCAGGCATTTACAAAAATATTAGAATATGCCAACCAGATCAAATTAATGAAATCGGGCATCGAGCAACCTTCGGTATTATCAGAAGGTGTGGAATATGGAAATGATTTATATTTGGGAAGTTTCTGTTACATTGGTAAAAACACAAAAATCGGGAACAATGTAAAAATTTATCCTAATTCTTTTGTGGGTGATAACGTAATAATTGGTGATAATACGATACTTTTTGCAGGTGCACGAATTTATTCTGAAACAATTATCGGTAAAAACTGCGTGATTCATTCAGGAACAATTGTAGGTTCAGACGGATTTGGATTTGCTCCAAACACAGATGGAACTTATGCTAAAATTCCACAAATAGGAAACGTAATCATTGAAGACGATGTGGAAATAGGATCATGTACAACTATTGACCGCGCCACATTAGGATCAACAATTATAAGAAAAGGTGTAAAATTAGATAATCAAATTCAAATTGCACACAATGTAGAGGTTGGCGAAAATACCGTAATTGCCTCACAAACCGGTGTTGCAGGTTCTGCCAAAATTGGTAAAAACTGTGTTATTGGCGGGCAGGTTGGTATTGTAGGTCATATTGTAATTGGCGATAATGTGCGTATTCAGGCACAATCAGGTGTTGGGAAAAGCGTAAAAGACGGTGAAATTATTCAAGGTTCGCCGGCAATGACGTATAACGATTTTTCGAAATCGTATGTCTATTTTAGAAAATTACCCAATATTGTTAAGGATATCGATCAGTTAAAAAAATCAAATAACGAAATATAAGTTAAAAATAGTTATGGTTAAACAGAAAACCATCGCCCAAGAAGTAACAATTAATGGAGTGGGTTTGCATACAGGTCAACAAGTTGTTATGACTTTAAAACCTGCGCCTGTAAATAATGGTTTTACTTTTGTGCGAGTAGATTTACCGGGAAGTCCTGTTATTGAAGCAGATGCAAATTATGTTGTTTCTACAGAACGTGGAACAAATTTAGAGCATAAAGGCGTTCAATTGCATACTACAGAGCATGTTTTGGCTGCTTTTGTCGGGTGTGATTTAGATAATGTAATTATCGAGTTAAATGCTTCAGAACCACCAATTATGGATGGTTCATCTAAATTTTTTGTTCAAGCTGTTGAAGAGGCTGGAATTGTAGAACAAGATGCAGAACGTAACGAGTACGTTGTTAAAGAAGTAATCTCTTATGTTGATGAAAGAACGGGCAGTGAAATTATCGTTATGCCTGCAGATGAATATCAGGTTACTACAATGGTAGATTTTGGTACAAAAGTTTTAGGTACACAAAATGCTACGTTGAAAAACATGAGCGATTTTAAAGAAGAAATTTCAGAAGCAAGAACTTTTAGCTTTTTGCACGAAATTGAAACTTTATTGGCACACGGATTAATTAAAGGCGGCGATTTAAATAATGCAATTGTTTATGTTGATAAAGAAATATCAGACGAAACATTACAGAATTTAAAAGTTGCTTTTGGTAAAGATAATATTGCAGTTAAACCAAACGGAATTTTAGATAATTTAACGTTACATTATCCTAACGAAGCTGCCAGACACAAATTGTTAGATGTTATTGGCGATTTGGCTTTAATTGGTACACGTATTCGCGGAAAGGTTATCGCAAACAAACCGGGACATTTTGTAAACACACAGTTTGCTAAAAAAATGTCTAAAATTATTAAGGCAGAACGTAGAAATCAGGTTCCTGTTTTCGATCTGAATAAAGAGCCTTTAATGGATATCAACAAAATAATGGCGGTTTTGCCACATAGATTCCCTATGCTTTTGGTTGATCGTATTTTGGAATTGTCTGATTCTCATGTAGTAGGTATGAAAAACGTAACTATGAACGAAGAGTTTTTTCAAGGACATTTTCCTGGTGCGCCTGTAATGCCTGGGGTTTTAATTATCGAGGCAATGGCACAAACAGGAGGTATTTTGGCGTTGAGTACAGTTCCAGATCCGGAAAATTATCTGACTTATTTCATGAAAATTGATAATGTACGTTTCAAACAACAGGTTTTACCTGGCGATACGTTGTTCTTTAAATTAGATTTAATAAGTCCGATCCGAAGAGGAATCTGTCATATGCAGGCTGTTGCTTATGCTAATGGTAAAGTAGTTACCGAAGCAGAATTAATGGCACAAATAGTAAAAACAAAGTAGTAAATTAATAACTAATTAGAATGAATCAACCATTAGCATACGTTCATCCAGGAGCAAAAATTGCTAAAAATGTGGTAATTGAACCTTTTACAACTATTCACAACAATGTTGAGATAGGTGAAGGTACTTGGATAGGGTCAAACGTTACCATCATGGAAGGAGCACGAATCGGAAAAAATTGTCGTATTTTTCCCGGTGCAGTTATTTCTGCCGAGCCACAAGATTTAAAGTTCGATGGCGAAGAAACAACTGTAGAAATAGGCGATAATACAACAATTAGAGAGTGTGTTACCATTAACAGAGGTACAAAAGACAGATACCGTACAGCTATTGGTAAAAATTGTTTAATACAGGCTTACAGCCACATTGCGCACGATTGTATTGTGGGCGATAACTGTATCTTTTCAAACTCAAGCACATTGGCAGGTCACGTAACAGTGGGCGATTATGTTGTTTTGGCGGGTATGGTTGCTGTGCATCAGTTCTGTACAATCGGGTCGCATTCGTTTATAACGGGCGGTACTCTTGTTCGTAAAGATGTTCCTCCGTACATTAAAGCAGCACGCGAACCAATTTCTTACGTAGGAATTAATTCTGTAGGATTGAGAAGAAGAGGCATCGATTCTGAAAAAATCAAAGAAATACAGAATATTTACCGCGTATTGTATCAAAAGAATTACAATAATTCACAAGCAATCGAGATTTTAGAAACCGAAATGGAAGCAACTCCGGAACGTGACGAAATTATTCAGTTTGTACGTAATTCAACGCGTGGTATCATGAAAGGTTATACCGGAATTTATTAATAAATAAAAAAATAAAAGCATAATTTATGGCAAGTACATCAGACATTAGAAACGGTTTATGTATTAAATTTAACAACGATATTTACAAAATTGTAGAATTCCTGCATGTAAAACCGGGTAAAGGTCCTGCGTTTGTAAGAACTAAAATGAAAAGTGTAACTTCTGGTAAAACGTTAGATAATACTTTTTCTGCGGGTCATAAAATCGATGTAGTTCGTGTAGAAACACATACTTTCCAGTATTTATACCAAGAAGGAAACGATTATCATTTTATGAATAACGAAACATTTGAGCAAATTACGTTAGAAAAAAATATTTTAGACGCTCCTGAATTATTAAAAGAAGGAACAAACGTAATGGTTCAGATTAATGCAGAAACAGAATCTCCTTTATCTGTAGATATGCCTGCGTCTATCGTTTTAGAAGTAACTTATACAGAACCTGGTGTAAAAGGTAATACGGCAACAAATGCTACAAAACCTGCTACAGTAGAAACTGGTGCGCAAGTTAACGTACCTTTGTTTATTAACGAAGGCGATAAAATTAAAATTGATACAGCTTCAGGAAGTTATATCGAACGTATAAAAGAGTAATTAATAAATGAGATTTCCTAAAACTTATCATTTAGAAAATATAGCAGAAATAATTGGGTGTTCCTTTGTAGGGGCTCCCGATTTTCCTGTTTTAGGAATGAACGAAATTCATGTGGTGCAAGCCGGTGAAATCGTTTTTGTAGATCATCCGAAATATTACGATAAAGCATTAAATTCAAACGCAACCATCATTTTAATTAATAAAGATGTTGAATGCCCAGAAGGTAAAGCTTTGTTGATTTCAGATGATCCATTTCGCGATTTCAATAAACTGTCGGTTTATTTTCGTCCGTTTCAGGCTTCATCAAATGCAATATCAGAAACAGCTCAAATAGGCGAGGGAACCATCATTCAACCGAATGCTTTTGTCGGTAATTATGTAAAAATCGGTAAAAACTGTATCATTCATGCGAATGTTGTTTTGAACGATCATACCATAATTGGCGATAACGTTGTTATTCACGCAGGAACTGTTTTAGGTGCCGATGCTTTTTATTTTAAGAAAAGAACCAGTTTTTTTGATCCGTTGATTTCTTGTGGTTCCGTTGTTATAGAAGACGATGTAACTTTAGGTGCTTTATGTACGATTGATCGTGGTGTGACCGGAGAAACCCGCATTAAAAAAGGAGCAAAAATTGATAACCAAGTGCACATTGGGCACGATACCGTTATTGGCGAAATGTGCTTAATTGCAGCACAATGTGGTATTGCAGGTTGCGTAGTTATAGAAGATAACGTAACTTTATGGGGACAAGTTGGTACTACCAGCGGAATTACTATTGAAGCAGGTGCGGTGGTATCTGCAAAATCAGGTGTTTCAAAAAGCTTAAAAGGCAATAAGGTGTATTTTGGTACACCTGCAGAAGAAGCTCGCGAATATTACAAGCACGTTGCAAAAGTTAAAAATTTAGTAAAGTAGGTAACAATGGAAAGTGCATTAGAAATAGTCAGAAAATTTTACGAATCGGCAGGTATCTTAAACAAAACATATTGTTTAGAGGTTTTTCATGAAGATATTCAGTTGGAATGGTACAGTTCTAAAGGACATTTGTTTTTAGAGCATACCGATCTTTTGGCACTTTCTAAAGACTTAAAACATTCTTATTTTGATCTTCGCGCACAAATTCACGATATAATGAGTGACGGCGATAAAGTAATGATTCGTTACACTTACTACGTTAGAACATTTGAAAATACCGAAGAAGAACTGATTCTTGCTACCTTTTTCACCGTTTGGGAAGTTAAAGACGGCAAGCTTTTTAAAGGTGTTCAAATGAGCCAACTATCAAATTAATAAAAATTTAAAGTAAAAAATTTTAATATTATTCATTAACCCTTATTTTTGTAAAATAATTCAAAAAACGATAATTATAAAAAATCATGAGTGTATTAGTAAACAAAGATTCTAAGATAATAGTTCAAGGATTTACAGGAAGCGAAGGAACGTTCCACGCCTCTCAAATGATTGAATACGGTACAAACGTTGTAGGTGGTGTTACTCCTGGTAAAGGCGGAACTATGCATTTAGATCGTCCTGTGTTTAATACAGTAAAAGATGCTGTTGAAAAAGCAGGTGCAGATACATCTATTATTTTCGTACCGCCGGCATTCGCTGCCGATGCGATTATGGAAGCTGCAGAAGCAGGTATTAAAGTAATTATCTGTATTACAGAAGGTATTCCTGTGGCAGAAATGGTTACTGCATACAACTATGTAAAAAACAAAGGAAATTGTCGTTTGGTTGGTCCTAACTGTCCGGGTGTAATTACTCCGGGTGAAGCTAAAGTTGGTATTATGCCAGGTTTCGTATTCAAAAAAGGAACAGTAGGTATCGTTTCTAAATCAGGAACTTTAACGTACGAAGCTGCAGACCAAGTTGTAAAACAAGGTTTAGGTATTACAACAGCTATCGGTATTGGTGGAGATCCAATTATTGGAACAACTACTAAAGAAGCGGTTGAATTATTAATGAACGATCCAGAAACAGAAGCAATCATTATGATTGGTGAAATTGGCGGACAATTAGAAGCAGACGCTGCACGTTGGATTAAAGAAAACGGAAACAAAAAACCGGTTATCGGATTCATCGCAGGTGAAACAGCTCCTAAAGGTCGTACAATGGGTCACGCAGGTGCAATTGTTGGTGGTGCTGATGATACAGCAGAAGCTAAAAAACGCATCATGGCAGAATGTGGTATCCACGTTGTTGATTCTCCAGCAGAAATCGGTAAAAAAGTAAAAGAAGTTTTAGGATAATTTCTTTTCTAGATACAAACAAAAAAGCGATGATTTATAGTCATCGCTTTTTTGTTTATAAAATATGTTTATTCTTGAATACTAATGTAAATCAGTTTTGTTAATCATAACTAAATACCATTTCTTATTTATTAACTTAAACTCAACATAGCTATAAAAACCAATTTTTTTATACGAAATTTCTTCAATTACAATCGAATCCTCAATTATACTTTTTTGTTCAAATTGAGCAAATAATAACTCCCCAACAGGTTTTTTTAGCATTTTCCAATTTTCAATACTCCAATTTTCATTATCGTTCTTAGTTATAAATTTTCCTTTAAGAGGGAACTTGATTCTTTCCATTTGAAAAATCGAATCGGTGTGGAATTTTAAATTGAATTTTGAAAAATCTTCTCCTGTCTTTTTTGATGATGTACAAGATATTAATATGAAAAATGATGATAAAATAATTAAGTGTTTCATTATATATTTACTTCCTAACCGCCTTTGGAACCAACAAACTGTAATCACCATTATTGCGGATGAAATCACGCACAATGCTTGAGCTGATAAACGAGGTGTCTACAGCCGTAAGTAAGAAAACTGTTTCAATACCCGAAACCAATCGGTTGGCATGTGCAATGGCTTTTTCAAACTCAAAATCGGCTGGGTTGCGTAAACCACGCAATAAAAAATCGGCATTTTGCTCTTTGCAGTAATCAATCGTCAATCCTTGGTAAAGATCCACTTTAACTTTAGGTTCGTTGGCAAAAGTTTCTTCGATAAAACGTTTACGTTCTTCTAAACTAAACATGTACTTTTTTTCGGCATTTGTACCAATGGCAATGATAATTTCATCGAACAACGGCAAAGCTCGGGTAATAACATCTACGTGTCCGTTGGTTATGGGATCAAACGAACCTGGAAAAACAGCTTTTTTCATTAAAAATGCGTTCTGGTTAAAGCTAATTCAATAGCGTTGTCAAACAATTCGTTTAACGAGATTCCTGCTTCACGAGCTTGTTGCGGTAAAATACTTTCGGTAGTTAAGCCTGGAACAGTATTCATCTCCAATAAAAAAGGTTCGCCGCTTACCAAGATAAATTCAGATCGAGAAAAACCATCCATTTTTAAAATGGTGTAAATACGTTTGGCAGCATCTTCTACTTTTGCTTTTTCATCATCGGATATTCTTGCAGGAGTAATCTCGCTCGATTTCCCTTCGTATTTCGCTTCGTAATCAAAAAAGTCATTTTCAGAAACAATTTCGGTTATTGGCAACACCATTGTTTGGTCTTTGTATTTAATTACACCAACCGAAACTTCTGTTCCTTTTAAATAACTTTCAATTATAATTTCATCATCTTCTACATACGCTTTATCAATCGCAGGCAATAATTGTTCGCTGTCTTTTACCATCGAAATTCCAAAACTTGAACCCGATTTGTTCGGTTTAACAAAACAAGGCAGTCCAACACGCTGAATAATCTGATTTTCATCAATAACATCGCCTTTGTTCAAGTAGTACGAAATTGCCGTTTTAATTCCGTAAGGTTTCAACACAGAAAGCATATCGCGCTTGTTAAACGTAAGTGCCGACTGGTAGTAATTACAAGACGTTTGCGGAATATTCAACAGTTTTAAATAAGCCTGTATTAATCCGTCTTCGCCCGGTGTTCCGTGAATGGCGTTAAAAACAACATCGAATGTAATTTTTTCACTGTTTACCGTTACCGAAAAATCGTTTTTATCAACAACAAAGCGGTTATTTTGTTCATCAACATAAAACCAGCCTTCTGTTAAAATGTGTATTTTGTATAAATTATATTTAGTGCTATCTAAATGATTATAAACAACTTCGCCGCTTTTTAAGGATATTTTATATTCGCTAGAATATCCTCCCATAATAATTGCTACGTTTTTCATTTAATAATGTATTTTTATATTTTATTTTTGTAAGATGTATTTACCTTACTTTAAAACAAATTTATAAAAATACACGTAACATAATTGATAACTTTGCTAAAATAAATAACTCTATGGGTTTTACATCATTTATAAAAAGTAGGCAGTTTTTTTTCTCGTTAATAGTAGCAGTGGTAATCATTGCCGCACTTATTTTTGGAAGCTTACAGTTTTTAAATATTTATACACGTCACGGCAACGAAATTCCTGTACCCGATTTAACTAAAATGAAGGTTGAAAAAGCCATGAACGCCGTTGCAGACAATGGTTTTGAAATTATTATTATTGATACAATTGATTACAACCCAAAGTATCCGCCGTTAACGATTTCAGAACAAGATCCTAAAGCGAACGATGCTGTAAAACAAGGTCGTAAAATTTATGTAAAGATTAATGCCAAAGGATATTCGTCTGTACGTTTACCAAATTTAGATGGTAGAACGTTACGCCATTCAACTGCTATTTTAGAATCGTTAGGCTTGGTGAAAGGACAAATTAAATACGAACCCGATTTTGCTAAAGATGTTGTTTTGCGTATTGAACAAGACGGCAGAATTTTACGCATGGGCGATAAAGTACTTAAAAATTCAAAAATCGATTTAATATTGGGCGATGGTATGTTAGGATACAAGCCAGAAACCGATACTTTAGGTGAAATGTATGAAGATATAGCACCGGCAATCGATTCAATTTTTTAATGAATGATAGAAGATAACACAATTTTAGAAGACGAATTATACGAACACCATCGTTTTGAAGCCGGTAAAGGTCAGGCACCATTACGTGTTGATAAATTTTTGATGAATCTGGTTGAAAACGCAACCCGAAACAAAATTCAGAAAGCAGCCGATAACGGAAATATTTTCGTGAATGATGTTCCTGTAAAATCAAATCATAAAGTAAAAGCAAACGATGTAGTGCGCGTTTTAATGGAACAGCCTCCGTTTGAAAACATCATTGTTCCAGAAAACATTCCGTTGGATATTGTTTATGAAGACGATGATTTACTGGTAATCAATAAACCTGCAGGTTTGGTTGTGCATCCGGGTCACGGAAATTATACCGGAACTTTGGTAAATGCATTGGCGTATCATTTTGAAAATTTGCCGTTAAACAGTTCAGAACGTCCTGGTTTGGTGCATAGAATTGATAAGGATACTACAGGATTACTTGTTATTGCGAAGACAGATTGGACAATGAGCGAACTGCAAAAACAGTTTGCCGCAAAAACAACCGAGCGTGAATATGTTGCGTTGGTTTGGGGAAATGTGCAAGAAGATGAGGGAACTATAGAAAGTTATATTGGTCGCCATAAGGTAGATCGTATGCAGATGGCTTCGTTTCCCGATGATTCAACCGGAGCTAAACATGCGGTTACACATTATAAGGTGATCGAACGTTTGGGATACATTACAATGGTTTCATGCCGATTAGAAACCGGCAGAACACACCAGATTCGCGTGCACATGAAAGCAATCGGGCATACCTTGTTTAATGATGAACGTTATGGCGGAAACCGAATTTTAAAAGGAACCACTTTTACAAAATATAAGCAGTTTGTAGATAACACTTTTAAAGTATTGCCAAGACAGGCTTTGCATGCTAAAACACTTGGCTTTATGCACCCGATTAAAAAAGAATTCATGCGTTTTGAAACCGATTTACCAACAGATATGGTTCAGTGTATCGAACGTTGGCGAAACTATTCAAACAACCATGAAATTATTGAAGAAGAAGATTAATTATGACCATAATTAAATTAAGAGGAGTAAAAAATTTAGAAAGCGATATCAGATTAAATCAGCTTTACAGTCAGTTTGATATTCTTTTAAGCGAATTAAGAAAAAAAGAAGTAACAGATTCAATTATTCAAACAATCAATAACGAGGTTGAAGAAATTAATACTTCTGATTCTTTAACGACTAATGATTTAAGAAAAGTAATAAAGAAAAAGCAAACGGCAATTTTAAGGTTAATAGAAAAAGACTTAAAATTAGTTCCTAAAAACTATTACAGAACGCTTTGGTTAGCACTTGGCATGACAGTTTTTGGTATGCCATTAGGCGTTCTTGCAGGCGTTCTTTTAGGGCAACCGGGTTTGTTTGCTATAGGTTTACCTATTGGTGTTGCAATCGGCGTAACCGTTGGTACAGCAATGGATAAAACTGCCGCTAAAGAAAACAGACAACTAAATTTAGAAATTAAATACTAAAACATTTATGCTGGCATTTGTAGGAAGCAACTCGTCAAAATCAATCAACGAACAGTTAACAAAATCGGTTTTAAAAGAACTGAATGTAATGCATACATTTGTTGATCTCAAAGCATTAGATATTCCTTTATTTAGTGAAGATTTAGAACGCGAAATTAAATCACCGAAAGGAATTGTTTCTTTAAAAGATCAAATCGAAGCTTTCGAACATATTTTCATAACCACAAACGAGCACAACGGCAATTTATCGGCATTTTTCAAAAATATAATAGATTGGTTGTCACGTACAGATAAAAGTTTTTTGCAAGGAAAAAAGGTTTTTATTTTAAGTACGTCAAACGGAAAACGTGGTGGTTTGGGTGCGAACGAAAGTTTACAGAAAATGGTCGAACGTTTTGGTTGCGAAGTTTACGAAAGTTATGCTTTTTCATCTTTTTCAGAAAACTTCAACAAAGAAACACAGCAAATTACAAATAAAGATTTCTTACAGGAAATCGATAACAAACTAAACAGAATTTTAAAAAGTTAATGCAACGGTTTTCAAAAACGTATCAAATACAAAATATTTCCGGTTTTAAAAAGCAGATGCTTCAGTGGGCACAACAGTTTCGCGAAGTCGTTTTTTTAGAATCGAACAATTACAAAGCCAAATACAGCACACATCAGGCTGTTTTGGCTTTTGATGCTTTTACGCTGCTGCAAACCGATTATTTTAATGCGTTCGATAAATTAAAAGAATATCAAAGCAATACCAACGATTGGCTTTTTGGTTATTTAACATACGATTTAAAGAACGATGTGGAACGTTTGGAATCAAGTAATTCCGACGGATTGAATTTTCCCGATTTATTGTTTTTTCAACCAAAGAAAATCATTTTTTTCGAAGATGATTTGGTTCGATTTGAATATCTGGGAATGTGTGATGATGAAATAGATGATGATTTTCAGCAGATAAATTCAATTGAAATTAAAGAAGTAGATCGGTCAGAAAAAATCAACGTAGAAAGTAAATTAACATTTAACGAATATGAAACTGGATTCAAAAAAGTAATCAGTCATATTCAACGCGGCGATATTTATGAAGCCAATTACTGCATGGAATTTTTTGCAGAAGATGTTCAATTGAATTCAAATGATTTGTTCTGGAAATTAAATGAAATTTCCGAACCACCGTTTGCGTGTTTTGCTAAATTCAATAAACATTTTGTAATGAGTGCGTCGCCAGAACGTTACCTTAAAAAAGATGGTTTAAAAATAATTTCGCAACCTATTAAAGGAACGGCGAAACGTGGAGCTACTGAAGAAGAAGATACACTTTTAAAACAAAATTTAGCAGAAAATAAAAAAGAACAGTCAGAAAACGTGATGATTGTAGATTTGGTCCGAAACGATTTATCTAAAACTGCAACAAAAGCATCAGTTCAAGTAGAAGAATTATTTGGAATTTATACGTTTAAACAAGTTCATCAAATGATTTCTACGATTGTTTCAGAAGTTTCTGCAGATCAAAAACCGGTCGATATCATCAAATCGACTTTTCCAATGGGCAGTATGACAGGAGCTCCAAAATTATCGGCAATGAAAATTATCGAAGAGGTCGAGAAAACAAAACGCGGTCTGTATAGCGGTGCCATTGGTTATTTCACACCTAACAACGATTTCGATTTTAACGTGGTTATTCGCAGTATTTTGTATAATCAAGATGATAAATACGCATCGTTCAGTGTGGGTAGCGCCATTACAATCAACGCAAATGCTACCGACGAATACAATGAATGTTTGTTGAAAGCACAAGCAATGCAAAAAGTTTTACAGCAATGTTAAATCAATTTAAACAACATATCACACAAAAATTTCCCGAATCAGTAAGCGGAAAAACCTTACTTGCAGTAAGCGGAGGTGTGGACAGTATGGTGTTGTTGCATTTGTACCAGGCTTTAAAATTAGACTTTGCTGTTGCACATTGCAATTTTCAGTTGCGCGGTACAGAAAGTAATTTAGACGAAAAATTGGTTGTATATTTTTGTAAAAAGCATGATATTCCGTGTTTTGTAGAACGATTTGATACCATGCAGTTTGTTGAAAGCAGAAAAGTTTCCATTCAAATTGCGGCACGCGAATTAAGATACAATTGGTTTAAACAGATTTGTGCAGATAACGATTATCAGTTTATTGCAACGGCACATCATTTAGACGATCAGGTGGAAACGTTTTTGATCAATTTTACGCGCGGAACCGGAATTGACGGTTTGGTTGGAATTCCCGAAAAAAACGAGAATATTATTCGACCATTGTTAATTTTTTCTCGAGATGAAATTCTGAATTATGCTGCTGAAAATGGAGTAGAGTGGAGAGAAGATCAATCAAACGCTACAACTAAATATCTGCGAAACAAAATGCGCCATTTGGTGCTTCCGGTTTTAAAAGAAGAAAATACAGAGTTTTTAAAATCGTTTCAAAATACGCTTCATCATTTAAAACAAACACAACTTTTAGCAAACGATGCAGTTGCTTTTTTCGAGAAAGAATGTGCGCAAATGATCGATGATCAATTGGAAATTGATTTAGATAAAGCACAGAATTTCAACAATAATAAACACTATTTATTACAGGTTTTAAAGATATACGGTTTCAATTCTGCAGATGAAATTGAAAAGATATGTTTATCTGACAGTGGAAAAGTGCTAAAAAATAATGGTTACACTGTTTTAAAAGATCGAAACAAACTGATTGTTTTTGAAGAAAAGTCGGTAAGGGATGATTTATTTTACATAAATACTAAAACTGATGTATTAAGTCTGCCTTTTTTTATGAATATATCAGAAGTAGAAAAGGAGGAATTTAACTCGGATAAAAGTACTATTTTCGTAAATTCGAATCTTTTAAAATGGCCTTTGGTTTTAAGACGAAAACAAACTGGTGATTATTTTCAGCCTTTTGGAATGAATGGAGTAAAGAAAGTATCAAAGTTTTTTAAAGACGAAAAACTATCTAAAATTCAAAAAGATAACACTTGGATTTTGGAAAATGGAGATGGAAAAATAATTTGGATTGTTGGTTTACGTGCCGATGACCGATTTAAAATAACAAGTAACAATCAACAAAACTATAAAATAACTTTAAACCAATGAGAAATTTACTCACAGCGCTGGTTTTATTCGTAACCAGTTTGGGGTTTTCACAGGTGCAAGATCCTGTAAAATGGAAATCGAGTATCGAAAAAATTTCAGATACAGAGTATCAACTTAAATTTGATGCTACAATTGAAGGCGAATGGCACATGTATTCGCAGTTTACGCCAGAAGGCGGCCCACTTCCTTTAGAATTTCTTTATAACAATGCCCAAGGAAATTACGAACCGCAAGGCAAAGCAAAAGAGAGTGAATACACTAAAAAATTCAATGATATTTTTGGTGTAGATGAGTATTATTTTGCAAAAGAAGCACATTTTACACACAACATAAAAATTACAAATCCTGAAGTTAAAAATATTCAGATAGAACTTTCTTATCAGGCTTGTATTGAAATGTGTATTCAGCAAAACAAGTATTTTGTTTTTGATTTAGCTACGGTTTCATCAAAGGAAGTTCAAAATTTTGAAGATCTTGCAGCAACTTCAACAAACAATGATACAACTAAAACCAAAACGGTAACAGACAATCCATCGACAGATAAATCAGAAAAAAAAGGTTTATGGTCGATTTTTATCATTGCATTTTTCTCGGGTTTCGCAGCATTGCTAACTCCGTGTGTATTTCCAATGATTCCAATGACGGTAAGTTTCTTTACTAAACAGAGTAAATCACGTGCTAAAGGAATTAAAAATGCAGTTATCTACGGTTTATCGATCATTATTATTTATGTATTATTAGGACTGATTGTAACCAAGGTTTTTGGTGCAGATGCATTAAATGCTTTGTCAACAAACGTTTGGTTTAATGTGGTTTTCTTTACTTTATTAGTAGTTTTCGCATCATCTTTTTTAGGAGCGTTTGAAATTATGCTTCCAAATTCATGGGCGAATAAAGTTGATAAGCAGGCTGATAGAGGAGGTATGATCGGTATCTTTTTTATGGCATTGGCATTGGCAATTGTATCGTTTTCATGTACAGGACCAATTGTTGGAACCTTGTTGGTAGAAGCAGCTTCTAAAGGTGGAACAGCTCCGTTAATTGGTATGTTTGGTTTTTCATTAGCATTGGCATTACCATTTATGTTGTTCGCAATGTTCCCAGGGTGGTTAAATTCTATGCCACGTTCTGGTGGATGGATGAACACTGTAAAGGTTTCGTTAGGATTTTTAGAATTAGCTTTGGCTTTCAAATTTTTATCTAATGCCGATTTAGTTTTACAAGCACATTGGATGGAACGCGAAGTATTCTTGGCAATTTGGATCGCAATTTTTGCAGCTTGGGCAATTTATTTGTTCGGAAAAATTCAGTTACCACACGATTCTAAATTAGATAAAATATCAGTAGGTAGATTATTCATGGCATTGCTGGTATCAACTTTTACTATTTATTTAGTTCCGGGATTATGGGGAGCGCCTTTGAAATTAATTTCAGGTTTCCCACCACCAATGACCTATTCTGAAAGTCCGTATGGTGTAGGAAATTCTAAAGGAGGGACATCTTCTTTAAGTGAAATTCCAGATGGTGCAAAAGAAGGTCCGCAGGGAATCATCACTTTCACAGATTACGATAAAGGTATGGCTTATGCAAAAGAGATCAATAAACCGGTTTTATTAGACTTTACAGGGCATGCATGTGTTAACTGTCGTAAGATGGAAGAAAACGTTTGGTCTGAAACCAATGTGTTAAATATTTTAAACAACGATGTAGTTTTAATATCTTTATACGTTGATGAGAAGAAAGAATTGCCAGAAGCAGAACAGTACGTTTCTAAAACAACCGGTAAAAAAATTAAAACGGTAGGTAATAAGTGGAGTGATTTCCAGATTGAAAAATATCAGGCAAATGCGCAACCTTACTATATTGTTTTAGACAATGAAGGAAATTCGTTAAACACGCCGGTTGGTTATACGCCGGAAGTTTCGGAGTACGAAAATTGGTTAAAAGAAGGAGTAACAAATTATTCAAAATAAATTTAAAAAATGAGAAAATTACTAATAGCAGCAACGTTATTTGTGGCAACACAGGTAAATGCACAAATTAAAACGCCACAGGCAAGTTTAAAATCAGAAATCGATCAGGCAGTTGGTTTAACAAATGTAAGTGTTGATTATTTCCGTCCGGCTAAAAAAGGTCGTTTGGTTTTTGGAGATTTAGTTCCTTACGGAAAAATGTGGAGAACAGGTGCAAACCAGAATACTGTTATTGAAATTGATACAGATATCGAAATAAACGGTAAAAATTTACCTGCAGGTAAATATGCATTATACACATTGCCAAAAGCAGAATCTTGGGATGTAATTATCTACAAAACTACCGATAACTGGGGATTACCTCAAACATGGAACGAGAGTGATGTAGTTATGAAAACAGCTGTAAAACCACAAACATTAAATAAAGATGTAGAGTATTTTACAATTGATGTTACACCACAAAACAACGAGCAGGGAACAATTGACATTTCATGGGAAAAAACAATAGTTCATGTTCCGTTTAAAGTGCCAACGCATAAAATAGCAATGGAAAGCATTAATTCAAGCATTAACGAAAATTCTAAAGCATCCGATTATTATGCGGCAGGTGTTTATCTGTTTACATCGAATACCGACGTTAAGAAAGCGTTAGATTATGTGAACAAATCAATAACAATGCAAAATGGCGAAGCTCCTTTTTATATGTTGCGTCAAAAATCATTGATTCAGGCGGCAAACGGTGATAAAAAAGGTGCGGTTGAAACAGCTAAAAAATCGTTAGAAGCTTCAGAAAAAGCAGGAAACGAAGATTACGTAAAAATGAATAGAAACTCTATCTTAGAATGGAGTAGATCATAAAGAAGAAGAGAAGCAGAAATGCTTCTTTTTTTATGCCTTCAAAATAAAATAAGTTTTTTTAAACTGTAAATACGCAGTATATTTGTTTCTTTAAAAAATATTGGAAATATTTATGTTAACAGAATTAAATGCTATTTCACCGATCGATGGTCGTTATAGATCAAAAACAGCTCCATTAGCAGATTTTTTTTCGGAAGAAGCCCTTATAAAATATCGCGTTTTAGTAGAAATTGAATATTTTATTGCTTTGTGCGAATTGCCATTGCCGCAGGTTGCAAACGTATCTAAAGATTTGTTCTCTGAATTGCGAAAAATTTATACAGATTTTTCTACAGAAGATGCACTTTGGATCAAAAACACCGAAAAAACAACGAATCACGATGTTAAGGCTGTTGAATATTTCATAAAACATAAATTTGACCAATTAGGTTTACAAGAATTTAAAGAGTTTATCCATTTTGGATTAACCTCTCAAGACATCAACAATACCGCAATACCTTTATCGGTAAAACACGCTTTTGAAAAAGTGTACATGCCTACTTTTATTCAGTTGGTTAACAAATTAAAAGAGTTAAGCATTGAGTGGAAAGATATTCCAATGTTGGCGCGTACGCACGGGCAACCTGCATCGCCAACGCGTTTAGGTAAGGAATTACATGTTTTTGTGGTTCGTTTAGAAGAGCAGTTGCGTTTGTTGAACAATATTCCGTTTGCAGCTAAATTTGGTGGCGCAACAGGGAATTTCAATGCACACAAAGTAGCTTATCCGCAAAACGATTGGAGAGTTTTCGGAGAGCATTTTGTTGAAGAAATTTTAGGATTGAAACATTCGTTCCCTACAACACAAATTGAACATTACGATCATTTCGCTGCTTTTTGCGATGCTTTAAAGCGCATAAACAATATATTGATTGATTTGGATCGAGATGTTTGGACGTATGTTTCAATGGAATATTTCAAACAGAAAATCAAAGCTGGCGAAGTTGGATCATCTGCAATGCCACACAAAGTGAACCCTATCGATTTTGAAAATTCTGAAGGAAATTTAGGTATCGCCAATGCAATTTTTGAACATTTGGCTGCAAAATTACCTATTTCTCGCTTACAACGCGATTTAACTGATAGTACCGTGTTGCGTAATGTGGGCGTTCCGTTTGGTCATACCATTATCGCATTTGAAGCTACCTTAAAAGGTTTGAATAAATTACTGTTGAATGAAAGTAAATTTGCAGACGATTTAGAAAACAACTGGGCGGTTGTAGCAGAAGCAATTCAGACTATTTTACGTCGTGAAGCATATCCAAATCCTTACGAAGCATTGAAAGATTTAACGCGTACCAACGATGTAATCAATCAAAAATCCATTCATGCATTTATCGATACTTTAAATGTTTCGGTTGAGGTTAAAAACGAATTAAAACAAATAACTCCGAGCAATTATTTAGGAGTTTCAATTTAGAAAGATATGAAAAAAATTATTGTTACTTTATTTTTGGCATTGGCATTTGTTGGATGTAACGATGACGACAAGCAGGTTGATGTTTTAGTTGGAAAATGGTATCCGCAAGGTGTAATCATTAATGGTGAAAACACACCTTATGCAGAAAATTCAAACTGCGGAAAAGATTATTTACAACTAAACGAGTTTAATTCGTTTGAAATTGTTGATTATACAGAAAGTAATGTTGTTGGTAAAACAACACCCGTGCCACCGTGTCCTTCACAAAAGTTTTACGGATCATATACGGTTATAAACAACGAATTAAAATTTCACGGATCTAACTTTTTTCAAGGCGGAGAAATCGTTGAAAAATCTGCAGATCAGTTAAAACTAAAACGAATGATAGATGTAAACGGAGATGGAACAGAAGATGAAGTAATAGAAGTTTTCTTGAAGCATTTAGCAGAATAAATAAAGCATAAAAAAAATCGAACTTAATTAAGTTCGATTTTTTTATTCCTCAATATAATTTGCATTTTTAGGAATCTGATTAACCAACTTAACGATGTCTTCTGGCAATGTAGTTAGTTTTCTTGATTGCAAATCAAACCAGGCACCATCTACATTAACCGTTGCGCTTTTGGTACCATCGGCTTTATAAACAAAATGTGTGATCGAAAAACGATTGTTGGCAATTGTATGTTTGGTCATTTCAACGGCTACAGAAATTTCTTCATCCATTTTAATTTCCCTGTGAAAAATAGTTTCTTCCCTAAAAAGAATCGGTGCAATACCGTATTTTGCACATTCGTTAACCGATAAACCTATATGAATCATTAAATTGTTACGAGCCTGTGTGCATAAATCGCTGTAAGCAGAATGACGTAAATGTCGGTTAGCATCAATCATACTCCATAGTACCTGACCTTTAAAGAAAATATTTTTCATAAATTTACAAAAGTTTCAAACAAAATTACAAAATTATTTAGAAAGATATTTTTTTGGCACGATTAATGAAATGAAGATTAATATAAAAGATATATAAACATTTAACAACAATACATCATGAAAAAGATAGCACTACTTTTAACAGCATTCATAGGTTTAACAGCATTACAAAGCTGTACAGTTGAAGAATATTATGAAGACAGAGGTTACAACGAAAACATTTCACAAGTTTTTGAACTGTCAAACGAAACTTTAAGCACAGTGGAAGATGCTTATACTTATTCTGCAACTTGGAATTTTACTACACCAATTTTTGATAGTGATAACGTTTTAGTTTACAGATGGCAAGGCAATTCTTGGGTTTTAGTTCCTGTTTCGTATAATTTAGGTGGAAGCGATATGGTAAAATACGATTATGATTTTACACGTTACGATGTAAAAGTATATTTTTCGGCTAATTTCCCAGTGAATGACTTGACAAATGCTGAATATAACGATTTTGTTTACCGTCAAACATTCAGAGTGGTTGTAATACCAGGTGGTTTCCAACAAAAAATGAACTTTAGCGACTACAATGCTACAATTTCAGCGTTAGGTTTAGAGAATGCCCCAGTAAAAACACTGCAAATAAAGAAATAATTAAATGTTTTTAAAAAGACCCCCTAATTTTTAGGGGGTCTTTTTATTTTTAATCAAAAATTTATTTATTTTTGCATGGTATAACTACACAATACAAAAAATATGGCAACTTTTCGTTTCGAAGCTTTAAAAGCAGCAAGCAACCGTCCGCCGGTTGCGGTTTCTGAATTAGGTAAAAAATCAGAAATTTTTGGTAGCAATGTTTTCAATGACAAATCAATGCGCCAGCACTTAACTCCAGAGGCATACAAAGCAGTACGCTCTGCAATGGATCAAGGTACAAAAATTGATCGTAGAATGGCAGATTATATCGCTTTGGGTATGAAAGAATGGGCAATGACTAAAGGTGTAACACACTACACACACTGGTTTCAGCCTTTAACAGGAACTACTGCAGAGAAACATGATGCCTTTTTTGAAACTTCTTTTGATGGTTCAGATCCGGTAGAAAAATTCGGTGGTTCTCAATTGGTTCAGCAAGAGCCTGATGCATCGTCTTTTCCAAACGGAGGAATCAGAAACACATTCGAAGCGCGTGGTTATACTGCTTGGGATCCTACATCACCTGCATTTATTTTTGGAACAACATTATGTATTCCAACCGTATTTGTATCGTACACAGGTGAAGCATTAGACAACAAAGCACCTTTATTAAGAGCGTTGTCTGCAATTGATGATGCTGCAACTGAAGTTGCTAAATTCTTCGACAAAAACGTTAAAAAAGTAACTCCGACTTTAGGTTGGGAACAAGAATATTTCTTAATTGATGATGCATTGGCAGCATCGCGCCCTGATATTTTACAAACCGGTAGAACATTATTAGGACACGTTTCGGCTAAAGGTCAACAATTAGAGGATCATTACTTTGGATCGATACCAACAAGAGTTTTAAACTATATGCGCGATTTAGAAAATGAGTGTATGTTGTTGGGAATTCCGGTAAAAACGCGTCATAACGAAGTTGCTCCAAATCAGTTTGAATTAGCTCCGATCTTCGAAGAAACAAATTTAGCGGTAGATCACAACTCATTATTAATGGATGTGATGCAGAAAGTTGGCGAGCGTCACCACTTTAAAGTGTTATTCCACGAGAAACCTTTTAAAGGCGTAAACGGTTCGGGTAAACACAACAACTGGTCGTTAGCAACCGATACTGGTATCAATTTATTAGCACCGGGCAAAACACCAAACAGCAATTTACAGTTTTTAACCTTCTTTATCAATACCATTAAAGCGGTTTCAACTTACGAAGAATTATTACGCGCATCTATTGCATCGGCATCAAACGATCACCGTTTAGGAGCAAACGAAGCACCGCCTGCAATTATATCAATCTTCATTGGTCAGCAATTGACAAAAGTGTTGGAAGAATTAGAAGGTGTATCAACAGGAAAATTATCTCCTGAAGAAAAAACCGATTTAAAATTGAACGTAGTTGGTAAAATTCCAGACGTTTTGTTAGATAATACCGATCGTAACCGTACATCGCCATTTGCGTTTACAGGAAATAAATTTGAATTCCGCGCCGTTGGATCAACAGCTAACTGCGCTACTTCAATGACCACTTTAAACTCGATTGTTGCAAAACAGTTGATCGATTTTAGAAAAGAAGTGGAAGCTTTGGTTGAAAAAGACGGATTGAAAAAAGACGAAGCGATATTCAACGTATTGCGTGAATACATCAAAGAAACCAAAGACATTTTGTTTGAAGGCGACGGATACAGTAAAGAATGGGAAGAAGAAGCGGCTCGTCGCGGATTATCTAACCACAAAACAACTCCGGCTGCATTAAAGGCAAAAGTTTCTAAAAAAGCATTCGATTTATTTGCTGAATTAAACGTAATGAATCATACCGAAGTAGAATCGCGTTACGAAATTGAATTAGAAGATTACGTTAAGAAAGTTCAGATCGAAGGTCGTGTATTGGGTGATATCGTTCGTAACCACATTATTCCTACGGCGTTTAAATATCAAAACTTATTAATTGAAAACATTAAAGGTTTAAAAGATATTTTTGGCGATAGTTATGAGGAATTGGCTGCAGAACAAATTTTGATTTTAAAGAAAACGTCTATGCACGTGAACGAATTAAATGCAAAATTACACGCAATGATGGATGCTCGTAAAGAGGCAAATTCATTAGACTCTGTTGAAAAAATGGCGCATGCTTATTGCGATAACGTTAAACCATATTTTGACGAAATTCGTTACCACGCAGATAAATTAGAGTTAATGGTTGATAATGAATTATGGACTTTGACTAAATACCGCGAATTATTGTTTACAAGATAATTTTTACGTCACTTCGAGTAGCGTAACGTAGTGAAGCGTATCGAGAAGTTTTCTAAATTATAAGTTCTCGACAAGCTCGAACTGACGAAAATCTGATAGTTTCTGGTTGATACTAATTACCAAGAATTATCATTATATATACAGAAAAACCTCCATTTTGAATCATCAATTCGGAGGTTTTCTCATTTATTGGATTAGATTTATTGAAATTATCTGTTGAAATTAAATACAAATGTATTTCCACCGCCGGTGTAGGCTCTGCGTTCCCACATTCCAAACTGATCGCGGGTTAAAATGGTTCCTAAATCACTGCGTAATCTACGTTCGTAATCACGTGGTCCGTAATTGTTGGCAACCATAAAGTTTAACGAAACCTGTAATTGAGATCTTTGTGCACGCGATAATCTTAAAAAATCGTATCGACTCATTTCACGATCTACATGATAATGGTAATCTCTGCGGTCATCATATCTAACAACTCTTCTTTGGTTGTGGCGGTAATGACGGTCGTCATCTCTGTGATGTTTGTGCGTATAATGTTTTTTGTGGTGTTTTTTATGTTTGTGGTGACCTCTATGGTGTCCCGGCTGCGCACTTGCAATTGTTGTAATGGCTAAAAGTGCTAAAGTGAATAACGTTTTCATAACAAGTTTTGTTTAAAAAGATTGATAATTGTTTTGTTAGTAAGCAATTTTCAAAGTGTGTGCCAAAAAATGTTAAGAAATAAAAAAGACACTACTTTAACAATAGCGCCTTTAATTATTAAAATTTGAGTTGTATTAACTCTGTTTTTTTACATATTTCGTAAGAATTACAATCTGTTGACCATCAATTTTTCCTTCAATTTGTTCAGTGTTATCATGAACCAAACGGATATTTCTAACAGCAGTACCAATTTTTGCGTTCAAAGTTGATCCTTTTACATCTAAATCTTTAATAAGGGTAACAGTATCGCCACCAATTAAAATATTTCCGTTGCAGTCTTTGTGTAAATCAATACTTCCGTCGCCTTCATGATCTCCGGTTTGCTTTGCCCAATCTAACGTTTCATCGTCTAAATACATCATATCAAGTAAATCTGCAGCCCAGCTTTCATTTCTAAAACGGTTCAACATTCGCCAGCTTACAACCTGTACCGGAAGATTTTCGTTCCACATAGAAGTTGATAAAGATTGCCAATGGTTTGCATTTAATTCTTCTTTCTTTTCGATTTGATTTAAACAGGTTTCACAAGCTAAAATTTCTCGGTCTGATAAATTACTTGCTGTTGGCGGAACATCGTAAATTGATAAATTCTCTGTTGCTGCACATAATTCACACTGATTACCGCTACGTTCTGTTAATTTGTCTAATGTTTTCATGGAGTATATATTATAAATTTTGGCAAATATATCAATTCTGTTTATTATTTTCCATAAACTGAATCAAATCAATCAATCGGGAAGAATATCCAATTTCATTATCGTACCAGCCCACAATTTTTACCATGCGTCCTAAAACGGTCGTAAGTTGCGCATCGAACAAACAAGAATGCGTATTTCCAATAACATCAACAGAAACAATAGGATCTTCGGTATATTCAATAATTCCTTTCAACTGATTTTCTGCTGCGTTTTTATAAGCTTCATTGATTTCTTCGACCGAAACATCACGGTTTACATAACAGGTAATATCGGTTAAAGATCCATCGGGAACAGGAACGCGAATACCGCCACCGCCGATTTTTCCTTCAAATTCAGGGAAGATTTTGGTTAATGCTTTGGCAGCTCCAGTTGTAGTAGGAATGATAGATTGTGCCGCACCGCGAGCTCTGCGTAAATCTTTATGAGGTTGATCGTGCAGACTTTGATCGGTGGTGTAAGAATGAACGGTTGTGATAAAAGCTTTATCTAACCCGCACAATTCATCGATTATTTTAACCATTGGTGCTGCGTTATTTGTGGTGCAGCTTGCGTTTGAAACAATTAATTCCGAACCATTCAAAATAGATTCGTTAACACCTAAAACAACGGTTTTAATTTCGTTATCATCTGGCGGAACCGAAAGAATTACTCTTTTTGCTCCGTTTTTTATATGATGTTGAAGAAGATCTTCTGTTTTATGTTTTCCGGTAGCTTCAATTACAAAATCAAGATCAAAAGGTTTCCAGTTTAGTTTTGTAATATCTTTTTCGTGCAGAAACGCAATTTTAGTATCATTAACAATTAAATGATCTTCATTATGCGACACCGTTTCCGATAGTTTACCATGCACACTGTCGTACTTTAACAAATGTGCCATTGTTGCGGTATCGGCTAAATCGTTAATCGCAACAACTTCTATCTGCGGATGATTAATCAGTAAACGGAAAAGGTTTCGTCCAATGCGACCAAATCCGTTAATAGCGATTTTTATTTTCATAATTTATTATAGAAAACAAGTAGGTCGTTCTTATGAACGACCCGATATTATAAAATATGTTTTTGTGCTTTGTAAGAAGATCTAACCAAGGCACCACTTTCTACATGGCGGAAACCAAGATTTAAACCTATTTCTTCGTATTTTTTAAACTGATCTGGCGTAATAAATTCCTTTACAGGCAAATGCTTTTTACTTGGTTGTAAGTACTGCCCAATAGTTAAAACATCTAAACCAACATTTCGTAAATCGTGCATGGTTTGTATAACCTCTTCTTCGGTTTCGCCCAAGCCAAGCATAATGCCCGATTTAGTTCTTTTAGCTCCGTTTGCTTTCAAGTAACGTAAAACTTCCAAACTACGGTCGTATTTCGCCTGAATACGCACTTCACGAGTTAATCTGCGAACGGTTTCCATATTGTGCGAAATCACTTCCGGAGCAACTTCTAAAATACGGTCGATATTTCTTTCGATACCTTGAAAATCAGGAATTAACGTTTCCATTGTAGTTCCCGGACTCATTCTGCGAACCGCTTTAATCGTTTCAGCCCAAATAATTGAACCGCCGTCTTTTAAATCGTCACGATCAACAGAAGTTAACACCGCATGTTTAATGTTCATTAACTTTATAGAACGGGCAACTTTTTCAGGTTCATCCCAATCTACCGTTTCTGGGCGACCGGTTTTTACACCGCAAAATCCGCAAGAACGCGTACAGATGTTTCCTAAAATCATGAAAGTAGCCGTACCTTCGCCCCAGCATTCACCCATGTTTGGGCAGCTTCCAGAGGTACAAATTGTGTGAAGTTTGTATTTATCTACTAAACCTCTTAATTCTGTATATTTTTTGCCGGTTGGTAATTTTACACGTAACCATTTTGGTTTACCAGTAGCCGGTTTGTTTGCTTCTAAAACCGATTCCATATATTGTTCAATCTAATTAGCAAAGATAATTAAAAAGAGTGGTATAAAATTGCAAAATGTTCAATTTGTACGATTGTTCTTGTTTCAAAATTGTAATTCCTGTAATTTCGCCTTTCATCACTTCTAAAAGCTGTAATCATGAATTCTAAATCGACTTTATCACGAATTGTATCAAACGAAAAATCCCCGGGGATTTTATTGATTTTATGTACGATCTTTTCATTAATTATAGCGAATTCAGCGTTTGGAGATGCGTACCATCACTTTTGGACAACCATGTTACCTTTGGGAAATATCGAGTTTTGGATTAACGATGGTTTAATGGCGATCTTTTTTTTGTTTGTAGGATTAGAGCTTAAGAAGGAAATTTATACCGGCGAATTGTCAAACGTAAAAGCGGCATTGCTCCCTGTATTTGCTGCAATTGGCGGCGTTTTGGTTCCGGCGGCTATCTATATGTATTTTAATCACGATACATCAACGGCACATGGTTGGGGAATTCCAATGGCCACCGATATTGCTTTTGCTTTGGGGATTTTATCTTTATTAGGAAAAAGAGTTCCGTTAGGATTAAAAGTTTTTCTAACCGCATTGGCGGTGATCGATGATTTAATGGCAATTTTGGTAATCGGATTTTTTTATACTTCGAATTTTGATGGAACTAATCTGCTGATTTCGTTAGGAATTTTAGCTTTGTTATTTGTTTTAGGAAAACGCAACGTAAATTATTTGTGGCTTTATTTGATATTGGGTGCTTTTGGTTGGTATTTTATGTTGCAATCGGGTGTTCATGCAACAATAGCCGGAGTTTTGCTGGCTTTCACCATTCCGTTTAGTAAGATAAAAACACAATCTTCATTATCAACTGATTTGGAACACAGCTTGGTAAAACCGGTGTCATTCATCATATTACCATTGTTTGCATTAGCAAATACAGCTGTGTTGATTGATTCAACCGCAATTAACGGCTTGTTACACAACAATGCACTAGGAATTTACGGCGGATTAATTGTAGGAAAACCATTAGGTATTACCTTGTTTTCATTCTTTGTAATTTCATTAGGTTGGTGCAAACTGCCAAATGCCGTTAATTGGAAACATTTGTTTGCGGTTGCCTGTTTAGGTGGTATCGGTTTTACCATGTCGATTTTTATAACAAATCTTGCATTTTCAAATCAGGAAGATATCGTAATATCAAAACTCGCTATTTTAATATCTTCTACAATTGCCGCTTTGTTAGGATATATTTTGTTGCAGTTTACTTTAAAGAATGATAAAATTGAAAAGTAGTTTGATAAATTAATAAGTTACTTATTTGTTAAAATGTTTAATTTTATCAAAATTTTAAAATTATAACCAATGAGAAAACTTTGTATATTAATTTTTCTAACATTAATTTCCACAGCTGTAAACGCTCAAGAATTTAATATTGTAGGAAATTGGAAAGTAAAGGAAATTATCAGTCCAAAAGCGGTCGAAAATGAAAATATCCGTAATGTTATAAGTGGTCTACGTGAGAGTACATTACATATAAAATATGATAAGTCAATATCAATAACATCAGCAAACCCTACACAAGGTTCAAGATTTTTTACTTTGATGGTTGATGATGCTGTCTGGAATTATAAAGAGAACACAATTACGTTGTTTGATAAAAAAACTAAAGGTTTAATTATGAAAATCTTTGTTTCGATAAAAGAAGGTAAAACTATTTTTACTTTTGATGAAACTAATTTAGTTTTAGAGGTTTTTAAGTATGATAGTTCCGTTTACATACCAACTCAAAGAGATACTGTATCTAGTAAAACTTATTAAATAAGGGTGTTTTTTTTATTTTTAGTCAAAATGTAATAAACAATCTTTTTAAGCGTTAAGGTTTTATAACTTAAAATTTACAAAAAATGAAAAAAGCAATTCCCTTATTAACACTAGCATTTTTATTTGCCTGCTCAAGCGATGATAATAACGCTGATGAAAATTCAAAATTAAAGTTGAAATCAATTACTACTATTTACGGACATAGTGAATTTATATATGGGCCAAATGGATACGTTTCGGAAGTTAAATATAAAGATAAATCAAGTCAAGAAATGGATTATTCTACTTTGTATACTTATGATGGGAATAATGTAACTGACATTATATATACAAAGGATAATATTCCTTTTCATGAAATAAAATATACTTATAATAATTCTAATATATCTAAAGCTGAGGAAAAAGGAGACGGATATTCTGTCCAAAGACTTTATACCTATGATTCATCGAATAATATAATTCAAGAAGATAGGTTTGTAAATGGTGAGCCTGATGAAGTATATATGTTTACTTACCAAAACAGCAATGTAATTAATAAAACAGTAAAATTGGGAGGTGGTGATACCTACACATTATCTTATAAATATGATAATAAAAACAATCCATATAAAAATACTTTCCCGGATTCCTTCTTAAAAGTTTTATATGAAGGTAATAATAATAAAGTAGATGTTGCTGGGAATGTAACTACCCATGTTTATAATAAAGATGGTTTCCCAACAATTTCTGATGACAAAGAAAGCAAAACTACATACATATACTATTAATAATAATCTTATTCATATACAGAAGGACACCAGAGATGGTGTTTTTTTTATTTGCACATTTAACAAAAAATGTTAATTTTATCTAAAATTCAAACTTTTAACCAATGAAAAAACTTTTTCTTGTAGCTTTTTTAGCAAGTAGTCTCATGAGTGTGCAAAGTTGCGGAGGAGATGATAATGTTACACCAACCGGTGGTAGTAACAATAATGGTGTTAATAACGGCGGAGGCGGAAATAACGGAGGCGGAAATAACGGAGGTGGAAATGCAACAACAGCTAACTTACCCACAAAAATAACAAGGGATTATAGAAGGTACGAAATATTTAAATACGACGATCAAGATAGAATTATTCTTCACAGTAGTAAGTTAGATAACTATAGATGGAAGGATATCTCTTTTAAATATTCTAATGATACACTTGTAAGTATGCAAAGTGTTGGTGATTGGCCAACTAAAGACACAATTTTTTATACTTTTATTTATTCCAGTAATGAAGTTCGTTATGATTATACAACTACCAAAGGCGATATAAGTGGTTATGCCATATTGAAACTTGATAACAATGGTTTATTAGTTGAAGATCTTCTTGAAAACGGCACAAAAAGAGAATATTTTTACGATAGCAACAATAATCTTATAAAAATAAAGGTAGGGAATTGGGAAGAAAATTATAGTTATTATGCTAATACGAATGGCATCTTTAAAAATGTAAATATGCCACAATGGGCTTTTTATTCAGTTATTTATGCAAGACCACAAAATTCTATTTTTAATAATATGTCTAAGTCAGTAAATAATTCAAGCACTCAGAATACATTTAATTATGCCTATAAATATAATTCTGACGGGTATCCTGTCATAATGTATGGAGAAGGTCAAGATGATCTTGATATAGAATATACTAAATAACAAATAAAGAAACATCTTCATTAACAGAGGATGATTTTTTTATTTTTGGTAGATATGCAAATGATATTTTAAAACTTATTACCATAGAATTTAAAAATGATTTTAACCGAACCCGAAAATAAAATATTAAACCAAATTGAGCTTGTAAGAAAGGATTATAACATCCTTAAATCTTACAAGCTTTATCATACAAATTTATTTGAACCTGCTCTAGATTATATACCCATTCAATATCTAACCAATAATACATTCGGTTTTTCCTTTCGAGTTGTAAAGCGAGACTTTTTCATGCAGATTGCCTATTCAAACAAAAACCGGAAGTTTTACAAGAATGATATGATAAGGTTTGAATTTGGAAATGGTTCTGAATTAGAATTTAAATTACTTTCAGGTACTATTAAAGACTTTCACGGTTTAAATTCTTCTATCATTTTAATAAAACCGGAACAGGTAAAATTATTTCTTTATGAAGATTTAGAATCAATAGAAATCAAATCTAAAAGAAATGAAATTGAATTCATATCTTCGCACCTTCAAAATACATTGGAGTACTACAATATAAGAAAAGAGTTTTACCAGAATACTGTAAAATATATAACTGAAGATCTATTAAAAGAGTATTTAAAAGATTGGCCAGGAAACGACTATTCTAGGATATTGGAGCATTAAAAGTGTAAATTTTGTGCAAATAAAAAAATAAAAAATTTAAAATCAGTTTAACCTACTGATAAACAAGCTTATATATTTATTATAATGATTACAGTAAACGATATTGCCGTAGAATTTGGCGGAACAACACTTTTCAGCGAAGTAACTTTCGCCATTAATGAAACCGATAAAATTGCCCTTATGGGTAAAAATGGTGCGGGAAAATCTACCTTACTTAAAATTGTGGCGGGTGCAAACAAGCCAACGCGCGGAAATATTTCGGCTCCAAGCGATGCTGTTATTGCGTATCTTCCACAGCATTTATTAACCGAAGACAATTGCACGGTTCTTGAAGAAACTTCAAAGGCGTTTTCATCGGTTTTAAATATGAAGAAAGAAATCGATGATATTAACGAGCAGTTAACCGTTCGTACCGATTACGAAAGCGACGAATACATGAAATTGATCGAAAAAGTTTCAGAATTATCTGAAAAATATTATTCGATTGAAGAAGTTAATTACGAAGCCGAAGTTGAAAAGATCTTAAAAGGTCTTGGATTTGAAAGAGAAGATTTCAATCGTCCTACCAAAGAATTTTCGGGTGGATGGAGAATGCGTATCGAATTAGCAAAAATCTTATTAACCAAACCCGATTTAATTTTGTTAGATGAGCCAACCAACCACTTGGATATGGACAGTATCGAGTGGTTAGAAGATTTCTTGATCAATCAGGCAAAAGCCGTAATGGTAATTTCGCACGATAGAGCGTTTGTTGACAATATTACCAACAGAACGATCGAAGTTACCATGGGAAGAATTTACGATTATAAAGCAAAATATTCTCATTATTTAGAATTGCGAAAAGATCGTCGCGTTCATCAGCAAAAAGCATACGATGAGCAACAAAAATTCATTGCAGACAATCAAGCGTTTATTGATCGTTTTCGCGGAACTTTTTCTAAAACCGATGCCGTTCAGTCGCGCGTTCGTATGTTAGAAAAAATTGTCCCTATCGAAGTTGATGAAATCGATAATTCTGCTTTAAAGTTAAAATTTCCACCATCGGTTCGTTCAGGTCAATATCCGGTAATCGTGAAAGATCTTGAGAAATCGTACGATGATAAATTGATTTTTAAAGATGCTAATTTGGTAATCGAACGCGGACAAAAAGTAGCTTTCGTTGGTAAAAATGGTGAAGGAAAATCAACCATGATTAAAGCCATTATGAAAGAAATCGAAATTAATGGTGGTTCGGTTGAAGTTGGTCACAATGCCCAAATTGGATATTTCGCTCAAAATCAGGCAGCGTTGTTAGATGAAAATGCAACGATATTTGAAACCATCGATAGAATTGCCGTTGGTGATGTTCGTACACAAATTAAAAACATACTTGGTGCGTTCATGTTTCAAGGCGATGATATTCAAAAGAAAGTAAAAGTACTTTCGGGTGGCGAAAAAACACGTTTGGCAATGATAAAATTATTGTTAGAGCCTGTCAATTTGTTGATTTTAGATGAGCCCTCAAACCATTTAGATTTAAAAACCAAAGACATTATTAAAGATGCCTTACGCGATTTCGACGGAACATTGATTCTAGTTTCGCACGATCGTGACTTTTTAGACGGATTGGCAGAAAAAGTTTTCGAGTTTGGAAACAAACGCGTAAAAGAACATTTTGAAGATATTAAAGGTTTCCTAGCAAATAAAAAAATGGAATCTTTAAAAGAGATTGAGAAATAAAAAAGGAGTGGTTCGGTTGGAATCACTTTTTTTTGCTTCTCGCTTGGGCGTTACCCGCCTTTTAATGGGCGGGTCGGGCTTTACGCTCATAGCTTTTGTGGTATTAAAGCCACAAAAGGCTATCCGCTGCAATCCCTAACACAAACTCAGGTCAGTAAAATAATACAATAAACCATAAAAAATCATGCAAGATAATTTCTAAAATATTAAAGCATTTCGGTTTTAAAACTTCATTATCATTGTTTCAAATGTTAAAATTTAATTTTAACCACTTAACAATAAAGTAACTAAAAAATAACCATAAAAAAAGGTTTAAAATAATTAGGATAGCATAAAAAAGGGGTGGTATATTTGCACCGTTGAAAAAGAGAAACGTTCTTAAAAACAAGCAAAAATTTTATAAAAAAAACTTTTGCTAGTTTAAAAAAGATTATTACTTTTGCAACCGCTTTGAGAGACAAGTGAAGAAAAGAAGACAAGTTCATAGACATATTGGATTAACAGAAAATAAAGAGTAAGAGCTTTTAGGAAACTAAAAGGTCTTAAACGCAACATCAAAAATATTAAAAACATACGATGAAGAGTTTGATCCTGGCTCAGGATGAACGCTAGCGGCAGGCCTAACACATGCAAGTCGAGGGGTAGTTGTCTTCGGACAATGAGACCGGCGCACGGGTGCGTAACGCGTATGCA
>Ga0308157_10001840_pt1 | contig 39438 bp, 41 predicted proteins | sample PhyBR1_FD_201035 | JGI IMG/M metagenome (GOLD analysis project Ga0308157, IMG submission 201035) | Phyllosphere microbial communities from UC Gill Tract Community Farm, Albany, California, United States - DLSLB.R1 | ecosystem: Host-associated > Plants > Phyllosphere > Unclassified | place: USA... | reverse complement strand
GTCGATGAGAACGGTGACCCGCTCGATCCGCTGATTGAGTACAAGCAGGCCCGCGAGAAATTGCGCCTGACAACTGAGCAAGCGGACGCCCAGGCGATGCGAAATCAGGTCAAGGCCAAGAAGCTGGTTCCTGTCGATTTCTGCCTTTTCGCCCTGGGTCGCTTGAGCGCAATGCTCGGCTCAACCCTGGACACCGTCCACGCGAAGGTCAAACGCAAGTGCCCCGACATTGAGGTCAGGCACTTGGAAGCAGTTCAGCGTGAGGTGGCCGTTACGCGTAACGAAGCGGTCAACCTGGCCGACTGCCTGCCGGATTTGCTCGATGAATTTATCGCCACCCTGGATGAAGTCGCTGACTGAAAGCATCCGTAAGGGCCTTGCTGGCCTGTACAAAGAGCCGCCGCTGACGGCGGTGGAATGGGCAGATAAACATTTCTACTTGTCGTCCGAGTCCTCCTACCAAGAGGGACGCTGGACGACGGCGCCGTTTCAGGTAGCCATCCTCAACGCCATGGGCAATGACCTGGTGCGTGAGGTCAACGTGCTGAAGTCGGCCCGTGTGGGATACACCAAAATGCTGGTGGCCAACATGGGCTACAAGATCCAGCACAAGAAACGCAGCGTGATTGTCTGGTGCCCCACCGACCCCGACAGCGACGGGATGATGAAGCGGCACATCGAAACGATGATCCGCGACGTGCCCCTGGTTAAGGCTTTGGCGCCGTGGCTGGGCATGAAGCATCGAGACAACACGCTCAACGAAAAGCGTTTCGATAACTCCAAGATGCTGTGGTGCCTGGGTGGTACCGCAGCCAAGAACTACCGGGAGAAAAGCCCGGATGAAGTGATTTATGACGAGCTGTCGAAGTTCGACGCCGACATTGAGGGAGAGGGCGCACCGACGATCTTGGGCGACAAGCGCCTGGAGGGTGCAACCTTCAAGAAGTCCATTCGCGGGTCAACCCCCACCACCGTGGCGGTGGTCAGCGATGACGAAGAAACCACCGGCGACGGCTGCCAGATCACCCGAGCGGCGAATGATTCGCCGCACTTCCTGCGCTTCAACATCAAATGCCCCTGCTGCGGTACCGAGCAGTATTTGAAGTGGGGCGATGCCGATACGCCGTTTGGCATCAAGTGGCAGCTCGACGAGCTTGGGGAGGTGGTGAAGGCCTGGTACCTCTGTGAGTCGGGCAACGGCTGCACGTTCGAGTACCACGAAATGGTCGCTGCCTCGGTAACCGGGCGTTACATCTGCGAGCGCTCGGGCATTTGGACGCGTGACGGCATGGACTGGTTTACCCGTGCGGATGCGCCTATGCGCCCGCCGCGCTCGGTGACGTTCCATATCTGGACGGCCTATTCAGAGTTTGTCACCTGGGCCGAGGTGGTCAGCGAATGGCTCAAGGTCAAGAAAGACCGGGGCAAGCTCAAGACCTTCATCAACACCACCCTTGGCGAGGCCTGGGAAGAAGATCAGGCCGAGCAGATGGACTGGCAGCAGCTGTATGCCAGGCGCGAAATCTACCCAGAAGTACCGGCCAATGTGTTGGCCATCTTCGGTGGAATCGACACCCAAGATGACCGGTATGAGGGCCGTTTCTGGGGCTTTGGCGCCGGTGAGGAAGCTTGGCTTATTCACAAGTTCGTGCTCATGGGCGACCCGGCCAGTGAGGAGCTGCGCCGCAAGGTAGGCATCCAGCTCAAGCGCCGGTTCGTTCGCGCTGACGGCACGGTGATGACTGTCGATCGTCACTGCTGGGACTCCGGTGGCCACTACTCGGACGAGGTCAAGCAGGAAAGCATCAAGCACGGTATCGACTGGGTCATTCCGGTGTTTGGCGCCTCGACCTACGGCAAGTCGATTGCCACTTGGCCGAATAAGAAAACCAAGGTCAAGGGCGGCCGGGTCTATCTGGTCGAGGTCGGTACCGACAACGCCAAGGAGTTGATCTATGGCCGCCTGCTGCTACAGCCCAACAGTTCGGGCCGTCCGGTTCCTGGGTGCTTCCACTTGCCTGCCAACGATGACCTGTGTGGTGAGGATGAGCTGCGGCAGCTGACGGCCGAGCGGCGTAAGTGGGTCACGGTCAAGCATGTGCGCGTCCAGCGTTGGGACGCTGGTGGGCGCCGCAACGAAGCGCTCGACTGCCTGGTGTACGCCTTGGCTGCACTGCGCATCAGCCAATTGCGGTTCGGCTTGGACCTTGACCTGCTGGCCAAGCAGAACCCCATCACCGGCGACTGGGAAGTGGAAGACGACGAAGACGACGAAGACGTACCGCCCCCAGTGGAGGCGGTGCCGTTACCGGCTGCACTGCCGGCGCCTGAGCAGGCGCCGCCTGAGCAGGCACCAGAACCCCAGCCCGTCACAGGCGGTTGGATGAATACAGGAGGCAGCGGATGGCTGTGATTAATGCGCAGGAAATGGTTGATATCTACCTGCAGGCCGAGGCCGAGCTGTTGCGCGGCGGCAAAGACGTGCAGTTCAACGGGCGGCGGGTGGTGATGGCGGACCTTCCGCAGATCCGTGCGGGCCGGCTGGATTGGGAGCGCCGGGTGGCGGCTGAGGCCCGTGGCGGGCGCTCGGGCCACTCCCTGGCGACGTTCGGATGATCGGCGAGCTGCTGGACCGTGCCATCGCGCCCTGGGCGCCTCAGTACGCACTGAACCGGATGCACGCCCGTAGCGTGATCATGGCGTATGAGGCCGCCAAGCCGTCGCGGACCCATAAGGCGATTCGTGAAACGCGTAGCGCTGACGCGGCCCTGCAGCCGTCGCTCCAATCCATGCGCGAGCAGATCCGCGCCCTGGAAGAAAACCACGACCTTGTCACCGGTCTGTTTGACCGACTGGATGAGCGAGTGGTGGGCGGCCCAGGCATCGCGGTGGAGCCTATCCCGTTGCGTTATGACGGCACGGTACACACCGAGCTTGCGGCGGCGATCAAAGCGGAATGGGCGGAATGGTCACTCAAGCCCGAAGCGTCTGGCGAGCTGACCCGGCCGCAGGTCGAGCGCCTGGTGTGTCGCACCTGGTTGCGTGACGGTGAGGCTCTGGCGCAGATGCTGCAAGGTAGCGTGCCGGGCTATGAGCATCTGACGAACGTGCCCTTTGCCCTGGAGCTGCTGGAGCCGGACTATCTGCCGCTTGGCTACAACGACTTTAGCAATGGCATTGTCCAGGGCGTCGAGCGCAACGCTTGGCGCCGTGTGAAGGCCTACCACCTGCTGAAGCAGCACCCCGGCAGTTTGGGCTCGCTGAGCTTGGCGCAAAGCACCAAGCGCGTCCCGGTGGAGCAGATGATTCACATCGCCCACCGCAAGCGCATTGGGCAAAACCGGGGCGTTCCGCTGCTGCACTCCGTATTGATCCGCCTCGCGGATATCAAGGATTACGAGGAAAGCGAGCGGGTGGCCGCGCGGATCAGTGCCGCGCTGGTCATGTATATCAAAAAGGGCAACCCGGAGGACTACATCAAGCCCAATGGCGAAGGCGCCCAGGCGCAGCGGTCATTCCCGTTCGCGCCGGGCATGGTGTTCGACAACCTGCTGCCTGGTGAGGAAGTGGGCACGGTCGAGAGCAACCGGCCGAACCCATTCCTTGAAGGCTTCCGCAACGGCCAGCTCAAGGCCATCGCCGCCGGTGCGCGCAGCACCTATTCCAGCGTAGCCCGCAGCTACGACGGCACCTATTCGGCGCAACGCCAGGAACTGGTCGAGGGGCAGCTGGGTTACGACCTGCTGCAGCACGAATTTATCGACTACTGGTGCCGGCCGGTTTACCGCGCCTGGCTGCGCATGGCCGTCATGAGTGGCCGTATCAAGCTGCCGCCAGACGTTAACCCCCTGACGCTTTACGGCGCGTTTTATCAGGGGCCTGTCATGCCCTGGATCAACCCAGTGCATGAGGCGACCGCGTGGGAACTTCTGGTCAAAGCCGGCTTTGCCGATGAGGCCGAGGTGGCCCGCTCGCGTCAACGCAACCCCTCGGAACTCAAGGCGTCCCGCACGGCGGAAATCCAGAAGAACCGGGAGGCCGGGCTGGTATTCAGCTCGGATTACTACCACACGACCTACGGGGTAAAACAAGGTAATGAACCAACCGATGGCAACAAAGAGCCCGCCAATGTGGATGACCCCACAGGGGTCGGTGGCGACGGTAAGCAACCCGGCGAATAGCTGGTACACCATGCGCGCAGGCGTTCAAGTCGGCAGCGTGGAGCTGGACCTGTTCGGCGAGATTGGCGCCGAGGGCATCACCGCGCAGCAGTTCGCCACCGAGCTGCGCGCACTCGGTGACGTGTCACAGATCAATCTGCGCCTCAATTGCCCTGGCGGTGCGGTGTTCGAGGGCATGGCCATCTACAACCTGCTCAAGCACCACAAAGCTCGCAAGGTCGGCACCGTTGTGGCGCTGGCGGCGAGCATGGGCAGTGTGGTGTTGATGGCCTGTGACGAGGTCCGCATTCCGGCCAACGCCATGATCATGATTCACAAACCATGGGGCATTCAGGGTGGAAACGCCGAGGCCATGCGCAGCTATGCCGACCAGCTGGATATGTTCGGGGCGAGCATGACAGCCGCCTACACCGATAAGACTGGCAAGACCGCCGAGGAAATCGACGGGCTGTTGAGCGCTGAAACCTGGATGACCGGCACCGAGGCTGTTGCCCTGGGCTTTGCCGACGTACTGCTGGACCCGGTCGAGGCGTTCGGCCAAATCACTTCCAACCGTTACAAGGATTTCATCAATATGCCGCCAGTCGCGAAGCAGTTCTTTGCCCCCCAGGGCTCCGTCCAGCTGCCACAAAACCCTGTCGAAACCGTCGAGCAGATCCAAGCGCGCGTTCTGGCCGCTGATGCCACGCGCCGTACCAGCATCACCACCGCCTTTGCGCCGTTCGCTGCGCATGCTGCGCTGCGTGATACCTGCTTGAACGACACCAATTGCACCATCGAGCAGGCCAACGCCAAGCTGCTGGCTGCCATCGGCCAGGAGACCACCCCGACCGGCTCTATCCTTCAGCCTGGCCAGCACGGGCACATTTCCAACGGCAACCTGGTTGGTGACTCGGTACGTGCCTCGCTCTATTCGCGGATTGGCCTCGGTGAGATGCAGGCCGACAACCGTTACAACAACATGAACCTGCGCGAGCTGGCCCGCGCTTCGCTGGACGGGCGCGGTATCGGCGTGTCGACGCTGAACGTCATGAACATGGTCGGTCTGGCCTTCACTCACAGTTCCAGTGACTTCGGCAACATCCTGATGGATGCCGCTTATAAGTCGTTGCTGGCGGGCTGGGAGGGGGCAGAGGAAACCTACCACCTGTGGACCAAGAAAGGCCGCCTCGGTGACTTCAAGGTTGCCAACCGTGTAGGGCTGGGGCAGTTCTCGTCGCTGCGTGAGGTGAAGCCGGGCGCCGAGTACAAGCACATCACCCTGGGCGATACCGGGCAAACCATCCAGCTGGCCACCTACGGCGAGATTTTCAGCATCAACCGCCAGGCGATTATCAACGACGACCTCGACGCGCTTACCCGTATCCCACAGCTGATGGGTGAGGCGGCGCGAGCCACCATCGGCGACCTGGTGTACGCCATCCTGATCGACAACCCGAAGCTGGGCGACGGCAAAGCGCTGTTTGACGCGTCGCGCAACAACCTGTTCGCCGCTGGCTCCAAGCTGTCGCTGGAGGCCCTGAGCGCGGCCAAGACGGCGATGCGCCTGCAGCAGGCTACCGTGGCCAAGGGCGCCAAGCCGCGACCGCTGAACATCCAGCCGGCGTTCGTGATCTGCCCGGTTGCACTGGAAGACAAGGCCAAGCAAATCATCAACTCGGCATCGGCACCGGGTACTGACAGCAACGCAGGAATCGACAACCCGATTCGCGGCTTCGCCAAGGTGATCGGTGAGCCGCGCCTGGACGCGGCATCGGCCACCGCTTACTACCAAGCGGCGAAGCAGGGCTCGGACACTGTCGAGGTGGCCTACCTGGACGGCATCGAGCAGCCTTACTTCGAGTCGCAAGAAGGCTTCACCAGCGATGGCATGGCCACCAAGGTGCGGATCGACGCCGGCGTTTCGGCGCTCGATGCTCGCGGCCTGAACAAATCGACCGGCGCGAACTAACCGCCCGGCGTTACCCATAACACCCCGCGCTTGCGGGGTTTGTTGTTTCTGGAGCAGGAGAAACCATGAGTACCAACTATGTGAGCAGTGGCAAAACCGTCACTTTGCCGGCGCCGACCGGCGGATCTGTTGCCGGTATTCCCCAAGTGATCGGTGACTTGGCCGTGATCCCGCTGCAAAGCGGCTCTAAGGGCGCGTCAATCACCTACCACACCGAAGGCGAGTGGGATGCCCCGGCCGCTGTCGGTATGAAGGCAGGCAGCAAGGTCAACGTACTGGACGGCCAGCTGGTGCCGCCGGAAACCGCCGATTCCAAACCGTTCGGCAAGCTGACCAGCGATGTGGCCAACGGCTTCGGCTCTGTGCTGATCGTGCAGTAATGGCGCGGCCGAGCTTTCGCGAGCGCTTGGCCGTTCTCACGACCCGAATCCTTGACCGCGTGGGCGACCGCGCGACCTTGGATGATGGCACGCTGATCATGGGCACCTTCGAGAACCCTTTCCTCGATCCGCAGATGGTGGGTAAGGGCGGTAACGGCGGTAAGTCGCTCGCGGCGTCTGTCGACGCTGCAGCCATAGGGGAGCCTCGGTTTAGCGTAATCGCCGCTGTGGCGGCGCGCTTGCCGAAGGGCTCAAAACTGACCATTGAGCTGCCGGCCGATGAGGGCGGTGGGCGTTACCGGGTGATCCGGCCGGAGCCTGACGGCGATGGCATGGTGGCCCTGGTACTGGGGGTAGATCGTGAGCGAACCGCAGACATCCGATAGCGAGCCGTTAGCGCATGAGCTGACACGTTTGCATGAAGCCATGACGGCCACTATCCAGGAGGCTATCCCGCAGTTGCAGGGCGTCGAGGCCTATCCCGTGCTCAAGGAGGGCATGGCGATGCCGCTGATGATCTACGCCATGACCAACGTGCAGCCCGGTGAAGACCCTGGCGACGGCCGTGTGTGTATTGTCGCGACGTTCGAGGCCTGCATTCTGGTCGAGTCCGACCGCGATAAGGCGCCCCTGCAAGCCGCCATTCTGGCCACCAAACTGGCCTCCCTGCTGCATTACCAGCAATGGGGGCTCGACTTCACCATGCCCGTTGAAGGCGTCCAGGCGATGCCGACGATGCCAGTGCCCGAGCTGGCCGAGTGCTCGGCCTGGGCGGTGCAGTGGCAGCAAGCCCTGTACTTGGGTGATACCACTTGGCTTTGGGAGGATCAGCCGCCTGGCTCGCTGGTGTTCTCGTTCTACCCCGAGAGCGGGGAGGGCAACGAGCACAACTACCAGTCGCCGGAGGCCATGGCATGAGCTACGCGACGGCGCAGCATGACCTGATGCTGTCCAGCGTAGTGATCAAGGGGTACGTCGTCGCTGTAGACCTGGTGGCGGGCAAGCTGCGCATGTCGGACGGTAGCGATTGGGTCAGCGCCTGGGTGAAGTGGCATGCACTGGCCGCCGGGAAGGCCCGCCATTGGCGGTCGCCGAGCCTGGGCGAGCAGGGCGCGCTGATCAGCCCGAGCGGTGACCCTGCCCAAGGCACGTTCGTGCCGGGGCTGTACGGCAATGCCGGCCCCCAGCCGGACAACCGCGACCATGTCGAGGTGTGGCGTTTCGATGATGGCGGCTCGCTGGTCTACGACTGGGAAGCCAATAGCTACACCATCAAGCTGCCCACGGGCACGGTCACCATCGAGGTCGGCGGCAGTAAGGCGGTCATCACCGACGACACGATCAACGCCAAGACCACGACGATGACGGCCGAGGCGCAGGCCGCCACGGTCAAGGCGCCGTCGATCACCTTGGAGGGTGAAGTGTTGATCAAGGGCGCGTTACGCGTAACGGGTGATATCAACGGCGGCGGGAAGATCATCGACACCGCCGGCAACACGGCAAATCACAAGCACTGACAGCCCGCATTCGCGGGCTTTGTCTTATCTGGAGGACGCCTTATGGCTGCCAAGAAAACTGTTTCAACTGACGAGGCAATCGCCTCGGACGCTACCGACGCCGCCGTTGCATCCGCTCCGGAAGCGGCCGAAGCCGTGGCACAAGTCACTTTCGCCGACACGGTCTACACCTCGCGCTCGCTGTACCTGGCCAAGGGCGAGGACCTGCGCGAATTCAAGGTGGTGGCCAAGCGCGTCAGCGTGCCGGCCGACGACGCCGAGGCGCTGGCCTTCCTGGCTGATCACCCTGAGCTGCAGCGCTTGGACGGCTGACCATGATTGGCCTGGATCGCCGCACCGGCGAATCAATCTCGGGCCTTGATCACCTGCGCCAATCCATCGAAGACATCTTGACCACGCCACTCGGCAGCCGCCGCATGCGGCCGGAATACGGCAGCAAGCTGCGGCGTTACGTCGACATGCCGGTCAACGATGGGTGGAAAAGCGCGGTACAGGCCGAAGTGGCCCGCGCCTTGGGCCGCTGGGAGCCGCGCTTGCGGCTGGAGCGAGTGGTGGTCACCTCGGTGCTTGACGGGCAGATCGGCATGACGCTGACCGGCGAGTACCTGGGCAGTGCTGCCGTCATGGAGGTAACCGCATGATCGACCTTTCCCTGCTGCCCCCGCCCGACGTGGTGGAGAGCGTGGATTTCGAGGAGCTGTATCAGGAAACACTGGGCATCTTCCGCGAGTTCATGGACGACCAGTGGACGGCGGTGCTGGAGTCCGACCCGGTGGTTAAGCTGATGGAGGTCATGGCCTATCGGGAAATGCTCACCCGCGCGCGGGTCAACGCGGCGGCCAAGGCGAGCCTGCTGGCCTTTGCCAAGGGCAATGACCTGGTGAACCGGGCCGCTGACTATGGCGTGGAGAAACTGACCATTCGCCCGGCCGACCCCGACGCAGTGCCCCCTGTCGAGGCAGTGATGGAAGACGACGAAGCGCTGCGTTATCGCACGCGGCTGTCGCTGGAAGCGTTGTCGGTGGCGGGCAGCAGCGGGGCCTATGAGTATCACGGGCTGAGTGCGTCGGCCGAGCTGACCAATGTGTCGGTCGATTCGCCCCGCTTTTCCGGGGTGGAATTGGCACCGGCGGTCCGCGCCCAGCTGCCGGCCGGGGCCATTGTCGTGGTCTGCGATTACGACGCAGGCCTGGCCAACCCGCTACCCGGCGACGTGTCGCTGGCCATCCTGCCAAGCCTGACCAGCACTACACCGGTGGCGCAGCTGGTGGCCAAGGTCAAAGCGGCCTTGTCGGCCGAGGAAGTGCGGCCGATCACTGACCGGCCTCGCGTGGCCGCCGGCATCCCCTCCGACTTCAAGGTGGAGGCTGAACTGCAGATCGAGGAAGGGCCAGACCCGGACGTGGTGAAAGCCACAGCTCGGGCAGGCCTGAACGCGGCCATTGCAGAAGCCCGCCGCCTGCAGGGGCAGCTGCCCCTGTCGGCCATCTACGCCGCGTTACACGTAACGGGGATTCGTAGCGTGACCTTGAAGCAGCCTGCGGCCGGGGTGGTGTGTGACAAGCGGCATTACCCCAGCTGCACCTCGATCACGCTGACGTCGAAGGTGGTGGCATGAGCTTGTTACCGAACAACGCCACCCAGCTGGAGCGCGCCCTGGAGGCGGCCGCCGACCTTGGCCTTGACCCGGACATTATCCGGGGCGTGGCCGACTCGGAGCGCTGCCCGCCGAACTTCCTGCCTTGGCTCGCCTGGTCGCGAAAGGTCGAGGGCTGGGAGGCGGCTTACACCGACGAGCAGCGCCGCGCGCTGATCCGCGAGGCCATTCCGGTTCACAAGACCAAGGGCACGGTTGGCGCAGTCATGCGCGTGCTCAGAGCCGTGCGGGTCACTGCGGATTACAAGGAATGGCGCGAGATTCCCAATGCAGCGCCTTACACGTTCCAGATCACGGCCTGGGCCAACAATAACCGGCCTGGCGAAGGCTCGATCATTTCGCCGCAGCTGGAGGAGCGCTTGCGTGCCCTGGTCGATGCGACGAAGAACGAGCGCAGTCACTACACCTTCCGGCTCGGTGCCCGGTTCGATGGCGGTCTGGTCGCCGCCGGGGCCAGTCAGGGCCAGCTGCTGCACCGCAAGACGGTGGAGCCTGCGCCCGTTCCGGTTGATCCCTCGGCGCAGGCCCTGCAGTTCGCCAACGCTACTCAGACGCGGGGGCTACACCGGCAGACGCTGGAAATGCCGGTTGTGCCGATCCCACTTTCTGAGCAGGCACTGCAGTTGGCCAGCGTTACCCATGCGCGCGCTGTGACTCGGGGTTATGCCCAGGCGCAGCCCGTCCCGATCCATGCAGCGGCCACCGTATCGGTCGCCAATGCGCTGCGTACCCGTATCGTCGTGCGGGGCACGATGGAGGCTGTTTTATGAGTACCCCTTTACAACCGGTGATCACCAAGAAAGGCCTGGCGGCGGTCTGGAATGCCACCAGCACTGGCCTTTCTGCCGAGATCACCCACATCGCGCTCGGTACCTCGGGTTACACCCCGACCAACGAGCAAACCAGCTTGCGTGCCCAGGTGGCCAAGTACCCCATTGCCGGGGGCGAGCGGCTGAGCGACAGCCTGATTCACCTCACTGCCATCGCTGATGGCCCGGCGGCGTTCTGGGTGCGTGAAATCGGCTTCCTGTTAGCCGATGGCACGCTGTTGGCGGTCTGGTCGCATGCGACTGACGCGCTGACCTACAAGCCGGCCAATACCGACTTGCTGCTGGCCTACGACCTGTCCTTGACGGCGCTGCCAGCGGATAGCGTGACCATCGTTAGCAGTCCGGCGGGCTTGAACCTGTCCTTGGCGGCGCCATTGGCGGCTATGGCCAGTGCCCTGGTCGGTGAGCAGTTGCGCAGCCTGCAGCAGCAAGACCAGATCACCGATCTGGCTCGACAGCAGCAAAGTACCGCCGAGCAGATGGCCCGCCAGTTGGCCAGTCTCACTGAGCGGCAGGGCACGGCCGAGTACCGGCATGCGGTCGACCATGAGGGAGCGCTGGCTGTCGGCATTCGCTCGGTCGAGGCGGTGTTGAGCGAGCAACTGCGCAGCCTGGACCTGCAAGACCAGATCGCGCTGCTGAGTCGTCAATTGCAGCTGGTCAGCGAGCAGGCCGACCGCCGCGACGTGCGCCTGGCCACGGCTGAGCGCCGCCATGAGGTCGACCACGAAGGCCTGCGCAGCATGGGTATCGCTGTTGCAGAAGCCACCCTTTACACCCAAACCCAACTGACCCAACACATCAACGGAGCATAAAATCCTATGAGTCTCGAAACTGAAATCGCTGGCTTCACCAGCAAGGCCACCGCGCTGCTCGACTACTTCACCACCTTCAAAAACGCGGCCGCCAAGGCAATTGCCGATGCGGTGGCCGCTGCGCCGGCTATCTCGCGCACCTTCTACATCAACCCGCTGACCGGTGACGACAACGCCCTGGGCAACGCGGACACCCCATTCAAGACCCTCGCCCGAGCCATTGCGGCAACGCCGAGTGGCGGTGTGGGTGATTTCATCCTGCAGGGCGACTACACCCATGGCGAGGCAGCCTCTGTAGGCAGCCGCCGCATCATCGTTCGCGGTGACAACGTAGATGCCAACAGCCGAAAGCTCATCTTGAACGAGTACTTGGGCGCCAATGGCATGAAGCGGTTTGGTGGGTTCCAGATCAACATGGGCGGTTCGGTTGACTTCGCCGATATGACCGTCTCGCTGCCCGATTCTGCGGGTGGTCTGTCGGCGGCTCAGGACGCTTACTACTCGATGACTTATGCCGGCGGCAGCAAGCTGCCAGGGTTCGTTCCGATCAAGCTCTACAACGTGGTGTTTGCCCTACGGGGCACGTTCACCGGCAAGATCGTTGGTTCTGGTCTCCCTTGCGTGTCGCTGAGTGCGGTGAACTGCACCATTCCTGCAGCGCTGGAGGGTTACTTGGTTCAGGGCGTGGCGGCGGGCAAAGACCCTAACACCATCCCTTGGCTGACAACCAACATCACCAAGCTCTAATCCTTTCTGAATCTGAGGTCATCATGCGTAAAGACAACCTGAACGTGACGTTCAACGGCAATAACTACACCGGTTACGAGAAATACGAAATGTTGCCGCTTGGGGCGGCGCTACTGTACGCGGCCCAGCAAATCGACGAGGCGGCCGACAGTGCCCGCGTCTCGGTGGTCGGCAATTCGCTGCGTGTGGTCGAGTACCAGCTGGCCGAGCAAGAGGCTCAGGCCTTCCAGGTGGCTGGCTTCGAGGGCGAGGTGCCCGCCACTGTGCAGGCCTGGGTCGATGCTGCAGGCCTGTCGCCGCGAGAAGCCGCCGAGAACATCCTGGCTGAGGCGGCCGCCTGGAAAGGCGCGCTGTACACCATCCGCGCTGCCCGCCTGAAAGGCAAGCAGCAGGCGCTCAAGGCGGCAACTCACGACGAGGCCGAGGCCATTGCCGACGAGGCCATTGCCGCGATCAATGCCAGCGTGGTCGGTGTCGGCAACGCCTGACCCGCAACCCGTCTTCCTTGAGCGCCCCGATTATCGGGGCGTTTTCGTTTCTGCAGGGCCGCCACGCGCGGCCCTTGTCCTATCTGGAGCCCTTACATGGCTGGATTCTTTCACGGCGTTACCGTAACGAACGTCGACGCCGGCGCGCGTAGCATTGCGCTGCCGTCGTCCTCGATCATTGGCTTGGTTGACACTTTCACCGAGGGCGCAGGCGCCACGGCTAAGTACAACGACCTGGTGTTGGTCACCAACGAGCGCGAGGCGGTCGCTGCATTCGGTGAGGCCTCGGCCATCACCAAGGCCTGCCGGGCCATCTACACCCGCGCCAGGGCGGTAATCGTCTGCTGTGGCGTGGCCAAGGCGGTCGACGCGGCGGCACAAACCTCCTCGATCATCGGCGGCGTGCTGGCCAACGGTAAGCGTACCGGCCTGCAGGCGCTGCTGGACGGCAAGAGCCGTTTCAACGCCCAGCCGCGGCTGATCGTGGCACCCAAGCACAGCGCCACGCAGGCGGTGGCCACCGCCATGGATGCACTGGCCGGCAAGCTGCGTGCTGTGGCCATCATCGACGGCCCCGGTACCACCGACGAGGCCGCCGTGGCCTACGCCAAAAACTTCGGTTCCAAGCGCGTGTTCATGGTCGACCCTGGGGTGCAGCAGTGGGACACCAGCGCCAACGCCACCGTCGATGGGCCCGGCTCGGCCTGGACCGCCGGCCTGTTTGCCTGGACGGATACCGAATACGGCTTCTGGGCCTCGCCGTCCAACAAGGAATTTGTCGGCATCACCGGTACCACCCGTTCGGTGGAGTTCCTGGACGGCGACGACACCTGCCGGGCCAACCTGCTGAACAACGCCAACATCGCGACCATCATCCGCGACGACGGCTATCGCTTGTGGGGTAACCGCACCCTGTCCAGTGATGCGAAGTGGGCCTTTGTCACCCGCGTGCGGACCATGGATATCGTCATGGACGCAATCCTGTACGGCCACAAGTGGGCGGTCGACCGCTCGATTACCGCGACCTACGTCAAGGACGTGACCGACGGCCTGCAGGCGTTCATGCGCGACCTCAAGAGCCAGGGCGCGATCATCAACTTCGAGGTCTACGCCGACCCGGTGCTCAACACGGCCAGCCAGCTGGAGCAGGGCAAGGTGTATTGGAACATCCGTTTCACCGACGTGCCGCCGGCCGAAAACCCCAATTTCCGCGTCGAGGTCACCAACCAGTGGTTGACCGAAGTGCTCAACGCTGCCGCCTAAGGAGGCCCCGACATGGCATTGATTCCCCAAATTCTCGCCAACACCAACCTGTTTGTGGATGGCAAAAGCTTCCAAGGCGATGTACCCAGCCTGACCCTGCCCAAGCTCACCCTCAAGATGGAGGAGTACCGCCCAGGCGGCATGGATATGCCGATTGAGATGGACGTGGGCATGGAGAAGATGGAAGCCAACTTCACCACCACCGGCGTTCGCAAGGACTCGCTCAAGTTCTTTGGCCTGGCCGACGGCAACGCCTTCAACGGCGTTTTCCGGGGCTCGTTCAAGATCCAGAAAGGCGAAACGCTCGCGGTCGTCGTCACCCTGCGCGGCACCCTGAAGGAGCTGGACATGGGCGACTGGAAGGCCGGCGACAAGGCCGAACTCAAGCACGGCATTGCTGTGACCTATTACAAGCTCGAAGTCGGCGGCGAGGTCATTTACGAGATTGACCCGGTCGGCATGAAGCGTGTCATCAACGGCACTGACCAGCTGGCGAGCCAGCGCGCCGACCTCGGCCTGTAACCCTCATTCCCTCGCAACCCTTTCCGAATCAAGGACACCCTTTCATGAGCAAGCCAGCCCCTAAGTTCCTGACCCTGACGGCTGAAAACGTCACTGTTCGCCTGTCCAAGCCCACCAACCTCAATGGCATTGATCAGGCCACCATCACCCTGCGCGCGCCGACCGTAAAGGACATTCGCGCCGCTGGGCAGACCTCTGACGGCGACGATGCGCAGCGCGAAATGAACCTGTTCGCGTCCCTGGCCGAGGTCGGCGTCAAGGACCTGGAAGGCCTCACCTACAAGGACTACAACCGAGTCGCCACCGGTTACAACTTTCTGGTGCAAGACGACGAACTGTAATCCCCAGTCGCTCAAGCACGCCGCCAAGCGTCTCGCGGCCGAGCTGCATTTCTCGGCCGCTGAAATCATGACCATGTCGTATGCCGATATGGTTTGGTGGCTTACCGATTGAGCTTGCACAGGGGGTAACCGATGGCAAGCAAGGTAGCGTTATCGCTGGTGATCGGCGGCGCCGTCGCGTCGTCACTCGGTGCCGCGTTCAAGACCGCCGAAAACGGCATCCAGAAGCTGGAAGCCAAGGGCAACAAGGCCAAGGTGCTGAAAAGCACCATTGGCGAAACCATCAAGCTGCGCGAGGAGTGGAAGCGGGCGCACGACAGTGGCGCGGCCGGCGCCGACAAGCTGCTGCGTAAGCTGGACAGCAACCTGGACTCCTTGCGCAAGCAGGGGATCGAGGTCGGCAAGCTCGGCCGCGAGTACCAGCGCCTGGGGCGCGAAGCGCGGGCCGCCGATCTGCAGCTCAAGGGTCACCAGCAGCTGCAGGCGGGCAAGGAATCGCTCAAGTCGAATATCGGCAGGGCGGTGGTGGCCACGGGCGCCGCCGCTGTGCCGACGATGATCAGCGCGAACTATCAAGCGGTCATCCGTGACATTGCGATCAAGGCCGATATCGCCAACAAGCCCGAAGAGCAGCAGCTCAGCCGGACGGTGATCGACACGGCCAAAGACACCGGCATGTCACGCAATGACGTAGCCGACCTGGTCAACCAGCTGGTCGGCGCCGGCATGGAGCTGGACAAGGCGCTGTCGTATGCGCCGGTCGCGGCCAAGTTCGCGGTGGGCCAAGGCGCTTCGGGGGTCGACACCGCGTCGATGATCCAGGCGCTGGAGCAAAACGCCAAGATCAGCGACCCCAAGGTCATGCAGCAGGCCCTGGAGGCCATCGCCTACCAAGGCCAGGCGGGCAGCTTCGAGGCCAGCGACATGGCCAAGTGGTTCCCGCAACTGCTGGCCGGCATGGAGAAGAACGGCATCACCGGGCTGGATGCGGTGACCTCGCTGGGCTCCATGCTGCAGGTCCAGATGAAGACCGCCGGCAGTTCCGACGAAGCGGCGAACAACTTCAAGAACTGGATGGAGAAGATCGGCGCCGGTGATATCAAGAAGGCTTACAGCGATGTGGGCATTGATTATCAGGCGTCGCTGAACACCGGCCTGCAGAAGGGCATGAACGTCATCGAGGCGTCGATGGCCCTGGCCATGCGTTACGTCGAGAAGACTGACCCGGCCAAGGCCAAGCAGATCAAGGACGCCCAGGCCAAGATCGACAAGGAGGTCGACCCAGAGAAGGCCAAGGCGGCGCTGGAAGCCCTGGAGAAGACCCTGCTCACCGGCGATATCTTCGCCGACATGCAGGTCAAGGCTGCGCTCACAGCCTACGGGCAGAACCGGGGGCTTTACGAAGAACTCAAGGCCGACTCCAAGAAGGCCTCGGGCATCCTCGACAAGAACCTGGCTGAGCGCCGCGAGACTTCGGCGCAGCAGTGGGCCGAGCTGGGGCAGGCGGTGGACGACTCCATGCGCAGCATTGGCGATGCCATCCGCCCGGCCACCGACCTGGCCGCGCAGGGGCTGACCAAGGTTGCCCGTGGCATCACCTCGCTGTCGGATCAGTTCCCGTCGATAGCGATGGGGATTGGCGGGATCACGGCGGCGGTGCTGGCATTCCTGAGTGCGCGTAGCGCCCTGCGAATCGGCCGTGGGGTGTTCAACATCGCGCGCGGTCGAGGCCTGGAAAGCATGGCGGGGCGCGTGGGGCGCACTGGTCGCGCCCCTGTTGAGTTGCCCAAGACCGGCAACAAGGTGGTCGACACCGGCCTGGGGCTGCTGGGCAAGGTGTTTTTAGCGGGCTCGACAGCACCTGGCCAGGCCGATGACCCTGGCGCAGCCGCCAACGACACCCAGCGCGTGTTTGTGGTGAACGCCGATGCGATAGGCGGAATTGGCAGCAGCGTTGCCAACAGCGCCCCTGCAGGGCCTGCAAGGGGTAGTCGCAGAAGTCGCCGGCGGGAGCGTCGGCGCGCAGGTCGGCAGGGGGCTGTGGTACGTCCTGCGCCGCCCGTCGAGGCCCCCAAAGCGTCCAAGGGGACCGTGGCAAAGGCTCGGCCTCTGCCTGCAGCGTTGTCGGCCCTGACCGCCGCCGATGACTTGGTCAAGGTGGCACGCTCGGTGCGCGGTGTCTCGCGTCTGGCAAAGAATCTGCCAGGTGGCAACATTATCGATGCCGGTGCGGCTGCGATCGATGTCGCGCTGAACGCTGAGACCAAGGATGAAAAGGCCGAGGGTTATGGTGGCGCCGCCGGCAGCTTGGCGGGCACCCTTGCCGGCGCTGCAGCCGGGGCCGCCATTGGTTCCGTGGTGCCGGTGATCGGTACCGCCGTGGGTGGTGCTGTCGGTGCCGTCCTGGGCGGCATGGGGGGCGAGTCTTTTGGCGGCTGGCTGGGCAAGCGCTGGTTCGGCGACGAGTCGGCCGACGGTCAAGCCGAGCCGGAATCGCCGCCGGCACTGGGAGAAGCATTACGCGTAACGACGATGCTGGCCAAGGAAGTCGAGCCTGAGCCCGCAGCGGCTCAGGCTAAGGCTGATCCGGCGGTGTCGTATGACCCGCGCGACTCTGCATCGAAAGATCCGTTCCTGCTGCCGGCGTTGACGGCAGGCAAGGTGCGGTTCCCCGGTGCTGGTCTGGTGCGGCCGCAGGCTCAACCCGAGGCCCCTGCATCGCCCGAGGCGCAGCCCGAACCGCCTACCCCGAAGTTGGGCGACACGGTTCGGGAGGCGACCGTACCGGCGCCGGTGGAGCCGGCGGTGTCGTATGACCCGCTCGACCCCGCGTCAAAAGACCCGTTCCTGTTGCCGGCGCTGACGGCCAACAAGGTGCGATTCCCGGGTGCTGGCCTAGTGCGACCGCTGGCTGAGCCCGAGTCAAAGCCCGAGCCGACGCCGCCCAAGCTGGGGGCTGCGGTGCGGGAAGCAGCACCGGCGCCGCCCCCGGCACCGGCCAAGCCTGAGGTGTCGTATGACCCGCGCGACCCAGCCTCGAAAGACCCGTTCCTGTTGCCGGCGCTGACGGCCAGCAAGGTGCGTTTCCCGGGTGCCGATCTGGTGCGGCCGCAGCCTCAAACCCAAACAGCAGCAGCTGCCGGGCTGGGTGATGTGGTGCGCGAAATGGCCAAGGCCGCGCCGCCGGCACCCAAGCTGCCCGAGGTACCCCAGCCTGCCAAGGCTGCAGGGCCGCCACCGGCGCCGAAGCTGGATCAGTCGTTTTCATTCTCGCCAACCATCAAGCTGGATGTGCAAGGCGATGTGAAGGATCCGGCCCAGTTGCTGCGTGAGATGGAGGGCGGTGTGCGCGGGCTGTTTGACGCTTGGCAGCGCGAGGTCGCTGCGCGCACGTCCTCGGCGCAGCTGTTCGATCAACCCCACGTTTAAGGAGGGCCTGTGCCCTACATGGAGCAGCTGGAGTCTTCCCTGTCCAGCCTGGTGGCAGCGGGGGAGGCCGGCCGGAAAAGCGCCGACGGCATGCTGGTACCGCTCAACGGCGCTATCAGCAGCATCACCGGTGCCGCGTCCGAGCTGGAGAGCATCCCGTTTCTACCGCCCGAGCTGGGCGCCAAGGCGGGACGGCTGGTGCGCAGTATCGGTGTGGCACAGGCGCGGGTCGGGCAGATAACGTCGACCTACAGCCGCGCAGTCTCGGGCGTCAGTCAGGTGCAGGAACGACTCGGCACCTTCAAGCAGATGGCCAGCAAGGTGTCGTCGGAGGTCAACCGGGTGGCTGGCAAGGTCAGCCCCTCGCTGTCCAACATCCTGCCCAGTGGCGGGCTGCTGGGCTCGGCCACGCCGACACCGGAGGCGGTGGCGCCATTCCCGCACCTGCTGATCATCCAGCCACATGAGCCGAATGCCCAGCCGTATTACTTCAACCTCGGTACGGCTGCGTTTGACGAGCTGCGCCGGCAGGCGTCGTTCCGATGGCAGGGGCAGGAGCGCTTACGTCGAAGCGTGGCGCAGCAAGCCGTGGGTCTGGGTGAGGAAAAGATCACGCTCAAGGGCGCGATCTTCCCCAACCACAAGGCCGGGCTAAAGCAGCTCAACACCTTGCGCTCCATTGGCCGCAACCTGCGAGCGTTGAACCTGGTGACGGGCTACGGCGAGGTACTGGGCGACTGGTGCCTGGTCAGCATCGAGGAGGAGCAAAGCCATCTGCTGGCCGGCGGTATCCCCCGAAAACAAGGCTTCACCCTGGAGTTTGTGAGCTATGGCAACGACCTGCAGAACGTCTGACGGGGATCTGCTCGATGTGATCTGTCAGCACCATTACGGGCACCTCAACGGCACGGTCGAGGCCGTGCTTGATGCCAACCCGGATCTGGCCAGGCAGGCGCAGCCGTACCGCGCCGGCCTGCTGATCCTGCTGCCGGATCTGCCGGCGCCTGCAGTCGAGCTGCTGCAGCTGTTCGGCTAACCCGCGTTACGCGTAACGAACCCCGCCCTGTGCGGGGTTTTTCGTTCCTGGAGCAAGCATGAAACCCACGTATCAAATCGTCGCGGATGGCAACGACATTACCGCGCTGATCAATGACCGCCTGTTGCTGCTGCGCACCTCGGACAAGCCCGGTATGGAGTCGGACGAGTTCGAGCTGCGCATTGATGACCGTGACCAAGCCGTTGCACTGCCGGCGCGCGGTAGCAACGTAGTGGTGATGATGGGCTATGAGGGCCAAGGCCTGACCCGTTTGGGCGCCTACACCGTCGACGAGGTGGAGCTGAGCGGGCCGCCCGATACCATCGTGATTCGCGGCAAGGCCAGCGACATGCGCGGCAGCGGCAAGACCGTGCGCAGCGGCAGCTGGGAGAACGTGCCGCTGTCGCAGATCGCCGGTGAAATCGCCAAGCGCAACGGCTGGGAGGTGTCTTGCCCGGTCGACACCAAGGTCGAGCGCATCGACCAGCGCAACGAGTCGGATTACAACTTTGTCACCCGCCTGGCCAAGCAGTACGACTGCACCGCCAAGGTGGCCGAGAGCAAGCTGCTGGTGATGCCGCGCCAAGGCGGGCAGAGCACCACCGGCAAGGCGCTGTCGGTCATCACCATCAACAAGACGGACGTTTCCCGGTACCAGTTCCGCCTCGGCGACCGCAACTCGCAGAAGGCCGTGAAGACCCAGCACCAAGACCCCAAGACCGGCAAGTTGCAGGTGGTCGAGCTGGCCAACGAGGAGTCGCCGGACGGCCTGCCGCCGGTGCACACCGACCGTCACGTCTACCCCAACAAAACCGCCGCCCAGCAGGCCGCCAAGGCGCGCCTGGCCGCGTTCAACCGCAGCACGGCCGGCGTGCGCCTGGAAATGCACGGTCGCACTGATCTGTTTGCCGAACGCTCGATCAACGCCCAGGGCTTCAAGCCGGGGCTCGATGGCGAGTACCTGGTGGACGGCGTCGAGCAGGTATTCACCCAGTCCGGCTGGAGCACGACCGTCGAGTGCAACGGCGGCAAGAAGGGCAAGGCCAAGGCCTCGGGCAAGAAAAAGAAAGACACCAAGCCGCTCAAGGTTGAGCAGCTGTAAACCCCCGGCCGCACGCGGCCATGACAGGAGGCCTCAATGGCTATCTCAATTCAACAGCTTCAAAAGATTCTCCCTAACGCCGGCTCGAAAGCCGGCGTTTTTGTTCCCGGCCTCAACGCAACAATGGGCAAGTACTCGATCATCACCCCTCGGCGTATGGCTGCGTTCCTTGCACAAGTGGGCCATGAGTCGGGCCAGCTGTTATATGTGCGAGAGCTCGGTAACGATGCCTACCTGGCCAAGTACGACACCGGGCGGCTGGCGGAGCGCCTTGGCAACACCCCGGCGGCTGACGGTGATGGTCAGCGGTACCGTGGTCGTGGGCTCATTCAGATCACCGGCCGCGACAACTACGAGGCCTGCAGCGAAGCGCTGTTCGGTGACAGCCGCTTGCTCAACACCCCCGACCTGCTCGAGCAGCCGGTCTACGCGTCGCTGTCGGCCGGCTGGTACTGGCAGCGGGCGGGGCTCAATAGCCTCGCTGACAAGGTGCTGCAGGCCGATGACTCGGTGTTCGAGCTGATCACCCGCCGTATCAATGGTGGCCTGAATGGGTTGAAGGATCGCCAGGCGCTCTACAAGCGTGCACTTGAGGTGCTGCAGTAATGCCGCTGCATTGGCGTATCGCACTTCTGGCCGTAGCGGTCGGGCTCTATGCCGGCGGGCGTGGGGCCTGGGTGTGGCAGGCCAGCGATTACGGAAGGCAGCTGGCTGAGCAGGCTACAGGTTATGTCCAGCAGCTGGCGGATAAGGATCGGGCGTACGGTCGTGAGCGTGAGGAGGCTGCAGCCGCAGCCCTGGAGCAGTTGGCTGACCAGAAAAGGCAGCGCAAAGACTTGGAGAATCGCCTGGAGGAGCAGGGCAAAACACATTGGACGGAGATGAACGATGCACAACAGATTCAAGCTCGCCTGCGTGACAGGCTGGCTACTGCTGACTTGCGGCTGTCAGTCCTTGTCGACACCGGAGCCTTTGCCACCCCGGGTTGTGACAGTGGGATGCGAGAAGCCGCCGGCACCGGAGGCGTGGTTCATGGCGCCGTTCGCGCCCGACTTGACCCAGCGCATGCTCAACGAATTATCGGCATCACCGACGACGGTGATCGAGGAATGATCGCACTGAAGGCCTGCCAGGCCTACGTCCGAGAAATCACCAAATGAAAAGAGGCGAGCCGGGTAGATGCGCCAACATCCAGCCCGGCCCGCCGAACCCGCAGACCCTTCCTGCAAGTCCAGCCGTGGCCTCTGCCTTGTGCACAAAGCGCGGCGAGCCTAACACCTGTCTATCCATACAGTAAAGACTTGCATACCTATGACCTCTCCTATTATTCCCTGGATGGGTGGCAAACGCCGCCTGGCCGACCGCCTAATCCCACTCTTTCCCCCTCATGAATGCTATGTCGAAGTCTTCGCCGGCGGTGCCGCGTTGTTCTTCATGCGTCCCCAGCCCGCCCCGGTGGAGGTGCTGAACGATCTCAACGGTGATTTGGTCATCCTTTATCGCGTTGTGCAGAACCACTTGGAGGAGTTCGTGCGCCAGTTCAAATGGGCGCTCAGCTCCCGGCAAATCTTCGAGTGGCAGAAGATGACTCGCCCCGAGACTCTGACCGACATCCAGCGTGCAGCACGGTTCTTCTACCTGCAGCAGCACGCGTTTGGTGGCAAGGTCACTGGGCAGACCTTCGGTACCGCTACCACTGGGCCGGCCATCAACCTGCTGCGCATCGAGGAGAACCTCTCCGCCGCGTGGCAGCGCCTCGCCGGCACCTATGTCGAGAATCTGTCTTGGCTCGCGTGCGCTGAGCGCTATGATCGAGCACATACTTTCTTCTACATGGACCCGCCCTATTGGCAGACTGCCGGTTACGGGGTGGACTTCGCCTTCGATGAGTACGAGCGCATCGCCGATTTCATGGGCCGGTGCAAGGGCAGGGTAATGGTCAGCATCAACGACCATCCGGATATCCGGCATGCCTTCGATGGCTTCCACTTCGAGTGCGTGGATATCCGCTATACCACTACGAATCAGCGCCAATGTACGGCTGAGGTAACCGGCGAACTGGTGATCATGAACTGGCAACCCACTGGGCTTGGGCAACTTTTCTGACGCTGGTCGAGCAGGGTGGGCAGGTGCCCGACCCTGGCTCTGTCGATCTGCGAGCTACCGGTCCATCGCGATTCGTTGCTGAAGCTCTTTCAACTGCTCTGCCTCATCTGCCGTGCGCCGTTCGATTCGATGGTGCAGGGCGGCTGAGAGCTGAAACAGCTCCGGGGTGGACAGCAACAGGTGGCCAGTGGCAACGGCGCTGAGCATCTCCTTCAGCGTCATCACGCCAGCGTCTTCCGGGACCGGTCGGATCTGTTCCTTGCCGGTATGATCGAACGATATCAGCCAGCGTCGGCCCGTCAGTGTCGGCGCTTCAACAGGCTTTTCTGCTGGCTGCTGAGTGAATTGGCGGTTAAGCCATTTGCGGTACTCGCTGCCCAGCTCGGCCTTGCAATAGTCTGCTGCACGCTCGGCACCCAGGGTGTCGATCATCCACAGTTCGCGATTACCCCGACGCAGCTTGCGCTTGTGCTGTGGCAGCAGGCTGCGGACTATTCGATCAGAGCTGCCTAGGCCAAGTGCTGTGCAGATGTTGCCGGCGCTGAGCCAGTAGGTGTCGTTTAGTTTAGCAATCAGGATGTGGTGGCCACGGAAGGCGCGCTGCTCGAGCACGGCATCCTGAACAGCTGGAAGGCTGCTCTTCTCGGTGGCCGTCTGCTCCAGCTGGTTGAAGGCGTTGATGTATGCCTCCTTCCACTTCGCCGCTTCCTTGCCGGTGAAGCCCATGCACAGGAAGGTAAAGCCATCGCGGGTCATGCGGTAGTACGGCTCTGGCTTGTTGTTCGAGCCAGGGCGGGAACACTCCGCAAAATTGCGGAGTGCGAATTCAGATGAGCAATCCAAGTTACGCAGACGCTTGAGAACGTCGTCATGGCGCTTGCCGAAGTGGGCAGCGACATCGAGGCTGTTAGTGGTCGGATGGCCGTCAATCAGCTCTACGGATACAGGAGAAACGGTTGCGATGGTCTTCATGGTTGGATACCTGCGTTTGTTCTGTAGCCGCTCCCCAACGCCAATTGGGTGAGCGGAACCGTGCGGGTTGGCGTACCGGACGCAGGGCCGGCGAGCCCGAAGGCTCCCACACACGGCCCGCCCATAACGGGTGAAGCCATGCTGCGGACACAAAAAAACCGCTCTAATGGCGGTCGTGTCCGCCTGCGTGTTCAGGGACGCCAATCCCAGGTCGCAGGGTTTACTGCGACGGGGACAAGGTACCCAGCTCACGGCGGTGCGTCAACATCTTCGAGTCCAGTCGAGAACGCAAGGCGGCCCTGAAGGCATGGGGCAAAAATGGGGCAAACTGCACGCCATTCCATGCCCCTCTATGCCGCTTGGAGCTTTTCCCGCAGACACAAAAAAGCGCCCAAGCACTTTGTAGATGGGGCTTGGGCGCTTTCTTTACTGATACTCCAGCACAATTGGTGTATGCGAGCCTATGGGGCTTGAGTTCTATATGGTGAACAGCGTCCTTTTTCTAGTGTGGGGTGTACTTAATTCAAGATTTCGCTATTTGATTGCTTATATAGTCATTTAATGGCTTGAAAGAGCTGCAGTTCATTAAGTTTTTTAAAGCTATTTTCGATGCGATTTTCTTATTGTGTATTGAGTTGATGTAAGGTTTGTTGGCAAGTTTTTTTACTAGTTTTTGCAAGTGCTCCTTCGGGGATTTTACTTGCTCTACATTGGTTATTGGCTTTACGTTCGCTCTTATCGAAAAAATGTCTTTGATAGCATCAACGTCTGAGAGTAACCAGCTCTCCAGTTCTTCGATAGGTATTACGATAAGAGTGTTTATTACGCCCGTAGCATTGATTTTTTCGGAAAGCTCTTTTCGAAGAGTTGTTTCATTGTATCTGTCTAGGTCGTGAAATATTAATATGTGTTCGCATCCTTGTATGGATAGGCTGGAAGTCCATGCTGCGCATTTGGCTCGAAGTTTTCCGCAACCTTTTCCGACAAATTTCTTTGTGCTAAAGCTCTCCTGTGGGAGATACTTTCCGAGAATTTCTTTGATCACGTCTACATCGCTGTCATCTTCAGCGATGATGCCAATCTTGGTAGCCATTAGAGTTCCCCATGCTTCCAGTACTGTCCAAGGCCGCCTTCGTTTTGAAGATACTCGCGCAGAGCTCGCAACTCATCTGAGCCAAGCTCTTTTGCTATACTGGTTACGGAAGTTGTTTCTTCTGAGCGAGTAGTCTTGAATACTGACTCTAGTGGTATGTGATCAATCAATTGGTCGGAGTGTGTTGATATTATTATTTGTTTGTCATGGCTATAAAGTTTGATAAGTTCTATGATGCTGGATAGCAAGCCGTGATGCACGCAGACCTCTGGCTCCTCGATTAAAAGCATCGATCCGTGGTTGGTCATAATATAAAAAATAAGCGCTAGAGTTTTGAATGTCCCCTCGGATAACTGGCTAGGGGAAAGGGCGTTACCATAAATGAAAAAATTTGGAACGATTAAGTTTGTTTTCTTTTCTCGGTTTGTAATGCGTCCGCCGACCAAGACTTTGTAGATTGATGACGAAGTTTCAATTGCGTGGAATGTCAGTTGGTCAATAAGGTTTAGCCCGTTATTGCCGATTATATCGCAGTAGTTTTTAAAGTCTTCAGTATCTTCTCTATATGCGGTGTATAAGTCATATAGGAATTTTTTATGACCAACGCCTATGCCTCCACGTCGAACCATCGAGTCTCCTTCGACTTCAAACGAGATTGGAGAGCTGGAAGGGTTGGTAAATACCGAGGCGCTGTAGTAACTAATTGAGCTAATGAATTGCGATATATCTACGATGGCACGGGTGGCGTCTTCAGCAGTCTCTTGGTTGCCTGTTGTGTTTCCAATATGGTTGACAAGTGTTTCTCTGAAACTTCTTCCAGGGTATCGATAATCATCACTCAGTGCGCCGAGGGGGATATGCAACTGTTTGCGGTTCCCGCTAATAGTAGGCATGACCCAAGACTCAGTGGCTGCTTGGATCTCGTCCTCGTTACGTTCGTTGTTTATTAGGCTGATTTGTGCCTTGTAAATAACGTTCTTGCCATTCCATTTGAAGGTTGCTGATATTACGCAGTCGGATGAGTATGGATCTGCGCTGCGCCTACGGTAGTAATTAGAAGATGCCTGAAGTTTTATTAGAAGTTGCACCGCTGAAAGTACAGTCGTTTTTCCGCTGCCATTGGGGCCGATCAATGCTGAGAGTGTACTAGTAGGTTCAAAGACGGTTGAAACGCATGATCTATAGTTTTTTATATCTATTTTTGTAAGCTTGACGTGTTCCATATAACGTCCTGTTATTGGTTGGCAGGCGTATTTTATCTTTGTTGTTCAAGAACGTCACTGGGCTGGAGTGCGAATTATTAGCTTAGCGGCCTGGGTCAAGCTCGATACTGCCCTGATGAACATTTGTGCAAGGTGATGGGGAGTGAAAGAGATGGGGTGGTACAAAATTGGTACAAGAGATTTTGAAAGGCCTATGAGCTCAGTAAATCCGAGGCCTACAAGATGAGTGTGCCCAATCCATAACATTGCAGTTATAGTCCCGCGATCGCCAGCCGGCTCAGAGGAGCTCAGCCGGCGGCGGGTTTTCCGGGTATATCAAACGAGCTACAGCTTGGCGGATCGCTTCAGCATGCCGTACCCGAGCGCGACCTCAGGATCAACGACCTCATTGTCCGTTGAGGCTAGGTCGATGTCCCAAGCATCTCGGTAGAACAGATCCACTGAGCTCCGGATGTCGCTGATACGCCACTGGCAGCGTCGTTTGTTCTTCGAGCGATCGTGGGCCAGAAATTTATGCCCTGGGTCAAGATAAATGACGCCGTCAGACAATGCTTTTAGCAAAAGCTCGGCAGAGGTTCCTCGGCACCAAACCACCTTCGGTGAAAAAAGAACCTGATACATGAAGCCCTTGTCCAAATCTACAGCGTTTAAGTTGGTCGACTTTTCAGCTGATATGTACACGACTTCGTTGTGCTTTGCACCCCAGTTGTTCATAAGTCGTTCCAGGCTCCATCCTGCAGCGACAATTCCAGCGTCATCTATTAGCACCACCTCTACCGCATTCATTTTGCTTGTAAGTGAGGTTGATGGGTCGTAAGCGAAGCTGACACGCTCGCCGCGCTCATCACGAATCCAATCAGATTTAGCGTTTTCTGGGTCTGCCGGACGATATTCGCGCACGTGCAAGGTAAGGCCGGATTTTTTACATGGCCTGTTGGCGCGATGAATGCCCGTCAATCGCCATTCACCCTTTGAGGCCTCATAGCCATAAGTCTTGATCATTCGTTCGAAGTCATCGACGTATAGGCCAAAGTCAGGCTCGGTTGTGAAAAGCGTGATTTTAGGCATGGTGTGGACCTTAAGCTCGATGCCGTACAAATCACCGTCTTTGTTAGAGTTGGGAGTGATTCCCAGTAATCCTTCCAGCGTGTACCCGCAGACCTGTGTGCCATCAAAGGGAAGTCGTTCCCCCTTCACGTTCAAGCGGAAACCACTGTGCGCGCGGCCCAGTACATCCGCTTTAAGCTGTGCAAAAAGCCTCCCGGTATATCCCTGAGGGATTCTGAGAGTTTTGCAAACCCTCGATCCGTCGAAGCCAGGTAGGGTGGCAATTTCCTGTTCGAGGGAGTCGTCGAAACCTACAAACATAAACGCGAGACAGGCCCCGCCAGGTGTGCGGCCAAGCGCAAGCAGTCGTTTAGTTTCCGGGTGTTCTTTCGTGAAAGCGACGGAGAGTGACACTGGCATGGTGTTTTGATCAGTAGTGAAGCCCGAAAGCCTGACCTCTGGGTACTGGGTGTAGACAATCGCCTTAACATTACTGGCTCGAACGAGATTCTTTTCAATGTCGACCCAGCAGAAATTTCTAAAAACGGCTTCCGGGATGTTGTCACCCGGTTTGGACCGATTCTTGGTGAGACTCGTGCTAGCGGCCCGTTCCGAAAGGGTCATGTCGAAGGTGGCGTGCAGGGCGTTCAGGCTGCGCAAAAGGTACACCTGGTTTTTATCGTTGGCGTTACTAGGCAATACCTTCAGCAGTATTTTGTCGACGCCGAAGCCTTCAAGAAGACTCTTAATCTGGGCCACGGAGCTGGCGAAGTGTTCAAAGCTTACTGTCGATTTTTGCGTCATTTCTTAGGCCTCGGAGTGGTCGTCTTCCTGCCCTATCAATTTAGGATTTAGGCTTCTACAAGTCAACAAAAAATATCAAAAAAATATTCATTGCCCAGTAATCATTGGGTTTGAAGTTCTTTTGCTTGGTTTTCGCCTGTTTTTATCTTGGTTTTTTAGCCTGTTTTATCAGTCGAAGAACGTCGTGAGAGGAGGTTGAGCATGCGCTCGCAGCCCTTGTCAGGCCGCATGGCGAGCAGCATGGGCATGATCGTGGGAGATGGTCTTGGAGAATGAGGAGGATCGATGCTGGCGGCTTGGAGGGGGTGTCAGTGCTTAGCTGCTATCCGTCTCATGAAAATAGAGCGCACCGACGCTGCAATTCGCTGATAGAGAATTTGAGTGGTACAAAAATGGTACAAAGCTAAAGCTAAGTTTGCGCAACCCTTTGTTTCTAAGGGGTTTAAAGAAAGCGTGCCCAATCCATCATGGGGGCAACGCTGAAGCGGCGTGACGGCTCAGGGCGCGTGGTTGTTGGGTTAGAGCCTGTATTAGCGGTCATATCGTTCAACGTTTTCGGTACCGAATGCTGGAATCTTGGGCTTAGCAGCAAATTGCAGGGGCGGCTTAGCAAATGCTGGCAACAAAAAGGATCTGCTTTTGCCCGGGGTGTCGGCTAGTTTACCAAGAGAGCTTGGTATCCGTCTGGAACAGTTCGAGTGTTCCGTCTGAGGCCCATACACGCGTGTAGACGTTAGCTATACGTGCCGGTACCGTCGCCCTGTGGAGATCGCTCCACACCTATGGAGAAATCGTGATGTCGGCTCAAATCAATGAGCGTGTTAAGCCCGTACCGATCAGCATGCGAGTGGGTACCAGACAACGCAGCCTGATCGATGCAGCAGTAGCGCTGCTGGGAACGGACAGAACCAGCTTCATCCTGGATGCTGCCTGCCGACGGGCAGAACAGGTGATCATGGACCGCCAGCTATTTCTTTTCAGCGACGACGCCTTCCGCCGCTTCGAGCAGGCACTGGAGCGCAACGCGTTAAAGGATAACAAGTGCCTACATGAACTCATGTTCAAACCCACCCCGTGGAGCTGAGCAAGCCCGTAATGCTGAGTGAAGTTCATGATCTCATTGGTTGACCATGGCGAACGCCCGGCTCAAGGGTAAGGGTTTGCGGAAAGGTTGCTGCAGATCCGATTCTTCGGGTCATGGCGTCCACGGAGGTGGTGGCTTCGTCGGCGATTCTGGTTCACCCGCTTGACGAAGCGCTTGTTGATTTCTATGCCCGCAAGGCCGGGTTTGTTCGCTGTCCCGATTTGTCTCCGCTGACAATGATGTTGTCCTTGCGCTAGGGCGCAACAAGCGGGCAGGCCAAGGCGCACGACCTCGGCACTGCCTACCGACCTGCCGCTGATACCCAGTCGTCCGGCGCCAGCAGCGCTGGCTAGATAAACCCCGTCCCCGGCGTGGTGGCGCCGGGGCTTCGTGAGGTGCCAGGCAATTCCCTAGAAGCTGTACTTCACATTGACCATCAGGTTACGCGGCGCCCCCCAGAAAACCGTACCGTAGTTGCCGATGCCACTGTAGTAATGCTTGTCGAACAGGTTATTGACGTTAAGGGTTGCCTTCAGGTTGCGGGTAAAGTCATAGCCACCCACCAACCCCACCAGCGCGTAGGACTTCTGTTCAAACTTGGCAGCCGGGTCGTCGATCGCGTACCAGTCCTCATCGCTTGGCTTGAAGAAGGTCGCACTCTGCCAATACGCATTGCCGCCCACGGTGAACTTGTGCCAATCGCCCTGCAGGCGGTAGTTGGTCGCCAGCTTGAGCAGATGTTGCGGTTGGTTGGTTGCCACGCGCTGGTCATCAGCATCGTGGGATTCGGCGAAGGTGTAGCCCGCCATCACTTGCAGGTCCTTCATCAGTTCGCCGTTTACTTCCAGCTCGACGCCGCGGGTGGTGACGCCTTGCGCCGCCCGGTAGGCGCTGCCGCCACTTGGCGTGGTGCCGCCGGTGAGCACAGCGAAGTTGTCCTGCTTCAGCTCGAACAGGGCCAGGCTGGCATTCAGGCGGTTTTCGAAGTAGGCGCCTTTGATACCGATTTCATAGCTTGCACCGGTAAGTGGGTCGATAGGCTTGCCGTCCGCGCCGAGGCTATACGCCTGCGGTTTGAATACGTCGGTGTAGCTGGCATACACGGTGTGGTACCGGTCCAGGTCGTAGGTGACGCCAGCGTAAGGCACGATTTCGCTGGAGTTGGTGGCGCTGGCCGGGAGGCGGCGACCGATGGCGTTGATCGTGTCGATGTCCCATTTGTAGTCGACGATCCGTGCTCCCAGGATGACGGCCAGCGCGTCGGTAGGTTTCAGGATGGTTGCCGCAAAGCCCACCTTCTGCCGCGCCTCGATATCGAAGGTGGACCACCATTCGAAGTTGGTTGGGGTATCGCCGTAGCCGTCCCACTGGAATACATCGTCGATGACGCCATTGGTCACGCCATCATCACGCTTGGAGGTGGATTTGGTGTGGGCGATGCTGTAGCCGAACACGGCTTCGTGCACGCGCCCACCCAGCGAGAACGGGCCGCGAGCATACAGGTCCAGGCCTTTTTCCTTGCTGGTGGTGTTGAATTTGCTCGCGGTGCCGTTGTTGTTCACGGTGCCGGTTTCGGGGTCGATGTTGCCGCCGACAAAACCATGAGAAATGCTGCCGTCTGCCTGAATGGCCTCGCTGCTGATGCCCGAGATCAGCTCGCGCGAGCGGTAATCACGGCTGCTGAGTACGCCTTTGAGTACCCAGTCGTTATCGAAGGTGTGGGCAAGTTCTGCAAAGGCGCGCTGGGTTTCCTGATTGCGCCAGGTCCAGCGGTCGGCGGCGTTGGTGTCACGGTCGAACTTGACCGTACGGCCATCGAGAAAGAACGCGGGCAGTGCGCCGGTGGTGCTGCCGTTGTCGTAGTTTTTCTGCACGTCGTAGCCAAGCGTGAACAAGGTGTTCTCGCTGAGGTCGGCCTCCAGCACGCCATAGAAGGTGTTCTGCTCGCCGGTCAGGTACTCGACGTAACTGTGTTGGGATTGGGTGCCAGCCACCATGCGGCCACGGATATTACCGCTGTCGGTCAATGGGCCGGCAAGATCGAAGTCGGCCTGGTATTTGTCCCAGGACCCGGCGCCTGCGCCGATACGGCCCTGCAGTTCGGCAGTGGGGCGCTTGCGCACCAGGTTGATGACCCCAGAGGGGTTGCCGGCGCCGTTGACCAGGCCGGTTGCGCCCTTCAGTACTTCGACCCGGTCATAGACCAGGCTGTTGCCGATGCTGTAGTTGTCGCGCAATGAGCCGCCGTCGGAGGACAGGCTGGGCACGCCATCGAACTGGTAGTTATCCAGCTTGAAACCGCGCGAGTAGAAGGTAAAGGCTTCGGAGCTTTCCTGGTTGACCGTGACACCGGGCGTTTGCTTCAGCACTTCGGACACACTTTGCAGGTTCTGGTCGTCCATCTGCTGGCGGGTGACCACGCTGATCGACTGCGGGGTTTTGCGCAGGCTCAGGTTCAGCCGCGTGGCGGCGGCGGTTTCGCCGGTGGTGTAGGAGCCGCTTCCCTCGGTGGTCAGGCCCAAACCTTCACCCGTGATGCTGGTTGCGCCCAGTTGCAGTGCCGAACCAGCATCAACCTGGCTCACCAGCACATAGTCGTTGCCCACCCGCTGGGCCTGCAGCCCACTACCGGCCAGCAGTTGGGCAAACCCCTGTTCGATATTGAAGCGGCCGTGCAGCCCGCTGCTCTGCCGACCCTGGGTCAGCGCCGCATCGAACGACAGCAGCACCCCGGCCTCGCGGGCGAAGCGGTTCAAGGTCGTCATCAACGGCCCTGGGGCGATGTCGTAGACGCGGCTGGTCTGTTGCGCTTGGGCCTGGGCGCTCGTCGACAGCAGCGGGGCCAGCAGCCCGGTATGCAGTGCGATGGCGCTGCCAAGCAGCAGGGACGTGAGGTGTTTTCGGCGCGGGTATGGGCAGCTTGTTGTTATAGGCATGACAGCTCCTTCAAATGCCTGTTTGGGCGGTTTGCAGGAAAGCTCGAACGAGAGAGGCCAATCCGACAATGCGGCTGAGAAATATTTTCACCTGACGCTGTTACGTGGCAGGCATCAGCCTGACCCAGTAGCGCGTCCAGGTGCTGATCTTCAGCTGCAGCGCCTCGGCGATCGCTACCAGGGCGCGGTCGGTGTCGTCCAGTGGATACACTCCAGCCAGGCGCAGCCCGGCCACGTCGTCACTGCAGCTCAGTAAGCCGGGCCGGTAGCGCTGCAGTTCGGCCAGGGCGCGGCGCAGCGGCCAGCCGTCGAGCACCAGCTGACCATCACGCCACGCCGTGCGAGCCAGGTCGGCTGGGCGTGGCTCGGGCAGCGGGCCGTTGTCGAAGGCCAGGGCCATCCCTGCGTCAACCCGCACCTCGCGGGCGCTCGCAGCGTTGCGCACCGCAACGGCGTGTTCGATAACGGACAGCTCGGTGCAGTCGGCATGCAGGCGTACGGTGAAATCAGTGCCCAGGGCGCGCATGTCGCCATCCACCGTGCGCACACGCAGCGGGCGAGAGTCAGCGGCGGTGTGTACGGCGATTTCGCCTTCGATCAGGACGATCAGGCGCTGCTCTGCACTGTAGCGGATATCCACCACAGAGGCTGTATTGAGCGTCAGTCGCGTGCCGTCCTGCAGGGTAAGGCTGCGGCGTTCGCCGGTCGCAGTACTCACATCGGCCAACCAGATGGGGGCGTTGCGGTACCCTGTCCAGGCTACCCCGGCCAGCCCCACACCGAGCACCAGCGTCTTGAGCACCGTACGCCGTCCCGTCCCGATTTGTCCTGCGGCAAGGGTGTGCCGTGCCAGCGGGCCATGCACGCCGGCAAGGCCTGCCTGCAACTGCTCCAGCCGCCCCCAGGCCCAACCGTGCAAGGGTGACTGCTCGAGCCAGGCTTGCCACTGTGCCCGGGCTTGCGCGCAGTCAGGTGCTGCCAGAAATCGCGCATGCCAGTGTGCCGCTTCGCGCAGGGCCTGGCGCTGGTCGGAGGGGCTCACAGTTGTGCATCGAAAGCGAACAGCAGGCAACGTTCGGTGGCCTTGGTCATGTACTTCGTCACCGAACTGACTGACACACCCAGGCGCTGTGCGACCTCTGGGTAGGTCAGGCCATCGAGTTGCACATACAGGAAGGTATCGCGCACTTTCTGGCCCAGCCCGTCGAGCATGGCGTTCAACTGCATCAGGGTTTCCAGCATCAGCAGGCGTTGCTCGGGCGAGCACTCTTCGAGTACCGGCTGGCTGCCGAGGAACTCCAGGTAGGCTTGCTCAAGGTTGCGTCGGCGCAGCTGGTCGATCATCACCCGCCGCGCCACGGTGGCCAGGAAGCTGCGAGGCTCTGCCAACGGCTGGCGTAGCGCGCTGCTGATCAGGCGCAAGAAAGTGTCCTGGGTAATATCGGCCGCCCGGTCTGCATTACCCAGGCGCCTACGAATCCAGCCTTGCAGCCATTGGCTGTGGTCGCGGTACAGGGCGTGCATCTCATCATGCCGGGCTGATGCGGGCAGCTGCGTGTAGGGCACCTGGATCTTCCTGATTATAAAATGCGGATAAGAATTGATCGCAATTATAGGGCTATCAGGATGCTTTGCAATGTCAGTGATTTTGAGGAACTGAGCTGCAGGGCGCGTACCAAGGGGCAGCAGAGTCGACGTGCAGATGTTTCTGCTTCTTGGGCAGGAACGGTGTATCAAGCGTGCCCAGGGCTATCGAAACCCAGTCGGCAAACTCACCTTCGGAGCGTGACCAGAACAAGGTCGAGCCGCACTCCACGCAAAATTCCCGCACCACCGTCGGCGAAGACGCATAGGTCTTGATACTGGTGGCGCCACGAAGGATGCGCAGCATGCTGCGCGGAACGCTGCCGTATGAAGCGAATGCTGCCCCGTGCCCTTTGCGGCACTGGCTGCAATGGCAGTGGCTCACAGCTTTTGGCGGGGTAAGCAGCAGGTAACTGACCGCTGCGCACAAGCAGCTTCCTTGGTATGCCTCTTTCACTGGCGCTTCCGTGCAGGTGGAAAACGCCAGCGTAACCGCCCCGGTGTGATCAGTCGACCTTGGCACGCCTGCACACCTGCTTCGGTGTCAGCACGGTATCGATAACGAGCATGCAAAATTATTGTTGAGCCGGTGCATCCAGAATGGCACCCGATGGGTAGTTCTATCAGGCAGTCGGTGATTGCCTGACCCATGACCCCCACGGAGTTCGCCCCATGATCATCAAGCCCGCTTTATCCCTGCTCGCCGCCTGCCTTGTACTCGCGTCTGCACCCGCCCATGCCCAGTCGGGCGTCCCGGACGCAGTCAAGGTTCCCGATGGCCACGCCATCATGCTGGAAACCGTCGGTGTCGGTGAGATCACCTACGAATGCCGCGACAAGGCCAATGCGCCAGGCCAGACGGAGTGGTTTTTCGTCGGCCCCAAGGCGGTGCTCAACGACCGCAGCGGCAAACCTGTAGGTGACTATTTTGGCCCTCCGGCCACCTGGCAGGCCAAGGACGGTTCGAAAGTGACCGGCACCCAGCTTGCAGTAGCCCCGGCGGCCAAAGGCGATATCCCGTATCAACTGGTCAAGGCCAACCCTGCCGAGGGCAAGGGCGCAATGCAGGGGGTCAGCTACATCCAGCGCCTGGCTACGCGCGGTGGGGTAGCGCCTTCCATGGACTGCACGGCAAAGAGCAAAGGGGCGCAGCAGACAGTGAAGTACCAGGCGGATTACGTGTTCTGGTCAGCCAAGTGAGGAGGGCTTGAGCAGCACACCAGCGATTGATCATCTACGCTGCTGGACGTGCCCCAGGCCGGTAAGCCAGGGCACCGTCCAGGTTTCATGATGAAGGAACGCCCCATTTTGAATTCGCCCGTTGTTCCATTTGATTTCGAGGGCTGTCTTGCCGCTTGCGCCCAAGGAGACCGCCACGCCTTGCAGGCGCTCTATGAACATGAGGGGGCACGTTTGCTGGGCGTCGCACGGCGCATCGCGCGCGACCAGGCGAGCGCGGAGGACATTGTTCACGATGCCTTTGTCCGTATCTGGACACGTGCTGCCAGCTATGACCCAGCGCGCGGTTCAGCACGGGGCTGGGTGTACAGCATCACCCGTCACCTGGCGCTGAACTTCGTGCGTGACAGCCGCTGGGAAGCCGAGCTGGACGAGCCTGGCATGGGCGCGGCTGTCACACTGGCCCCGGAGCTGGACGACCTGCAACTGTGGTCAGGCTCGGCGAAAATCTATCGCTGCCTTGAGCAACTGCAACCCGCTCCCCAGCGTTGCATCCTGCATGCGTATGTGGACGGTTGCAGCAATGCCGAAATCGCAACCCTGCTGGGTGCGCCGTTGGGCACTGTTAAGGCATGGATCAAGCGAAGCCTGAAGGCCCTGCGGGAGTGCATGACATGAAGCGTACCCCGGGTGATGAGAGCGCCGAGGACCTGGACGACCTGGCAGCCGAGTATGTGCTGGGTACCTTGAGTGGCGAGCAGCGTGCTGCCATGCAGGACCGGTTGAAAACGGAGCCGGCGGTACGAGCTGCAGTTGATGCCTGGGAGGCCCGCCTGCTCGAACTGACCACGCAAGTTGAACCCATCGCGCCAAGCCATCGCTTGTGGGGCCGGATCGAGCGCAGCCTTGAAGAGGCTTACCCGCCAGGGCATCCACGCGCTGGGTGGTGGCAGCGGCTTGGACTCTGGCAGGGCTTGAGCGCTGCGGGGCTTGCAGCGAGCTTGCTTCTGGCCTTGGCGCTGTTGACCAAGGCACCGCCTGTGACCACCTACATGGTGGTGCTCGTGGCGCCGTCGGGCCAGGGCCCGGGTTGGGTAGTGCAAGCCAACGATGCCAGCATGATCGAACTGATCCCGCTTGGCGTGGACGATGTGCCCGAAGGCATGACCTTGCAGTTCTGGACCAAGGGCGAGCAGTGGCGCGCACCTGTTTCGCTGGGGTTGGTCAAACCGGGCGAACAGTACCGCGTGCCGCTGAGGCGCTTGCCTGCGCTTGAGCCGAACCAGTTGTTCGAGCTGACCCTTGAGAAAGCGGGGGGCTCTCCTACTGGTGCTCCAACAGGCCCGGTCAAGTTCATCGGACGCGCAGTGAAAGTAATATGACGTAGGCGGGCCCCAGGCAATACTGATTCGCTTGGCTGACTGATGACTCCAGCTTTAAAGTCAACTCAGGGTCGATAGCATTTTCAGGGTGGGTTATGAGAATTGGCGAACTGGCGAAAATCAGCGGGTTGGCACCGTCACGCATCCGGTTCTACGAGTCAAGCGGCTTGATCAGATCTGTCGAGCGCAAAGCAAATGGCTACAGGGACTACGCGCCTGAGACCCAATGGGTGCTGGAGATCATCACCGGAGCGCAGGCGGCGGGGTTTTCATTGGAAGAAATACGGCAACTGATGCCGACGAATGCCAGCGGCTGGCAGCACGACCAGTTGCTCAGTGGACTCAAGCAAAAGGTTGAGCAAATTGGTGTTCTGCAGCACCGGCTAGCGCAGAACAAAGCGCAGCTTCTTCTCGTCATCCAAGGCATCGAGGGTAAGCCCGAAGGTATGGAGTGTGCGGAAAATGCGCAAATGCTGATCAATCGTTTGCGTGAAGAAGGGGTTGGCCAAGCCTCAGGCAAGCGTGCAGTGAAATCCGCGTCCCGGCGGGCGCCGTGACAGGGCTGGCAAGACAGCTGTCGGCCAGGATCAGGGTATACATGTCGATCAGGTAGCGAGCTTGCCAGGGGCTGGTGCGATGAACCTGAAAAAGCTGTTGACCTTAAAGTTTACTTTAATCTTAAGGTGGCCTCATCTTCAGTTGAGGACTGCCCATGAACGTATTCGACACCCTGATGCTTCCCAACGGTTCGACCATCAAGAACCGAATCGCCAAAGCCGCCATGGAAGAGAACATGGCGGACGCCGATCAGGCGCCTTCCGAAGCACTGATGCGTCTCTATCAAGCATGGGCCGACGGTGGGGCCGGCCTGATCATCACCGGCAACGTGATGGTCGACGGCCGCGCGATGACCGGGCCGGGTGGCGTGGTGTTGCAGGACGACCAGCAACTGCACAAATTCAAGCGCTGGGCGCGTGTGGGGCGATCCGGCGGTGCGCAGTTCTGGCTGCAGATCAATCACCCAGGCCGGCAGATGCAGGCCAACCTTGGGCAAAAAACCTGGGCACCTTCAGCCGTGCCGCTGGAGCTTGGCAAGATGTCCAAGCATTTTGTCACGCCGTATGCAATGACCCCTGGCGTGATCGAAGAGGTTATCCAGCGCTTTGCGAATACCGCACGCCTTGGCGAGCGCGCAGGGTTCACTGGCGTGGAAATCCACGCTGCCCATGGCTATTTACTGAGCCAGTTCCTGTCGCCGTTGACCAACCAGAGGACGGACGAGTGGGGCGGGGCTCTGGAAAACAGGGCACGCCTGTTGCTCGAAATCGTCAAGGCGGTCAGGGCTGTGGTTTCTGCGGATTTTGCAGTGGCGGTCAAGCTCAACTCGGCTGACTTCCAGCGCGGTGGCTTCAGCGCCGATGACGCGAAAAGGGTAGTTGGGTGGCTCAACGACCTGGGCGTGGATATGGTGGAGTTGTCGGGAGGCAGTTACGAAGTACCGGCCATGCAAGGTGAAGCGCGCGATGGCCGTACCTTGGCTCGCGAAGCATATTTCGTCGAGTTCGCCCGTGAGATCCAGACCGTCGCCAGGATGCCGGTCATGGTCACCGGCGGTATACGTCGCCGCCCGGTGGCCGAAAGCGTCGTGCAGCGTGGTGTGGACATGGTGGGCATCGGAACCGCGTTGGCCATCGACCCGCATTTGCCTCGTGACTGGCTGCAGGGCAAGGACAATGCCCCGCAGTTGCCGCCGATCACCTGGAAAAACAAAGCCCTGGCAGCCTTGGCGAACATGGCAGTAGTGAAGTACCAATTGCGCAAACTCAGCCGAGCTAAAAAGCCCGACCCGAGTGTTTCACCAGTACGCGCGCTGATCTTGCAACAGCTCTCCATGGCCGTTCGTACTCGCCAGTATCGGAGGTGGATAGAAAAGGCTTCGCATAATGGGCTGGGAGACGCAGGGTGAGCATGCCCTGGAACACTCCCCGATGACCTCAGAATGCGACCGACCTGCGGTGCTCAGCGGTTGCCACCACCCTGCCGCGCTTGAGTACCATTAGCCGTGTCGGCAGGTCGAGAATGACATCGGCCACAGCCCGGCAATCCACCATCACCAGGTCGGCATCATTGCCCACCGCCAAACCGTGGCGTTTCAAGCCCAAGGCTTTGGCAGGGTTGGTCGTGAGCATCGACAACACGGTGGCCTGATCATCCGCGCCGCCCAAGTGGCACGCGGGAATGGCCAGTTGCGCAATGTGCAGCAGGTCGCCAGTGCCATACGGTGTGAATGCGTTGCGGATGTTGTTGGTGGCCAGGCAAACCGTGACACCGCCGTCGCGCAGTGCACGCACCGGTGTCAGGGTGCGTCTTACATTGTGACTGTCACCCCGAGCCCCCAGATGCAGGTCGGTGGCGGGCAGGCACATCACGCTGATGTCGGCCTCACGTAGCAACGCAATCACCTGTGCCTGTCGCGCTGGCGAGGCGGCGGCCAGGCTGGTCAGATGCCCAACGCAGACCCGTCCTTGGTAGCCTTCGGCAATGGTTCGACGTGCCACGTACTCGATGGTCATGTGCTCGGCGTCATCGGCGAAGTCCTGGTGCAAGTCGATGTCTTTGCCGTAGCGCTTGGCCAAGTCAAAGACGAAATCAATGTGCTCCAGCGGCGACACGTCGTTGTAGGGAATGCCGCCCACCACATCGGCGCCCATCTCCATTGCCTGGGCCATCATGGCCTGCATGCCAGGCAGCTTGAGAATGCCTTCTTGCGGAAAGGCCACGACCTGGATGTCGATTGCCTCTCGGAACTGCTCGCGCAACTCCAGCACCACTTCGAGCCCGGTGAAGCCTTGGGCGGGGTCGAACTCGGCATGGGCACGTACATGCGTGGTACCGGCCTGAACCAGTGCACGCAGCACCTGGATCGAACGTTCGCGGATATCCTCACGGGTCAGTGTGGGCTTCAGTTCGGCGGTGACGGCGATCGCTTCCTTCAAGGTGCCGGAACGGTTGGCCTTGCGGTGCATCACGTTGGCTTTTTCCAGGTGCAGGTGGCCTTCGACAAACCCGGCAACAAGCACTTTGCCGTCGCCTTGGATTTCGTGCGCTGCGGTGGTGGCGATGTGTTGCGCGATCTCGGCGATTCTGCCTGCTTGCACGGCCACATCTACCAGTGGCTGGGTGTCGTCAATGCGTACATTGCGAAAGATAAGGTCCATCAACTTCAGTCCTCATATAGAGTGCTGCCGCGCTGCGAAGGCCGGGCTCAGTTATTCGAGCAACCATTGCCCATCACGCGGTACTCAAGCACATGCTCATTGCCTTGGGAGTCTTCGTACGTCATGCGAGCGGGTACCACCTCGCAGACATCAGGTACCTGGCTCATGGAAATGACGCGAGCGATATCGAGGTGCCGGGAGTAGCTGTATTGTTCAACCGGTGCCTGCTCGACCTGTTGCTCGACGTCGGTCGCCATCGCCACGTTGCACAGCCCGCCTAGTATCAATGCGAACAACGCTTTCAATTTTGATCACCTTCAGGTTGTGGCTCGGCCGCAACATTGCGGCCGAGCCCATGTGTTGCAGCCAGATCAGAACGGTTTGGTGGGCAGGTATTTGCCATCCAGGGTGATCACCGCGCGCGAGCCACCCTCGGGGTCTTCGACTTTCTGGATGTCCAGCTTGAAATTGATGGCACTGATGATGCCGTCGCCGAACTTTTCATGAACCAGCGCCTTCAAGGTGGTGCCGTACACCTGCAACATCTCGTA
>Ga0308157_10001839_pt1 | contig 39459 bp, 30 predicted proteins | sample PhyBR1_FD_201035 | JGI IMG/M metagenome (GOLD analysis project Ga0308157, IMG submission 201035) | Phyllosphere microbial communities from UC Gill Tract Community Farm, Albany, California, United States - DLSLB.R1 | ecosystem: Host-associated > Plants > Phyllosphere > Unclassified | place: USA... | reverse complement strand
ACAGGTGGTAAAACTCGTCCGTCTTGACGCGGCCCTTGTACGGCACGATGCCGTGCGACAGCGCCAGCTGTTCCACCATGGTTTCCTCGGCCAGGCTGTGCGGATAGGCCCAGACCCGGCGCCCGCGGCTGACATGGTCGGAGTCCACGTCGTCGGTGGCCACGCCGACCACGCGCACGCGCTGCGCCAGCGGCCCCTTGAGCAGTTCGCTCAGCACGTGGAAACCGCGATGGAAACTGCCGAACAGGGCAACTCGCACGAGTGGGGGCAAGGATGACATGGCAACACCTCGTTCAAACCGGCCTACCACGCCGGCGCCTTGACAGGAAACACCGGCGGCCACACCAGCGGCGTGCGCTTGCCGGCAGCGCTCACGGTCAACCGCACGTACACCCTGGCGCGGCTGTCGCGGGTCTGGATGCGGCCGTCGCCGACCGCGCTCATCGGGAATTCGAATTTCAACAGCTGCGAGCGCGCGCCCGACGCCGCAGCCGATCCTGCGTCGGTCTCGCGGTAGGCCGACACAAAGCTGAACAGCGCCCATGGATCGTCGAAGCGGTAGCTGACGGTGCGCCCGTCCACCGCCATGCCGGGATGGCCGGGCTCGGCTTTCGGGATGGCCGGGCCGTCCTGCGCCACGCGCAAGGTCAGCACCAGCGGCAGGCCCGGCTCCCAGCGCAGCGGGTGCGGCGCCTCGCGCTGGTGCACGGTGTGGGCGCCGATGGCCAGCGACCAGTCGATGATCTGGTTGCCCTCGCTTTCGGCGGCGCTGTTGGCGCGGAACTCCACCAGCACGTCCAGCCCGGCGGCCTGCCCTTCCTCGCTCGGATACAGCGGCGCCAGGAACTCGCGCACCTTCTGCATCTGCTCGTCGACCTTGCGCACGGTGCTGGCCGGCGACGGCCGCGTCGGGTCGCGGTCGGAGGCCAGCGCCAGCGCGTGGGCCTGGTCGAACAGCTTGAGCACCGCGCCCACCTCCTCGACGTCGGCCGGCACGCGGTCGCCCTTGCCGGCGTCGGCCGTCGGTGCGCGGAACGGCGCGCGGTTGGCCAGGCCGGCGTTGAAGGCGTCGGCGAAGCGGGTCCAGGTGTCCTGGTAGCGGGTCTGCGTCAGCTCGCGGCAGCGCGAGTACAGACCGGCCTGCAATCCCTGCATGCGCTCGGCGAACAGGTCGCCGGCGCGGCGCTGCGCCGCGCGCGCCGACAGCTTGTCGAGGCAGTTGTCGATGCTCAGGTCGGCCGCGCCGGACAGGATGAATTGCTCCAGCGCGGTCAGGCTGCTGCTCGGGCTCTTCAGCTTGTAGCGGCCCAGGTCGGCCACCGTGACCTTCCAGCGCAGCACCGACGGATTGTCGGCGCCGGCGCCGCCCAGTTGCAGCAGCAGCGCTTCGGCGCTCTTGCCGGCGGCCTCGATGAAGGCGGTCTGCTGGGCGACATAGGCCTGCAGGCCGCCCGCGTCCGCGGCGCCGAAGGCGTCCAGCAGCGGCCCCTTGGCGCCGTTCCAGGAGCTGAAGCCGCGGTCGCGCGGCACGAACAGGTCGGCGCGCACCAGCGTATCGTCGAGCTGTTGCAGGCGGCTCAGCGCGTCCTGCGTCAGCACCGCCGACAGATGCGCCGCCACCGTGGCGCCGCCGTTCTCCTGCAGCCAGGCACGCACCCGCAGCGCCTTCGCATGGTCGGCCTCGTTGACCGGGGACGGCGTGTCGCGCGCCGACACCAGGTAGGCCTGCGCCAGGATGTCGCGCGCGGTGTCGGCCAGCGCGGCGTCGGTCAGGCGCGCGGCCGGGCCCTGCATCATGACCGGGAACTTCGGCAGCAACTCGGTCTGCACCCGCTTGCGCGTGTCGGCCAGCGCCAGCACCTGGTCCAGCCGCGCGCCGTCCCAGCTGACGGTGGCGCCGGCCGGCACCTCCGGCAGGCGGCCGGCGTGGCTGGACTTCATGAACGGCTGCGACAGCAAAAGGGTGAGCGCGTCCAGCAGCGCCCGCCGGTCCGGCGCGAAGTTCCACGAGGACTTGGCGTCCACCCATTCCAGTCCCTGGCTCAGCCCCAGCGCGTGGTTCTCGTCCGTCATGGGCGCGTCCCACTGCGCGATGAACCGGCGGAAGCCTTCCTCGGTCTGGGCGCGCGCGTCCTCGACGGCTTTGTTCCCCAGCAGCGACATGCTTCCCGCCTGCTGCAACAGCTGCGACCAGCCCGGACCGAGGTCGAGTTTTTCGCCCCGCATCCATCCGCCCGTGCCCGTCATCAGGAAGGCTTCCTGCGCGTGCAGCGCCTTGCGCAGCGTCTCCCAGGGCACGAGGTTGGCCTCGGCATTGGGGTCGCCCTGGTACAGCGTGGTCAGGCTGTCGTTGATGCTCTGTTCGGCCTGGTACAAACCGTTGTTCTGGAACAGCCGGCTGGACACCGCCTTGACTCCCAGCCCGAACGAACAGGCCAGCGCATCCTGGACCGGCGCGAGCTCCAGCGGCGGCTTGGTCGCGGCCACCGTGCGGAACAGCGCGGCGATGCGCGTCAGGTTGCCGCTCACCCGCTGGTGCAGCAACTCTTCCACCACCAGGCCCAGGTCGTCGCCGGACGGCGCCTTGTTGCCGGGTGAACTGAGCCGCTGCATCGCCTGCACCACTTTCTCAAGCTGCGCGACGTCCTCCACATACATCCGCAGCGCGTCGTATTCCTGCGTGTTGGTCACATCCAGCCCCACGGCCGGCGGCGCGCCGAGCTGCCTGGCACCGCGCGGCGGCGCGCAGTACCTGCCGGCCAGGGCGCCCGAGGCCTTGTCATACGGCCTGCCGGACAGCGCGCCGGCGCTGGTGTAGACCGCCTGCTGCAACGGGTCGAAGGCGGTTTCGGCGAAGCCGCTTTCCATGCGCCGCTGCACCCGGACCGGCAAATCGTCGAACCATTGCCACGAGCCTGGCATGAACGGCGACCACAGGCGGGCATTGGCGATCTTGCCGATATTGTCCAGCGCATCGAGCGCGCCCCGCTGGTCCAGCCGTTGCGAGGATAGATGGTTGCGCCTGCCGGCCTCGCTTTGCGCGTCGTCGTGGCTCAGCGATTGCAGGGCCGTCACCACTTCGGTGCCCAACCCGTGCAGGCGGACCGTGGCGAACACCAGCCCCAGCACCCACACCGCCGGCACCCCGACGGCGGCCCAGCGCGCCGCGCGGTGCATGCCCGGACGGCGCATGCTGTGCACCGACGACGAGCGCACCAGCCCGGCCTCGGCAAAGATCTTGCGTTCGAAAATATCGCGCAGGAAGGCCGGCACCGCGCTGTCGCGGCCCGGCCGGTAGGCGGGCGCGTCGGCGGACAGCGACGGCTCGGCGCGGTCGGGCAAAGCATCCGGCGCCGGCTCGGCCGCCATTGCGCCGGCGCCGTCGGCCGGCGCGTGGCCGGCGCCCAGCAGCGCCGCTTCGTCGCTGCAATCGCCGGTCAGGTAGAGGCCGCGCAGCAGGAAGGGCTCGTGGTAGGCGCTGGGCCGCATCAATTCTTCGGCGAACATTTTCAGGCCGGCGCGCAGGCGTTCGACCTGGTTCGGCAGCAGGAAATACTCGCTGCTGTCGGCGTCGGACGGCTCCAGCGCGCACAGCTCGGCGCAGCTGTCGGACAGCGTGCGGCCGATCTCGTTCATCGCGGTGTCGATCCACAGCCCCTGGAACGGCGCCACCAGCTCGTGCGGCGAGGACCAGCCCAGCATCGAGCGGCGCAGCGGTTCCGGCAAGGCCGCCGCGAAGCGGGCGAAGCCGGGAATGGTCTCGCAATCGCTGATCGCCAGGTAGATCGGGAAGCGCAGCGCCAGCCGGTTCTGCGCCAGCCACAGGCGGCGGTGGATGGCCTTGGCGCGCGCGGCCAGGTCCAGCTGGCCGGCGCCCTCGACATCGAGCAGCGCGCTGGCCGGCAGCGCCACCACGATGGAATCGAAGGGCCGGTCCGGCCGGTAGTTGCGGCACAGGCCGAGGAAGTCGTCCCAGGTGGTGTTGGCCATGGCGTTGGCGCCGGCCGCGTCGGCGTCGGGCATGCCCAGCGAGTCCGAGTGCAGCTGCACCGCGATGCCCTGGTCGAAGAAGTTCCAGGCGATGCCCTGGGCGCCGGCGGTCAGCGTGCTGTCGGCGCTGAGCGCGCTTTGCAGCCCCGATTGCAGCAGCGGCAGTTCGCGCCCGGCGCCGCCCTCGTTGAGCACCAGCGTCCACGCCAGGCTGTAGCGTTCCGAGCGCGCGGCGATATTGTTTTCGATCAGCTCCACCGCCACCCGGAACGATTGCTTGAGCGAGTCGGTGCTGATCTGGCGCGGCTTCTGGTCGGCCGGCTTGTCGGCCTTTTCCGCGCCCTTCATCGCCGCCCAGATGACGATGGCGAACAGCAGCATGACGAGCAGCGTCAGCACCAGCAAGGTGGCGATGGCCGTGTTATCTGACAAGAAGTTGAACACTATGCGCTCATCCTGTTTGGTTTAATCACACGGTCGTGGCCAGCGCGGCGCGGATCGGCCACGATTGCCACAGCCACAGCACTTCGGACAGCCCCAGCAGGATCAGCAGCGCCAGCACGAACATGATGCCGCTGCGGTTGAACTTGGGCAGGCGCCGCGCCGCCAGGTGCGACAGCGTGCTGGCGTACGGCTGCTCGGACAGCGTGCGGTCGCGCCCCTGCAGGTCGGCCGGGCGCTGGTACACGAACTGGAACAGCTCGCGCCGGTACTCGGCGATCTTGTCCTGCTTCTGGCCGCGGTAACGGCCCTGGAAGCCCAGCGACAGCAGATACAGGTACAGGCGGCCGACGTTGCGGCGCGCCGCCTCGCGCTCGCGCAGCAGCTGGTCCAGGTCGTCAAACACGCGCTCGCCGGCAAAGCTGGACTTGAACAGCGTGGTCTCGACCAGCACATGGCGCCAGTAGCCGCGCCCGGCCCATTCGGTGTTGAGCATCACCTCGTCGGCCAGCGCCGCCTTCAGGAAGCGGCCCTGCACCTCGGCCTCGATGCCGGCCTTGCCGACGATGCGGCGCGCCTCCAGCGACTGCAGCTCGATGAGCTGGCACAGCTGGCGGCTGAGCGCTTCGGCGGCGGCGTTGGCCTCGCCCTCGGCCACCCGCGTGGCCGCTTGCGCCGAGCGCGACAGCATGTCGTAGAAATCGCGGAACTGCACCGACGCCAGGTCCACGCCCTCGCCGGCGCCGCCGCTCCAGGCCGGCGGCGGCGACGCGTTGCTTGCATTTTTCGATAGCATGCTCACGGCATCATCCCTTTATGAACAACACCACTTCCTGCGGACGCTGCGTCTGCAGGCTTTCGTTGGCGTTGCTGATCAATAAAGCCTGGCCGGCCACGATGAATTCGTCCGACACTTCCACGCTGAACAAGGTGTAGCCGGCGCTGGCGCGCAGGCCCAGCTCGGGCGCGGCGTCGATGCGGCTGCGCGGCGCGCCCAGCACGCGGCGGTCGGTCAGCGAGGTCCACACCGTCTGCGAGCCGATCACCGCGCCGGCCATCCACTGCGTGGCCTCGCGCTCGGGCTGGCCGCGCAGGCCCACCACCAGCCGCGCGCCCAGCCACTCGGCCTGCATCGCCAGCGAGAACGCCTGGCCGTCGTAGCCGAACACGCAGGTCTTCCATTCCTGGCTGACCTCGCCCACCAGGTCGGCCAGCGCGGTCAGCACGGCGTCGAAGGCCGGGGCGGTGTCCGCGTGGTCGTAGGCCGGCGGCATGATGGGCACGGCGCCGGGACGCAGCGTCGCCAGCGGCCCCAGCTGCGCGCACAGCGCCAGGTACAGCGGCAGCGGATGCACGGACGGGCTGCGCAGCAGGGCTTCCAGCACCGGCAGGTTGAGGATCAGGCTCGACAGCCGGGCCTTCTGCTCCAGCAGGTTGATGCGGTCCTCGGTGCGCGACGACGGCTGCGCGGTCTGGCGCGCCAGGAACACCGCCTTGTTGCGCATCTGCGTGACCAGGTGCTGCGCGCGCTGGCGCACGGTGGACGCGGCCGGCACGTCCAGCATGGCCGGCAGGTAGCCGCCGCGATGCACGATCTCGTTGCCCTTGTTGACCGTCATCAGCCGCAGCGCGGTGTACGCCGCCGACGGCACCGGCCCGGCCGCCAGGCCCAGGTTGACCGCCATGCGCGGCACGTCGGCCGGCAGCGCCTGCGACACCTCGTCCTCCACGGCCGGGCTCTCGACGCCGCGGAACATGGCGGGCTGGCCCGGCTGGCGCAGCGAGCGCGTGTTGCCCACCACCACATAGACCGCCAGGTCCTGCTGCGCCATCGCCTCGGCCCACGGCGCCAGGTCCAGCTCCAGCCGCTGGCCCTGCGCCAGCGCGCTGTCGTAGGTCACGGCCATGCCGTTGGGCAGGATCGCCTCCAACTGCTGGATGCGCAGCAGGCCGGTGGTCAGCAGCGCCTCGTCGATGACGAGCTCGCGCACGCCCCAGCCGTAGGGATTGGCCGCCATCGATTGCCAGGCCAGCAGCGCGTCGATGCGCGCGCCCTCCTGCTGGAAGTGCTGCGGCGTCAGCATCATGCCTTCGTGCCACTGGATGCGATGTGAAAGTTGAGGTACGGTCATTGAGTCGCTTTCATGATCTACTGGGCCGCGCCGGCCTTGGGCTCTTTGGCACTAAAGCCCTGCGCGTTCAGTTGCACAACATAAGCCGACGCGTTCAGCAGCAGGCGCTCGCGGTGCTCGCCGGCGTTGCTGTAGCCGGCGAACACCAGCGCGGCCCAGGCCTTCTGGTCGCTCCATTTTTTATCGTTCAGCTTGATCGTCTGGGCCGGCACCAGCTCGTACTGGTAGACGGTGAGCGCCTCGGGGAAGGTGCGTTGCAGCTCGGCGCGGGTGGCGAACCATTTCGAGGCCGGCATGGCCACCAACGCGTCGAGCACGGCCGGGTCCTTGACCAGCACCACGTCCACCGCCACCGCGCTGTTGCTGTTGGCGTCGTCGGCGGCGCGCAGGGTCAGCGTCTTCCAGCTGGGCGAGGCCATGCTGGGGCCGAACAACGCGCGCGTGGCGCCGCAGCCGGCCAGCGCGCACAACAGCGCGCACAGCAGCAAGCAGCGGCGAGGGATCGAGGTCATCATCAGTTGCATAAGTCAGTCTTCAAAAGGCCCTGCGCAGGCCATAGCCCACGCCGGCGCAAAACACTGTGAACAAAGCAATCAACAACAGGAACAACACGGACAGCGCTTGCTTGCGGGTGAAGACGAGCTTGAGCGTGGACGGCTGCCACACTTCGGAAACTTGCTCATTATTAATATACAGACCATCCGCAACCAAGGCAATCAACGCTGACGATATAAGAAAGGAAAGTAAATTCCGTGGTCCTTCGCACAACACTTCCACCAGCATGAACACCGGCAGCACCGCCTCCAGAGGCAGGCTCATCGAGGCCATCACGAAGCTGCCGAGTATCACCGACTTGCCGCCGGCGATGCCCACCGACCACAGCGCGGCGGTCCACGACAGCGCGCAGATCCAGGCGATGTCGGCGGCGACCAGCGGATGGTGGTACAGGTTGGCGACGAAGATCGCCAGCACCGCGAAGAACATCGCCTCGCCGGCCTTGAGGAACACCGGCGCGATCGGCGAGACCAGCTCCACCAGCCCGCGGCTGAAGCCCAGCCGCACGCTCATGCCCTGGATGAAGCCCGGCACCGCCGCCACCGCCACCGGCGAGAACAGGCAGACGGTGATCGGCTCGCGCAGCGCCAGCATCACCAGCCACGGCGACTTGTTCAGCTTCCAGCACAGGACGGCGATGGCGGCCGCGCACACCGCCAGCGCGGCCACGAAGAAGGCCGCCAGGAAGCTGCCCAGCAACATGATGGCTTCGACCCCGGCCGTGGCGGTGGCGGCCGCCGCCAGCACGAAGGCGGCGGCCGGCAGCAAGGTGTTGAAGCGGTTCACCAGCGATTCGAGCGCGCGGTACATGCCCTCGAAAATGCCGCTGAGCTGGGCCGAGCGCAGCGGGTCCTGCACCGCCACGGCGGCGCCGAAGCACAGCACGCCGATCAGCACCGACGGCAGCGAGCCATACGCCAGCACGCCGAACAGATTGTCCGGCACCAGCGCGCCGATGTCCCATTGTTCCGCCGCGCCGTCGCCGCTGTCGCGCAGGGCCATGGTGAACTGCGCGTCCGAGCGCAGCGCCAGCTTGCCCAGCGCCGCCGTCTGCGCCGCCGTCATGCCGGCGCCGGCGCCGCCCAGGCCGGCCACCAGCACGCCCACCACCGCGCACAGCAGCATCGCCAGCAGCGACATGGCCGCCAGCCGCGCCAGCCGCACGCCGGAACCCGGCTCCGACGGCAGGCGCTGCAGGCCGAAGTAGACCGCCAGGATCACGAACGGCAGCGCCGCCATCTGGATCAGCGACAGGTACAGCGCCGACACCGCCGCCAGCAGCGCCGCGCTGCCGGGGAACAGCGTGCCGGTCCAGCCGCCCAGCAGCATCGCGCCCAGCAGCGTGGCCGGGTGGTGGAAAATATCCCTGAGCTGGAACATGGCGGGTTTGACGAGTGTCTGCATGATGGGCGCTAGAGCTTGACGGGTTCGGCGCAGATGCTGGCCACGGCGGCGCAGCTGCAGATCACGGTGACGGCGGTGCGCGCCATGGCGCAGATCGGATCGACCGCCATCAACAGGATGAAGGCGGCCTCGAACGGCAGCGACAGGTAGTTGCAGATGGTGCCCACCAGCGACACCGTCACCACGCCCGCCATGCCGGCCGAGGCGAACCCGGACAGCACCGACACCAGCACCAGCACGCCCAGGTCCAGCGCCGACATCGGGCGTCCGTACAGCGCGGCGATGAACAAGGTGCTGCAGACGAAATACGCGACCGCGCCGACCCGCAGCAGCGAGATGCTCAGCGGCACCAGCAGCTCGACCCGCGCCCGCGCGAACTGCAGCTGTTCGACCAGGCCGCTGACCATGGCAGGCATGCAGGTGGCGCTGTTGTTGGTGGCCACGCCCAGCGCGAACGGCTCGCGCATGGCGGCCATCACGGCGCCATAAGGCACGCCGGCGCGGCGGCTGATCAGCGCCATCGCCATGCCCATCAGCAGGCCGGACACCAGCAGGAACAGGATCACGAAGCCGGCCATCGCCGCGATCGGCTGCAGGCCGGTCTGCGCCACCTGGCTGGCCGCCATGCACACCAGCACGAACGGCACCGGCAGGTTGACCCAGCGCGTCAGCGTCTGGCAGGCGTGGTAGACGGTCTCCAGCGCCTGGTGCAGGCCGCCCGAGATGCGGCTCGGCACCTGGCCGGCGGCAAAGCCGAACAGCAGCGCGAACACCAGCGCCTTGAGCGTCTCGCCGTTGGCCAGCGAGGCGAAGATGTTCTGCGGGATCAGCGACTGCAATACGTCCTTGAGCTCGGTCCGGTGCGGCGGCGTGGGCTCCTCGCGCAGCGCCATTTCGGTGTTGCTGCTCTCGCCGTCGGCGCTGATGATCTTGCCCAGCGCCGCGCGCGTCTCGGCCGGCAGGTTGCCGCCCGGCCGCACCAGCAGCGAGGACAGCGTCGCCGTCACCGCCACCACCATCGAGAAGGTGATGAACACCACCACCACCCGCTTGAAGATGCGCGCCGCCCCGCCGTCGCGGTACAGGTTCTGCAGGCTGAAGATGACGGCCGAGATCATGAACGGCAGCACGATCATCTTCAGCAGGTCGACATACACCACGCCCACCACGCCCAGGTAGCGCGACAGCGACGGCGCCGCCCAACCCAGCAGCCCGCCGGCCAGCACGCAGCCGACCACGGTCCATGGGTTCAGGGCCCACTGCTGGAAGCGTTGCATGCTGATGGGAGCGTCCACGTGGTTTCCTTATTTGAAGGTCCTGAGCACGCTCTTGGCCGTGGGCTGCACGGGCCGCTGCGCGATCAACTCGTTGACGAAGGACAGCAGGGTCAGGTCGCGGATGCCGACGATCACGCTGAGCGGCGCCTCCAGGTCGCTGAAGGTGACGGTGCGCAGGGTCAGCGCCAGGCCGGGCTCCTCGCGCAGCAGCTGCACCACCTCCATCTCGTCGCGGTAGGCCGCCGTCACCTCGCCCTTCTTGGTCGCCTCGATCAGCTCGGGCCAGCCGGGATACTTGACCAGCTTGGCCTTGGGGAAATTGCGGCGGCCGAACTCCTCCCACGACGAACCGGCCATCACGCCCAGGGTGCCGGTGTAGTCGCGCACCACCTGCGGCAAGGTGCGGTCGCCGGCCAGCTGGGCGAAGCGCATGCGGTTGATCAGCATCGCGTGGCCCAGCTTGATGTAGGAGATGGAGAAATGCACCATCTGCGCCCGCTTGAGCGTACGGCCCAGCCGGCTGACGGCGACGTCGGCCTTGCCCATCGCCACCGCCTCGACCACGCTGTCGAAGGTCTTGTAGCTGCGGTCGAAACGTACCGATACGCCGAGTTCGGAGGCGATCGACTTCGCCAGGTCGATGTCGGTGCCGACCAGGCCGCCGTTCTTGACGGAGAAGAACGGCGGATTGTCGGTGCTCAGCATGGCGACCAGCAATTCGCCGTGGTGGACGATGCGGGCGATGTCCGGCGCCAGCATGCGGCCATCGGCGACCTTGACCAAGGGCGAGCGGTCCGGTTCGGGCGCGGCCGCTACGGCGCCACCCGCGGTGGGACGCGCCCACGCGGCGCCGCACAGGCCCAGCGCGGCCAGCCCCAGCACCAGCGCGCGCCGGCTGCGCATGGCGCGGTGCGTGGCGCGGCTCGCCGGGCCGTTCATTGGCCCGTTCATTGCGCCGCCTTTTGCGCGGCCTGCACGCGTTCGGTCACGGGCGCGGCGGCGGCCGCTGCCTCGGCATTGATCTTGCCCGTCGCCTGCTGGCGGGTGCGCTTGGCCGCGTTGTCGATGGCGTCCGGCGCGGGGCGCTCGGCCATGCTGACACCGACCTGGTAGCCCAGCGCGAACAACAGCACCAGCATCGCCACGCCGGAGAAGATGGCCAGCGCGATCAGGCGGGGGGTGAGGCTGAATCGATATTCCATGATGGCGGTCGCGGTAAGGGTTCAGGGAATGGAAACGGTGGTCTGGCCGGGCGCGTTGATTTCAATCACCCCGCCCCACATGCACATCAGCTTTGACGAATTGTTCAGCGCCGGCATACCTCCGATCATCACGGTGGGCGAGCCGGGCGCCCATGGCGCGACTGTGGCCGGGATGCACGGCATCGGCGTCAGCACGCCCAGCGCGGCCGCCGTGGCCGCCGCCACCATCGGGTTGCTCAACGACTGGCACATGCCGAACGGCAGGATGTTGACCATCGGCTTGTTGTCCATGATGTTGGCATCGGGGACGGCGGTCAGCACGGCGCTGGCCGGCAACACCATCAGCGTGCCCGGCGCAACACCGAAGCTACATTTGAGCATCGCGCCCATGCAGGTCTGTTGTCCCATCAGTCACTCTCCCCCGTCATTCCCGCGCACGCGGGAATCCATAGACCGCGTGATCGGAGGCGCTGTATGGATTCCCGCTTTCGCGGGAATGACGTATCTGAAGTTCGCATCAACTTCCCCTCACCAGCTTTTGCAGCCGGTCCAGTATGGCGGGCGCGGCGGCGGCGTTGTCGGTGCGCTTGCCCTTGCTGTCGAAGCGCGCCGGTGAGCCGACCGGCTTGCCGTCGCGGTAGTTCACTTCTTCCATCAGCTCGCCGTCCGGCCAGTAGCGACGCATCGGGCCGTGCAGCAGGTTGGCGCGGTAGGCGCAGGTCTGCACCACGTTGCCCTGGGCGTCGAAATCGGTGGACTCGCCGTCCATCAGGCCGGCCTTGTAGTGCGACTTGCGCACCCGCAGGCCTTCGTGGAAAAACTCGGCGGGACCGTGGATCTGGCCGTCCACCAGGTTCAGGCGGGCGGTCAGGTGGCCGGCCTCGTCGTAGGACAGCGACTGGCCGGCCGCCACCCCGCCCATCATCGTCTGGCGCGCGACGCAGCGGCCGTTGACGTAGGTTTCCATCAGGCCGTGCGCCACGCCGTGCTGGAACTCGGATTGCTGCACCAGCTTGCCGTCCGGCGCGAACACGGCCATCGGGCCATGCATCTTGCCGGCTTCGAAGTGCGTCTTCATCAGGGTGCGCCCCTGCTCGCTGAACTGTTCGAACGGGCCGTGCAGCACACCGTCGCGCATCCACGCGCGTTGCAGCACCTGGCCGCTGTCGCTGTGCTCCTCCACGAGCAGCGGCGCGGCGGCGGCGACGGGTGGCGTGGCGGCGGCAGCGGGCGGCGCGGCGGCAGGCGGGTTTGGCGGCAGCTTCATTTCGGTCGTCATGTCAGTTCACCTTGGTCATGGCGCCCTTGAGGGTCAGCATCGCGCCGGCCTCCACGGTCTGGGTTGCGTCGGCCTTGCTGTTGATGACGGGGGCCTTGTTATCCATCTGCACGGCGGCCTGGTTCGCCATCTTGGTGCCGGCCTTGTTGGTGAAGTCGGTGCCGGACTCGTTGGTCAACGCCGTGCCGGCCTTGGCCGTCAGCGCGGTGCCGGCCGTGATGCCGTAGGTGGTGCCGGATTCCTCCGTCACCGCCGCGCTGGACTTGATGCTGATATCGCCCGTCACCGTGATGGTCAGCTTGCCATCAATAGTCAGCGCGTAGTCGCCCGTCACCTTGTGGGTGAACTTGGCGCCGTTCGTGTGGGTCTCGTCGCCCGTCACCGTCACCTCGCGCGTGCCCTTGACGTTGTGGACCTCCTTGCCCTTCTGGACATCGACGGTGCGGTCGCCCTCCTGCAGCGTATGGATCTCCGCGCCCTTCTTCACCGTGGTGGTCAGCGCGTTCTCGATCTCGGTCAGCATGTCCTTCTGCGCGTGCATGTACAGCTGCTCGGAGTCCTTCTTATCCTCGAAGCGCAGCTCATTGCCCGCCGCGCCTTGCTTGGACGACCAGGTGCGCATGATGGTCTGCGTCTGGTTGGCGGGCAGCTCGGCCGGCGTGGCGTTCTCGCCGTTGTAGACGCAGCCCGTCACCAGCGGCCGCTCCGGATCGCCGTTCAGGTAGGTCACCACCACCTCCTGCCCCACGCGCGGCAGGAACAGCGAGCCGAAGCCCTTGCCCGCCACCGACTGCGCCACCCGCATCCAGGTCGAGCTCTTGTCGTCCTTGGCGCCGTCGCGGTCCCACGGGAATTGCACCTTGATGCGGCCGTACTTGTCGGTCCAGATTTCCTCGCCGCTGGGTCCGACCACCAGCGCGGTCTCGCAGCCCACCGCGCGCGGACGCGCCGTCTGCATCGGCGGGCGGAACGGCACCGTGACCGGGAACGCCTCGAAGGAATTGGTGTACATGTCGTCGCGCGCCGTGTGGTGCACGCGGCGCAGCACAAAGGCCGCGTTGAGCGCGCTGACGAAATGCTCCGACAAGGTGAACTTGGTGCCGGCGCTGAACGGATAGCAGAAGCTGTCGCCGCGCAGCACCTCGGCGTTGACCTGGCTGGCCTCCACCCGCAGCTGAGCGATGGCGGTGGACGCCGCTGCCGCCAGGTGGCCGGTGGCGAACTCGTACACCGCCCCGCTGCCGCCGCTGGCCGAGTGCGTGCCCTCCAGCGACGTGCTGGGATTGATGAAGTCGTAATCGTTGACGGTGGCCTTCTTCACCGCGATGGTGTTCTCGTGCGCGAAGCGCGACACCGTGTCGATGGCGTTGTGCATGCCGGTGCGCGGGAAGAAGCGCACCGCCGCCGCGCCGGCGCAGTCGGCGAAGTTGGACGAGGCGTCGCCCAGCACCATCGTGTGCGCGCCGCTGCTGAAGCTGAAGAAGTAGAAAATGCCGGCCTGCTCCATCAGCCGGCTGATGAAGTCGAACGCGGTCTCGTCGTACTGCACGATGTAGTCGACCGGATCGTAGGTCTGGGTCAGCTTGTCGTCGAAGGTGATGCTGAACGCGCCCAGCACGGCCTTGATGATGTCGGCCACCGACTTGGCCTGGTAGATCTTGCGGTCGCGCGACAGGGTCAGCAGCCACAGCATGGGCACCACCTCGGCCTCGTAGGTGGCGAAGTCCTGGTCGAAGCCGCTCTGGATGAAGCGCGACACCATGCCGCTGATGTAGCGCTTGGTGCCACCGGCCACGTCCAGGGTCACGGTCATGGTCTTGCCGACCACGGTGGCCGCGCTCAGGCTGGTGCTGCCGGAGCGCATGTGCAGGTTGAACTTGAACAGTTCCGAAATGCCCTCGCTGCCCTCGACCGCGTCGAGCAACAGGTCGTTGTCGCCGAATGGCGACGATACGCTCAGCAGGCCGCCGGGTTGTTCGAAGCCGGTTCTCATGGATGGCCCCGCAGCGGATGGTCGCGGAAGGCGTAGGCGAACTGCTCGTCGTCTCCCACGCTCATGTGGATGGCGGTGAACGGCTTGAGCATCGACATGCGCTCCAGCACCAGCGACGACAGCAGCGGCAGCACCGTCTGCGTCAGGATGAAATCGATGTTGCGGGCGCCGCTGTCGACCTCGGTGCAGCGGGCGGTGATCACCTCGGTCACGCGGTCGTCCCAGGTGAAGCGGGCGTTGTGGTTGCTGGCGAAGCGCGCGGCTAGCTTGGCCAGCTTGAGGTCGACGATGTTGCTGATCTGCTCGTCGCCCAGCGGGTAGTATGGCACCAGCACCAGCCGCCCCAGGAAGGCCGGGCTGAACTGGCGCAGCAGCGCCGGTCGCAGCTGCTCGGTCAGCTCGGTCGGATCGGGACGTTGGCGGTTGGCGCACGCTTGCGTGATCACGTCCTGTGCCGCGTTCGAGGTCAGCAGGATCAGCGTGTTCTTGAAGTCGATGGTGATGCCTTCGCCATCCTCCATCGTGCCCTTGTCGAACACCTGGAAGAACAGTTCCAGCACGTCCGGGTGGGCCTTCTCCATCTCGTCCAGCAGCACCACGCAGTAGGGCCGGCGGCGCACGGCCTCGGTCAGCACGCCGCCCTTGCCGTAGCCGACGTAGCCGGGCGGCGCGCCCTTCAGGCTGGAGATCGAGTGCGCTTCCTGGAATTCCGACATATTGATCGTGACCATGTTGCGTTCGCCGCCGTACAGCATGTCGGCCAGCGCGAAGGCGGTCTCGGTCTTGCCGACGCCGCTCGGGCCGACCAGCATGAACACGCCAACCGGCTTACTCGGATCGTCCAGCTCGGCGCGGAAGGTGCGCACACGGCGGGCGATGGCGTCCAGCGCCTGCTCCTGGCCGACCACGCGGTCTTCCAGCCGCTCCTTCAGTTGCAGCACAGTGTGGATTTCATCGGCCAACATCTTGCCGACCGGGATGCCGGTCCAGCCGGAGATGACGCCGGCGACGATCTTCGAATCGACGCACACCGGCACCAGCGGCTCGTCGTCCTGGATCGCCTCCAGGCCTTTTTGCAGGCGCTGCAATTGGTCGCCGCGCGAGATGCGTTCCTCGTCGTCCAGCGCCACGTGGTTGTCGGCCGTGGCGGCGATCTCGCGCCGCAGCACCAGGATTTCCTCGACGGCGCGGCGTTCCTCGGCCAGCTTTTCCGTCAGGCGCGTCTGGCGGGCTTGCAGCAGCGCCTGTTGCGTTTCCATCTTGGCGATGGCGGCGCCCTGGTCTTCGCCGCGCGCGTGGCGCTGGCGGGTGATGCGCAGCTCTTCGCTGTTGAGGACGATGTCATGCTCCAGCGCCTCCAGCTGCTGCGGCGCGCCGGCCTGGCCGATGGCGACGCGGGCGCAGGCCGTGTCCAGCACGCTGATGGCCTTGTCCGGCAGCTGGCGGCCCGAGATGTAGCGGTGCGACAGGCGCACGGCATCGGTCACGGCTTCGTCCAGGATCTCGACGCCGTGGTGTTTCTCCAGCGTGGTGACCATGCCGCGCAACATGCCGATGGCGGCGTCGGTGGTCGGCTCCTCCACCTTGACGACCTGGAAGCGGCGAGCCAGCGCGGGATCGCGTTCGACGTATTTCTTGTACTCGGCCCAGGTGGTGGCGGCAATGGTGCGCAGTTCGCCGCGCGCCAGGGCGGGCTTGAGCAGGTTGGCGGCGTCGCCCTGCCCTTCGCTGCCGCCGGCGCCGATCAGCTGGTGCGCTTCGTCGATGAAGAGCACGATGGGCGTGGCGGAGGCGCGCACTTCGGCGATCACGGATTTGAGGCGGTTCTCGAATTCGCCCTTGATGCCGGCGCCGGCTTGCAGCAGCGCCAGGTCCAGCGTGCGCACCACCACGTTGGCCAGCGACGGCGGCACCGCGCCCGTAGCGATGCGCTGCGCGAAGCCTTCCACCACGGCGGTCTTGCCGACGCCCGCTTCGCCCGTCAGGATGGGGTTGTTCTGGCGGCGGCGCAGCAGGATGTCGATGATCTGGCGGATCTCGGCGTCGCGCCCACGGATAGGATCGATGCGGCCGGCGCGCGCCAGGGCCGTCATGTCCACCGTGTACTGGTCCAACGCCGGTGTGGCGCCGACCGCACCTTGCTGCGTGGGCATCATGCCGGGCATGGCGCCGCCAGACGCGCCCGCAGCGCCGCCGGCCTGCACGCCACCTGCGCCCGTGGCCCCGCCAGCCATGCCGCCATTCGCGCCCATGCCGGTGCCGGGCACGCTGCCGCCAGCCAACGGCCCGCCGCCGTCCTCCGACGAACCGGCCAGCAACGACGGCAGCTCCTGCTTCAGCTGCTCGCGCGGGATCTTCAGCAGTTCCGGCGCGCTTTCGATCAGCATGCCGCGCAGGCTGTCCACTTCCAGCATCGCCAGCAGCACGGTGCCGGAACGCACCTGCTGGCTGCCCAGCAGCATGGAGCTCAGCATCCACGCCTCCTGGAACAACGGGATGAAATGCGGCGACAGCGCCGGCGTGCGGCCGTTGCCGCGCTTGAAGCCGTCCATCGTGCGCTGCAGCTGCGCCATCACCGCGCTCTCAACGATGCCGTAGCGTTGCAGCGCCAGCACGAAGTCCGGCGCCCGCTCCTCCAGCAGCGTGAACAGCAAATGCTCCAGCTCCACGTTGTACTGCGTCTGCTTCACGCACAGCTCGGCCGCATGCCCCATCGCCCGTTTGCATTCGGGATTGAGCTTGGACAGCAAGGTGCGGATATCGATTTCCATGACGGTCAGCCCTCTTCCGTCGACAGCAGGAAATTCGCCGGCTGGTAGTGCGTGACCGATGCGCCCGCGCTGCACAACCATGTGCTCAGGCCCAGGCGCGGCGGCAGCTCGGCGGCGGTGCCCGGGTGCGGCGACTGTCCGCCGCCGGCACTCAGGCGCGTTTCCGGTTGCACCGCCAGGTCCAGCCGCAAGCGCACCTGGAAATCGCTTTGCAGATGACGCGCCACCAGCCAGCCCAGCAGCGAGTTGTTCTTCGCGCCCGGCAGCAAGGCGGCGTACTGCGCGGGCTTCAGCGGCGGCGCGTCCAGCGCCAGGCCGGCGCCCTGGTCCCACGCGCGCGCGCCGAGGCAGGCGCCCATGCCCAGGCGCGACGTCATCGGCACAGGCTTGCCGGGATCGTACAGCCGCGCGCGGTCGCCCTGCGCCAGCGCGTGCCAGCCGCCGACAAACTGCTTGCCGCTGAAATGCACGCCCATGCGCTCGCGCACCACGGCCAGCAGCGACGCCATCGAACGCGGCGCGGCGCCCTGCAGGCCGGCGTGGCGCAGCCAGGCTTGCTGGCCGTCCGGCCCGCGCACGCCCTCGGCGCGGCCCAGGCTGGCCATGGCATCCAGGCTGCGCACGATGGGCGCGTGGTTGATGCTCTCCGTGCTCAGGGCCAGGTGGTGCTTGCGGCGGCTGCGGTACAGGAAGCCCAGCAGGCGCTGGTTGAAGATGTCCAGGAATTCCAGCCCGGCCATGTCGCGCGCGCGGCGGCGCTCCATCAGCAGCTCGGTGAACGGCATCGGCAGCGGACCTTGCGCACCAGCCAAGGTCAGCACCGGCGACTTCAACGTCAACGGCGGGCCGGGCTGCTTGCTCTCGTGCAGGCCGCTGACATCGCTGGGCGCGAACGCCAGGTCCACCTGCGCCGCCAGCCGCAAGGCCTCGTCCATGCCGACCGAGGTTCCGACCCGCGCGCGCGCGGGATCGCCGCGCTCCAGGATGCTGATCGCCTGGAACAAATCGAAGGCATGCGGGTCGTCCCGCAATAGCGACATCAGATCAGACATTGGCGTCCACTCATGGCAGGCCACTGCATCCACGGTTCGCCGCCGCGCGTGACGGCCAGGCGGACGAAGGAGTTGGCGGAGGTGTACAAAGCGAAGAACCGCGACAGCACGCCGGCCAGCACCAGCGGCGAGGTGCCGACGAAGGCGTCGGCGTCGAACTCCAGCACGATGTCGGTGCCACGGCAGTGGCCGCGCCAGGTGTCGGCGCCCAGCCGCGCGGTCGCCACCGACGCCGCCATGCTCTTCACGCCGCGCACCTGCGCCTGGTCGCGCGCACTGTCGCCGGCGAACAACATCAGCATCTGCTGCAGCGTGTGGACGCCGGTGGTGCCGTCCACCAGCGAGCGGTGGTTCAGGCGCAGCAGCGCGACCAGCGACCACAGGGCCTTGGCCTCCATCACCGGCGGGCGCTGCGCGCTGGGCGGGTACAGCGCGCGGATGTCGGTCGAGGTGGAGATGCCTTCGCCGTAGAAACGCGTGCCGGGCGCGATCTGCTCGGCCAGGCCTCGGTTGGTGCACAGCAGCTGCGCGTACACCACCGGCTCGTCCGGCACGCTGTGGACGTCGCTGCGGTCGACAAAGCTCAGGTAGACGTCGGTGCCGGTGATGCCTTTGCGCAGGCTCATCTCGCGCCGCAGCGACCAGAACACCTTGGCGTCCTCGACGTCGGCCGCCGATTCCGCGAACACGCTGGGGATGATGCTGGGCCGGTCGGCGCGCGGATCGGAGGCCGTGACCCGCACCACCGAATGCACTTCCATCACCGCCTCGCGCTGGTAGTCCGGCACCAGCATGTATTCGTAGTGGCGGCGGTGCAGGCGGATCGGCTCGCTGGTGACGGGGAACAGGTTCACGGCCGGCACGCAGCCGAGCAGGAAGTTGTCGGCGCTCAGCTGCGACAGCACGCGCGCGCTGCGGTTGAACACGAAGCGCACCGAGAAGCCCTCGCCCGTGCCCAGCAGGCCGCGCAGGCCGCTCAGGTCGAAGAACTGGAACTTGCGCGGGAAGGCGAAGTATTCCTGCAGCAGCGCGTAGGCCGGATGCGCGTGCGCGGGCTGCGCCAGGATGGCCTCGTTCTCGTCGAAGCCCACCTCGCTCAGGCTGTTGGGGCCGAGGCGGTGCAACTGGCCGCCGCCGGCCAGCAGCTCGATGCGCTCCAGGCCGCTGATCAGCAGCTCGTGCAGCGGCATCGTCGTCATCAGGTCGCCGGACAGGTGCAGGCGCAGGCGGTCGAGCTCCAGCTCGGAGACGTCGAGGCCGGCGTCGCAGCGCAGGTCGAGGCGCAAGGTGCGTGTGTCCTCCATCTTGATGGCCGCCACTTGCAGCGGCCACAGCGTGGTGTTCCACGCCACCTGGAAGCGGCAGTTTTCGCCGCTGGCGGCGGTGGTCGACAGCATGGCGCCGCGCACCACCGGCATGCCTGCCATGACCTTGCCCTGCGAGGAGTCCAGCGTCATCCGCACCACCGTCATGGCCGGCACCGGTTGCGTCAGGCTCGGGCACAGGTTGTCCAGCATGGCGCCGGCGATGGTGGGGAAATCGCGGTCGAGGTCGCGGTGCACGCGGGCCGTCAGGAAGGCCACCGATTCGATCAGCCGCTCGGTGTGCGGATCGGCCGATTCGCCGCCGCTCAGCACCAGCCGCTGCGCCACCTTGGGATAGCGCGCGGCGAAGTCGGCCGACTGGGTGCGCAGGTAGGACAGCTCGCGCCGGTAGTATTCCAGGATGTCGTCGCTCACGTCGCGGCCGCCTGCATCGCGGCGGAGCGGGCGTCCAGCGCGACGTCGAAATTGACCCGGCACATCTGCCGGCCCAGCAGCACCACGGCGGCGATGGCGGCGCGCGCGGCGACCGGCTTGGCCGGGTCGGCGCTCACCTCCACCTTGACGTGCGACAGCCGCGGCTCGTACAGCGCGAGGCCGCGCTCCAGCACCTGCGACCAGGTGAGCAGATCCTGGTCCGACTGCGGCGACAGGCTCAGCATGTCGGGCAGGCCGTAGTCGAGCACGGTGGGATCGCCGTCCAGGTACTCGCGTATGGTCAGCGCGTTGCGCACGTTGAAGAGCCGCATCAGGTCCAGTTGCAGCGAGTGCTGCAAGCCGCCGCCATCGAGCAGCCTGCCGTCCGGCGAGGCGTGCGCCACGCCGCTTAATCGGTCGAACATCGGAACAAGCGACGCCGTGAGGGCTTTAGACATAATTTCGCAACGATACGAAAAGAGACGCGGGCCACACCGTCATTCCCGCGCAGGCGGGAATCCATAGAACGCCAGCTGAGCCTATGGTGCATGGATTCCCGCTTTCGCGGGAATGACGGGCAGCGTGTGCGGGCATCAATCCGCTTTCATCGTCTCCAGGTTCCAGTTCCAGGTGCCGGTGCCCTTCGAGGTCGAGTCGGCCTGCTGCTGGGTGTAGTCGCACTTGATCTTGGTGAAGTTGATCGAGAACGAATCCGATGGCACGCCGCCACCGCCCGAGGTGCTGATGTTCGAGATCATGGCGTTGGTCATCTCGTACGTGAAGAAGTTCATGTACTTGCCGTTTTCCACGCGCCCCACGTGCAGCTTGGCGGCGCCGATCTTGGTGCCCTGGGTACAGGCCTTGTACATCTCCGTGGTCGACAGGTCGGACATCTTCGAGAACGAGATCTCGGAAAACACCGGCCGGCCGGAAGTGCGCTCGGTGTTCGATGCGTCCATTTGCAGCGGCATCGAGGCGCTGTGCGAGTACGACAACACGATGATCTTGTCGGCATAGCCGGTGACCATGCAGTTGCCTTTGATGGTGGTGCCCAAATCCAGAATTAGTACGTCAGACATTGCTGGCTCCAAGTTTTATGGGCCCACCCGGCGGCTGCGCCGGATGGGCGGGACATCGATGTGTACAGCGGGATCAACCGACGGCGGCCGGCAGTTCGGCCACCAGGCGGATCGACGTGGTCAGCTCCTCCATCTGGAAGTGCGGCTTGAGGAAGACGGTGGCCGAATACGCGCCGGGCTTGCCGGGCTTCTCGGTCACGTCGACCCGGCCCTCGGCCAGCGGGAAGCGGGCCTTCTCGCCCTGCGTCGCGTTCGGGCTCAGCAGCACATAGCCGCTCAGCCAGTTGTTCAGGTAGTTCTCCACGCTCTGCCGGGTCTGGAAGCTGCCGACCTTGTCGCGCATAATGACCTTGATGTAGTGCGCGAAGCGCGAGGCCGCCAGCACGTAGGGCAGGCGCGACGACAGCGCCGCGTTGGCGTTGGCCGCGTCCATGTTGTAGACCTTGGGCTTGTTGAGCGTCTGGCCGCCGAAGAAGGCGGCGAAGTCCGAACCCTTGGAGTTGACCACGGCGATGAAGCCGAGGTCGTTGAGTTCCTTCTCGCGGCGGTCGGTGATGGTGACCTCGGTCGGGCATTTGAGCACGACATCGCCCTCGTCGGTCTTGAAGGTGTGCGCGGTCATGCCCTCGATCTTGCCGCCGCCTTCGACGCCGCGGATCGCGGTGGTCCAACTGTGCTTGGCGTAGGCGTCGGTGATGCGCAGGCCGAGCTGGTAGGCCGAGTTGGCCCACAGGTATTTGCTGTGGTCGCGGCCGTCGACGTCTTCCTCGAAGTTGAAGCTCTCCACCGGCTTGGTCTTGGCGCCGTACGGCAGGCGCGCCGAGTAGCGCGGCAGCACCATGGCGATGTAGCGCGAGTCTTCCGATTCGCGGAAGCCGCGCCACGAGGCCAGCTCGGCGCTTTCGAAGATCTTCGACATATCGCGCGGCACGCCCAGGTCGGTGAACTCGGTCATGTCGAACAGCGACGGCGCGGCGGCCGTGATGAACGGCGCGTGCGCGGCGGCGGCCACCTTGGACAGGCGCTGCAGCAGCGCGACGTCCTGCGGGTGGCGGCCGAAGTAGTAGTCGCCGATCAGCACGGAATACGGGGCGCCGCCGAAGGTGCCGTACTCTTCCTCGTAGACCTTCTTGAACAGCACGCTCATGTCGTGGTCGACGGCGCTCTCCAGGTCCTTGAGCAGCTCCTTCTTCGACACGTTCAGCAGGCGCAGCTTGAGGGTCGGGCCGGTCTCGGTGCCGTACACCATGTCGTGCAGGCCGCGCCAGGAGCCTTCCAGTTTCTGGAACTCCTCGTGGTGCATGATGGCGTTGAGCTGGTCGCTGAGGATGCGGTCGATCTCGGCCACGCGTTCGTTGATCATTGCGACCACGCCCTTGTCGGGCGCGGTCTTCATGCCTTCGTCCAGCACCTGCGTGGCGAACTGGCCCAGCAGTTTTTTGGCGTAGGCGTTTTGCGACGGTTCGACCGCCATCTTGCCTTCCTGGACGATGCGGTCCAGCAAACTCAGTTCGCCGGCCGATTCGGTCGACTTGGCGCCGCCTTTGGCGGATTGACTAGTAGCCATGATTTAGCTCTCTCTGTGGTCGATGAGGGGAAGCACGCGCGCGGCGTGCTATCAGGATGGGGTCGCTTCCGCGTCCGCCGCCGGCGCCGCGTCGGCGGCCGGTTCCTGGTCCTTGAGGGTCTTCAGCTCTTCCGAGTTCTGGATGATGTTTTCCAGCAGCGCGTCGAGCTCATCGTTGCCATCGAGTTTGCCCAGCAGGTCGCGCAGTTGCTGGCGTACTTCCAGCAGCTTGGCCAGGCGCGGCACTTGCGCGACGATGGATTCGGGATGGAAGTGGTCGAACTCGGTGAAGTTCAGTTCCACCTTGAGATTGCCTTCGCCCTTGAGCGTGTCCGGCACGGAGATGTCCAGACGGGGGGCGATCTTGCCCATGACTTCGTTGAAGTTGTCGCGGTCGATTTCAATCAGGCGCCGGGCCTTGAGCTTGGGCGGCGCGACCAGCGGCTGGCCGGACAGGTCGGCCAGCAAACCGACCACCAGGGGCAGCTCTTTTTTCTCAGTGGCGTCACCGATCTCGACGTCGTACGTGATTTGCACACGAGGGGGACGGTTGCGTCCTACCCATTTTTGTAAGCTATCTGACATTCACTTCCTCACTTATATGGTGACTAGCGGCCGACGATACGTAAATCAAAAACAGGCGGACTGAGCACGAAGCTATTCTCATGACACCACCACTCGCTGCGCCGCAACGTAATTGATAGGTACAAAGATTTCCGATACTCAATTGATATTAAATGTAAATTCTTTGCCGAACAAGCTTTTTAAAAATTTATCCTGTTATATTTTTGCGACGACTTTGAGGAACATCAAGATGACAAATTCGTGACCGCGTTTTTAGCTGGTGGGAGGCGTGGTTGCGGGTGGGGGGATTGCATCTTTGAAGTTTTGTAGCGCCGAGAGCGGATCGTTCCCGGGTGGTTTTACGGCGGCTTGTTTGGCGGCGTTGAGTTTGTCGACGAGCGGATCGAGTTCCTTCATTACGGGTTTGATCGGTGGAGCGCCTGCGCTGCCTGGAGCGGCTGGCATCTTGTCAGCTGCGGCCGGGGATGTCGGACGCGGCGTTGGTGTTCCTGGCAAAGGCGGTTTGGCAGGATCGATCGTTGGTGTCGATGCCGCAGTGGCCGGCGAGGCGGTCTTGGGGACATCCTCCAGAGGCACGTCGCCTTTTGGTGCGGCGGCTTTGATGGCATCGGCAACTGGCGTCCCGCCTGCCGACGCGGCGGCCTTCGCGGCATCCGCAATGGGCGCTTTGCCTGCCAGCGCGGCGGCTTTCGCAGCGTCCGCAACGAGCGCTTCGCCTGTCGGCGCGGCGGGTTTCGCAGCGTCCGCAGCGGGCGCTTCGGCTTTCGGTGCGGCGACTTTCGTGGCGTCCTCAGCAGGAGCTGCGGCTGCCGGCGCGGTGGCTTTGGGAGTGCCCGCGCCCGCCGCTCCAGTTGCCGATGTTTCGGCTTTGGTGGCGGCTGGTGTTGCCTCGGCGGCCACCGGCGTCTCGGCTATTGGCGCGGAGGCAGTGGCGGCGTCGGCGGATGGCGCGATTGCGGGCTTGCCGTCTGCGGCTTGCTGTGCATCTGTAGCGGACGCATCGGCGCTCGGCGTGGCGGCCGCGCCCCTCTCGGCGGCTGGCGCTTCTGCCGCACCGCCTTGCGCCGCGCCCTCCTGGCTTGCCGCTTCGCTGCCCGCCGCTCCGTCGGCGGCTTCTCCCGATGCCGAGGCTTGATCCCCTGCGGCGGTCGACGAGGCCGGTGCGCCTGGCGATGCCGACGCACCGTCCGCAGCAGCGGCTGCTGTGCTTCCCGACGCCGCATCGGCTGACGCTGCGGCAGGGGCACCGGTACCGGTCGCAGCTGGCGCAGCGGTCGCGCTGGCAGTCGCGCCTGCGGCATTGGCTGTGGCGTCAGAGGAAGGCGCGTTGGCGGCAGGGGCGCTGGTGGCATCAGCGGCCGTTCCATCAGCAGCGGCAGCGGCTGCAGCGGTTGCAGCGGTTGCGGCGGCATCGGCAGCAGCGGCGTCGGCATTCGCTGACGCGCCGCCGTGTTTGACCACCTCCGCATCGACGATCGCCTCCGCCTTGATGGCCTCGCTGCGTGCCGCGTTCACCTGCGCCTGCACTGACTGCACCTGCGCCGCCGACTTGTTGATCCCCGCCTGCGCCTCGTCCTTCATCGCCGTCGTACGCGACGCCGCGTCGTCCGCCGCCCCGCCGACATCCTGCTCGCTGGCGGCCACCTGCGCCGCCAGCGCCTGCTCCGATTCCTTGGCCGCGTTGGCCGCCTGTTCCGCCTGGTCGGCCTCCGATTTCACATCGGCAAGCACAGCATCGGGATCGGGCGCGTACGGTTCCATCGCCGTCTCCGATTCCTTCTGCGCATCGTCCAGCGAACCGGACATCTCGGCCAACGCAGCATCCGAATCCGTCGCCACGCTCTGCGCATCCTGCTTCATGCCATCGAACGACGCCCGCACCTGATCCGCCACCGGACTGTCGACCATCGACTCGCCCGCGCTCTGCGCGCCGGACGCGGTGTTGTCGGCAGCGGTCCGCACCTCGCTCGCGCCTTGCCGCGCCTCGTCCGCCGCCTGCCGCGCGCGGTCCAGCAAATCGTTGGCGGCCTGCTGCGCATCGCCCTTCCAGCTGCCGACCGCGTCGGCCACATCGGCGGCACCATGCACCTGCGATTGAACCTGGCTGAACGTGCCCGCCACATCATCGTAGAACTGCGCATACGGCGCGATCTGGTCGCCCACCGCGCGCACGTTCAAGCCGGAGATCGCCTGCGACGCCTGGTCCACATACGACAAGGCCTGGTCCGCCGCCTGCCGCACCTGCTGCCGCGCCGAGCCGCTCGCCGAGTCCACCTTCCCGCGCGCGGTGGTCAGCGTGCCGGTGAGCTTCTGCAGCGGCTGCGTGGCCTGCTGCTTCGCCGACGACAGCGCCGCGCTCAGCTTGCCCAACCCATCCTGCGCCATCGCCGCAGCCTTGCCGACTTCCGCCTTCCCCTGCTCCAGCACGTTCTGCAACGGCGCGCCGGCGGCCTGTATCTGCGCCTCCAGCGGCTTGAAGGTGCGGTCCAGCAGATCCGACAGTTCCTGTTGCAAACGCTTTACCAGCGGCTCGCATTGCAGCTTGGCCACGCACTGCTCGGCGGCGGCACGCACCTTGTCGAGCACTTGCTGCACCGCCTCGCCGGCCTTGTCCAGCTGCTCCTGCATCGGCGGCGGGATTTTTTCGGCGGCGTCGGAGACCTGCTTCAGCGCCGCCTGCATCTGCTCCAGCAAACCGATCAGCGCATCGATCGCCTGCTGCACCTTGGCGATGGCCTGGTCCAGCAAGGGATTGAGCGAATCGACCAGCGTGATGGCCTGGTCCATCAAGCCACTGGCCTGGTCGCCGGCCGCTTTCACGGCCGTGCGCGCGCCGGCGATCGCCGTCTTCACGCCGGGGATCATGGCCTTGATGCCGACGAACAGCGTGCGCGCCATCATCAGCGGCGGCGCCTTCATCATGTAGCGGGTGCAGATTTCTATCGCGCCGGTGCACAGGCCATCGGCCTGATCGAGCTCGCCGGCGGCCGCGTCGAGCGTGCTGTTGGCTTCGGAGACGAACACCGGAATGTTGTCCTTCACCTGCTGCAGCATGGCGATGGCGTCCGCGATCATGGTGCGCACCGGGACGAAGTTCTCCGGCAACTGGCGCAGCACGGTCTTGGCGTTTTCCGCTTCGCCGTCCAGCTCGGCCATCAGTTGCAACACCTTCGCCACCTCGGCGCCGATCGCGTCCAGCACTTCCTGCAAGGCTTGCTTGATGGCCTCCACACGCTGCTCCAGCGCGTCCAGCGGCTCCATCGCCTTCTTCACCATGCCGTCGATCGTGGCGGCCGCCGCGGCCAGTTGGTCGATGACGCTGTCGACCTGCGCGCGCGCCGCCGCCAATGGCTTGATCAGGATGTCGCTCAGGTGGCTTAACTGCGACGACGCCTGGTCGAACAGCGCGTCGCAGTTGGCCGCCTCGTCGCCCAGGGCGCTGTTGAGGTTATCCACCAGATCGATCTGCGCCTGCAACGGCGCCAGCAGCGCATTGCCTTTCTCGTTGAGCAGGCTGGACACACCGTCTATCATTTGCGTGGCTTGCGCGGTGGCGTCCTGCATCGCCGTATCAAGATCGGTGACGTTGCCGCCCAGCGTGTCGCGCAGCGCCTGCACTTGCGCCAGGCTGCCGGCCTGCAAGGCCTCGGCGCGCGCCAGCACCGCTTGCACCGCGTCGTTGCCGGCGCCGCTCTGCATCGCTCCCAGCTGCTTCAGCTGCTTGGACAGCGGCAGAAGGTCTTGCCCGTATTGCTCGACCATCGCGCCGGTGCGCTTGGCCAGGTCGGCCAGCGCCTGGCCGCGGCCCGGCAGGCTGTTGAAAAAGCTCATCTGCGCGCCGAAGTCCGGCACCTGTCCCGACAGCTCGGGCAGCAGCGTGCTCATCGCTTCGACCGCTTGGTTGGCCGAGTCGACCACCGTCTGCACGCCGGCCGCCTGTGCCAGCAGGCGCTGCGGGATGGCGGCGGCGTCGTTGGCCAGTTGGCGCAGGTCGCTGGCCGCCTGCTCCAGCACGCCTGTGCAGCAGTCGATGATGGGCTGCGGATTGAGCAGGTCCGGGATGGCCTTCATCTGCTCGGCCACTTTCTGCATGTCCTGGTTCAGCGAGGCGGCCGTGGTGGTGACTTCCGTGGCGAAAGTCTTGCCCTGTTCAACAATGGTATCGGCCGCCTTCTGCACCGCCTCGCCGATGTTGACCGGGCACTGCGGCAACACCTCGATGGAGTGGTCGATGACTTTCATCTACAACGAACCCAGCGTGGCGGTGGTGCGCGAGGTGGCGTCGGTGAGCGCGGTCTTAATCGCCGCCACCTTGGACGGCGCCGGCTCCAGCGACAGCGAGGCCGAGCCCACGGTCGCGATGGTCGCGTCGACCTGCGCCAGCGCCTGGTTCAGTTCCGGCAGCACTTCGGCGCCTTCGATGCGGATGTCCTCCAGCACCGGCAGCAGGTTGGGCACGACCGGGATCGCCGGGGCCTCGCTCAGGGCCGGCAGCGACGCCGGCGCGGCGGCGGCGCTGGCCGGAGCCACCAGGCGGCCCGGCCGGGCCTGCCGGCTCAGCTCTTCCAGCACGATGACGGCACCGCTCATCAGGCGCCCGGCCAGCGCGTGCAGCCAGGCGTCCGCGCCCGGCTGGGCGGTTGCCAGCGAGGGACCCGAGCGTTGCAATATCCATTTGAGTTCGGCGCGCGCGGCCGGTTCGCCCAGCCAGTAGCGCAGGTAGGTGTGGGCGTCGTCGGACGACGAAAAGCGCCGCCGCGCCCCCGGCATCCGCCCTCCACCTTGCAGCACAACCTGCCCGGCCTGGCCGCCAGATTCGTAGAAGGTGACGCGGCTGGAATGGCGCCATAGGCTGGCCAGTGGATGCAGCATGGATGCCTCGGAAGGACAAGGTCGATTGACAATAACATGAGCAGCTTGATAACGCAATCGGCCGCCCGCCACGCCACAGTGGGCGCCGCCGCCGTTGCGTGACCAGCCCGCCTTGGGGTAGCATGAACTCCGGTCCTCGGCCCGCGAAAACAATAATGTGGAATAGCGCTTTTTTAAAAGTACTGGGTCTGATCGGACTGCTGTTCCTGTCGCTGCCGGCGCAGGCGGGCGGCAGCGCGACGCTGGACGCCATCCGCAAGAACGGCGTGCTGCGGGTCGGCGTCAAGACCGACTTCAGCCCCTACAATTCGCTCAACGCGCAGGGCGAGGTGGTCGGGTTCGAGAGCGACATCGCCGCGCTGGTCGCGGCACGGCTTGGCGTGGCGCTGAAAAAGGTCAGCATCACCACCGAGAACCGGTTCCAGAAACTGGAGCTGGGCGATGTCGACATCCTGATCGCCACCGTCGGCGACACGCCGGCGCGCCGCAAGATCGCCACCGCCATCGAGCCGGGCTACAACGAGACCAGCGTCAACGTGCTGTTCCGGCCGGGACAGGCGGTCGACGCCTGGCCGAAGATCCGCCACGAGACCATCTGCGCCGTACAGGGCAGCTACTTCAACAAGCCGATGAGCGAGCGCTACCTGCTCGAGCTGCAAACCTACAAGACGGTGCGCGACGCCCATCTGGCGCTGCGCGACGGCCAGTGTTCGGGCTTCCTGTACGCGACGGCGGCGCTGTCCAACACCAGCCAGCTGCCGGACTGGCACGGCTACACGATGCCGCTGCCGAACGCATTGGTCACGCCGATGGCGATCTTCATTTCGCGCAGCGAGCGCGGCGGCGAGCTGGATCTGGCGCTGGGCAATATCGTGGCCGAGCTGCACCGCACCGGCTGGCTGCTGGAGGCCAACCGCAAATGGGGCATCGCCTCGACTTCGTGGCTGACGGCGCAGCAGGCGCTGTGGTCGGATCGCGGCCCCGACGGGCTCTACAAGTGCGTGCGCAACAGCAGCGGCAACTGGATCGCCGCCTGCCGCAGCGCTGAGAACGTCTCCAGCGCCGAGGTGGCCGGCCTGCAGGCGGTCGGCCTATGGGTCAAGGAGCAATTGGGGGTGGACCTGAACTTCCTCTACGACCCGTACGACCGCACCAAGTTCCTGCAAGGCATAGGCTATACGATGCTGCTGATCGCGGCCGGCGTGGTCATCAGCCTGGCGCTGGGCATCGCGGTGGCGATCGCGGTGGACGGCCGCGACGGCTGGGCCACGCGCATGCTGCACGCGGTGATGGCCTATGGCCGTCTGACGCCGCCGCTGTTGATGATGTACCTGATCTTCTTCGGCTTCGGCGGGTGGACCATGCACGAGTTCGGCGTCAAGCTGCCGGCGTTCGCGGTGGCGTCGTTCTGCTCCGGCTACTACACGGCCGGCATGGTGATGCGCGCCCTGGTCGAGGCGGCCAACCATGTGCGCACCACCGAGCCCGGCTACCGGCTGCGGCTGCGCCGGCTGGCGCGCACCGCGCAGTACGCCAGCTGGCCGGTCAAGCAGGCGCTGATCAACCTGACCAAGCAGACCATGATCGCCTCGGCCATCGCCATCCCGGAACTGCTGAGCGCGAGCAGCCTGCTGATCGCCGAGAAGGGCAATATCTTCCTCACCATGACGGTGCTGCTGATCACCTTCTACCTGATCACCAGCCTGTGGACGCGCCTGTTCAACTACGTGGAAAAAACCTGGCTGCCGGCGGCGGAGCGACCATGAACACCGAGACCCTGAGCTTCCTGCTGACGTGGACGCCCTTTCTGCTGCAGGGCTTCCTGTGGAATATCTTCATCGCGGTGTGCGCCGTCGCGCTCGGCTCGCTGATGGGCGCGGGCCTGGCCTGGCTGCGCGTGACGCGGCACGGACCCGCCGCCGCCATCGCCGAGCGCGTCTCGACCTTCCTGCGCGGCGTGCCGACCTTGGCGCTGATCTTTTACGCGGTGTTCGTGCTGCCCAGCGAGTTCACGCTGCCGGGCAGCGGCGTCGCGCTGCATGTGCCGCAATGGGTCAAGGCGGTGATCGGCTTGTCGGCGGCGCCGCTGTCGTTCACGTCGGAGAGCCTGGTGGTGGCGCACCGCGCGTGGCGGCGCGGGGATATCGGCGCGGCGCTGCTGTTCATTCCGACGTGGATCAATGTGTTCCTGATTTCGTTCATCGCTTCGAGCGCCTCGTCGCTGGTGGGCGTGAGCGAGCTGGTCAGCCGATGCAACACGGTGATCGCCGCCACCGGCACCAGCGTCATGGTGCCGGTGTACATTTATTGCAGCTTTTATTTCGTCATCACCGCGCTGGTGTTCACGGCGCTGGTCGGGCGCTTCAAGACGTCGGCGTTCATGGCCGGCGTGCAGCGCAGGCTGGCGCAGTCGCACGCGCGGTCGTCGAACCGCTGAGCCGCTTTTCCATCAAGGAGTATTCCTTCATGCCACTGACGTTCAACGAAGAGATCGCGCTGCAAGCGGCGTTCATGCACATCAAGCGCGAGCGCAAGGAGTCGCTCAAGGCCATGTTCGGCGGCACCCAGCTGCGCCCCAAGAGCCGGCTGGAGGACGCCAAGACGCTGGCCAAGGAAGCCAAGGAGTGCAAGAAAAAACTCGGGGCGGTGCCGGGCGTGTCGGTGCCGGACATCAGCCCGCTCGAGCTGAACCTCAATCTCTTCAGGGGCATCGACTTGCGCGAGCTGGTCAACTTCACGCTGCCGCGCATCCCGCTGCCCAACTTCGACATCAACCTGATCCCGGACATCAAGCTGGGCGACATCCCCGGCTTCGACCTGCCCACGATCCGCCTCAACCTGAAGGGGCTGATCAAGTTCAAGGACCTGCTGCCGACGATCTCGCTGCGGGCGCTGGCGTTCAAGATCCTGGTGCGGCTGCCGGACATCAACATCCCCTCGCTGCTGTACGACCTGAGCAAGATCCTGGACATCGATTTCGACGTGCTGTTCCCGCGCGTGCGCTTGCAGTTCCCGGAGTTCTTCAACATCGACCTGACGGTCAGCCTGCCGCACCTGGCGATCCCGGACATCAGCCTGCCCAACGTCCACCTGCCGGCGCTGGACCTGCCCAGCATCGACCTGCGGCAGATCGATTTCAGCGGCATCCACATCCCCGGCATCGACCTGTCCGCCATGCTGGACGTGCCGGGCTTCGACAAGGTGCTGCGGCTGCTGTTCGAGCTGTTCGATTCGATCGACATCGGCGCCATCATCGGCGAGCTGGGCGTGGAGTTCATGGCCGACTTCATCACCTCGGCGCTGCCGCTGGTGCAGCAGGTCAAGGCCGGCGCCAAGGCGGCCAGCAACTGGGGCACGGCGGCGATGGACTGGCACAAGGCGCAGAAGACCACGGTGCAGCGCGGCTTCCTGCTGCCGGGCGACGCGCGCGACGCCTGCGACGCGGTGGCCGCGCTGCTGCGCACCAGCCGCAACGAACACGCGGCGCTGGCGGCGATCCAGACCACGCAGCTGGCGGTGTCCACGGCCGGCCTGTTCGCCGACCTGGGCGGCGTGACCGGGCCGGCCGTGGCGGCGGCCAGCGCCATCGCCACCACCTGCCAGAAGATCATGATCATGGGCGCGCGCTACAAGGAGATGAAGAAGGTCAACCTGATCCTGGGCACCTCGGCCATGGATGCGCTGAGCTCGAACATCTTCCTGGTGTCGCCGCTGCTGGGCTGCTACTACCTGGCCAACAACACCACCAGCAATGTGCTCAACATCCTGTCGAACAACATCATCGAGGACGGCTGGATGGCGAACTGGGAGCAGAACAAGCGCAACCACCTGGACCCGCTGCTGAAGGAGTGCCAGCGCTTCATTTCGGAATCGCGCTACGTGCTCGATCCGATCCGGCAGAACAAGGGCATGTATGTGGAAAAGAGCGGCGTGGACAAGCTGCAGGAAGGGTTGTCGCTGTACATCAAGAAAAAGCGCGGACTGGCGCCCGCGCACGCCACCGTGGCGACACACAAATACATCGGCTGAAACCGGCGCCGCGCGCCGGCCCAGGCCTTACCGCGATCAGGCGATCAGCGGCGGTGGTAGCCGCGTCCGCCCCAGCCGCGGTGGTGGCCGCCGCAGCACCAGTGGCCGAACGAGAAGTCCAGGCCGATGCTGACCGGCGGATAGTAGTAGGCCGGCGCGGGCGCGTAGTACACCGGTGCCGGCTGGACGTAGGTGGTGGTGTAGGCCGGCTCCGTGACGTACACCGTGCGCGAGCTCGGCACTTCCTCGTAGGTGACGGCCGACGACCCGTTGCTGTAGCCACGGTCCGACGGCGACACCGAGACGGTATGCCACTGGTAAGGATCCTGGACCACCCGCGTGGTGGTGGCGTAATAGCCGGGCTGCTGGACCGCGCAGCCGGACAGGGCCGCCACTGCGGCGGCAACGGCGATGATGGTTTTCATGGCACTCCTCCTAGTTTCTGATATTACTATATAAGGAAGCGCGCCGCCGCCGGAGCCCGATTACAGCTTGTTACAACGGTTGCCGCAGGCGAAAAAAAAGGAACCGCGCGCGGTTCCCTTTTTGATACCTCAAGGAAATTAGTCCAGCTTCCAGGCGTAGTCGACCTTGGTCCAGGTCTCGGCCGGCGCGCCGTCCTTGGTGCCCGGCTTGAACTTGCAGGCGCTCAGGGACTTGATGGCCGCCTTGTCCAGGTTCTTGAAGCCGCTGCTCTTGTCGATCTTGGAATCGGCCACGCTACCGTCGGCTTTGATCAGGAAGGACATCGACACCGTACCCTGCTCTTCGTTCATCAACGACGCTTTCGGGTATTCGGCCTTGCAGTTTTTGGCATCAAAACTGGCCGGGACTTCGGCAGCGAACACTGCCGGTGCGCTCGAAACGAGCACTGCTGCGATCACACTTAACCAACGCTTATTTGTAGACATGATTTCCCCAAGTGGTGGTATCCGGCACTCAGGCCGCGCGTCGCCGCACGGCCCCGTTGACTCTGATTACAATTTCCAGCTGTAGTCGACTTTGGTCCAGGTCTGGGCCACGGCGCCGTCCTTGGTGCCCGGCTTGAATTTGCAGGCGCTCAGGGCTTTGACCGCGGCGCGGTCCAGATTCTTGTAGCCACTCGACTTGTCGACCTTGGATTCAACGACGCTGCCGTCGGCGGCCACCAGGAAGGACATGGTGACGTCGCCCTGCTCTTCGTTGATCAGCGATGCTTTAGGGTATTCAGCCTTGCAGTTCTTGGCATCCAGCGATGCCGGCACTTCGCCGGCAAAGGCGGTCGAAGCGGCGGACAGGATGACGGCGGCGAATACACTGGTCGAAAACTTATTCATTTATTTCCCAACTAACTTATTATTAAAAACTGGTTTATCGAAACCCACAGCGGGCCCATGTGCCGCGCAACGGCGCGACGGCAGACTGCGGCAAAGTATTAAAACTCTTCCCACTCATCGCTGCCGGCTGCACTGGCGGCCGCGGCGACTTTCTTCGGTTTGGCTGCTGCGGCAGGCGCCGGCGCGGAGGCCAGTTTCTTGACAGGAGCGCGGGCAGCGATCGGTTTCACCACTGCCTTGGCGGCGGCAGGCTGGTACACCGGAGCCGACACGCGCTCCTCGCCTTCCACCAGTTTGAAGATGCTGACCACGCGCGACAGTTCGGCGGCCTGGTCCTGCAAGCTTTGCGCGGCGGCGGCGGCTTCCTCCACCAGCGCGGCGTTTTGTTGGGTCATGCTGTCCATCTCGATGATGGAGTGGTTCACCTGCTCGATGCCGGCGCTCTGTTCCTGGCTGGCGTTGGCGATCTCGCTCATGATGTCGGTCACGCGGCGCACCGAGGCCACCACTTCGTCCATCGTCACGCCGGCCTGGCCGACCAGCTTGGTACCGGCGCCGACTTTTTCCACCGAGTCGTCGATCAGCATCTTGATTTCCTTGGCGGCGCCAGCGGAACGCTGGGCCAGGTTGCGCACTTCCGACGCCACCACCGCGAAGCCGCGGCCCTGTTCACCGGCACGGGCCGCTTCGACCGCGGCGTTCAGCGCCAGGATGTTGGTCTGGAAGGCGATGCCATCGATCACGCCGATGATGTCGACAATCTTCTTGGCCGAGGCGTCGATCGAGCTCATGGTGTTGACCACTTCCGACACCACCTTGCCGCCCTTGATGGCGACGTCCGACGCGGCCGAGGCCAGCTGGTTCGCTTCGCGGGCATTGTCGGCGTTCTGCTTCACGGTCGAGGTCAGCTCTTCCATCGCCGACGCGGTCTTCTCCAGCGAGCTGGCCTGCATTTCGGTACGCGACGACAGGTCGATATTGCCGGCGGCGATTTCACGCGAGGCGGTGCCGATGGTCTCGGTGCCCGAGCGGACCTGGCCCACGATGTCGACCAGGCTGTTGCGCATTTCCTTCATTTCGGACAGCAGGCTGTCCTTGTCGTTGCCGTCGGTGTCGATGGCGATCGACAGGTCGCCGTTGGCGATGGCGCCGGCGATCGAGGCGGTGTAGTCCGGCTCGCCGCCCAGCTGCTTCAGCAGGCCGCGGGTGATGATGTAGGCGGCGGCGACCGAGATCGCGACAGCCAGCACGCCCATGATGATCATGAAGCTGCGCGCGGCCGAGAAGCCGGCTGCGGCGTCGGTCTGCACCTGCGCGTTCAGCTTGTCTTCCAGCGTGCCCAGCTGATCGAGCGCGGCCATCCATTTTTTCTGGGCCGGACGGATTTCCTTGATCAGCACCTTGGTGGCGTCCTCGGCCTTGTTGGCCAGCCACAGTTCGGACGCCTTGGCGATGGCCGGCATGGCGATCGCTTCCTGCTCCTTGACCGTCGCCAGCAACGCTTTTTCCTCAGCGGTGGCTTCGATGGCGAACTGCGAGCTCAGTTTATTCTGCGCATCGGCGTACTTGCCGGCCAGTTCCTTGATGCGATTCATTTCCGGTTCCATGTCGCCGGCATCGGTCATCAGGGTCAGGATGCGCAGCGAGGTCACGCGGTCGCCCACGTTGGAACGCATGTCGACCACCAGGCGCGACACCACGTTGTTCACTGAAATCACGTGATCCAGACGGTCCTGAATCTGTGCCATGCGGAAGATACCCACGGCGGTCACAGCCACCAGGAATAAAAGAACCAGCGCGAATCCAAGACCCAGGCGCGTTCCGACTTTCATTTTTGCTAAATTCATCTCGTCTTCTTCGTAAGTGACACAGTTGATAAGAGTGCCCTGGCTAGTCTCGTCTCGTGCACGACACAACCCACCCGGCCTTGCTGCTAAGTAATATATCTAGACAGTAGCAAACAATGACTGCGAATGCAAAATTAGCGGCTCCACCAGCAGCTTCTATGTAGTTTTACCGCCATATACAAACGGAGAACAACGGTGGATATGTGTGTATATTCAGGAATTATAGATGCAAATTTTGCCTCAAAGCAAGCAAAAACTGCCCGAAAAATACGCAAACGAACTTTCTGCGTGGAAATTCCAACAGTCCAATATATTGTTTGCCAGAAACGCCAGTTTGTGCTGTGTACTACGCAGCAATACGTAGACGGGCTGCGGCTTCGCGCAGCAAGGCGGGGTCGCCGAGGGAGAGTTTTTTGGAATCGGACAGCACCTGGCGGAAGGCGCGGGCGCCCGGCAGGCCGGTCATCAGGCCCAGCATGTGGCGGGTGATGGAGTTGAGCTTCAAGCCCTGGGGACCATGGCGGTCCAGCTGGGCTTGAATGTAGGGAATCATGGCTTCGAGCACGTCTTCGCGGCTCTTGGGGGCGCGCGTGTCGCCATAGTAGCGCTGGTCGAAACCGGCCATCACGAAGGGGTTGTGATAGGCCTCGCGGCCCAGCATGACGCCGTCCAGGTGCTGCAAATGCAGGTCGATTTCGGCCTCGGTCTTGATGCCGCCGTTGATAATGATTTCGAAGTCAGGGAAGTCGCGCTTGAGCTGGTAGGCGAACTCGTACTTCAGCGGCGGCACCTCGCGGTTCTCCTTGGGCGACAGGCCCTTGAGGATGGCGTTGCGCGCATGCACGATGAAGGTCCTGCAGCCGGCCTCGGCCACGGTGCCGACAAAGTCGCGCACGAAGTCGTAGCTTTCGGTCTGGTCGATGCCGACGCGGTGCTTGACGGTGACGTCGATGCTGACGGCGTCGCGCATGGCCTTGACACAGTCGGCCACCAGTTGCGGCTCGGCCATCAGGCAGGCGCCGAACGCGCCCTTCTGCACGCGCTCGGACGGGCAACCGCAGTTGAGGTTGATTTCGTCGTAGCCCCACTTCTCGCCCAGCTTGGCGCTGGTGGCGAGGTCGGCCGGATCGCTGCCGCCCAGCTGCAGCGCCACCGGATGCTCTTCGTCGTTGAAGCGCAGGTGGCGTTCGACGTCGCCGTAGACCAGCGCGCCGGTGGTGACCATTTCCGTGTACAGCCAGGTGTGCTGGCTGATGTGGCGGTGGAACACGCGGCAGTGGCGGTCGGTCCAGTCCATCATCGGCGCGACGGACAGGCGGCGGCTCGCTTTCACGGGCGCGGTGTCGGTGGTCGGCAGGGTGATGATGGTCATGGCGGCAACTATGGGAATCGCTTGGGGGTCGTCATTATACAGCGGAGCGTGTGTGCTTGCCCATCGCCGCCCCCCCCACCACTTGGCCTGCAGACTTGAGATGGGCAATTTCAGATTTCAGATAAGTCCGATGCCGGACCTCTAAATCACAAAAGCCACGGAAACCGTGGCTTTTTCTTAACGTTGGACAATTCGAGGCCCTGGAGCCTTCGTCACCGTCACAACCCGCTTCCTGCGATATACGTCGGCTTGGAAAGCAACCGCACCCCGAGGAGTTTCTGACTTGTCACGCTCGATGCGTACTTGGCTAGACGAAGACGGCTTTAACTTCGCCAACGCTTGTAAAAATTTAGTCGTCATATTGAAATCCCTCTTGCCTTAGCATACTCATTTAGCAGTTGCCAACTCACACTACTATCCTGAAGATCAAAGGATAGATGCATCGTTATGCCATTATCGTACCACCAATCGGATCCATCGTCTGTTCTCATGAGGTCAGAAAGTCGCACGCACTCTTGTAGCTCCTGCGGAAGCCTTCCAAGTATTTGACCAGTTAGTGGCGCATCAAAACCCAAGGCTGGCCATACGTGATATCCAAAAAACATACCACGATTAGTAGCACTGCCAGCCGCCTCTGTATCTTGTTCGCCGGATCCGCGCGACACCGTGATGTGACTCCCGTCAGGCGCACCGGTAAGTCGAGCAAGGAGACCTAAATTATTGAAAACGTCAAACTCGTCGTCTTCGATTGAAGCTCCAACCGTTAACGTTATACCTGTTTGATTAAAGTACTTTTGAGAAATTACGTCGCGATTATCCATGTGTGATCTTATCACTCTGCTTTGGCCCCAAAAGTAAAGTCTCGCGCTACAAATTTGCGCCAAATCGATAATTCATCCCATCGCAAACGGCAGCGTGACCAGGCCGACCAGGTAGCGGGCCGCTTGTTCGCCGGGGTTGAAGTAGCTGATGTGCTGGTCCTCGCGGATGGCCAGGCAGTCGCCCGCTTCCAGCCGCCCTTGCTGGCCGCCGGCGGCGATGTCCATCAGGCCTTCCAGCAACCAGACCTGCTGGTGCACGTCGGCCTCGCGCACGACTTGCTCGTAGCTCACGCGCTGGCCGGGCGGGAACACCACTTCCACCAGCTGCAGCGGCGAGCGCACGGCCGGCGACAATTGCCGCCGCACGTAGCCCGACGCCGGATCGGTCCATACCGGCTGGCCGGCGGCGCGCTGCAGCGGCGACGGGACGGGCTTGCCCTCCCCCGCCTCGAACAGCGCGGCCAGCGTGACGCCGAGCGCGCCGGCCAGCTTGTCCAGCACGGTGGCGGTGGCGCTGCTTTCGCCGCGCTCGATCAGCGAGATATTGGAACGGCTCACGCCGCTGCGCTCGGCCAGCGCGGTCAGCGACAGCCCCCGGCGGTCGCGCAAGGCCAGCACGCGGCTGGCAATCAGTTTGTTGATATCCATAAAATCCATTATACTGGATTTTTCCGTCCATTAAAATGACCGCCCATGCCCATCGCCTTCGAATCCCCCGACCAGCCCGAAGTCATCGCCCTGATTGACGACCTCGACGCCTATCAGCTGACCTTGTATCCGCCGGAAAGCGTGTACGCGCTGGACCTGCCCTCATTGATGCAGCCGAACGTGCGCTTCGCGGTCGCGCGCGATGCGGCCGGCGCCATCGTCGGCTGCGGCGCCATCGTGCTGACGCCGGAATATGGCGAGATCAAGCGCATGTATGTGCAGCCGGCGGCGCGCGGCCAAGGACTGGCGCGCGGCGTGCTGGCCTTGCTGGAACAGGCGGCGCTGGATCATGGCTGTCCGGAGATGGTGCTGGAAACCGGCCCGTCCCAGCCGGAAGCGCTGAGCCTGTACGAGCGCCACGGCTTCCAGCGCTGCGCGCCCTACGGCGACTACCCGGACGATCCGCTGAGCGTGTTCATGCGCAAGCCGCTGGGTCGCTAATCGTCGCTGATCACCCCTTGCCGCGCTTGCCCGCCACCGCCAGCTTGGGCGCGCGCGCCTCGAAGGCCGCAACCACGCGCTCCAGCCGGACCGCGCCGTCGCCGGTCAGCGTGCCGGTGGCGCCGGCCACCTGGCGCACGACGGCCAGCGCCGCCGCCCGCGCTTCCGCCGAGGCCGGCAGCAGCAACGGCAGGTCGTGCATCGCCGCCTCCTCGTCCACCTGCAGCATCAGGTATTGCTCGCGCAGGATGGTCTTGAAATGCGTGACGCTGAGCTCCTTGTCGTCCGAGGTGCGCAGGCGCAGCTGGCGGATGGTGGCGAAGGCGCGCTCGTCGGCCGCGCTCATCTCCGGGCTGCGGTAGATGTACAGCAGGCCGCGGATGATGGCCTCGGTCACGCCGCCCTCCGCCGTCTTCATGGCCGCCGCCGCGCGGTGCGCGTTGAGCGCGGCTTCGCGCGCGATGTCGCGGCCGATGCGGCGCGGACGGCCGCCGTCGGTGCGCAGGCCCACCAGCGCCTGCAGCAGCGGCGAGCCGTACACGCCGAGGAAGATGTTTTCGGTGGCCTGGTCGCGCAGGTCGCGGTAGCGGTCCAGCGACTCGACGATCTGGCGCGACATCGCTTCCTGCATCTGCATGAAGACGTTGTCGGGGGCCACCGGGCGGCGCTCGGCGCGCACCTTGGCGGCCATCGCCGGTATGCCGTCGAGCAGCGGATTTTTGCTGGAGAACATGCGGTAACGCAGCCGCAGCGGATGCGATTCGCGCTGCTGCTCGGCGCTGGCCTCGGTGACCATGGCCTTGACCACCGGGCTGGCGTAAGTGCGGTACAGCCCGGTATTGATTTCCGATACGCGCGCGACGGCGGCGAAGCGGCGCTCGTCCTCGGCGTCGTTGCCGCCCAGCGCGCGCAGCGCGTCCAGGCCGCGCCGCTCGAAGCGCATCACGTAGTCGCCGCCCGCCATGTCGCCGGCGGCGATTTCGGCCT